>Ga0209253_10004414_pt1 | contig 12264 bp, 14 predicted proteins | sample FrelakmetBRP12BR_FD_187145 | JGI IMG/M metagenome (GOLD analysis project Ga0209253, IMG submission 187145) | Freshwater lake sediment microbial communities from the University of Notre Dame, USA, for methane emissions studies - BRP12 BR (SPAdes)... | ecosystem: Environmental > Aquatic >...
GCATGGATCTTTCAGGGCCGACGCCGGTCATTCGTGTCCTGATCGGTCCCCGGCAGGTCGGCAAGACCACCTTTGCCCGACAGTATCATGGGGCCAGGTCTTGCTTTTTGACATTCCAATAGGTTCAATGTGAATTTCATGCTAAAAGCCGCCTGAGTATGTTTTGGCTAACAAAGGATCAGAGCTTGCGGGCTGCCTTATGGAGCCACAAGCCCTTCGGCTATATCCTGAGAGGGACGAAGATCGCGCAAGAACTCCTCCGCCGGGATGCACCAAATGTTGCCGATGCGCAGCCGGTTCTTGCCTCGGTACAGGAAAAGCGGTTGGCATTGGGGATAATCCGTCACGAATGTTTGGAGGGGCTTCAAGTCCTGAGGTCGAACGCGATCCGTGTTTTTCACCTCGATGGCCCAGAATCCGGCCTTGCCATAGACAATGAAGTCCACCTCGACTCCAGAGCGGGTCCGCCAATAAAAGAGGTTGACCTGGCGCTCCGAATAGGCGATCCAGGCTTGGAGGTGTTGCGCTACAAGCCCCTCGAAGGCAGCACCATCGGTCTCTTCAGGACGGTCCAGAGGCCCTTGAGGCCGAAGAGAGCGATAGACACCCGCGTCAAAAAAATAGAACTTGGGATGAGTGGCGGTTTCACGTTGCGCACGGCGGGTGAAAATCGGGATACGAAAGGCAAGCAATAGATCCTCCAGCACCTCCACATAGGCTGAGACGGTCTTTCGCTCGATCTGGCATTCGCGGGCGACGTTGGTGACGTTGAGCACGGCACCATGGGAGAAACTAATGGCTTCGAGGAATCGGGCAAAGTTCCCGACGTTCCTGGTCCATCCCTCGAGCTTCACTTCCTGTTCGAGGTAGAGCGAAGCGTAGGCTCTGAGAGCGTCATCAGGGCGATCGGATGCGAGGACAAGAGGCAAAAGCCCCTGCTGGAGAGCAGCGGCAAGACGGAAGCCGGTTAGCTCGGCTGCCATGAACGGATGCAGGCTGCGCAGAACGGCTCGGCCAGCAAGAAGATCGACGCCGCCTCTGCGCAATTTGCGGGCGCTTGAGCCGGTGAGGACGAAACGTTTCGCATGCGAGCGCGTCAACAGGTCATGGACGACGTTGAGGATTTCTGGTACCCGCTGAATCTCATCGACCACAATGGTTTTCTGGCCAGGCGAGCCTAGGACCAGTTCGCGAAGTCGCTCAGGACGAGCACTTAATTCGCGATAGGTCTCAGGCTGTAAAAGGTCCACGAAAAGGGCACCCGCAAGCTCATGGCGGAGCCAGGTGGATTTACCCGTGCCCCTTGGGCCGAAAAGGAAAAAGCTTTGTGCCGGCATTTTGAAAAATCGAGGTTGTAATTCCATATTGAGTCTCAATTTGGAAGTGGCGATTCCAAGGATATAAGCTTCAATAGGGAAAGTCAAGGTTCAACCTTCCTTTGGGGGGATTGATAACCGAGAAGGAGTTGGAATTTGCAAAACGTAGACAAGAGCAAAGAGATGCTTGATTCCTGGTGTGAAGCATCCGGTATCGAGTTCATCAGCGAAGAAGCTGAAGAGGCGTATAAGCGAAGAGCAAGGCGCGTCGCGGATGTCATTCAACTGAAGGTGCCGGACAGGGTGCCAGTTGTTCCCAGCTTCGGCATGTTTCCCGCCCTGGATAACGGGTACACCTGTGAAGAGGTGATGTTCGATTACGACAAGGCGCATCAAGCCTGGATGAAAACGCTCAAGGATTTTGAGCCTGACCTTTTCAGAGGCGCTGGCTATGCGTTTTCAGGGCATGTCCTGGAGGCTCTCGACTATAAACAACTTAGACTCCCCGGCCGCGGTATCCCTTCCAATCACATCTATCAGTTCCTGGAACAAGAGTATGTGAAAGCAGAGGATTTCTACGGCCACTTCCTGGATGATCCTTCGGATTTCATGCTTCGAATGTATCTTCCCAGGGTCTGCGGCATCCTTGAGCCCCTGAAGGCTGCCCCTCCTCTGACAACTTGGTTCGGCTACTACATTTCCATTCTGACAAACACGGCGTTCTTTGGGCTTCCCGAAGTGACGGAAGCCCTGGAAGCCCTTCTGAGGGCAGGGGCTGAAGCGCTGAAGTGGGGAAGGAAGCTCAATGAAGAAGCAAAAGAAATCAAGTCCATGGGCTACCCTTCCATGAGCGGCGGAGGGTGTGCGGCCCCATTCGACATTATCGGAGACTGGTTCAGAGGAACCAGAGGTATCATGCTCGATATGTTCAGGGTACCTCAGAAACTGATCAATGCCATGGAAAAACTGGTGCCCATTCTGGTCAGAATGGCTTCGGATCAGGCCAGGAAGAGCGGGAATCCCATGGTGGGTCTCATGCTGCACAAAGGCCCGGAAGGATTCATGTCCCCTGACCAGTACAAGACTTTCTACTGGCCGACGCTCAGGGAGGTCATGGTAGGACTCATCGACGAGGGGTTAGTTCCGATGCCGCTCTTTGAAGGGGACTACACGTCACGGCTGGAGATCATCAAGGACATTCCGAGAGGAAAAGCGATCTACTGGTTTGAAAAAGTGGATATCCAGAGGGCCAAAGAAGTTCTTGGCGACACGGCCTGCTTTAGAGGGAATGTGCCGGTGACCTTACTCTTCGCAGGAACCCCCCAGGAGGTGAAGGACTATGTAAAGTGGCTCATTGATGTGGTGGGCGAGGGGGGTGGGCTCATGGTGGACTGCGGCGTCTGGTTTGACGAGGCAAAACACGAGAATGTTAAAGCTATGGTGGACTTTGCCAAGGAATACGGAGTATACGAATAAGGTGCAAGGCAGAAGCAAGGTGCACGGTACACGGCGTACGGCACAGGGGAAAAAATAGAGAACCCAATGAAGAAGACCTAATTCAGAAGTCAGCTTAGCCGCTGGCCGCTGGGGCGGCCAGTTTGACCGAACAGGAAACTTTAAAAGAACGAATATCGAATGTCGAAGGAAGGTATTTGTCTGTTTTACAAAAAAAGACTCAGTCAAACGAAACCACCCTTCGAAATTCTGCGGTTCGATATTCTGCTGTTCTGCGGTTCGGTGTTCCGGCCAGGTGAAGTTTCATACAAGAATACAGAATGAATGAGGTTACAAAGAAAGGGAGAAAGGAAAGAGTAACCAATGACGAGTCAAGAACCGCTTGTCACTTGTCACTCGTCTCTCGTCACCGCACTCGGACTGCTGGCCAATGACAACGAGCTATCGAATTGATTTTCAGCCGGTAGGAAGGCGAGGGGAATCGCCTCCCGAAAACTCGCTCCTTGATGCTAGCCGTCAGATGGGCGTGGGTCTTTCAGGGCTTTGTGGAGGGCATGGAAAATGCCAGGCCTGCAAGGTGAGAATCCTGGAAGGCAAGGTATCAGATCCCACCCCAAGCGAAGTGGAGACTTTCACTGCGAAAGAGCTTAAGGAGGGATGGAGATTGGCCTGCCAGGCTTATCCTGCAGCCGACTGCAAGGTGCATGTTCCGCCCGAGTCGATGACAGCTCCGCAGAGGACTCAGGTCGAGGGGCTGGAGATCAAGGTGCCGCCTGAACCCTCGGTCCAGACCTACCAAGTAAAACTGCAGGAATCGACCCTGTCGGATGTTCGGGCGGATGACGAAAGTCTGCTGCAAACGCTCAACAGGGAACACGATCTTTCCTGCACAAGAACAGACATCGAAGTCCTCCGAAAATTTTCACCCCTCATGAGATCCTGGGACTGGGAGTGCCAGGCGTCGGTGCGCGGAGATGAAATCATCGGCGTTGCCCTGTGGCCGAGCCCTGTGCTGGGCTTTGCCGTGGACCTTGGAACAACCAAAATCGCAGGATATCTGGTTGAGCTTAAAGACGGCAGGACCCTGGCCTCCAAAGGTGTGATGAATCCGCAAATCAGCTACGGAGAGGATATCATCAGCCGGATTCAGGGAACGCTGCTGTCAGCGGCGGTTGGAACCGACATGCAGAGGGTTGCCGTGGAGGCTCTCAACCAACTAGCCGCTGATCTTTGCCGGGAAGCGGGGGCGGCGGTGACGGACATAGTTGATGCTGTGATCGTGAGCAACACGGCCATGCATCATCTCCTCCTGGGGCTTCCGGTCAAACAACTTGTGCTGGCTCCTTTTGTGCCGGCTGTCAGCAGAGCCCTCGACTGCAAGGCTCGCGAAATCGGGCTAAGTTTTGCTTCCGGAGCATACGTCCATTTTCTCCCCAACATTGCCGGCTTTGTCGGTGGAGACCATGTCGCCATGCTGCTCGCGACAACCCAGGCGAAACTGAGCGGCCTTGTCATTGCCCTGGATATCGGCACCAACACGGAGGTCTCCTTAATCGACGGGGAGAAAATATCTTCTGTCTCATGCGCGTCAGGTCCTGCTTTTGAAGGGTATCACATCAGGCACGGCATGAGAGCTGCCAGGGGCGCGATCGAGAAAGTTCGAATTGAGAACAACTCCATCCAGATTCAAACCATCGACGACGCTCCTCCTGCGGGCATTTGCGGATCAGGAGTGCTGGATGCCATGGCTCAGCTCTACCTCGCAGGGGTTGTTGACGGGAGCGGCAGGATGCTGGACGGGCATCCGCGGGTCAGAATCGGCCAGGAGTACAGGGAATTCGTACTGGTTGGGGAAGGGGAATCCGGAGCGCCCATGACAGTCGTGCTCACTCAGCATGACATTCGTGAACTGCAACTTGCCAAGGCGGCGATCCGAACGGGGATTCAGGTGCTTCTTGCAACGAACGGCAGGAAAGAGCAGGAACTGGATCAAGTCATCATTGCCGGGGCCTTTGGAACCTACATTGACGTGGCAAGCGCCGTGGCCATCGGCATGATGCCCAGCCTGCCCCTGGAGCGCTTCAGGCAAGTCGGAAATGCCGCAGGCATGGGAGCGAGAATGGCGCTGATTTCTTCGACACAGCGCCTGAGGGCGAAGGCTCTGGCCGCGAAAATCAATTACGTGGAGCTTGGAAGCGCTCCACAGTTCTCTGAGACCTTCCTCAATGCGTGCTCTCTCGCCACTTCTTCTCTTTGAACGCCGACGCGAGTGAAGCCCCAGAAAGTAAATCCTCATGAGTTCGAATCCGACCCCAAGAAAATCACGCATCTTTTACGGCTGGTATGTGCTGGCCGCCTTTTTTCTCATCATCTCGGCGGTCATGGCTGCAATCGCTGTGGTGAGCGCGATGCTGATTCGTCAAAGTCGGGAAGCTGTTTCATGATCGCAGGCTGCGGATGAGAAAAACACCCAGGGTCACGACCGTGAGCGGGATGACAAAGATCAGCAGGATGGTGCTAAACCACCCCAAAGATTGGTGCTGTTGAGCGGCTAGGATGAGGTAGGCCACGTAAAGGGTGTAATAGGCAAGAAAAAGAACCCCTTCCCACCGGCTGATCAGGTGACCGGTGAAGAAAACGGGCAGGCACGCAACAGCCACGGCAATCATCGCGGGGATGTCGAATCGCAGGAGTGAGGTGGAAACCGTAAGGCCGTCGGAAGCGAGGAGGCCTGAAACTCCAAGGACACCAAGAATATTGAAGATATTGCTTCCAACCACATTGCCGACCGCAATATCCCGTTCCCCACGCCATGCGGCAAGGACCGATGTGGCCACCTCGGGCAGGGATGTTCCTGCAGCGACGATGGTCAGTCCGATGACCAGTTCGCTCACTCCAAGGCCACGGGCAGTCTGGACAGCTCCGATCACCAGCCACCTGGAGCCCAAGACCAATAAGCACAGGCCCGCAATGACCCAGAAGATGTTGACCCCCAGGTCTCTAGCACACAGGGTTGCCCCTGAAGGAGGTCTGCATTCGAACTGCGCCAATGCTTCTGCGTTCTTTTCTCTCCTACCCTGCCAGACTTGAAAGACCGTGTAGGCAATGACTCCTGAAAGGAGGATCAGTCCATCCCCCCTTCCGATGGCCCCATCAGCCCCCAAGAGAAGGCCAAGCAAAGACACCCCGATCATCACTGGAACGTCAAAACGAACAAGCTGTGTCGACACGCGGAGCGGTGAGACCAAGGCAGAGAGACCCAAAATGAAAAGAACATTGAAGATGTTGCTGCCGACCACGTTGCCCACGGCCAGATCCGCTTGGCCCGCCAGCGCAGCATAAGCGCTGACACTCATTTCCGGTGAACTGGTGCCATAGGCAACCACCGTGAGACCGATGGCAAGAGAGGATATTCCCATGATCGAGGCTAGGCGGGATGCTCCACGCACCAATGCTTCAGCGCCCAGAATCAGCAATGCGGCGCCACCGAATAGGTATAATAGGATTAGGGATGGAGCCACGACGTCCTTCAAAAGGAGTAAGTCATGATTTTGTCACAAACAGAGTCAGCGATTTTTCCCATTCTTTTGTAACTCGTTTGTCAGCGCTTCTTGAACTGTGTGAGGGGCGCAATCGTCTTGCGCAGCAGGATTTCAGAGTGACCAGGCACAATATAGTCCTTCAATTCCCCGACCACTCGATACCCCAGCCTTTCATACAGGCGCTGAGCGTTTTGATTGAATGATGAAACGCACATGAATGCATTGGGAGTGTCTTGAAAGATTCTCTCTTCCGCGAAAGCAATAAGTGTTGTACCAATCCCGCTGTTCCTCCATTCAGGAAAAATGCAGACGGTTTGAATGTAGCCCACGAAAGCGCCTTTCATGTTCAGGATCATGAATCCGGTGATTTGACTCCGAACCACAGCCAGATAGATTTCCCGCGAGGGATCGGTCAGCATTTTGAAAGAATCGCTGTAACTGCGGCGCAGGGTGATCCAGGGTTCGCTGGTGGACATGACCCGTGCGCACCGCTCCGCTTCCGCGGTGTCCTGAAGGTTCCTTATCTCAACGGCGTAGCGGTGTGAACGTTCCATGGTCTACGACAAAAACTCCTCGGCGGTCATGACCTTTGCATAGGCCGCATGAAGCGCCGCCATGAAAGCCCTGTGTACATTAGCCGCCGGGACAAGGCTCCCTCTGAACTCCAGGTCCTTTGTCGTACAGGCGTCCTCAATCAGCGTGCAGGAGAAACCGAGATCGCTGGCCGCCCGAACCGTTGCGTCCACACACATGTGACTCATGGCCCCGGCAACAATCAGGTCGTCCACCCCCTGTTTCCGCAACGTCTCCAGGAGCTGCGTTTCTCGGAAGCTGTTGGGGAAATTCTTTTGAAAAACTTTCTCGCCGGCCAACGGCTCTACGGAGGTGTGGATCTTTCCTCCCTCTGTGTGGGGAAGGAAGAAAGTGGCGCCCGGTCGGATTGAGATATGCTGGACATGGTAAACGGGGAGATTGTTTTTTCTGGAGTGGTCGAGGAGACGCCGGGCCTTCGAGGCGGCTTGCAGAATGCCTGCGAGCTCCATCTTACCCCCAGGGAAGTAGTCGTTTTGAAGATCGATGAGCAACAATCCTGTTTTCATAAAGGACTCCTTAGACCGGCATTTCTGTTTTTGCACCTTCTGGAATTCCCATGAGGGTAAGGATAGGCATGCAACAATTTGTCATTGGGGTCAAGGTCTTTTGTGCAGCGCGAGGAGAAGAGACGACTGTTTTTTGCCTTTTGAATTGACATCCGAGGAAAGGCGCTGCAACAATGGAAAAAAGCAGGGTCATCAGAAGGGCAAGGAGAAAGACAGCCATGAAACTGGAATTCATAGAGGCTCGAGATTTGCCGGACGCTTGGTTTCAGTGCGTTTACAGGCTACTGGAGGCGGGCAGGGAATACCTCATAGAGAGGGGAAGCTTCAAGGGGCAAAAGAGACTTGAGTTCGACTATGTCACCGTCCACATCAAGTATCCCGGAGTGAGACCGCTCCTGCCCGACATTCCCCCGGCCCTGGGTATACCAAATCCTGTCGCAGAGGGATACCTCGAGGCCTATCTCCCTTACCTGATGACCGCGGCCAAACAGCCCGGAGAAGATTACACCTATGGGCAGTTTCTGGAGAAGCAGATTGAAGAGGTGATCCGGATGTACAAGGAGGACGGGTTCGGCACAAACCAGGCCTACATGACCATTGGGGAGCCTGAGTCTTTGTTCCTCAAAGATCCGCCGTGCCTGAGAGGCATTGATACCAGGGTCAGGGACAACAAGCTCCACTTCGTGGTCTACTTCAGGTCATGGGATCTGTGGAATGGGTTTCCGGCGAACCTTGGAGCCATTCAGTTGCTCAAAGAATACATGGCCTCAAGCATCGGGGTTGAAGACGGAGAAATCATCGCTGCAAGCAAGGGATTGCATCTTTATGACTATGTGTGGGAGCTGGCGAAGTTGAGGACCATGTGCGCCAATCCCTCGGCGCTTTCAAAAGGCGAATGCAAAACCGAATGATCACCGCAGAGACGCAAAGAACGCAGAGAAAGATGTTTTCCCTCCTGCTGAGACGGCAGGAGGGAAAACCCTTGCGCCTCGAAAACCTTCCGAGGTGTTCCTGTCATGGATATCAACCAGCTGAGCAATAAAATCATCGGGGCAGCAATAGAAGTGCATAGGACCCTAGGGCCGGGGCTGCTTGAATCGACGTATGAGGAATGCCTGTGTGAAGAACTGGAATTTCGAGGTCTGCAGTATGAGAGACAGAAACCCTTGCCCGTCATTGATAAGAGAAGGTAACTGCTCAGGTGTTTAGGCTGAAGGCTGAAGACTGAAGGGCAATAATGATTATCCATGACACAGTCACCTGCCAACCTGCCTGCCGCGGCGGCGCAGGCTGGCGTATCCAAACGATCTTGGCTTTGTGTGATCGCGCATGTCTTTTCCTTCAGTCTATCTACCTTCAGTCTATCGACCTCCCCTGTAACAAGAGAAGAAAGCTTGATTGCGGATATCGGCTGGGTATTGTTGTCAGCAATTCGATTATCCTTGAACTGAAATGCTGTGAAAAAATAGAGCCCATTTACGAAGCCCAGCTTTTGACTTACCTCAAACTCTCTGGTTTGCACCTGGGATTGATTTTGAATTTCAATGTGACCATGATGCGGAATGGCATTAAACGCATTGTCCATGAACTTTCAGAAGAATAGGAGAGGACGCTAGTTTTTGCTTTCCCCCGTCTCAGGGGAAAGCAAAAACTAGCCTCTGCGGCCTTTGCGTCTTTGCGGTGAAGCATTCATGAAAGCGGACTTAAAAGGAATGAGTCTTGCGGAAACGGAAGCCTGGGTGGAAGAGCAAGGCCTGCCCGCTTACCGGGCCAAGCAGTTGCGTCAATGGCTGTTTAAAGGTCTGGTTTCTTCTTTCAGGGAGATGACCAATATCAGCAAGGACCTTCGGGCGCAACTGGAGGAGAACGCTCGTATCAACCATCTGGTACAGGTGAAGACCCAGGTTTCCAAGGACAGGACGACAAAGTTTCTTTTCAAACTGGAAGACGGCCATTTCATTGAAACCGTGCTCATTCCGGAGAGGGGTCATTTCACCCTCTGCATCTCTTCTCAAGCAGGCTGTGCCATGGGTTGTCGTTTCTGCCTGACGGCCAGGCAGGGGCTGAAGCGAAACCTCACGGCCTCTGAAATCGTTGACCAGGTCATCCATGTCAAGCGGTCCATGAGCGAGCCGGATCGTTTGACCAACATCGTGTTCATGGGCATGGGCGAACCCCTTGCGAACTTTGATGACGTGGCCCGCGCGCTGAGCAATCTGATCTCCGAGGAGGGCATGAACTTCTCTCATCGGACGGTCACTCTTTCCACCTGCGGGCTGGTCCCTCAGATCAGGAGACTCGGGAAAGAAGTGAGGGTCAACCTTGCCGTATCCCTTAATGCTGCGGACGATGAAACAAGAAGTTTTCTCATGCCTGTGAACCGCAAGTATCCCCTGAAAAGCCTTGTTGCGGCACTCAAGGAGTTCCCCCTTCTCAACCAAAGAATGATCACCTTTGAATATGTTCTTGTCGGAGGAGTCAACGATCGCGATGAGGACGCCCGCAGGCTCGTGGCTCTCCTCAAAGGATTGCGAGCCAAGATTAATCTGATACCCCTGAATCCTCATCCTGATGTGGATCTGGCGCCGCCTTCACCGGAACGGGTTCTCCGGTTTCAGGAAATCCTTATACAGCATCACTTCACAGCGATGATCCGGAAAAGCAAGGGTCAAGACATCTCAGCGGCGTGCGGGCAACTGAGTGGGGCCAGGGCCAGTGAACAGTAGCCAGTAATCAGTGATCAGGCGGTCATAGGGCTGAGAGCTGAGGACCAAGCAAAATGAAATGCCTTTGCCTTCAGCCTTAAGTCACGCGGAAGCGTGACGCTCCTCTTCCCTTTCACATTGCGTTACTTTTCTCTTGCACTCTATCATCAATATGCTATTGTAATTAATCCAAAATTTCCTCCAAGATCGCTAGTCCATGATTGAGCTGAATTTTGAAAAAGGAAATGGCCTTCTGCCTGCCGTCGTCCAGGAGTTCCGAACCGGAAAGGTTCTCATGCTGGCTTATATCAATCGCGCTTCATGGGAAAAAAGCCTTGAGACCGGTGAAGCCCACTACTGGAGCCGGTCGCGCCAGGAGATATGGCACAAGGGAGGCATCTCCGGCAACGTCCAGAAAATCAAAGAGATCTATGTGGATTGCGACAACGACACGGTGCTCTTCAAAGTTGAGCAGGTGGGCGGTGCCGCTTGCCACACGGGATTCGAAACCTGTTTCCACAAGAAGGTCGGCCCTGACCGAGGAATAACCATCGTGGGTGAAAGACTTTTCGATCCGGAGCGTGTGTACGGAAAATGAAGAAGCTGAAGTTCGGCATTCCCAAAGGAAGTCTGGAAAAGGCGACCATCGGCCTTTTTGAAAAGTCAGGCTGGAAAATCAATGTCAATGACCGGAGCTATTTCCCGGACATCAACGACGAGAACATCGAGATCACTCTTTGCAGGGCCCAGGAGATGTCCCGGTATGTCGAAAACGGGACGATCGACGCCGGGTTGACAGGGAAAGACTGGGTTCAGGAAAACGAATCCGACGTGGTGGTCGTGGATGAACTCGTTTATTCCAAGGCGAGCCAGAATCCCGCCCGGTGGGTCCTTGCGGTTCCTGCGGGTTCCCGGATCAAGAAGATTCAGGACCTCAAGGGGAGGAAAATCGCCACAGAGCTCGTCCACTTCACCAAGAAGTTCTTCAAGAAAGAGGGCATTGACGTGGAAGTGGAGTTCTCCTGGGGTGCCACGGAAGCGAAAGTGGTCTCAGGACTGGCGGATGCGATCGTCGAGGTGACGGAGACGGGCAGCACGATCCGCGCCCATGGACTGCGGATCATTCAGGAGTTGATGACCTCATGCACTCAGCTGATCGCCAACAAGAAATCCTACAAGGATTCGTGGAAAAAGGAGAAGATCCAGCAGATCATTCTCCTTCTGAAAGGCGCACTCACCGCGGAGAAGCTGGTGGGGCTCAAGATGAATGTGCCCGAAAAGAAGCTCGAGAAAGTCATCCGTCTTCTTCCCAGCCTGAATGCGCCGACCGTGGCAGGCCTTTACCACACGAAATGGTTTTCCGTGGAAACCGTAGTAGAGTCCAAGATCGTCAGAGACTTGATCCCTAAGCTCATCAAAGCCGGGGCAGAGGGGATTATCGAATATCCTTTAAACAAGGTGATATGATGAGAAGAACTTCATTGCCGCTTTTAATGATTCTTTTGTTCTCGGGGTTGCTTCTTGGTTGCGCGACGACGCAACCGGTTGACAACAAGAAAAAGGCGGAGGCCAAGCATCAGCTGGGCAACTCCCTGCTCTACGAAAAGAACTATCAGGGTGCTGTGACGGAACTCAAGGAGGCTGCTGAACTCGAGCCGGAGAACCCAAACATCCAGAACAGCCTCGGTTTGGCTTATCAGGGATTGAGACTGCCTGAACTGGCGATCCCACATTACCAGAAAGCTATACAGCTCAAACCGGAGTCCCCGGAGTTTCAGAATAACCTCGGCACCGCCTATGCCGCAGCACGGCAATGGGATATGGCTATCCGGCATTTTCAGAAGGCTGCGGACAACTATCTCTATCGGACGCGCCACGTGGCTTATGACAACCTGGGTTCCGCCTATTACAACAAGGGAGACTACAGGCGGGCGATTGACAACTTCAAGAAGGCTGCCGAGTACTCCAAGGATTACACCCCCGCCTATATCAACATGGGGATCTCGTACGAGGCCCTGAAGGAATGGGATAACGCTGTCGCGTCCTACAAGAAAGCTGCGGAAATTGAACCGGATTCCGCTGTGCCCCATCTCCAGTTGGGAGATCTCTACCTGCGCCTCAATCAACAGGAGGAGGCGGTGGAATC
>Ga0209253_10004415_pt1 | contig 12264 bp, 11 predicted proteins | sample FrelakmetBRP12BR_FD_187145 | JGI IMG/M metagenome (GOLD analysis project Ga0209253, IMG submission 187145) | Freshwater lake sediment microbial communities from the University of Notre Dame, USA, for methane emissions studies - BRP12 BR (SPAdes)... | ecosystem: Environmental > Aquatic >...
CTCCTGCCGTGTAGCTCCACGCTATTTGAAGCCGGCCCTTCTTCAACAGATCAGACAGACTCATGAATCGTTAGATCAGGCAATGTTCGCTAAAATCATCGAAGTAAAATAGCAATGAATTTGCCAAATTTCAATACTTACTGAGGATCACTTTCATTGCCTGGGCTGCCTGGGCCCTATGGCTCACGCTATTTTTGAGCGTGGAATCCATCTCTGCATAGGTCATTGGGTGACCAAGCGGGAGAAAGATAGGGTCGTAGCCGAACCCTCGATCGCCGCGAGGTTGCTCGAGGATGGTCCCCGCGCAGATGCCTTCCGTCAACTCGACAGCACCTGTTGCCGGGACAAACGCCAGGACACAGCGGAACCGTGCACCCCGCCGTCGTGGCGGGACTCCACGCATATCCCTCAGAAGTTTCCTGACATTGTCGGCGTACGTCGCCCCCGCCCCCGCATAGCGCGAAGAGAAGACACCCGGAGCGTCGTTCAGATAGCCGATCTCGAGACCCGTATCATCGGCCAACGAAGGAACGCCGGTCAGACGGTAGACTTCCCGCGCCTTCTTGAGCGCGTTTCCCTCGAGGGTCTCCGCATCTTCCTCGATCGGGCCGACGTTCGGATAGTCATCGAGGGTCTCTACTGACACGCTGAGGTCGGCAAAGATCTGCTGAAACTCGGTTGCCTTATCCCTGTTATGCGTTGCAAGAACGATGCGCTTCATGAAAGATCGGCCCGTTTGAGTAATCGTGTAAGTTCGTCACGCCCGTTGCGGAGTGCTTGGTCTTCGTCAATCGACTGATGAGTTCCGCCACGGAACAGCCACCGCCCGTCCGCCATGACGGCAGAAACGTTTGCCGGCGACCCGGAGAAGACGATCGAGGAGTAGACACTTGATGGTCCGGACACGTCGAGCGGATTCCAGACCTGCCGGAGGTCAAGGAGAACGATGTCCGCCCTCTTGCCAGCCTCGAGGCTGCCGATCTCTTTTTCCATCCCCAGCACTGTTGCCCCACCGATGGTGGCCATGCCAAAGACTGTTTCCGCGCTCATCGACGACGCTCCATGATCCGGTTTCTGCACGAGAGCCGCGAGACGCATCTCCCCGAACATGTCGAGCGTATTGTTGCACGGCGCCCCGTCAGCTCCAAGCGATAACGCGACGCCCGCCCCGAGCATCGCCGGCACACGTGCTACACCAGACCCCAGCTTGAGATTCGACGAAGGACAGTGAAGCACCTTCGCTTTCCGTTTCGCGAGAAGACCGATCTCCCGATCGCTGACCCACACGCAATGCGCCAGGCAGCTGTTGCTCCGGAGTATGCCCAGGTGGTCAAAATACTCCACATTGTCCATCCCGCACCGGCGTCGAACCGCCTCCATCTCGCGTCGGTTTTCCGACGCATGCGTATGGAACAGCATCCCCGGAAAATCATCCGTCATGGCGGCGGCCTCCTTCAGCAGACCGTCTGTGCACGAAAGGATGAACCGGGGTGCAACGGCGTACCGGATCCTTCCACACCCTGATCCGTGCCAGGCACGCGCTTGTTCCAGCGTTGCCGCCAGCGAGGTCTTGCTTGTTTCCCGGAATCGGGGGTGCGCATCGTTGATGTCCATCATCGCCTTCCCCACAAAGGCCCGGATCCCCGCCTGCTCGACCGCCTCCACGATCTGTTCTTCGTGGTACAGACTCCCCATATCCATGATCGTTGTAGTTCCGGATCGGATGAGCTCCGCGAGCCCCAGGAGCGCGGAGGCCCTCATTGAAGGGGCCGTGTGTGCAGCCTCGAAAGGAAGTATTCTCAGGTTTAGCCAGTCGAGCAGCTCGAGATCATCCGCGAGGCCGCGAAAAAGAGTCTGGCAGAGGTGGATATGTGTCTGAACGAACCCTGGAATCGCGGTGAGTCCCGACCCATCCACCACTTCGCCGCTAAAGTCTTCGTCACGCCGCACCTGGTCCCCGGACACTACCGATTCGATAATGCCATCATCAGCAACGATTGCACCGTCGCGGACAATCCGCCGCGCGGTGTCCATGGTCACGATCGTGACATTCTTGATCAGCGTTTTCGCCATGTGCCCGCAACAACTCCTGCAGAACTGTTCTCCATCGCATCAGGATCCGATAAGGACATCGATGGCACGGTCGATTGTATCGACCTCCACCACCTCGATCGGCCCTGTGAGTGACCGTTTGCCCAGATTATTCCTTGGAACGACGATGCGCGTGAAACCGAGTTTGTGGGCTTCTGCGATACGCCGGTCGATCTGATGAATTGTCCGGATTTCGCCCCCGAGTCCCACTTCTCCAACCACAACCGCCCGCGAATCCACCGGGACATCTCTGAGACTGGAGGCAATGGAGACCGCCATGCCCAGGTCCGCGCCTGGTTCGTCAACGCGGATGCCCCCCGCGACGTTCACAAACACGTCGTACTGTCCAACCCGCAACCCGGCCCGTTTTTCAAGAACCGCGAGAAGCATCTGGAGCCTCCGCGAGTCGAAACCCGTTGCGGTCCGCTGGGGGACGCCGTAACTTGTCGGCGCCACCAGCGCCTGCACTTCCATCAGGAGCGGGCGGGTCCCTTCCATTCCCGCCACGACGGTTGAGCCCGAGGCTCCGTAGGTCCGCTCGGCCAGGAAGGCCTGTGACGCATTCTCCACCTCACGCAGACCACCATCGTGCATCTCGAAAATCCCGATCTCATTTGTCGATCCAAACCGATTCTTCATTGCCCTGAGGATGCGGTAGGCGTAGTGCCGTTCCCCCTCGAACTGGAGCACGGTATCCACCATGTGCTCGATCACTTTCGGCCCGGCAATGACCCCTTCTTTGGTGACGTGGCCGACGAGGAACACGGGGACGTCACGCGATTTTGCCAGCTGCGAGAACCGGGCCGTCGCCTCACGCACCTGACTGACGGTGCCGGGAGCGCTTTCAAAGCCGGGGTGCATCATGGTCTGTATGGAATCGACAATCACAATCTCCGGCCGGCCTTTCTCAAGCAGTGCCTCGATGATCTCCAGGTTCGTTTCGGCAAGCAGGAGGAGATTTTTCGAGGGTTTGACCTCAAGCCGGTCCGCACGGAGTTTGATCTGGTTGACCGATTCCTCCCCTGTGATATAGAGAACCACCCGGTCCGGGAGCGCGGAAGCCATCTGCATCATCAATGTCGACTTTCCGATTCCAGGGTCTCCACCGACGAGCACCACGGAGCCGGGGACGATTCCTCCTCCCAGCACCCGGTCCAGCTCAGGGATACGGCAGGATGTACGGGGCTCCGGGGCTACGCTGACGTCCGTGATTGGAACAGGTCCCACTGCTGTCGCTGTCTTCCGGCCGGACTTCTGCCGTGCTCGGGGCACAGACACTTCCTCGACAAGCGAATTCCATTCACCGCAGTTCGGACACTTCCCGACCCAGCGGGCAGATTCATAGGCGCAGGACTGGCAGACGAATGTTGTGTGGACTTTGCTCATGGTCAGCTTCAATATACTGATGGTCCTCCTCAATTGCACGAGCGGTTGCTTCTCTTCGCCCGGTTCCCTATCTTTTCTCCATCTTCCACATGGTCCGGTCACCGTTGCACCGCCACCCACTACTCGTACTCACCGCTGTCATCACCCTTCACACTGGATCCTCGGCACAGGTGTCCCCGGCCGTTCCTCCGAAGCACGAAATCCGCGGCGTCTGGATAACCACCACATCCGGTCTCGACTGGCCCAGAACTCTGGATCGCTACGAGCAGCAGGCGTCGCTTCACGCCATCGTACAGAACCTGCATAGAGCGAATTTCAATACCATGTTCTTTCAGGTCCGGGCCCGCGGCGACGCCTACTACCGCTCCAGCTTTGAGCCGTGGGCCGAGAACCTGACCGGCACGCTCGGGAGAGACCCGGGCTGGGATCCTCTTGCGTTCCTGCTGACAGAAGCGCACGCCGTTGGCATGGAGGTCCATGCGTGGTTCAATGTGTACAAAGTCCGCGACGCTGGAGTCCCGCCCCCCACCACGCCGCCTCACGTGTCACGGGCAAACCCTCATTGGACCGTCGAGAATGCCGGTGAAGTCTGGCTTGATCCGGGGATTCCCGAAGTACGGAAGTATCTGCTCAACGTGGCGATGGATCTCGTGCGGAAGTACGATATTGACGGCATCAATTTCGATTTCATGCGGTATCCCGGCCGGGAGTTCGCTGATTCGGATACCTACCGCCGCTATGGCAATGGAACTGAGCGCGATGATTGGAGGAGGGGGAACATCAACGGCTTTATCAGCGAATTCTACAGGGCGGCCACTGCATTGAAGCCCATGGTCAAAATCGGCTCTTCTCCTCTCGGCGTGTACGACAACGACAACGGCGCCGGAACGCGGGGAAGTTACTCGTCAACATTTCAGGATTCCCAGGGATGGTTGCGCCGCGGAGACCAGGACTACCTTTCTCCGCAAATTTACTGGGACATCGGAACGTCACGCGGAGATCCCGACTTCGCCCTGCTTGTCCGCAAGTGGCAGGACCAGGCTGCGGGACGCCAGATCTGCGCCGGTATAGCCACGTACAAACCGGAAGTCCTTCGCCAGGTCGGGTTGCAGATCGATCTTTCACGGGCGGCGGGGAATGCAGGGCAGGTCTTTTTCCGCTACGAGAACATCCGCGCACTCGACATGTTCGGGGATCGGTATCGGACTCCTGCCTTGATCCCGCCCATGGCGTGGAAGGACTCCATCCCTCCACTCCCGCCGGCCAACCTTGCCGTCAGCGAAATCGTCACCAACGTGTTCAATCTCGAGTGGACCCCGTCGCCCGCAGCAGGGGACGGCGACAGCGCCCGTGCCTACGCCATCTACCGAGCCTCTCGGAGAGCCCCGCGCACGTATGACGTCAGAAATCTGGTTGCCATTGTTCCGGCCCAGAACACGGCATACGTTGACACGCTAAGAGTTCCTTCGGGCCTCACCTATTACTACGCCGTCACGGCGATCGACAAGGGGAACAACGAAAGTGCTCCATCCACCGTCGGGACCGGCACCTTTAGGGAGCTCCTCGCCCTGAAGGGGAAGCTTTCCAACATCACTACGCTCTCTACTTCATTCGGACAGGGCGGGAGATCTCCAAACCTCGTCGCTTACCGCCTGGCGCACCGGACGCTGGTTTTCGTGGAAGTATCGAAAGAGCTCGCAGACGGAAAGGGCGACAGTCTTACCACAACACTTGTGAGCGCAGTGCAGGACGAAGGCACGTACATTGTCGGCCTGAATAGTATCCGGTTCACGCCGGGTAAGTACGTCGTCCGTCTCCGAACAGGCGCCACCACGCTCGAGCAGCCGCTGGATTTCCGGCGCTAACCGAGCGGACCCACCAGCCAGAGACTCAACTGCGGGAAGTAGGTCACCAGCAGGAGAACACCGAACAGGAGCAGGAAAAACGGCAAGACAGTCCTGTACACTTCGGTCAACGGCTTTCCGAACCGGAGGCTCGAGAGGAAAAGGTTGAGCCCGAGCGGCGGCGTCATGTAGCCGATTTCGAGATTCAGCAGGAAAATGATCCCGAGATGGACCGGGTCGACGCCGTACTGCATTGCAACGGGGACGATCAGCGGGACGACAATGATGATGGCGGAAAAAATCTCCACCATATTCATCACCAGGATGAAGATGTTCAGGATAATCAGAAAAACAAACTTGCTGCTGACATACTGACTGATGAACTCGAAGAGTTTCATCGGTATCTGCGCGTCAATGACATAGCTCGTCACGCCCATCGCCGCTCCCAGCATCACCAGGATGGCGCCAACGAGGATCATACTTTCCCGTATCACCCCGGGGAGGTCGCCGAAGAACTTGATCTCCCGGCGGACAAACACCTCAACAATGAGAACGTAAAACGCCGTCACGGCCGCGGCTTCTGTTGCCGTGAAGATCCCCCCGTAAATCCCCCCGATCACGATCACCGGGAGGGGCGCCTCCCATGCCGCTTCCCTCAGCGAGGCCCAGACGCCATTCCAGACAAACCGCGTGCGCGCGACGTTGGCCTTCATGCCCGTCCGGACGCTGTAGAGCGAGAGAATCAGCAGAAGCAGGATGCCGGGGAGCAGCCCTGCGAGAAACAACTTGTCAATGTTGACGCCTGCAATAATGCTATACAGAATAATCGGCAGCGACGGCGGAAAGAGCAATCCCAGACTTCCTGACGTTGTCATCAATCCGAGAGAGAACTTATCCGGGTAGTTCTGCTTGATCAACGCGGGATAGATCAGCCCTCCGAGTGCAATGATCGTCACCCCCGAGGCCCCGCTGAAGGCGGTGAAGATGGCGGTGGAGAAGAGCGCCACGATCGCGAGTCCGCCGGGCATCCATCCGAAGAGCGACTGCGCAAGATTGATGAGCCGTTTCGGCGCCTGGCTCTCTGCCAGGAGGTAGCCGGCAAACGTAAAGAGCGGGATCGCGATGAGCGCGGGAAGATCCACAAGCCTGTAGAGCTCCGCGATCATCGCAGCGGTGTCGGTCCCGGCGGCGTTGAACAGGAGCAGGCCGATTGCGCCGATCATCGCAAAGAGCGGCGCACCAGCCAGGGCAATAACGACAAGCAGGAGGATGATGATCGTTGTTTCCATTACGCCTTCTCCCCTTCCAGTGCCGGACCGCGCACAGCCTGAATGATGCATTCCACCATCCGGAGAAGGAACTGAACCATAATGAGCCCGAAGCCGATGGGCACGATCATTGCGACGGTGCGTTGCGGGATACCGAGAAAGAGAGTGGATTCAGCGTCCATACCGATGGTAAGATACGTCAGGCTCGCCCGCATGAGCAGAGAGCAGATCACTGCGGCGAACAGGTCCGAGAACGCCGCGAACCAGAGACGCAGGCGCTGGCTCAGGAACCGGGTCAGAATGTCAATGTGAAAATGTTTGTTCTCCCGCGTCGCGAGGTACGCTCCGAAGAAGCCAACCCAGATCACGAGATGGCGGGCGGCAACGTCGCCCCAGAGGAGCCCGGTGTGAAACACACCGCGGAGGAAAACCTGAACCACAGCCAGGCCAAGCATGATCGCAAAAGCAGTGACCAGGAGCGCCATTACGATCGAGGTGAGTGCGCGGTCAAACGTCCGGAGAATCTTCATTTGCCTGACCCGTGGCCCTGTCGGTACGTCTGAAGCGCTGCCTCGACCTCGTTCAGGAAATCCTGCGTGAAGAGGTTCCCCACCAGGAGCTGACGGGCCTTCTTGCCTGTCGATTCGAACTGTGCAGCCACATTCTTGGGCGGGGTTGTTACGGTCATCCCCTTCTGCTTCAGCGTCTCGATCGACTGGGCGTTGTCCCGGCGGCTGGCCAGCGTCAACTGGCGGAAGTACTTTCGGCCATTCGTAACAAGGATATCCTGAATATCTTTGGGAAACGAATCGTACATCTTCTTCGAAAGGAGCACGGCGCCCTGACTGTCGGCAAGTGGCTCACCCATCATGTAATTCACTTTCGTGAACCATGAGAGGGCAATGAGCGCAAGCGGCGACGTGTAGACGGCGTTGACCATACCTGTTTGCAGCGAGGTGGTTACATCCGTGATCGAAAGGGGAATCGGGGAAACGCCGATGGCCTGGAATGCCGCCTGGGCGATGGGATCGCCTTCCCACATCCACATCTTCACGTCCTTGAGGTCCTCCGGGGAGTAGACCGGTTTCCTGGAATAGACATAGACAAACCCGACTTCGGCCATGCCAAGGAGGACAAACCCGCCTTCCTCGAGGGATTTCTGAAATTCGGGCTCGAACTTGCTTGCGATGAAATCGACCTCATCATAGTTCTTGAACATGAACGGCGAATCAAGGATGCGAATCTTTTTCGCGACCTCGCCGATGCCCACTCCCGTGAATCCGCCTGCATGGTACTGCCCCAGGCGGATCTTGCGCACCACATCCTTCTCGTCCCCTGCCTGGCCATTGGGGTAGATCCTGAAACCCACACGTCCTCCGCTCTGTTCACGGATTGCCTTATCGTACTCCCGCATCACTTTGATCCAACCGCTCCCTTCCGGCGCAAGCGTGGCAAACTTGATGGTATACTGCTGCGCCGAGGCTTGGACACCAAACAACGCGATCGAGCAGAGAATGACGATGAGACGTTTCACAATGTATTCCTCTCTTGAATGAATTTAGAAGAAGTCAGTAACTCGAGCCAGCAATTCCCGGGCTCGCTTTTTCGCGACGACATTTGCCAGGCGTTGCTCGGGGAGGACAGTGAGGGGTGTGTCGATCACGCGCGTCAGGAGTTCCCTGAAGAGAGGTTCGTCCTGCGTCTGAACGGCGTAGGTTTTCGCATAGAATACCAGGGTCATCAGGAACCGGCCCTTGTTGACCGCAACGGCCCGATCAAAATACGATTTCGAGAGCTGGACGTTGCCGCCCAACAGGGCGGGGAGGCTGCCGTAGAATGTCCCGAAGTACAGAAGAGGTCCGCCATAGAAATAGGTCGAATCCTGCTCCTTCACCCACCCCATCATGGCGTTTACCAACGGAAGGTCGGCAATGGATTCGGGATTGTCCCGCTCCAGATTGGCCGCGCTCCCCCATGCGTTGACGGTCCAGAAAACCAGCGGGACGTCGTCCCGTGAGAGCCCGGCGAGCGCCCTGCGCATCGCTTCCTCGCTGGAATGGAAGACGCTATCCGGCATTCCCTTGAGCACAAGCGCCCGCATGCCAAGGTGCTGTCCCCGACGGTAGAAGAACCGCGCGCGGTCAAGGCTGTCCTCGGCAAAAGCAAGAGCGTAGCTCGTGTATCCCTGACAGGAGAGCAGAAGGAGCTTCTGATTCTCGGGATCGGTCCTGACAAGGCCGTCCAGGAGTTTTAGATCACCGCCGATCGCCTGTTCGGCAAGTCTCAGATCTTCCTCTTCCATGACGGCAGCCATGGTGTTATCAAGGACGCCGTCGAGTGAACGGACCGCCATCTTCTGGATGCTGCATCCCTGCCCGCCAACAAAGGTCAGAGCGCAGAATGCGTATATTGCCAGCGTCTTTCTGGTCATATCGCATCAAATATATCAATCCTTCATCGAAATTGCCATCGCATTGCAAAAAAACTGGAAATGGCGTACTTTTGAAAGGAATGCGCATACTGGTTGTAGAAGACGAAAGGAAGGTCGCGCGGTTCATCCAGCAGGGGCTTGAGGAAGAGCATTACTCTGTCGATGTCGCGCACGACGGGGAGCGGGGTGCACTGCTCGCCGAGACGCAGGGATACGATCTGCTGATTCTCGATGTCATGCTCCCGAAGCTCGGCGGCATCGAGATGACGCGCCGGCTCCGTGCATCCCGACTGGCAACTCCGATCCTCATGCTGACCGCGAAAACGGCCACTGAGGATAAAGTGGCCGGTCTGGACAGCGGCGCCGATGATTATCTTACCAAACCCTTTGCTTTCGCCGAACTTCTCGCGCGCGTTCGCTCGCTGCTCCGCCGCGGGTCAACGGAGAAATCCACCGTCCTTTCGATCGCAAATCTGGAGCTCGATACCGTGAGTCACAAGGCAAAGAGGGGTGAGAGAGCGATCGACCTGACGGCGAAGGAGTACGCACTCCTCGAATACTTCCTGCGCAACAAGAACCGCGTATTGAGCCGGACGATCATCTCTGAACATATCTGGGACTACAACTTCGACACAGGGACAAACCTGATCGACGTGTACGTCAACCATCTCCGGAACAAGATCGACAACGGTTTTGAAAAGAAGCTTATCCACACCGTTCGCGGCGTGGGGTATGTACTGCGGGAGGATTAGCCGGTGTCTTTTCTGGTCCAGTCCATCAGGGCGCGGTTGACATTCTGGTACACCCTGCTTCTGCTCTCCTCGCTCTTGGTGTTCGGCGGCCTCTCCTACTACTACACGAACAAATCGCTTTCCGAAAACCTTGACAGCTCCCTGAAAAATGAAGTCCGCTGGTTGCGCGATTTCCTGGAGCCCCAGGCGAGCAAGGTCAAACCCGGCAAACGCTCCATCGATGCCCTTCTCCAGAACAAGGCGCGACCGACTCTCCCTCCCCAGGAAAAATCCGACGACGACTCGGCCGCCGCCGCTGCCGCCGACGAGATCTGGAACCAGCTCTTCCGTCAGACTGTGCAGAGCCACCACAAGACCTATATTCAGATCCTGGATCGCAGGGGGACCTTTGCGTACCGGTCATACAATCTGGGATCGGACAGCCTCGCTGTTCATGACACCGTTGCCGCCTCCGGTACGTCGGTTATGACCGGTGACCTGAATGGTGACCCTGTCCGAGTAGCCGCCATCCGGGAGAAGAATTTTACCTACTATGTCGGCTATCCACTGGCCGACCTCCGCGGGTTTCTGGATAGCCTCTATATCATCTTCCTGATTCTGGTCCCCGTTGCGCTGGCTGTCTCCATCTTCGGCGGCCTCGCACTTGCCAACCGTGCACTCAAGCCGGTCCACGAAATCAATACGCGCGCCAGGAGAATCACCGCCGAAAACCTGGACCAGACGATCCCGACACAGCACACCGACGACGAAATCGGGCAGCTGACTGCCACCATCAATGACATGATTCACCGGCTGTATGCCTCCTTCGCGCAGGTACGGCAGTTCTCGGCCGACGCGTCACACGAACTCCGTACACCGCTCACCATCATCCGCGGTGAAATTGAAATCGCCCTCCGAAACCCCAAAAGTCCGCAGGAATATCGTGCTGTCCTGGAAAGCACGCTCGAAGAAGTCATGCGGCTGACTTCCATCATCGATAACCTGCTGATGCTGGCCAAAGCGGATCAGGGTACTTATCAGCCAAATCTGTCCGAAGTCGATCTGAAGGGGCTTGTCGAGGAGCTCTACGAAGACAGCGAGGTGCTGGCGGAACCGAAGCACATCCATGTCGCGTTGAAGAAGAATACACAGATCACCATCGTCGGAGACCGCATCAGGCTGCGCCAGCTTTTCCTGAACCTCGTCGACAACGCGATCAAGTATACGCCGGAGGGGGGAAACGTCTCGCTTTCAATGGACCGGCAAAACGGCTCGGCGGTGTTTCAGGTGCAGGACTCCGGCATCGGGATACCCGCGGGGGAGACCGAAAAGATTTTCGACCGCTTCTATCGCGTGGATAAGGCCCGGTCGCGCGAGCAGGGAGGTAACGGGCTCGGCCTTTCAATCGCGAAGTGGATTGCCGAGCTTCATCGCGGAACGATCGCCGTGCAGAGCGAGCCGCAGCTCGGATCCACCTTTACCGTCACACTCCCCATCAACTAGTGTCTCGACTCCGAAGTTCCTTGAATCATGGGGGAGTCGGAAAATGGCCGAGGTGTTGAACTTCCGGCTGTTCTCCAGCGCCGTCACTGTCAAGGTATTTCTGAGGCTCGACACCAGCACTCAACAGCAAAAAGCCCCGCCAGTTGACGTTGGCGGGGCCTGAAAATCACGATCCGGCTGCCTCAGAAATCCGTTCCGAGCGAAAAGTAGTATTTGGGCTCCGAGAAGCCGTTGTAGTACCATGCCCACGCCACATCGAAGCGGACCAGGAACGCCAGGAAGAAGATCCGCGCGCCGGTCCCCATTCCCATAAGGAGGTCTTTGGTTCTGGTAGACCCGGACTCGTCGCGGTGGAAGAGTTGGAGCTGCTGTTCATGGCTCCAGGCAGATCCCATGTCAAAAAAGAATGCCCCGCCGATGCTCTGCAGACCGATGCCGTTCAAGAGGGCAGCCGTTTTTTCGCCGACTCCCCAGAGCCGACTGACGGGGAGCGGGGCCAGAAACTCAGCCTCCCGGCCCGGTTCGACTACGACCAGGCCATCAGGCTTTCGGAAGTCGGAGGCGACTTTTGCCGTGAACTTGTTGGCAGCCACTCCCACTGAGGCAGTCAATTTCTGTTCGCTGTGAATCCTGTCCCTGATTTTCCCGGCAATCGAGACCCCATCTCCGAAAAGCCGGCGGCTGCCGGTCACGTCAAGAAACGCTTCGTCGATGCTGATCTGCTCCACAAGGTCGGAAAAGTCGAGCAGAATGCGCATTATGCGCTCCGACACTCGCGCATACTTGGGCATGTCCGGCGGGACGTAGATGCCCTGCGGGCACATCCTCCAGGCCTGGGAGATTGCCTGGGCCGAGTGGACGCCGAACTTCCTGGCCTCGTACGAACAGGTGGCGACGATGCCCCGGCCCTTGCCCCCCTTCGGATCCGAGCCCACAATGAGCGGCTTGCCTCGATACTCCGGATGGTCTCGCTGCTCGACGGCGGCGTAGAACGCATCCATATCGACATG
>Ga0209253_10004416_pt1 | contig 12263 bp, 8 predicted proteins | sample FrelakmetBRP12BR_FD_187145 | JGI IMG/M metagenome (GOLD analysis project Ga0209253, IMG submission 187145) | Freshwater lake sediment microbial communities from the University of Notre Dame, USA, for methane emissions studies - BRP12 BR (SPAdes)... | ecosystem: Environmental > Aquatic >...
CCATCTCAGTCGCTTTAGGTCAATCCTACACTGAACGATCTAGGAAACTGAGCGACCTGATACGTTGGGGAAAAAGCCAAGCCCGCATCACACTAATCCTAGACAATGCCAAAAGAGGAAGCAATCGACTCGTTCCAAAGTACAACAAGGATCAAATCTTTCTCACACGCGTGTTGAGGCGCGATGGCAAATACTGGTTTGAGCTTGAGAACGGGGCTGCCACTAAAAATGATGTTGACAGATTGTTAGCCAGATTGGGTGTTGATCCAAACAACATCCTCATCATAATGCACCAGAGCATGGTTGAACAGTTCACTGTGCTTTCTCCTCAAGATAAGCTGTGCATGGTCGAGGCGGCCGTGGGATTAGAGGCTTACCGCGAAAACGTGTTGCAGGCACAGAAGAAGTTGACAAGGACGCTTAGCCAAGAAGAATCCATGAGCAAACTCTTGGAATCAGCAGAACAGACACTCAATTATTGGCGAGAACAATACGACAGGTTTCAACAGAAGAAACAGCTCTTGACCAAGAAGAGGTTCCTAGAAAGAGAGCTCGCTTGGGCAGAAGTTGCCCGAAGAGAAAACATGGTCAGCGACTTGGAAACACGCAAGAAGAAGAAACAGGATCTGCTGAATCAAACCAAAGAAGAAACAGCAACAGGGAACAGCAGCCTGAAAGCTGAGCAAGACGAGCTTGAAAGACTAAAATATGAACTGAAAACACTTCTCAATGACCGCCTAGATCTTGAAGGAGGAAAAGCTTCAAGTGAATCAACGATTTCGCTATGCGAACAGCTCTTGAAGGAAACAGTAATACTCGAAGAGTTCTCTCAAAGCAACAATTCCTCGAACCAGAGTGGGTCACAGCCTAACGAACCCTTGTCAATGCGCCTTAAGCTTCTGAGAAGCGACACTCTCAGAGAATTAATCGAAGATTCAAACCAGAGTCTTTCAAAACTAAAGACAGGAATAGACGCAAACCAGTCCAAAACCGCCAATTTGGAAGAGCAGACTGAGAAAATCAGGAGTCAGTTTTTGGAGACGCGAATCAGACTGGCGTTGCTTCAATATCGTCAAGAAGACGCCATGGCTGGCATGGAGACACTAGAAGGGGAGCTGAAAGAAGCGAGAAAGCATTTGGCAGACTCTGTGAAGGAAGCGGAGCAAAGCGGCCCCAGAATCGCAGTCATAAAGAACACAGGAGAAATCCTAGACGAGCTTCGGGTCACGGAAGGACATTTAGCCGCGCTTGCTGACGTTTCAGAAGACATAGAACGGATGTATGAATCCTATTCAAAGCTCTATCTTGAGTTAAAAGAAAAAGCGCAACTCGTCACCGAAAACCGCGAGAAGACTCTGGAAGAAGTAAAGACAAGAATGCAGTCGTGGCGAACCGTGATTCAAAGCCTTCTTAATCGCGCCGACCTTGAATACCAAAAAATACTGATGCAAACACAAGCAGTTGGAGAAGTGAGGCTTATCAACGAGCAGGACATTGAAGCCGCTGGACTAGAAATCCACGTGGGATTCAAAGGAGGCAAACCAGTTCCGCTCGACGCATACACTCAAAGCGGCGGAGAAAGGACAACCGCAACCATGAGCTTCCTACTGGCCCTGCAACAACATGTTCGATCGCCCTTCCGCGCGGTTGACGAGTATGATATTCACATGGACCCGAAAAACCGCGAACTCATCTCTAAGACCCTCATCTCCACGGTAAAGGACGCAACCGCACAATACGTCGTAATTACCCCCAGTCAAATAACGTTCGCAGCAGAACAGACAAACATAATCACCGTCCAAAACATAGAAGGCAAATCAATAATCAGAGAGGTGGCCTGATGCAGTCAAAAAGGGAACGAGAGAAACTCGGCAGAGAAAAACTGTCAAGCATAATAGAAACATGCGGAGCAGTTGAGCAGCGGTCGCTTGACCCCTTCCTCATCGACATCGACCGCAACATCAACCAAATCAAGGAATTCTTTCCAGGATGGACAATTCCTGAAGACCTGTGCTTAGACGCTGAAACAATACATCATCTAGCATCCGTGATAAAACTTCAAGGCGAATGGGTCAAACACCGCTCAACATCACTCTATACAGACCCATTCCTCATAGAAGAGAAACTCAAACAGATGCGCAAAGAAGAAATCGCCGTAACTTTCGCGCAAGCTTGGCACCCAGTCATCGAGTTTGAACAGATTTCTCTACACAGCCTAGCCGAAGCTATCAGATACTGGAAAAGTCTATTACCATTAGACGAAAGATGGAAAGAGGCCCCACCATTCAAGGTTGAAAGGAGTTTTGCCAGCCGAGAAGAACTCGTGCGACAGAAAATTCTGCGCGACGAAGCTTTCTCCGAGGAACTTGAGAACTTCTGGCAAATACTGACGCGAAGCATAGCTGAGAAAGGTGAAAACGGGAAGATTCCATACTGGGATTTCGTCGGGGCAGAAACATACGAAGAAACTGTGCAGAGAGCCTTCATGACAAGCTTTCTAATCACTTACGGTTACGCAACGTTGGAAATACATCCGTTGGAAGAAGAAATGTTTGTCAAATCAAACGAAAAGCCGGAGACCAAAGTCAGCAAGAAGCAGCTGGTCTCGATACCCATTGCAGTATCAATGGAAGACTGGTCAAAGTGGAAGAGGGGAAACCTCAAATGAGCAAAAGGAAAGCGATCTATGCTAGCAAGCTCAAACGGGCCACGCATCTACTCTTCTACAAAAGACACAGGAAGCCTGGCGTTAAAGGATGGGAACTCAGAAAAGCCCTGGGCTCAGACTATCCCAAAGTCCTGAAAATTCTGGACGATTACCTGAAAGCACTCGATCTGCAAGTCAAGACAGTTTTTGAAGATGAGAAAACCATTGAGAAGCCAGATCTGGAGCAGATGGATAAGGCTAGATTCTACATAACTTTGAGAGGAGATTTGACTCCGAAAGAAACCAAAATGGTAGGGTGGCGAATAGATGACCTTGCAGGGCTAGCCACCGCGATATCCTGCATAATCTCGAAGAAGGGAAAGGCTACACGAAAGGAAGTTGAAGAGCTCTTGCGAGACAAGCTTCCAGGATGGAAGGTCAGTCTTAACATTGACCGATACATACGGTACGGATATTTGATGCAGGATGAAAGTGGGCAGTTGTATTTGGATTGGAGAACCCGTGCAGAAGTGGATCAGAGGGCGCTAGTTGATCTGCTCTTGAAAACCGAGACCTAAAAACACGCACGCTTCACTTTCTTATCTTGTGATAGATGAAAGCTATAAGCACAATTATGAACAGTGCTGCAAGAATCAGTAGCGGGCTACCCAGAAATCTGTCTGCCAAAGTCTCGTTTTCAGCCCTAATTTGACCGGCTATCATGATAAATGCCAAAAACGAAAAACATGATTCGCTTTGTCTCTTCATGCATAAGCCTCTTGGCGCTAGGTTATGCTGACATTCTGGATCTGGAAGTATCTCTTAGCAAGAAAACGCAGGCGCTCGGCGTTTTTCCCGTTCTTCCCAATGGCTACGCCTTTGTCTTTCGGGTTGACGGTGACAACGGCTATTCGTTTTCCATCTGGTCTTTCGCTGACTCTGACTTCTTTGACGGCAGCCGGTTTCAAGGCGTTCTTGATGAATTTCACAGGATCCTCTGAGTATTCAATTATCTCGTGCTTCTTCCCAGTCATTCTTTCAAGTGTGTGAATGTTTCTTCCGCCTCTGCCTATTGCAACGCCAATTTGCCCCTCGTTGATAATGAAGATGACCCGTCCCTGTTCTTCATCAATTATGCAGTCTTTGGCGTTCGCGTTTGTGATACTCTCGAAAAGTGCAATGTAGCGCATTTCGTTGCTAGTGAATTTTATGCCGCTTGTCATTCGTCTCCTCCAATGGATTCTTCTTGCTCGGTTTTCTCAGTCAGTTTGAGAATTTCAGAGTCTCCAGGCTCTCTTATACTTAGCGCTGATACTGTAAAGGGTCTTTCACAGACAGCTGCCAAGTCTAAGGCTGAGCTTCGAAAAATCATGAATGGAACTTCTGAGAGTTTGCAGAAGCGTTCTATGGCTTCTCGCATGTTGTTGGGGCAGTTAGTGGCTAGAACTATGAGTTTAGCTTTTCCTGTTTTGGCGTTTTGAAGGGCAGAACCAGTGCCAAAAGTGACTTTGCCTGTCTTTACTGCTGTTGCAATTGCCTTATCTACGTCTATCACTTCTTTTTCTCACCTTTCGAGTCAAACGTTGACATGTATAACTCGACTAATCCTGTGCCAATTGGAATAGATTGCCCGACTATTACGTTTTCGGTTACGCCAGCCAACGGGTCGCTCTCTCCTTTGACTGCTGCCTCAACGATGTTTGGCACAGTTATTTCGAAAGCGGCTCTAGCTAAAACGCTGGACTTTTTGCCGCTTATACCGTGTCTGCCTATTTGCTGTACTTCACCTGTTGAGGTCATCATGTCAGATACGAGCATTACGTGACGGACATCGACGTCCAAGCCTTGGTCTTCCAACACGCCCCTTGCTTCATGAGTTAAAGCATTTCGGGAAGCTTCTATCCCAAGAGTTTTGGCTATTTCATGAACGTTGTTTGTCGTGGTTCGCGTAGTGTCCACTCCCTGAATCTCAAGGATTTTTGATAGGTTTGAACCATCTGTCCTAATTACCCACTCACCATGCTCTTCTGTGACGAGCACACGCTTTATTCCAACCACACCCTTCACGTGGAATGAAGGAAGCTTATCATGCAATTTCTTAAGCGCGTCAGCCTTTTTAGGCAAAACATGCAAACTGTGGCCCTTCATCTTAGCAGTACAATCTTGATCCTCCAGAGTTCTCCTCAAGTCATCTACTGTAACTTCCCTATCGTCCATCATGGTCTTGTTAAGCTCGACCACTACTTCCTCATGCATTGGATCAATGTATATCGCTTGTGCCAAGTTTTCGATTGTAGTGTACACCATGTTTCGTGCCATCTTCACTGCGGCTTCCCTGCTCTTCCTGTGTTCCTCATCCAAGTTAATAGTCATAATCGGGGTGGAGGGAATTCTCCTTGCATCCACAATCTCAATTAATCGCGGCAAACCCAAAGTGACGTTCTGCTCTCTGACACCAGCATAGTGGAACGTTCTAAGAGTCATCTGGGTTCCAGGTTCACCTATTGACTGAGCAGCCACTATGCCCACAGCCTCACCTGGCTCCATCAATGCCTGCTTGTACTGTTCTACCGTGAGGCTTACTGCTTTGTCAACTCTAGTTGAGCTTAGGCTCGCCTTTGTCAAGTTCTGCTTAAGTTCATCTATCAGGATCGGCGTGAGTGTGTCCTCGACTTCGTTCAATCGTTTCTTGATGTGTTCAGTTGATGCAGGCTTAGCTCTCTCTTGAGCTATTTTCATCTGCTCGACGAGTCGGTTTACGTTAACAGCTTTGCCGTGATCACTTTTGGCTGGGTCTATACCGTCTTCTCCGTATCTGAATTGAATTATGTCGCCAGCTGAGTTTCGGACGGTTCCGTCATACTCTAATCGAACGTGTTCAAGTGCATTGATCAATCTCCTCTGCATGTAGCCGCTTTGTTGTGTCCTAACGGCTGTGTCGACTAGTCCTTCTCGCCCACCCATTGAGTGGAAGAAGAATTCTATTGCGTCTAGTCCTGTTTGGTATGAGGAATAGACGAATCCCCTAGCTTTGGGTGTCGCGTCGCCCGCTTTGAAATGCGGGAGTGCACGTCCCACGTATCCTCGTAGTATTCTCTTCCCTCGGACTGACTGCTGTCCCACGCAGGCGCTAATCTGACCAATGTTGAGGCTTGAACCTCTTGCGCCTGTCCGCGTCATCACAATGCCTGCGTTCTCAAGCGTGAAGTCTTCATCAGCTATTTTCCCTGATTCGTCTCTTGCCTTTGCCAATTCATTCATAACATAGATTTCAAAAGACTCTTCAAGCGTCTGCCCAGGTAAACGTGGGAGAGTGCCTTTATTGTAATTATCGATGAACTCCAGAATCTTCTTTTCGATGCGGTCCATGGTCTTCCTTATTCTGTCGACTGCTTTTGGAGACAGAACCAACTGATCATATGAATACGTGAAACCGTACATGGACATGTAAAGCTTGAGCAAATGGGTTATCTTGTTCAGGAATTCGCGTCCAGCTTGTGTTCCATAGTCCTTTATTATCCTGTGAAGAAGGCTCTCAGATTGCTCAGCTCCTATTGAACGCCTATCGATGACCCCACTCACGAGTTGGCCATTCTTGACAACCACGTACGCATCGTATTTGCAGTTTTCTTCTTCACACTTGACACAGCCTTGGCAGATGTTTGCTTTCAAAGCGTAGTTCATGGTTTTGGGTAGGAATACGCTGAAAATCTGCTTGCCAGTCCATACTGGTTGTGGCTGTTTGAGCTTGGGTTCTGGTAGCGGTCCATCATAGCCCGCGCCTAGCAATAGCCTGTCTACGTCACCCTTTGTCAGATAGGTAGTTCTTCTTGTGAAGAGATAAGCACTAGTTATGAAGTCCCGAATTGCGCCTATTATTGGACCTCCAAATCTAGGTGAGAGTATCTGGTCCTGAACCTGCATCAGCAGAAGGGCTTCCGTTCTTGCCTCCTCACTTTGTGGAACGTGCAGATTCATCTCGTCACCATCGAAGTCTGCGTTGTAAGGAGGACAAACGCACAGGTGTAAACGGAACGTCTTGTAAGGCAAAACGCGCACATGGTGTGCCATTATTGACATTCTATGTAGCGACGGTTGCCGGTTGAAGATGGCTATGTCGCCATTTTTCAAATGTCTCTCTACGATGAAACCTAGTTCTATGACCTCAGCGATCTTCTCTCGGTCAACCACAAACTCCAGTCTTATGCGTTTGTTGTCGGGCCGGATAATGTATAATGCGCCAGGATACTTTTCGGGGCCATTCTTGACGAACTGCTTCATTTCTTCAAGATTCCATTCAGTGACCTTTTCAGGGATTGATAATCGCATTGCGATTTCAAGTGGAACTCCGACTTCGTTTATGTCGAGGTTAGGATCAGGAGAGATAACGGTGCGTGCGGAGAAATCAACTCTTTTTCCTGATAGGTTGCTTCTGAATCTTCCCTCTTTTCCCTTTAACCGCTGTGACAGGGTTTTCAATGCTCTTCCAGAGCGATGCCTTGCCGGCGGTATGCCTGATGCTTCATTATTGAAATAGGTTGTCACATGGTACTGCAGTAGTTCGGATAGGTCTTGGATGATTAGGGTTGGGGCTCCAGCATCCATGTTCTCGCTTAGCCTTTGGTTGATACGAATTATGTCTACTAGTTTGTGTGTCAAGTCATCTTCGGAGCGTATGCCAGATTCAAGAGTTATGGATGGCCTTACATAGACAGGTGGTACTGGTAGAACTTGCAGAACCATCCATTCGGGCCGTGCAGTCTTTGGGTTGAAACCCAGTAATTCAAGGTCTTCATCTGGAATGCGACCTAGCCTTTCTCGAATCATACTTGGTGTAAGTTGCTCTGAACCGCTCTCAGGAATCTGTTCACTGAACTTTGTTGGTTTCTCAAAGGTTATTTTGTTCTGAACCGCGCCGCAGTGGGGACACTGTTTAGTTTTGGTTTCCTGAAGTATCAATTTGTATACTTCATCCGGGACAAGCCCCAGAAGCTGACGAGTCTTGTCGATTCTGGCACGTGCCTTGCCCGCAGTCTCGTCTGGGAGCAAGATACGCCCACAGTTTCGACACGTTGCTCTTAAGAGTTCGTGCATTATTTTCGTAAATTCTATATGCACTATGGGAACTGCAAGCTCGATGTGGCCAAAGTGACCGGGACAGCGAATGGCTGTGCTTCCACAGGTTTTGCATCGTTGTCTTGGTTCGAGAGTTCCAAGCCTGCCATCCATTAATCCAGTCGTAATTGGCGCGCCATCTTCATCGTAAGTGTCTGGCGTTTGAATCTCAGCGACCGAAAGCTTGCGCACTTCTTGCGGTGAAAAGAGACCGAAGTTGATTTCATCAACAACTTTATGGATTATTTCCTCTGCAACCATACTAGGCTTTCTCCTTAAGCTTCAATTTGGGCTCAATGCAAAGGCTCATCAGTTCTTGCAGAAGCAGCTTGAAGGCATATGAAACGATTACTGGTGAGATTTTTGCTTTGTCATCACAGAGTTTACAGACGTATTTTCGCTGCTTCATATCATAATAAGAGATGTGCCCGCATGTTTCACATACGTAGAGAGTGTATTTGTCTGATTCTTCGAGCAGTCTGTCTCGAAGAAGCATTGTAGCACCATGACCAATTAGGCAGTCACGTTCCATCTCACCGAATCTCAGGCCGCCGCCTCTGGCCCTTCCCTCAGTAGGTTGCCTTGTCAGCATCTGCACTTGTCCTCTGGCTCGAGCGTGCATTTTGTCAGCAACCATATGGTGTAACTTCTGATAGTAGACAACTCCAATGTAGATGTCTGCCAGGAATTTTACCCCTGTCACGCCATTATAGAATACTTCGGCGCCCGTGTGGCTGAAGCCGAGTTTGACTAGCGTCTTTCTGACTTCATCAGAAGTCTCATTTGAAAAAGGTGTGCCGTTAACGGGTCTTCCCCTTGCGGCAGCGACCTTTCCGGCCAGCGACTCGATAAATTGTCCGATGGTCATTCTTGACGGGATAGCGTGTGGGTTTATTATTATGTCAGGCACTATGCCAGATTCAGTGAAGGGCAAATCCTCTTGAGGAACTATCAGACCTATCACACCCTTCTGTCCGTGTCGAGAGGCAAACTTATCACCCAGTTCTGGAACGCGTTGGTCACGAACTCTGACTTTTACAAGTTTGCTTCCTTCACCTGACGCCGTAACAAAAATGGCGTCGACTGTTCCTGTTTCTGAAGGGCGCATGTCGACAGAGGTGTCTCGCATGGATGGTCCTTTCACTTCGAACTCCTTGTATTCTTCTAAGAATCTTGGAGGACTTATTCTGCCGATTAACACGTCGCCCCCAGCAACGCTTGATTCTAAGCCGATAATTCCATCTGGCTCAAGCAATCGATAGTATTGTTCTCCGCGAAAACCACGTGTTCCAGCTTCGGGGAGAGTGAATTTATCCTTGAGTCCACCCAGATATTGGCGGCATTCTGCTTCATATATCCGGTAGAATGTAGATCGCCCCATCCCCCTCTCGATCGATGCCTTGTTAAATATCAAAGCATCTTCCATGTTGTAACCCTCGAATGAGAGAACTGCAACTAGGCAGTTCTGACCCGAAGGCCGAAGCTTGTAACCCATCGTTTCCATTAGTGCAGTGTCCACTATGGGCACTTGTGGGTAGTGTAGAATGTGCGATCTTGAATCCACGCGTTGCTGGAAGTTTGTCGCATAAATTCCCAAAGCTTGCTTGGCCATTGCTGCTTGATACGAGTTGCGCGGTGATTGGTTGTGCTCTGCGTATGGTATTGTTGAAGCACAAATTCCAAGAATAGTATAGGTCGCGATTTCTGAATGCGTATGTTCTGTTCCTATTTCTCCAGGACTTAGAGCGATGTATGCGTCTTCTTCCTCTTCGGCATCAAGGTATTCGACGATGCCATTTTTGACGAGGTCCTCCCATGACCATTCTCCTGACTCAATACGCTTGAAGTGTTCTGGCTGAAGTCTCGAGACTCCATTTTCTACGATTATAAGAGGTCGTCTCACTCTTCCCTCATCGCAACTAACGTAGAGTTCATCTCTTTCGCCGTAGATTTTCGAGAAATAGGCTATGTTCACTTCAGTTGAGATTTCACCACGTCTGCGACTCATTCTGAATTCGCGTGCCAATTCGTTTGAGGAATTGCAGTATCCAACAAGACTACCGTCAATGAACGTCTTCGCTCCTGAGAGTTTCAGAGAGTCGTTTGCTTCGTGTATTGACACGACGCCCATGGTCGCAAGCAATTGTCTCATCCGCTCAGGATTCACGCCCAAGGAAATACATGCTGACAACGCCAGATTCTTGACCAAACCACAGTTGGATCCTTCTGGTGTTTCATTCGGGCAAAGCCTTCCCCAGTGCGTTGCGTGAAGATCTCTTGCTTCAAAGTTCGGTTGGCTTCTGCTTAAAGGTGACTGCAACCTGCGCAGGTGGCTTAGGGTTGAAATATGGTTCGTTCGGTCCAAAAGCTGGGTCACACCGACTCTGCCTCTTCCCCAGTTTCCTGTTGCTACCGAGTGTTGGAATCTTTCAGTTATTATTCCTGGACGGACAGCAGCTGAGACAGTTATGATTGGCCCTTTTACACCTATGCGTTCCAGTTGGTACTTTATGTCCCTTGCCAAGTTTCTAAATGCTATCCTAAAAAGATCTGCTAGCAGTGGACCTGCAAGTCTCAGTCGTTTGTTCTTGAAGTGGTCTTTGTCGTCAGGTTGTCTTCTTCCCAGTTTAAGCTCAACGGCTTTGCATGCCATTTCGCCTAAGAAGACAGCCTTATCTCTTCTATTTTGGCTTGTTCTGCCGATGTGCGGCAAAAAGTTCTTGTCTATTGCGGTCTCAGCTTTTTGAACGCGGTATTCTTCAATCTGTCCATGCGCAACACGGTTTCCTATGAAAAGAATAGCGTCCTTTGAATTGTCTACGCCCAATGCTTTTTCAAAAGACGGATCCAGCTCAGTTTGCAGTTCCTTTTCAAGAGATACGGCTTCTGCTATGTTTTTGTCCGATTCGAGACTCAGAGCGCGCATCAATACTACGAATGGAATCTCTGTCGGCACGCCTGGAATTGAGACGTATATAGCTCCATCTGGCTTCAGTTTCAGTTCTATTCTAGCCCTGAAACCTACTGTTGTTGAGAATATCTTGGATTGATATATTGGTGTTGTGCCCTTGTCGTCTATATCTACGATAACGCGGTTTGGTGCTAGATCTTCCATGGCTACTATTACTCTCTCGGAGCCATTGACCACAAAGTAGCCGCCTGGGTCATCAGGATCTTCTCCGCATGTTACCAGTTCTTCTCTTGAAAGTTGCGAAAGGAAGCATAGTTTTGACTTCAGCATGACAGGTATGTTGCCCACGTAAACGAGTTCAGTGTCTTGCTCTCTACCGTCTATCACCGGAGTCATTTCCAACGCAACGGGTGCAGCGTAGGTGAGGTTTCTGAGTCGGGCCTCAAGAGGATATATTTCGTGTTTTGTGCCGTCCACTTCTATCGCATATGGACCTGTTATCCTCGTTTGCGGGTCAATTATCCAGATCTGCCCCAGCTTGACCTTGTACGGGCTTTCTGGAACTTCAATCGAAATTTCTCCAACCTCATCTATCACTTCTTGCAAGCCATGATCAATAAACTCGTTAAAAGAGCCCAGATGTTGACGAACCAAGCCTTTTTCCTTGAAGAAGGCATCTAGCATAATACGAGTATCTTCTTTTGAAATCTCAGTCAATCTAAGTCAACTCCAACGACTTGACACGTGGGCTTTTAGGAACAATCTTACATGATGTGGATTTTCTCAAATCTTTGATTTCCTCCGACTGAAAAATGATCGCCGATATCTGGAACTAGCATCGTAAACTACGTAGCCTGCTAATAAACTTTTTGTACGGCTGTAGGTTTTTGTGTCGCTGGCGCTTTTCGCTCCTGGATCTGAGTGGGTTATCGCGCAAAGTATTTGTTATGCGACGACAGAGCAGAGTCAGGGAGCAGAATTGGAAGAGCAAGAGTTCAAAGCAGCTATCGTTTGGCTCATCGCGAATGGGAAGACAGAAGAGGCCCTCGAACGGCTTGCTAAGCATTACGGCGTCTGTGTACCCAAATTGAAGGTAGGACTGCCAAAAGGACATAAGGCGAGAACGCTTGGGTGTTATGACGCGAGAACGAAAACCATTTCTGTTTTCCACGGTAATGCACTCAAAGAGCCTCTAGTAATCCTCCATGAATTTTATCATCATGCAAGAACGGGCATAGACACCAAGCACAGAGGAACAGAGAGATACGCAACGGAGTTCGCTGGAAAATTCATTCGGGCATACCAGTCGCTCGTGGTGGAGAGTTTGGGAAACAATTAATAAGAAAGATCGAAAAGTCTCTATTTGTGTGCAGCGGTCGCCAAGCTAGGTCAAAGGCGAAGGACTCAAGATCGGGCGCTAACGTTTGGAGAGCCCCTATGAGCCATCCTTTCCCGTAGGGGTTCGCTGGTTCAAATCCGGCCCGCTGCACCAAAACCTGCTTTTTCGCATGTTTCAGGTGGCTTCTGTTGTAGTTTAGTTGAACATCTCTTCTGTAACGTTTATATTACGATTCACGATTTGTTGTGCTT
>Ga0209253_10004417_pt1 | contig 12263 bp, 9 predicted proteins | sample FrelakmetBRP12BR_FD_187145 | JGI IMG/M metagenome (GOLD analysis project Ga0209253, IMG submission 187145) | Freshwater lake sediment microbial communities from the University of Notre Dame, USA, for methane emissions studies - BRP12 BR (SPAdes)... | ecosystem: Environmental > Aquatic >...
CCGCCTCAAGATCTCCGCCAGCCGTGCGCGGCCATCTTCGCCGGACCACGCAAGCTTGCCGCGGAAACTGCCAATGGTCACCAGCGGCGCGCCGATGGCGGCAGCAAAGGCGATCAACTCGTGCAGGCGAAGGACGGCGCGGGCAGAGACATCGGGCTCGGCATGCAGCAGACTGAGTCCGGATTGCAGAGCGGCGGCGCCGCTTCCGACGGCCGCCGCGCGCAGTCCGCGCGCCTCGAGCCCGGCGCGCAGGGCGGGGACATCGAGCTGTGCCGGATCGGCGGTCATCAGCTCGAGGCCATCGACGCCGAGATGTGCCGCTTTGTCGACCTTGTCCGACCAAGTCCCCGAGAGCAAGGCAACCGGCAGGCCAAGGCTGACGTCAGGCGTTTGGACGGCGAGTGCAAGGCGCATGCTTCAGGCCTCGATCTCTTTTCCGAGTTCTCCTTCGACCTCGCCGATCGCCCGGTCGAGCAGCTCGAGCAGCTCGTCGACCTCGGATGGGCTGATAACCAGCGGAGGGGCCATCAATGTCATGTCGCCCAGGGTTCCGTCGAGCGACCCGGTGCACGGGTACGTCACCAGGCCATGGCGCAACGCCGCGCGCTCGACCCGGGCGCTGACCCCGCGTTCGGGAGGGAACGGTTCGCGGGTTGATCGGCGCCGGACGTACTCGAGCCCGAACATCAACCCCAGCCCGCGCACGTCCCCGATCAGCGGGTGGCCCTCCATCATGCGGTGCAGGCCGGCCATCACCTGCTCGCCGCGCAGGCGTGAGTTCTCCACCAGGTTATTCGACTGGGTGTAGCCGATGACGGCCAGCGCGCCGGCACACGAGACGGCGTTGGCGTTCAACGTGTGCCCGGCCTTGAAGGGCGAGTGATGGTCCTGCAGCACCTTCCAGATCGAGTTGCGGGCGATGACGGCAGAAAGCGGCGTGTAACCGGCGGTCATGCCCTTGGCCGTGGCGATGATGTCCGGCGTCGTCTCCCAATGCTCGATTCCCCATAGACGCCCGGTGCGCCCCCAACCGGTCATGACCTCGTCGGCGATGAAGAGTACGTCGTGGCGGTCGCAGATCTCGCGGATCACCTGGAAGTAGCCGGGCGGGGCAGGGGCCACGCCCAGCGCGGCGCCTACGACCGGCTCGGCGATGAATGCAGCGACGTTCTCGGGGCCCTGCTGTCGAATCGTGGTTTCCAATGTGCGCGCGCACAGCAGGTCGCATTCCGGGTATGTCTTCTCGAAGGGGCAGCGGTAGCAGAAGGCGGGAGGGATGTGCGGCGAGTCGACGAACATCGGCTGAAAGATACGTCGGCGGGACACGATGCCCGAGTAGCCGGCAGCGGAAATGGCGTTGCCGTGGAAGCCCTGCCAGCGGGCGATGATCTGGTACTTGGATGGCCGGCCGCGCTCCACCCAGTACTGACGCGCCAGGCGCACGGCGTCGTCGGTGGCGTCCGTCCCGGTGCAGGTGATCCACACGCGGCTGGAGTCCTTCAGACCCCCCGGGGCCAGGCTTACGACCAGGTCGCACAGTTCGAGGAAGCGCTCGTTGGTGAAGGCGTGCGCCGGGTAGAACGAGAACCGCTGCGCCTGGTCGAACATCGCCTGGGCGATCTCGGGCACCCCATGGCCGATGCTCGTAACCACGGACGAGCCCCCCGAGCCATCCAGGTAGCGGCGGCCGTCGGCGTCATACAGGTAGATGCCTTCGGTCCGGACGATCGTCGGGAACGGGCGATCCCAATCGCGGTGGACGGCGTGGACATTCGGCTCGGTCATCGTGCCTCTCCTGAACAACACCGCCCCTGACGAGCTGGCCGTCGGCGCGGGTTCATCCAACAGCCCATCACGGCCACTTATGAGAACGATTGCATACGCTAAGGTTAGCATAGCGTCGACGGGAAGTCAACCATCGCTGCCTACCGACAGAGGGCGCCAAGTGCCGTCCAACCCGATCCCACAGCGGAGTTGGCCAGGGATTGGGGTTCTCTGCAATGCCGCCTATCTCTCGAGCCTACGGGCGCGTTGACTCGGATTCCTCGCCGTGCTATCATGTTCGTGCTTAGCTGGACCGCAATCGTTTGCAGACGCCTGGCTGGCCGGGTTGGCATTCAGCCGGCTGCCTGCCCAAGTTCCTCGACCGGCGAACACACATCTGGCCACGGGTGCGCGCCTGCCCCAATCTACCTCGGCATCGGAGGAAGTCCATCCATGCACCCCTACAACCTCGAGCGCTTCACTGAACTCCTAAGCTCGCGTGGGTTGGTGGCCGCCCTGCTCACGGATCCCGCCACCATCACCTGGTTGACGGGCTATTCCCCCCCGATCGAGACCGGGGCGAGCCCGTTCGAAGGTACGTCGGTGCTCGGCTGGTGGCATGCCGGCGAACTGCATCTGATCGTCTCTGACATGGAAACGGCCGCAGCCCAGGAAGCGAGTCCCTCGGCCGTTCGCAGTTACCTGTCCTACACGATCGAGGCACCCCTGGCCGGGGCCACGAACCAGGCAGGAGCGCTGCTGGACATGCTGAAAGACGCCGCGCCCCGAACGGGGAAGGTGGGGGTCGAGCGGCACTTGCTCACCGCTCCGCTCATCGATGCGCTGCGACATGCTCTGCCGTCGGTCGACCTCGTGCCGTTGGACGGTGCGTTCGCCGGGCTGCGGGCGGTCAAGTCACCGGAGGAACTCACCAAGATCCGGGCCGCCCTCGGGCTGTGTGACGCCGCCCAGAGGTTCATGCAGCGGGAGCTCCAACCGGGCAAGACCGAGCTGGAGCTGTGGGCTTCCACGCGCGCCCACATCGAGGGCCTGGCTGGCGGACGCTTGCCGATTCTGGCCGACCTAGTTGCCGGTGCGCGAGCGGGCGATATCGGCGGGCCGCCGTCGGCGTATCGTCTGCAGCCGGGTGACCCGCTGATCCTCGACTTCGTCCCGCGGCTGCAGGGATACTGGGGTGACAACGCGGCGACGTTCTTCGCCGGAAAGCCCTCGGCCAAACTCGAGAAGGCCTACCTTGTCGTCCGCCAGGCGCTGCGGCGCGCCGTCGAGGCAGCCCGGCCGGGCGTCGCCGCGCGTGATCTCGATGCTTTGCTGCGCGAGGCCGTGCGGGCGGAAGGCTACGAGCCCTACCCGCACCACTCCGGGCATGGCATCGGCGCCTCGTACCACGAGGAGCCGCGCATCGTCCCCTACAACAATCTGCAGTTGGAACCAGGAATGGTCGTGGCGCTCGAGCCTGGGGTCTACCTCCCCGGCGTTGGCGGCGTGCGTCTGGAGGACGTCGTGCTGATCACGGCCGGAGGCAACGAGGTTCTGACGACGCACCTGGCTTGATGGGCCGCCTGCACAAACCTGACAGGATGGAGCGGAGAGCATGATGGACAGGAACAGGGTGATTGTGACCGGAGCCTCTTCCGGCATCGGCCGAGCTACCGCGGAGCGCTTTGCCCGAGAGGGCTGGGACGTGTGCGTCACGGCGCGTCGTGAGGACCGGCTGCGGGCATTGGTCAACGGCCTCCCCTCCGGCAAGCACTTGTTCGTCGCCGGCGACTACAGCGACCCGAGCACGGCTGAGGCCATCGCCACGCAGGCGCGGAAGGAGTGGGGGTGGGTTGATGCGCTGGCCAACTGCGCCGGCGTGTACTTCGGCGCGCCGGTGATCGGCTCGACGCTCGAGGAGTGGCGCAAGGCCTTCGACATCATGATCGATGGCGCCTTGTACCTCACCCGGGCGACGGTCCCGCTGATGACGCGCGGCGGACGCATTATCCATGTCACCTCAATTCATCACGACCGGGCGGAGTCCGGCAGCAGCAGCTACTCGATGGCCAAGGCCGCGATCAATCAGTACTGCCGGGCGCTGGCCCTCGAGCTTGCGCCTCAGGGCATCCTCGTCAACGCGCTCGCCCCGGGATTCATCGACACCGAGATGAGCGTGGTCAACGGGGTCAACGAGCTGGAGGGCGAGTGGTTCCGGAAGAACTATGTCGAGGGCCATCACCTGCCCCTGAAGCGTCCCGGCCGGGCCGAAGAGGTGGCGGGCGTGGTTTATTTCCTCGCCGGCCCGGACGCCAGCTACCTGACCGGGCAAGTGATCACGGTCGATGGTGGGCTGACCATCACGTTCTAGAGTCCTGCGGTCAGCGCAAGGCCCAGCCGGGCGTCGCGGGTTGCGGAGACCCGGCCGGGAATCGCGCGGAGGGCAGAGGGCGAGCATGCTGCGACAGGATGTGATCCGGGGTCACCAGGCGCTCTGGCTGGAAAATGCCCGGCTGCGGGTCGCCGTGCTGCCGCACAAGGGCGCCGACATCTATGCCTTCACCCACGTCCCCACGGGGGTTGAATTCCTGATGAGAACCCCCGGTGGATTGAAGCCACCCGCTGCCGCGCCGCCCGGGGGCTTCCTTGAGAACTACGAGGGCGCCTGGCAGGAGCTGTTTCCGAACCACAACGATGCCTGCACCTACCGCGACCGCCCAATCCCCTTTCATGGCGAGGTGGCGTTGCTGCCCTGGGAAGTCTCGATTGAGGCGGACGACACGCAGGTGACCACGCTGTACCTATCGGTGGACTGCTTCCAGTCGCCATTCCGGCTGACGCGGCGGATGCGGCTGCCGGGCGAGGGGACAACGCTCGAACTGGAATCAACGGTGACGAACCGCTCGTCAGAGTACGAGCACTTCGTCTGGGGCCATCACATCGTGTTGGGCGGGGACTTCCTGATGGACGGATGTGTGCTTGACCTACCTGCCGGGCGAATTACCACCGCCAAGGAGGTCTTTGAAGCGGCGACGGCCATCCTCGCTCCCGGACAGGATGAGCCATGGCCGATGGCTCGCGGCCGTAAGCCGGGGGAGAGAATCGATCTGCGTGCCATCCCCGGCCCGCAGAAGCACTCGCACGACGACGCTTGCCTCACCGATTTGGCCGAGGGCCGCTACACCGTGATCAACCCGCACCTCGGGCTGGGCTTCCGGCTGGAGTGGGACGCGGCGATCTTCCCCTGGGTCCAGATGTGGCAACCTTACGGTGGGTCGGACTTGCCGCCCCTCACGGGCATCTACGGCCTGGGGCTTGAGCCCTGGGTCTCGCGCTATCCGCTGGAGCGGGCCATCACGGACGGGCAGGCGCGGCGAATCGCTCCGGGCGAAACGCTGACGACAACGCTACGAGCCAGCGTGCTCGAGGCGATCTAAGCCCTCCGATCCTGCGGTCGCCGCTACATGGCAACCGGCGCCGGCGACCCTGTCCCCGTGTCAGGACTCTCAAGGGAATTCAGGCCACCCGCGACTGTCCTCGGGGCGCGGGAAGAACCCGCAGCGCGCGACTAGGTTCACAGCGCCCGCGGTGGCCGCAATCCGCCGTGAGAACCTGGCTTGCTGGCCGGCCGGGTTACCCCAGCACTATGCCTTCTCGATCGCGCGCTTCTGCAAGGCAATGGCCATGCGCTCGAGCTCGGCCGCCTGCTTGGGCGTCACCAAGGCAGGGTGGTGTTCTTCCAGCAGCCGGCGCGCCGCCAGGTTGGCGCGCTGGCGTATGTCACGCCCTGCGTGCGCCGCCTGCCACTCGTCCCACACCACTCGCGTCGACAGTTGGGGCTGCCATTGGAAGCTCCGCAGGTGGCGCACGGTGTACGGTTCGGTGAGGAAGTTGCCGCCCGGCCCGACCGCGCGCAGCTGGTCCAGCCCGATCGTCTCCGGTGTCACCTCGAATCCCTCCGCCAGGCGGAAGGCGGCGGCCAGGATCTCATTATCGATGACGGCCTGTTCGTAGCTGGCAGTGAGCAGTTGATCGAGCATGCCGAAGGCCAGGTGAATGAAGTTGACCCCCGCAAGTGCCATCGGCGCCGCCTGCAGCATGCGCTCGAATCCTGCCTGGGCGTCGGGAACGCAAGCATCCAGGCCGCTGCCGCCCTGGAAGGGGAGTCCGTAGGAGTGGGCCAGCTGAGCCGAGGCGCAGTGGGCCAGAACGGCCTCCGGCGAAGCGCCGACGTAGCTGCCCTTGTGCATGTTCATGCTGCCCGAGGCCGTGGCCAGGACACACGGGTGGCCGGGACGCAGAAGTTGTACCAATACCAGACCAGCCAGGGCGCTGGCCGTGTGTTCGACGACGGATCCGGCAATGCTCAACGGCGCGGTGGCGCCCATCATGTTCGTCGGCTCGAGCCACAGCGGGATGCCGAATTCGGCACACGCCATCATCTCCTGGACCGGGTCAGCGCCGTGCACGAGCGGGCTGACGAAGCAGACCACCAGGCTGAAGCGCGGTGCATCCCGGACGGCCTGGGTGCTTCCCTGCACGACGGCGGCCATCTCGACCTGGTCGGGGATGCTGCTCGCGCCGGCGCCCTGTGAGTAGTAGTGCCGGGTCGTGTTCGGAAGGATGGTGGCGAACAGCCGGCGGTCGAATCCCACCTGCGGCAGCTCCTGAGGCACGACCATGGCGTGCATGATGTGCGCCTGAGGCAGCGCATCGATCAGGCGCGTCAGGTCGCTCAAGTCCTGCTGTGTGGCCGGCCGGCGGCGGCCGTCAAGGTCGAGGACATGCAGCGCCGACGATCCGGCAACGGTGTAGACATCGTCCAGTGTGACCCGCACGTCGTTTTCGGGAATCGGAGCGTGGAGGGTGAACTCGTGCGGGGCGGAGTCCAGGGCGCGTTGCAGAACGTCGGCGGGGATGCGGACGATGTGACGGTCCGTGTCGACCGTGCAGCCGGCGCCGGCAAAGACATCCCAGGCCGGTGGGTGATCGACCTTGACACCGACTTCGGCCAAGACCGTTCGGACGGCTTCGTCGAGCGCATGCACCTGCGGATCATCGAGGAATCTCAGGCGACCGCTCTTCATGCTTCGAACCGGCATTCGGTCCTCCTCCAGCCCGGCAAACCTCCCAGGCCGGGTGGGTATGCGCCGGGCAGGGAGCTTCGCCCTCGCGAGCGCCGCATGCCCCCAATCGTCGCCTGGCAATTATGCGGATGGTGCCGAGGCGAGTCAACCGCCAAGCCCGGCGAACCCGAACATCGCCGGTGTCCGTCGGGGAAATCGGTGTGGGTCGGGCCGCGTGGTCCTGCGGTCCGGAGGGCCTCGCGCGGAGCTTGCGGGCGTCGCCGCCTGGCGGGCGCGGAGGCGCCGATGCTGGTCGCGACCTCCCCGACGGCGTCGAGCGAGCCGGGCAACAGATCGGTTCCCAGCCAGGTGCTCCCGGCCGCGGGGCTCGCGGCTCGATGCGGCTCGGAGAGGCCTGCCGGGATCTGGTCCAGGCCGCGGTGCTGAAAGCCGCCCATCGGCGGGTGCCCACACCGGAGGCCGTCGAGCCCATGTCTCGTGCTTGCAGCGCTGGTGGACGCCCCCAAGCCTGTTCCCAGCCTCATGAACTGCTGCCGGGGAGGGAGACGTCCGATCCGCATCGGTTTGACGGCTCCGGGAGCCAGGTCGCTTGACATGCCAGCCTTCCCCATGCTAGAATGATGCAAACGTTTCCAGAAACTGCCTGTCTTGGATCCATTCTTGGGACCATGCGCCTCCCGATTGCAGGGAGGGGGCCGGACGATGTCCGTGGCCCAGAGTAGCAGTGGTTCGTCTCGTTCTTCCCAGCATCGTGTGCCGTGATCGGCAAGTGCGGCCACACGGGCTTGGCGCGGCGGGGGCAGGGCGGCTATGGCTTCCGGCGCAGAGGCGTCCAAGAGTCCAGCGGAGGCCTTCCCTCCGCGTTGAAGGAGGTGGCTGGCGCGAGCAAACACCACCCTGCCGACGCCCCGGATCGCATCCTTGAGAGTCCCGGAGTTGAGAGGAGAACCGCCCATGCGTAAGTCCATCCGAATGTTGTCGCTCTTCGTCTTGCTGGCGCTGCTGATCCCGGCCTGCGGCACGCCGGCGACCGAACCACCCGCCACTGAAGCCCCGGCCGCACCAGTGAAGCTCGTCGTCTGGTGGTGGGGCGAACAGGAAGCCCCCGGTGCACAGGCTTGGTTGGACGAAACCATGGCCCTCTACACCGAGGCCAATCCCAACGTGACCTTCGAAGCGGTCCTGCAATCGACCGACACGCTCATTCCGGCCTTCCAATCGGCCGCCGCGGCGAAGGAAGGCCCGGACATTCAGTACTTCTGGGGCGGGGTGTGGACGATCGAGAACGCCTGGACCGGTGCGATCATCCCCGTCGATGACCTGATCCCGGCCGCGGAGTGGGACCACTACATCAACGCCTTCGAGCGCCAGTATGACGGCCAGACGTGGGGCGTCCCGTGGTACCTCTCCGGCAACCCGGTCGTATTCAACCCCGAGCTGTTCACAAAGGCCGGCCTGGATCCGAATGCTCCCCCGGCAACCTGGGATGAGCTCCTGGTCGCCTGCGACAAGCTGCGCGCCGTGGATGTCATCCCGATCGCCGGCGGCGTCAAGGACGGCTGGTTCGGCGGATGGCTGTTCTCGATCCTGGCCCGACAGCCTCACGACAGCGAGAAGGCCTTCATGCAGGCTTCGGTCGGCGATGCCTCCTACACCGATCCCAAGTTCACCGAGTGGTGGGGCCGCTTGCAGGAGCTCAAGGACCGCGGCTGCTGGAACGAAGACATCGGCTCGCTGGACTACCAACAGGGTCAGGATCTCTTCGTCACCGGCAAGGCCGCCATGCTCTTCGGCAACGACACCTTCCTGGCCGGATGGGCGGAGACGATGGGCTGGGACAAGATCGGCCTGATGCTCACGCCGCGCTACGGCACCGGGGCTCTGGCCGATGACTACATCGTGACCGCCCAGGGCTGGGGCATCACCTCTTGGTCGAAGTATCCGCAGCAGGCCGCCGATTTCCTGGTCTACATGCACACGCCGGACCGTGTGAACGCCTGGTTCAAGGCGACGGGCGTGCTGCCGGCCGATGACCGGCTGGACAGCAGCCTGATTACCCAGCCGCAGCTCAAGCAGGTCTACGACTGGGACACGACGGTCGGCGGGCCCAATCTGGAGAACTTCATCCCCAGCATCATGGACGAGCAGGCGAACTTCGCCGGCGTTCAGCTGCTCTTCGCCGGGGATTCCACACCAGAGGAGCTCGGGGCCCTGACGGAGGACGTGAACGCCAAGTGGCGCGAGCAGAATCCGGACGCGGCCGCCAACTTCAAAGCGTGGATCAAGTAGTCTTCGCGATTGCCTAGTCGGAGAGGGGAGGGTCTGCCTCCCCTCTCCCCGCGTATCGGCCGATGCAGCATCGCAAGCACGAACCTTGGCTCTATCTGGCGCCAGCGCTGGTCATGCTGCTGGCCGTGTTCGGCTACCCCATGGTCCGCCTGGTGATCCTCAGCCTGCAGCGGACCCAGGCCGGCGAACTGGGCTTCGTCGGATTGGGCAACTACGAGCTCCTGTTCCGCGACGACGTCTTCCTTCAGGCGGTGCGCAACAACCTCAAGCTGCTGCTCACCGTCCCGGTGACCGTCGGACTGGCGCTCCTCCTGGCCGTCTTCCTGTTCGAACGCATGCTCGGTTGGCGGCTGTATCGCACGACGCTCTTCCTGCCCTACCTGCTTCCGATCACCGCCGTCGGCCTGGTCTTCTCCTACATCTTCCAGCTCAGCGGCGTGCTCAACGACTTCCTCCATGCCGTCGGATTGGGCGTGCTGGCCCAGGACTGGTTGGGCAGTACGACGCTGGCCCTGCCGACGGTCATGTTCGTCATCATCTGGAAAGAGGTCGGCTTCGGTGTGGTGCTCTTTCTGGCGCGGCTGATGTCGGTCGAGGAGGAGCTCTTCGACGCCGCCCGCGTGGACGGCGCCAACTGGTGGCAGCTGCAGCGCCACATTACCATCCCCCAGCTGGCGACGGTGATCGAGTTCTTCACCGTCATCTCCGTCATCACGGTGCTCTCGTGGGTCTTCGGTTACGTGTTTGTGATGACCTCCGGCGGGCCGGGGAACTCCACGATGGTCACCGAGCTGTACGTCTACCTGATGGGCTTCCGCTACAACCAGATGAATCTGGCGGCCGCAGTCTCCGTCCTGCTACTGCTCGTCACGGGCATCTTCATCTTCCTGGAGCTTCGGCTGCGCGAACGCAGCGACCTGGGGGTGGTGTCGTGATGCCGCTCCTGCGGCGGCTGCAGCGAGTGCCGGGCCGCCTTTCGCGGCAGCTGGTGGTCCTGTTCTTCACGCTGCTGTCGCTCTTTCCCGTCTACTTCATGCTGGTGTCGGCGCTCAAGAGCAAGGCCGACTACCTGGCGAACAAGTTCAACTTGCCCCCGCATCCGATCCTCGACAACTTCCAGACCGCGTTCGCCGGCGAGAAGTTCCTCATCCGCTTCGCCAACAGCGCCATCCTGACGATCGGCGCCGTGACGGCCTCCCTGGTGGTTGCCTGCCTGGCGGCGTATGCCTTTGCGCGGATGCAGTTTCCCGGGAAGCGCACGCTGTTCAACTTGATGCTCTCCCTCATGGTTGTCCCACCGGTCGTCATGGTCGTCCCGCTCTTCGTGACCATGGTGCGCTTCAAGCTGGTCAACACCTATCAGGGCGCCATCCTGATCTACATCGGCCTGCTCCTGCCCTTTTCGATCTACATGATGACCAACTTCTTCCAGACCATCCCGCACGAGATCGTGGATGCAGCCCGGATCGATGGCTGCTCCAATCTCGGTGTGTTCACGCGCATCCTGATGCCGCTCTCGGCGCCGGCGGTCATCACCTTGGTGGTGGTCAACGCCCTGTGGGTCTGGAACGAGCTGCTGATCGCCTTGATCTTCCTGCAGCGCGATGAGATGAAGACGCTCATGGTGGGCATCGCCTCGATGCGTTCGCGCATCTACGTCGACATCCCGGCGACGATGGCCGGGCTGCTGGTGGCGACGATTCCGATCGTGGTGCTGTACATCTTCGGCCAGCGGTACTTCATCCGCGGCCTGATCGGTGGGGCGGTCAAGTAAGCCGTTTGACCGGGCCGCGGGCGAGCCCGGGTTCGGAGTGCGCCTCGTCCCGGCCGCCACAGAAGGTGCACGCAGGCACGGGTCCACGCACGCTCGGCCCGCTCCTGGGCGAAGGGAAGGCGCACCGATGACCCCACCCCCGCGCATGTCGACCCGTGAGCGCGTTCTGGCCACCCTTGACGGTCGTCCGGTCGACCGGCTGCCGTTCCTTGATCGCCTGGAAGCCTGGCACGCCACCCAACTCCGTGCACGGAGTCTGCCGGAACGTTTTGCGGGGCTGTCGCTCACCGACGTCCACCGCGCCGTGGGCATGGGTCAGCAGCGCTTCGTCGTCCCCTACGCCTTGCGCTTGCGCGGGGTGGAGGTCGTCTCTACCTTCAACGGCGAACAGCAGGTCCGGGAGTCGGACCCGATCGTCCTCGAGTTTCCCGGGATGTGGGACTTGGTCCGGACGGACAAGCCGGGGATCACGGCGACCGAACTGCGCACACCCGTCGGCAAGCTGCACCTGAGCCAGGAGCTCTTGCCCGAGGGGGTCGCCAGCGGCACGGCTCCCTACTTGAAGGAACACCTGATCAAGGAGCCGGCCGACTACGTTGCGGCGAGTTGGATCATCGAGCACGCCGAATTCGTGCCGGAGTTCGAGCGCGTGGCGGATGAGGAAGCCATCCTCGGCGGAGACGGCTATGTCGTGCCGCTCCTCCACCGCATTCCGTTCCAGCAGGTGTTGCTGGAGTACCTGGGCGAGGCGCCGCTGTTCTACGCGCTCCATGACGATCGCCCCGCCGTCGAGCAACTTCTCGCCGCATTGGATGAACAGCTGCAGCAGATCCTCGCCGGTCTGGCGGCTTTCTCCGTGCGCTACGTCGAGTTCCCGGACAACCTGCATGGGGCGATGACCAACCCGAGGCTGTTCCAAACGTACTGCCTGGACGCGTACCAGAGCTACTGCGAGGTTCTGCACCGGCAAGGCAAGCGGGTGGGGAGCCACACCGACGGCGACGTCAAGCCCCTGCTGGGGCTGCTGCGGGAGTCAGGCCTCGATGTGTGCGAGTCCATCTCTCCGTTCCCACTGACCTCGATGAGCTTCGACGACGTCTGGGAGGCCTGGCGCGACGGCCCCCTGATCTGGGGAGGGATCCCTTCCCCGATCCTCGAGGCGCGCACTCCGTATGCCGAGTTCGAGGCCTGGATCGATCACCTGCTGGAGCGGGTCGGCAGCGCCTCGATCATCCTTGGGGTGGGGGACATGGTGATGGGCAACAGCGTCATCGAACGCGTCGAGGCGATTGCAGGGCGGGTCGAGCAGCACGCCGTCTGACCGGACGGCAGGGGCTTTCCCGTTTCGA
>Ga0209253_10004418_pt1 | contig 12261 bp, 11 predicted proteins | sample FrelakmetBRP12BR_FD_187145 | JGI IMG/M metagenome (GOLD analysis project Ga0209253, IMG submission 187145) | Freshwater lake sediment microbial communities from the University of Notre Dame, USA, for methane emissions studies - BRP12 BR (SPAdes)... | ecosystem: Environmental > Aquatic >...
GGCGCCGCTTTATGCAGAGGTCGCAGCGATCACGGTGGATACCGACGGGCGCAAAGTGAAGACAGTCGTGGACCAGATCATGCGCGAGCTGGGCGAGCAGCCGGGAGCCTGACTCGCATGCAGACCGTGCGCATCGACCTGGGCTCGCGCAGCTACCCGATCGTGATCGGTTCCGGGCTGCTCGCGCAGCCTGCCGTCCTGGCGCAAGCCATTGCGGCCAGCGACGTCCTGGTCGTGACCAACGAGACCGTGGGACCGCTGTACCTCGAACCCGTGCTGCGGGGACTCGCCGGCAAGCGCGTGGCGTCCGTCGCGCTCCCCGACGGCGAGCGATTCAAGACGCTCGAGATGCTGGGCCGGCTGTTCGACGCGATGGTGGAGCAGCGGCTGAACCGTGATGCCTGCGTCGTTGCGCTCGGCGGTGGCGTCGTGGGCGACATGGCTGGCTTCGCCGCGGCGTGCTACCAGCGCGGAGTGGACTACGTGCAGGTCCCCACCACGCTGCTCGCGCAGGTGGACTCGTCCGTGGGCGGCAAGACGGGCGTCAACCATCCCGGCGGCAAGAACCTGATCGGCGCGTTCCATCAGCCGCGCGCTGTGATTTCGGACATGGCGACGCTCGCCACGTTGCCCCTGCGCGAACTGCGTGCAGGCCTGGCGGAGGTCGTCAAATACGGACTCATCGACGACGTCGAATTCCTCGGCTGGATCGAGCGCAACACCCAGCCGCTGCTCGCGCTGGACCCGGAGGCGCTCGCGCATGCCGTGCGTCGCTCCTGCGAGATCAAGGCGCGCATCGTCGCGGCCGATGAACATGAACACGGCCAGCGTGCGCTGCTCAATCTCGGCCACACTTTCGGCCACGCGATCGAGACCGCCACCGGCTACGGCCAATGGCTGCACGGCGAAGCGGTCGCAGTCGGCATGATGCTGGCCGCGGATCTGTCGTGCCGCCTGGGCTGGCTCGAGGCGGCCGATGTCACGCGCGTGCGGACCTTGCTCGAGCGCATCGGCCTGCCGTCCAAAGCGCCCGCCATCGGGGCCGGCCGCGCGCTCGAGCTGATGGGCATGGACAAGAAGGTGCTGGCCGGCCGCATTCGCCTGGTGCTCCTGCGCCGATTGGGCGAAGGCGTCGTCAGCGGCGATTTCCCGCCCGCCGCGCTCGAGGAAACGCTCGGCGCGCACTTCGAGGCACGGGCCGCATGAGCAGCACCGAGCGCGATCCGTCACTCGCGCCCTATGCGCAGCAGGACGCGGACTCGCGCGGCCGTCGTTTCGACGAGCCCCCGCCGCGGCACCGGACGGAATACCAGCGCGATCGCGATCGCATCGTGCACTCCACGGCGTTCCGGCGCCTCGTCTACAAGACGCAGGTCTTCGTCAACCACGAGGGCGACCTCTACCGCACCCGCCTCACGCACTCGCTCGAGGTGGCGCAGATCGCGCGCAGCGTCGCCCGGGCCATGCGCCTGAACGAGCCGCTTGCCGAGGCGGTCTGTCTCGCGCACGACCTCGGCCACACTCCGTTCGGCCACGCCGGCCAGGACGCGCTCAACGAGTGCATGCGCGAGTTCGGCGGCTTCGAGCACAACCTGCAGTCGCTGCGTGTCGTCGACGAGCTCGAGGAGCGCTATGCGGAGTTCACCGGGCTGAACCTGACGTTCGAGGTGCGTGAAGGCATCCTCAAGCACTGTTCGGCGGCCAACGCGCGCCGGCTCGGCGAGCTAGGCGTGCGCTTCCTCAAGCGCCAGCAGCCGAGCCTCGAGGCGCAGCTCTCGAACCTCGCCGACGAGATCGCCTACAACAACCACGACGTCGACGACGGCCTGCGCGCGGGCCTGATAACGATCGAGGACCTGCGCGAGCTCGCGATCTTCCGCCGGCAGTACGACACCGTGACCGGAAAATACCCGGACCTGGGCGGGCGGCGGCAGGTTCACGAGGTGGTGCGCCGCATGATCGACTTCCTGGTGAACGACCTCATCGATGCCTCGCGCGCTGCTGTGGTTGCGGCGGCGCCCGCTGACGTCGAAGCCGTGCGCGCGCTCCCAGAACCGCTGCTGCGTTTCAGTGACGAGGTGCGGACGGAGCATCTCGAACTGAAGCGCTACCTGCGAGACAACCTGTATCGTCACTACCGCGTGCTGCGCATGACGAACAAGGCGCGCAAGGTGATTCGCGACCTGTTCGAGACCATGCTCGAGGACGTGGACCTCATGCCGACCGAGCACCAGGCGGCGGCGCGCCGGATGGAGGCCGAGGGCGGCCGTGCCGGACGGGCCCGCGCGGTCGCGGACTACATCGCCGGCATGACGGACCGCTTCGCGATCCTCGAACACCGCCGCCTGTTCAATCCGGCGGAACGCACCTAGGCAGGCCGTCCTGGAGGACGGATGAGGGGTTCCCGCGAGGCTCCGCGCAGGCCGGTCTGGTAGCATTCCGGGCTGGTCGTCGGAGGCTGCCTTGACCCCAAAAAACATCCCTGTCCATGAGCGGCTGATCTTCGCGATGGACGTCGCGGATCCCGCCGAGGCCCGCCGACTGGCGGACCAGCTCGGCGATTCGGTGCATTTCTACAAGCTCGGGCTCGAGCTGTTCATGTCCGGCGGCTACTTCGAACTGCTCGAGTGGATGGTCGCGCGCGACAAGAAAGTGTTCGTCGACCTGAAGTTCTTCGACGTGCCGGCAACGGTTGCGGCGGCCGTGAAGCAGCTGCGCAATCGCGGCGTGACGATCACGACCGTCCACGGCAACCAGTCGATCATGGAAGCGGCGGCCGCGGCCAAGGGCGACGTGAAGGTGCTCGCTGTCACGGTGCTCACGAGCCTCGATCGCGGCGACCTCGACGACCTCGGATTCGCGTGCGACGTCGAGAAGCTGGTGTTGTCCCGCGCACGCCGGGCGCTCGAAGCGGGTTGCGACGGCGTCGTGTCCTCGGGCCTCGAGGCGCCGAAGCTGCGCGAGTTCATCGATCAACGCCTGCTGGTCGTCTGCCCGGGCATCCGCCCGGTCGAGAACAAGCCGGTCGACGACCAGAAACGCACCGTCGACGTCGCGCAGGCTTTCGCCAACGGCGCGGATTACATCGTCGTCGGTCGCCCGATCCGGGACGCGAAAGATCCGCGCGAGGCCGCCGCCGCGATTCAACGGACGATTGCCGGCGTGTTCGGCACCGGAGCCCGTTGATGAGCGCACCGCTGCAGAACGACCTGTTCCTCCGCGCGCTGCTGCGTCAGCCGACGCCGCGCACTCCGCTGTGGATGATGCGCCAGGCTGGCCGCTACCTGCCCGAGTATCGCGCCACGCGCGCGAAAGCCGGCAGCTTCCTGAAGCTCTGCATGAATCCGGAACTCGCCTGCGAAGTCACGCTGCAGCCGCTCGATCGCTACCGGCTCGACGCGGCGATCCTGTTCTCCGACATCCTGACCGTGCCGCACGCGATGAACCTGGGCCTCGAGTTCGAGGCGGGCGAAGGACCGAAGATCGCGCGCCCCGTGCGGACGGCCGCGGAGATCGACCACCTGCCGATTCCCGACCCCGAGACGGAGCTACGCTATGTGATGGATGCCGTGCGCACGATCCGTCGTGAGTTGAAGGGCCGCGTGCCGTTGATCGGCTTTGCCGGCAGTCCGTGGACCGTCGGCACCTACGTCGTCGAAGGGGGCGGCAGCAAGAACTTCGAGCACATCAAGGGCATGCTGTACGGCGCGCCGCACGATCTGCATCGCCTGCTCGACAAGATCGCTCGCGCCACCACGCTGTATCTGAACGCCCAGGTGGCCGCCGGCGCGCAGGCCCTGATGGTGTTCGACACCTGGGGCGGCTCGCTCACGCCGTCGGATTATCGCGAGTTCTCGCTGCGCTACATGCAGCAGATCGTCGACGGCCTGACGCGCGAGGCCGACGGCCGCAAGGTGCCGGTGATCCTGTTTACCAAGGGCGGCGGACAGTGGCTCGCAGACATGGCCGCGACGGGTTGCGATGCGCTCGGTGTCGACTGGACGACGGATCTCGTGGACGCGCGCCGCGCCGTGCAGGACAAGGTGGCCCTGCAGGGGAATCTGGACCCGAGCGTGCTCTACGCGCCGCCCGCGCAGATTCGCGATCAGGTGGGCCGCGTCCTCGCGAGCTACGGCAAGGGACATGGGCACGTGTTCAACCTCGGCCACGGCATCCACCCCGAGGTGCCGCCCGAGCACGCGCTCGCGATGGTCGAGGCCGTGCACGAGCTTTCACCGCAGTACCACGTCTAGCGCGAGGCATCCGTCATGGACATCAGCAAGATCGGCATCGGCGAGGATCCGCCGCGCGACGTGAACGTCCTGATCGAGATTCCGCAGGGCGGCGTGCCGGTCAAGTACGAGCTCGACAAGGAATCGGGCGCGCTGCGCGTGGACCGGTTCCTCAACACGGCGATGTTCTACCCGGGCAACTACGGGTTCATCCCGCACACGCTGTCGGGCGACGGCGATCCGGTGGACGTGATCGTCGTGGTGCCCAGTCCGGTCGTCGCGGGTGCCATCGTGCGCGTGCGGCCGGTCGGCGCGCTGCTGATGAAGGACGAGGCGGGTGACGACGAGAAGGTCATCGCGGTGCCGGTCGACAAGCTGCACCCGTTCTACGAGGGCGTGAAGTCCTACAAGGACCTGCCTTCGACGCTGACCAACCAGATCGCGCACTTTTTCCAGCACTACAAGGATCTGGAGAAGGGCAAGTGGGTGACGATCGTGAACTGGGTCGGCCCCGATCGCGCGGAGAAGATGATCATCGAAGGCATCCAGCGCGCCGCCAGCGCCGGTGACGACGTTGCCGCGCACTACGTTGCCGGCAAGTCGCTCGGCATGAAGAAAAAGAAATAGGGAAATAGGGGACATGCCTGTTTTCCGTTCCTCCGGAATCTGGGCGTTCCCGCGTGAATTGACACTCGTCACCGCCACGCGCTGGCTTCCAAATGGAAGCCATGCCGAGGCGCGCGCGAGCCATCGTGGGGGGAGTCTGTTACCACCTGATCAATCGTGGTAACAATCGCTCGGTCGTCTTTCACTCCGATGAGGACTACGCAGCGTTCCTCGATCTCCTGAACGCCGCCCAGGAGCATGCCCGTCTGTCTCTTTTCGCCATCTGCCTGATGCCGAACCACTTTCATGTGGTGGCAAGGGCCGTGACCGAAAGCGATATCAGTCGCTGGATGCACTGGCTGCTTACCACGCACGCACGTCACTTCCAGACGAAGCGCGACATGCTCGGTCGCGTGTGGCAGGGCAGGTTCAAGGCATTTCCCATCGAGCAGGACTCACACCTGCTGACAGTCATGCGATACGTCGAGCGAAACGCGCTACGGGCGGGCCTCGCCGATCGCGCACGTGAGTGGGAGTGGGGCAGCCTCGCCTGGAGGTTCGGGGACAGCGAGCACGAACTCCTGTCCCCGCCGCCTGTGGCGCTGCCGTCCGACTGGGAAGAGTTCGTGGAGGCTCCGCAAACCGCGGCCGAAGTCGAGGCGATCCGGACCTGCGTGAACCGGCAGCGACCCTACGGAAGCGAACCCTGGGTTCGCGAGGCCGCACCAACCCTGGGCCTCGAGTTCTCGTTGCGGCCTCGCGGGCGGCCGAAAAAGCAGGTGTCCTCGGTGCCGCGATCTGCCGGCGATGACCGGTGAGGGACGTTCGGATCGCGCCTGAGCGTCGGTGAAGAAAACAGGCATGTCCCCAATCGTGCCCCCAGTCGCTCTATGACGGGGGCGCCCACGCGTAATTCCTCCTGGAAGCGACCCGCCGAAAACCGTAGCGGGCCATGTTCGCCAGCGATGGATTGGGCTCGTCGCCCACCGGCTCCCCGGTCTCCGTGTGTATGAATGAGCAGCCTTCGCTCTGTGCGTGTGCAATGCGCGCCGAGAACAGCGCCAGCTGGCCATTGTCGCCGCGAAACCCGGGCAGGATGGAACCCATGCCGAGCCATGCGAGCGGCGGCAGCGAATACACGAATCCTCCGCCCACGATCCTGCCCTCTCTACGTGCGGCGTAGGCCTGCCATCCGTCGCGACCAACCATGCCTCCGAGCCATCCCGCCATTGGTGACGGCATCTCGAAGGCTGTCGCCACGGCGTGCCCCAGCTCGGCCGCGTCTTCCGGGTGAGCTTCGACGACGGTCAACGTCGTCGCGATTGCCGGCGGCGGGCCCTCGTCCCAGCGCATCTGCGCCCACGCCCGGCGCGGCGGTGGCGTGAAACCGCGTGCCTCGAGCCAGGCGGGTACGCTGGCAGGCTGCGCCGCGGGACTGAGGGTCACCCAGAAGCGCGACACTCCTGCAGCGCGAAACCGCGCGATCAGCGCATCGAGAGAACGCTCCGTGGCAGGCTCAAAGGTGCCGAAGCCGATCACGCGATTGAACATCGGCGTCGGCAATCCTGGTGCGATGAGGAGCGTCGCGCCGGCCTCCCTTTCGATGCGCAACCCCGCTGCAGAGGCGAACGGCCCCGACGCAGCTGCATACATGTCCGCGAATGCCGCTGCCTCGGCCGCGTCCGCCCGCCGGCAATGGTCAGGCCGGAATGAGGCATCGTTCACGAAGCTCGATCCTTCAGGATGCGAAAAACAGGCATGTCCCCAAATTCCGAAAAACAGGCATGTCCCCAAATTTTATTTTTTCAGTTGGTCCTTGAGCTCGCGGCGCAGGATCTTCCCGACGTTGGTCTTCGGCAGCTCATCCTTGAAGTACACGCGCCTCGGCACCTTGTAGCCGGTGAGCGACTTGCGGCAGAAGTCGATCAGGTCCTCCTCCGTCAGCGCCGGATCCTTCTTCACCACGAACAGCGCAACGACTTCACCCGCGCGCTCGTCCGGTTGTGCCACCGCCGCCACCTCGAGCACGCCCGGGTGCGTGACGGCCACGCCTTCCACCTCGTTCGGGTACACGTTGAACCCCGACACCAGGATCATGTCCTTCTTGCGGTCCTCGATGTACACGTAGCCCTGCGGATCGATGTAACCGATGTCGCCGGTGCGCAGCACGTGCCCGGGCAGCATCACTTTCTCGGTCTCGTCCGGGCGGTTCCAGTAGCCGCGCATCACTTGAGGCCCCTCTACGCAGATCTCGCCGGACTGCCCGAGCGGCACTTCGTTGCCGTCATCGTCGCGGATCGAGATGATCGTCGAGGGAATCGGCAGGCCGATCGAGCCGTTGAAGTCCGCGCCCGGCAGGTTGATGCACGCCGCGGGCGAAGTCTCGGTGAGGCCCCACGCCTGCGTGAGCACGTTGCCCGTCACTTCCTTCCAGCGTTCGGCCACGGCGCGCTGCACCGCCATGCCGCCGCCGAGGCTCACACGCAGGGCGCTGAAATCGACCTTGTCGAATCCCGGCGTGTGCAGCAGCGCGTTGAACAGCGTATTCACGCCCGCCATGAACGTGAAGCGATGCTTCGACAATTCGCCGACGAAGCCCTTGAAATCGCGCGGGTTCGCGATCAGCAGGTTGTGGCCGCCGAGCTTCAGCATCGTGAGGCAGTTCGCCGTGAGCGAGAAGATGTGGTACAGCGGCAGCGCCGTCACCACCACTTGCCCCTCGATCGCTCCGAGCATCGGCACGATCCACGCCTCGGACTGCAGCACGTTCGCGACGAGGTTGCGATGCGTCAGCACCGCGCCTTTCGACACGCCCGTCGTACCGCCCGTGTACTGCAGGAACGCGATGTCCTCCTGGCCGAGCTCGACCGGCACGAGGTTCTCGTACTTGCCCTTGCTCAACGCGTCGCCGAACGTGACGGCGCCCGGCAGGCTCCACTCCGGCACCTGCTTGCGGACGTGGCGCAGCACGAAGTTCGCGATCACGGACTTCGGGAAGCCGAGCAGGTCGCCGGCGCCCGTGACGATCACGGTCTCGACGTCCACATCGTGGCGCACTTCGGCCAGCGTGTGCGCGAAGTTCTCGAGGATCAGGATCGCGCGCGCGCCGGAATCGTTCAGCTGGTGCTCCAGCTCGCGTGGCGTGTACATCGGGTTGACGTTGACGACGGTGAGCCCGGCGCGGAACGCGGCGAGGATGGCCACCGGGTACTGCAGGACGTTCGGCAGCATCACCGCGAGGCGGTCGCCCTTCTTGAGGCCCGCCACCTTCTGCAGGTAGGCCGCGAACTGCCGGCTCAGCACGTCGAGGTCGCCGAACGTCAGCGTCCGGTCCATGCTCGTGTAGGCGGGCAGGTCGCGGAACCTCGCGAGGCTGCGCTCCATGATCTCGAGCAGCGAGCGGTACTCGGACGGATTGATTTCTGCCGGCACGCCCGGCGGGTAAGACTTGAGCCAGATCTTGTCCACGGCGAATTCCTGGTTGTCGGTGTCGCGGTCGAATCGGGAGGCCGCGATTGCTTGTGGAAAGCTATATAGCAGGCTTTTTGAGCAGCGGCTTCAGCATCGGCCACACCTCGTCGAGCAGCCGCGGCTGGGCCCGGGCATTGGGGTGCAGGCCGTCTTCCTGCATCAGCGAATCGTCCAGCGCGATTCCGTCGAGGAAGAACGGCACGAGGGGGACCTTGTGCCGCGCCGCCAGCTCCCCGTAGAGCCCGTGGAAGGCCTGGGTGTACGCCGGCCCGTAGTTCGGAGGGATGCGCATGCCGACCAGCAGAATCCTGGCCCCCGCCTGCTGCGAAAGGTGGAGGATGGAATCGAAGTTCTTGCGCACGTCCGCGATCGGCAAGCCGCGCAGGCCGTCATTGCCGCCCAGTTCGACGATAACGATGTCGGGCCGCTGCTTCTCGAGCGTCCGCGGCAGGCGCGCCAGTGCGCCGCCGGTGGTCTCGCCGCTGGCGCTGGCGTTGACCACCCGGTACTCGTACCCTTCCTTCTTCAGCCGGCCCTGCAGCAGGGCCACCCAACCCTGCTCGACCGGGACTCCGTAGCTCGCGCTCAGGCTGTCTCCGAGCACGACGATCGTGCGCGGGGCGGCGGGCGCGGCGTGGCCGGCACCGAACGGCACCAGACACAGGCACGAGACGAAAGCGATGCAGAGGGATCGAATGGACACAGTGCTGGCCGTCGAAGGAGTCGGCAAGCAGGTTAGCAGCCCCGAGGGAACGCTGACCATCCTGGACGGGATCACGTTCGCCATCGAGCGGGGCGAGACCGTGGCCGTCGTCGGCGCGTCCGGCGCAGGCAAATCGACGCTGCTGGCGTTGCTGGCCGGCCTCGACGCGCCCACTGCCGGACAGGTGCGGCTCGCCGGGAACGAACTCACGGCGCTCGACGAGGACGGCCGGGCGGCGGTGCGCGGCTCCCATGTTGGCTTCGTCTTCCAGTCATTCCACCTCGTGCCGTCCCTCACGGCGCTCGAGAACGTGATGCTGCCGCTCGAACTGCGTGGCCGCGGCGACGCGCGCTCCGCCGCGACCGAAGTGCTAGGTCGCGTCGGCCTGGCCAGTCGCGTGGGTCACTACCCGAGGCAGCTCTCGGGCGGGGAGCAGCAGCGCGTCGCCATCGCACGTGCCTTCGTCACGAAGCCGGACGTGCTGTTCGCCGACGAGCCCACGGGCAACCTCGATACCGCGACCGGCGAGCGCATCGTGGACCTGCTGTTCGGCCTCAACACCGCGTCGCAGACCACGCTCGTGCTGGTGACGCACGACCTTTCGCTCGCGGCCCGTTGCGGACGCATCATCCGCCTCGACGCCGGACGCCTCGTCGCGGAGTGAGCATGGCATTCCTGCGCTTCGCACTCCGCAACCTGTTCCGCGATCTCAAGTCGGGCGAACTCGCCGTGCTGGTGCTCGCGCTGCTGGTCGCCGTCGGTTCGCTGACCGCCGTGGCGTTCTTCACCAGCCGCATCGGCCGCGCCGTCGAACAGCAGGCGGGCGAGGTGCTGGCGGCCGACCTGCGCCTCGAATCGTCGCGCGCGATCAGCGAAACCTACGATGCCGAGGCCGGGGAACGCGGCCTGCAGGTCGCGCGCGTGATGTCGATGCCGAGCGTGGTGTTCTACGGCGAGCAGTCGTCGCTGGTCGCATTGCGCGCGGTGGGCGAAGGCTACCCGCTGCGAGGCAGACTGAAGGTGGCCGGGCGACCCTTCGGCCCGGCCGTCGAGACGCGCGAGATTCCCGGGCCGGGACAGGCCTGGGCGGACTCGCGGCTCCTGGCGAAAATTGGAGCGGACGTGGGTACGCCGCTGCAGGTGGGCGCCGCCACCGTCGTCGTGACGCGGGTGCTCGACTACCGGCCGGACCAGGGCAGCGGCTTCGCGGATCTCTCTGCCACGCTGATGATCAACCTGGCGGACATCCCGAAGACCCAGCTCATCCAGCCCGGCAGCCGCGTCAGCCGCTCCCTGCTGATCGCGGGAGATCCGACGGACGTCACGGCGTTTCGAGAGTCGCTCGAGTCGGAGAAGAAGCCCGGCGAGCGCCTGCAGAGCGTCGCCGATGCCAGCCCGCAGATCCGCGCGTCCAGCGATCGCGCGGGCCGGTTCCTGTCGCTGGCCAGCCTCGTGAGTGTGCTGCTGTCCTCTATCGCCGTGGCGATGGCGGCGCGGCGCTATGCGCGCCGCCATCTCGACAACGTCGCGCTCATGAAATGCATGGGCGCCACGCAGGGATTCGTGATGCGCCAGACGGCGCTGCAACTGGTCGTGATTGCGGCCATTGCGAGCATCGTCGGCACGGCGCTCGGTTACGTCGCGCAATGGGGCCTCGCATGGTTGCTTCGGGATCTGATCCGTGACGACCTGCCGCCGCCCTCGCTGCAGACGTATTGGCTCGGGCTCGTCACGGCCGTCATCGTGCTCGTCGGGTTCGCGCTGCCGCCGCTGCTGAGCCTGAAGCGGGTGCCTCCTGCGCGCGTCCTGCGCCGCAACCTCGAGCCGCCCCCTCTGCGCCATGCCTTCGTGTACGGCATCGCGGTGGCCGCCGTGCTGGCACTGCTGTACTGGATCGTGCGCGACACGCGCCTCGTCACCTACGTCGCTGGCGGCATGGCCGCCACGTTCGCGATGCTGGCCGTCGCCGGCTGGCTGCTCGTGAAGGCACTGGCACCCCTGCGCGGCGGGGTCGGCGTGGCCTGGCGCTACGGCCTCGCGAACATCTCGCGGCGCGGCGGCGACAGCGTCGTGCAGATCGTCGCATTCGGCCTGGGGTTCATGGTGCTGCTGCTCCTCGCGCTGGTGCGCAACGACCTGCTGCGTGATTGGAAGGCGAGCCTGCCCGAGGGCGCGCCGAACTACTTCATGATTAACATCCGCCCCGACGAGGGCGACGCCGTGCGGGCGTTCTTCGCCGATCGCGGCCTGCCGCCGACCGAACTCGTGCCGATGGTCCGGGCGCGGCTGGCGTCGATCAATGGCACCGAGGTCGGCAAGATCACGTTCAAGTCGGATCGCGCAAAAGGCTTCGTCGAGCGCGAGGCCAATCTCACCTGGACGGGCGTGCTACGTGAGGACAACAAGATCACGGCCGGCCAGTGGTGGAGGCAGGGCGACGGTGGGGGCGCACGCGTATCGGTCGAGCAGGACTACGCGGAGAGACTCGGCATCGGTCTAGGCGACACGCTGACCTACGACGTCGCCGGCGAAATGATCAGCGCCCGGGTGACGAGCCTGCGCGAGGTACGCTGGGATTCGTTCCAGCCGAATTTCTTCGTGGTGTTCTCGCCGGGCGTGCTGGACGACGTGGCCGGGACGCTCATCACCAGCGTGCACGTCGAGCCCTCGCAGCGACCCGCGCTCGTCGACCTTGTGAAGCGCTTCCCCGAAGTGACCGTCATCGACCTCGACACGCTGCTTGGGCAGGTGCGAGACGTGATGGACAAGGCGACGCTCGCGGTGCAGTACGTGTTCGTGTTCACGCTGCTGGCGGGCCTGATGGTGCTGCTCGCGGCCGTGCAGTCGACGAAGGACGAGCGCCGCTACGAAAGCGCGATGCTTCGGACGCTCGGTGCGAGCCGCAAGGTAGTGTTCCAGGGCGTTGCGGCGGAGTTCGTGGTGCTCGGCGTGCTAGCCGGGTTGCTTGCCGCGGCCGGCGCCACGGTCGCGGGTTACTTCCTGGCGACCGAAGTATTCAGCCTCAAGTACACCCCCGATCCGTGGGTGTGGATCTTCGGCATCGTCGGCGGTGCGGTGCTGGTCGGTACGGCCGGCGTGCTCGCTGCGCGGTCGGTTGTGACGCAGCCGCCGATGTCGACGCTTCGACAAGGCAACGGGTGATTTCTTTACCTCTCCCGCTTGCGGGAGAGGTCGCCGGCACGGCGGGTGAGGGTTCCTACACCTCCCCCGTTTTCGGCATAGGTCGCC
>Ga0209253_10004419_pt1 | contig 12259 bp, 10 predicted proteins | sample FrelakmetBRP12BR_FD_187145 | JGI IMG/M metagenome (GOLD analysis project Ga0209253, IMG submission 187145) | Freshwater lake sediment microbial communities from the University of Notre Dame, USA, for methane emissions studies - BRP12 BR (SPAdes)... | ecosystem: Environmental > Aquatic >...
CGACACGGAGTTCATGATCTCCCAGGGCGCCCGGCTCATCGAGGACGGGAAGACGATCTTCGTCGGCTGGGGGATCCCCCAGGTGGTCGCCATGCTCGCCCAGAAGCTGTACGTCCCCAACGTGACCCAGCTGTTCGAGTTCGGCGCCATCGGGCCGCAGTCGGTCCTCCCGTTCGTCCGCGGAACGATGGGCGGACCGCAGAACACGTACCGCTCCCTCCAGTGGCTGAACATGAACTGGGCTTTCTCCTACTCGGCGACGGGATACATGGACTACGGGATGCTGGGGGCCCTCCAGGTCGACCCGTACGGCAACATCAACTCCACGCACCTCGGCGGAACCTTCGAAAAACCCGAGCGGCGGTTCGCCGGCAGCGGAGGGGGCAACCAGGTGGCCTCCCACTGCTGGCGGACGATCATCGTGATCAAGCACGAGGGAAGGCGGTTCGTGCCGAAGGTCGACTTTCTCACCTCGCCGGGGTACCTGGATGGCCCCGGCGCGCGGGAGCGGGCGGGGCTCCCCCGCGGCACCGGCCCCCACCGGGTGGTCACCTCGAAGGCCCAATTCGGATTCGACGGAGAGTCGAAGCGGATGACCCTCCTCGGCGTTCTCCGGGGCGTCACGGTCGACGAAGTCGTGAACGACATGGCGTTCCGCCCCCTTCTGGCGAACGAGATCGTCGAGATTTCCCCGCCGACGGACGACGAGCTTCGCGTCCTGCGGGATGAGATCGACCCCGACCGGTTCATCATCCGCGGCGAGCGGATGACGGCAACTACCTGAATAATTAAGCCCGGATGCTATAATGGGTCCCCATGCAACGCAGCGTGTTCATCAAGACGTTCGGCTGCCAGATGAACGACGTGGACTCCGGGAGGATGCTCTCGCTCCTGTCCGAGGCGGATTATCTCCCCGCCTCCTCCCTTGAAGAGGCGGACCTCGTCCTCCTCAACACCTGCAGCATCCGCGAAAAGGCCGACCAGAAGATCTACAGCGAACTCGGAAAACTCCGCCGGTGGAAACAGCGCCGGAAGGGACGGCTTGTAGGCGTCGGCGGTTGCCTCGCCCAGCAGGCGGGGGAGACCCTCCGGCGTCGGGCTCCCCACGTGGACCTCGTCTTCGGCACCCACAGCATCTCCCGCCTCCCCGAGCTGGTCCGGAGGGCATCCGGGCGTCTGCCTTCCGTCGATGTCGCGATGGACGGCGACACGGGGCATTGGGACGTTCCCCCGTACCTCCCGGGCGGCGCGGTGTCGGCCATGGTCACGATCATGCAGGGGTGCGACAACTTCTGCGCCTACTGCATCGTCCCGCAGGTCCGGGGACGGGAAGTGAGCCGAAAAGCGGCGGAGGTCCTCGAAGAGGTCCGGTCCCTCGCGGGGCGGGGAGTCCGCGAAGTCGTCCTGCTGGGGCAGAACGTCAATTCCTACGGCAGGAAGGAGGGAGAGATCCCCTTTCACGGGTTGTTGCGCCGCATTTCCCGCGTGCCGGGGATCGCACGGATCCGTTTCGTCACCTCCCACCCCCGCGACCTCGACGAACGGACGATCGGAGCCTTCTCGGAGATCGAGGCGCTCTGTCCCCACGTGCACCTGCCGCTGCAGTCGGGCTCGGACCGGGTTCTCGCCGAGATGGGCCGCGGGTACACGCGGGACGGGTATCTCTCGAAGGTGGAAGCCTTCCGGAAGGCCCGGCCGGGGATCGCCTTCTCTTCCGACTTCATCGTGGGTTTCCCCGGCGAGACGGAAGAGGAGTTCCGGGAGACCTTGCTCGCCATGGAGGAAGTGCGGTATGACTCCTCCTTCTCCTTCCGTTTTTCCCCTCGTCCGGGAACCCGGGCGGCGGAGATGGAGGGAACCGTGGACCCGGAAACGGCCGGGGAGCGGCTGCACCGGCTCCAGGCACTCCAGGATCGCCACACCCGGGATCGGCTTTCCGGGATGATCGGGAGGGAGGTCGAGGTCCTGCTGGAAGGGGAGAGCACGAGGGGCGGGGGCCGGCTGTGCGGGCGGACTCCCTGCCACAAAACGGTGAACTTCGTCCCCGCGGGCGGCGCCGGACCGATCCGGAAAGTCCTCGTGACCTCCGCCGGGACACACTCCCTTACCGGGGAGGAGAGAGGGTAGCCATGTCCCGCGAAATGCTGGTGGCCGGCGTGACCGTAGACCCCGTCACGAAATCTCCCATCGTGGTCCTGAAGGACCGGGAAAACCGGCGCGCCCTCCCGATCTGGATCGGCCTGCTGGAGGCGAACGCCATTGTCCTCGCCCTCGAGGGGGTGGAACTTCCGCGGCCGATGACCCACGACCTGATGAAGTCGGTCCTCGAGACGACGGGAACCCTCCTGCGGCGGGTGGAGATCACGGACATCCGGGACAACACCTATTACGCCTCCCTCCACCTCGAGGGAAGTTCCGGGGCCTACACGATGGACTCCCGCCCCAGCGACGCGATCGCCCTCGCCCTGCGGTTCGGCGTCCCGGTCCTGGTGGCGGAGGCGGTGCTCGAGAAGGCCGTGATGGTGGAAACCGGCGACGGGGAAGGCGACGAGGAGAAAGACCCATGGACCGAGCTGCTCGAGAAGATGGACCCCGGGCAATTCAGCAAGTACAAGATGTAGGACGGCGAAGGGAATGAAGGTCTCCCGCATACTGGTCCTCCAGGAAGACCCCGGCGCCGCCCGGGAGCTCCGCCTCACCGTTCTGGACCACGCGGTGGAATTCGACTTCCGATCCCCCGGACTGGTTACGTCCCGAAAGGTCGACGTCTCGGAATACGCCGCCGTCGCTGCGCCGTTCGAGTGCGCCCGCCCCGATCTCGTGGAGTCGCTCGGCGCCGCCCGCGCGAACGGAGCCCCCGTCTTCCTGTACCGCGGCGAGCCGCCTCTCCACGAGGTGGCCCGCTGGATCCTCTGGGGGAAGCCGTCCCCGGGGCCCGAAGGCACCGCGGCGGACCGCCTCCTTCTCGAGAGCCTCGAATACTATTCCATGGCTTCCATGTACCAGCAGTGCCTGCGGATGATGTCGTCGCAGGACGAGGAATCGCTCGTCGCGCAGATCGCCGACACGTTCACCAACGAGCTCGGCGCGGAGAGCTGCGTCGTATGGCTCGCATCTCCCTCCGACCCGGACGAGATGCTGATCGCATCCGTCCGCGGCGTCATCGGGATCGACCGGGAAGGGTCCCGCTTCTTCCTCTCCCATTCCGATGTGGCCGAGGCGGTCTGGAAAGGCACTCCCTTCGTCGTCCCCGCCGCGGGAAAACCGGAAAAGGGAGACTCCCGCTCCGGCCCCTCCCTGTACGTTCCGCTGATGCACCAGGAAAAGCCGACCGGCCTCTTGAAGCTGGGAGCCAGAAACAACCGCAGGGAATACGGAGACCGGGAGCTCCACCTGGCGAGGATCATCGCCGACTACGCGGCGGCGGCATTGCACACGGTGGACCGGTTGGGACGCATCGAGAAGATTTCCCTGCGCGACCCCGAGACGGGCGCCCACTCCGCGGGGTTCCTCGAGGATTATTTCGAGAAGGAGGTGTACAAGGCAGGCCGGTTCCGTCGCCCCCTCTCCGTGGTCTTTCTCGTGGTGGAGAATTTCTCCTACCTGATGGAGCAGACCCGGGAAAGCATCGTTGTCGGCGCTCTCGCGGGAATGGTCGAGGCCGTGCGCAAGGCGCTGCGGGACTCCGACCTCGTGGCGCGGCAGGAGGCCAACCGGTTCTGCATCGTCCTTCCGGAGACGGACGCCTTCGGGGCGATGCTGGCCATCCGTCGACTCCGGAAGGCGGTTCGCGAGAAGAGCCGGGTCCAGTTCCTCGGCGCCGAATTATCGTTCCACCTTCTCTTCATGACCGCCACCTGCCCCCGGGACGGCAGGGACTTCCCGGAGCTGCTCCGGGTGGCGGAAGAGAAGCACGCGCGCCAGCAGAAGAGCCCTCTCCACCGGCTTCGCCTCGGGGAGCGCTCCTTCTGGGACGCCTTCGACATCCTCGTGGGAAAACCGGAGCACTACGAGACGCTTCGACGGGGAGAGGAAGTCCCCTACTTTCTCCGGATCCGCCGGGACCACGGGCGCAACGGCCACTTCAGCCTCCCGCGGGAGACCTACCTGCGGATCCTGGAGTCGATGGCGCAGGACGTGGCCGCAACCCCGGAGGACCGTGGCCTGCTCATCGCCGCGGGACCCACTCCCGAGATCTACAAGCAGATCTTCCTCTCCTTCGAGCCTGCCGTCCCTCCACGGGGCAACATCTACATCGTGGGGCAGTCGGGCACCGCGCGCTTCGACGCGAAGAACCTTCTCTACGTCTCCGCGGAAGACGAGATGCTGCGGGACCGGGAGGTGGTCCTGTACCTGAAGGAGAACGGGGCATACGGCCTGTTCGGCACCGAGCGAAACGGCGAGATCGAAGGGTTCAACACCGCGGACGAATGGCTCGTCGAGGCGATGATGGAGAAGGTCCAGGACATGTACCACATCCAGGGGAACTTCTAGGCGCCATGCCGGTGGCCACCGCCATGAAACGCATCCTGATCGCCGACCCGGCCGACAAGATCCGGCAGGCGCTGGGGGGGTATCTCCGGGACAAGGGTCTGGAGGTTGTCGAGGCGGCCGACGGGAGCAAGGCGCTCGCCGAGACGCTCCTGCGGAAACCGGACATGCTTCTGATCGACCTCTCCCTCCCGATCCTGGGACCCGAGCGGCTGGTCCAGATCCTGCGCACGAACCCGAACACGAAGTCCTTGCCGATCTTTTTCATGAGCGACCGGGAGAGGAGCGTTTCCGGGTTCCGCCCCGGCCTGGACGAGTTCCTCCGCAAGCCGTTCCACGAGGACGAGGTGTTTCTGCGGATCCAGCGGACCCTTTTCCAGGACCCCCTCTCCGAAGCGCTGACGGGGGACTCCGAGATCAGCGGGAGCCTGAGCCAGATCTTCATCCCCGACCTCTGGCAGATGCTGTCGATGAACCGGAAGAGCGGCATCCTCCAGGTGGAGGGGGAAACCGTATCCGGATCGATCTACATCGAGCGCGGCGAGATCACCTCCGCCACGACGCAGAACATCGTCGGGGAAAAAGCGCTCTTCCGGATGATCCCGCTCCGGGCGGGAAAGTTCCGGTTCCTTCCCGGAAAGGTCGGTGTCCGGCGGACGATCTTCACGCCGACCCAGCAGGCGATTCTGGAGGGGCTGCGCCACTCGGATGAGCTGCGGAAACTGGGGGGCGAGATCCCGGGACCGACGGACGCCGTGCGAATCGCGAAGGATGGCCGGGAGGTCGGCGCGTCGGGCGGCGCAGTCCGGGAGGTCCTCCTCCTCGCGGAGTTCTGCTCCCGCGTGGAGGACATCGTCAACAACTGCAACTTCCCGGACCTGGCGGTTTTCGAGGCCCTCCTCTCCCTCCGGCGTCGGGGGATCCTGAAGATCGGCGGGTTCGAGGCGCTCCCCGCAAAGAGCGAGTTCCTCCCCCCGGAAGAAATGGCACGCCTGAAGACCCGTCTCGAGGAGATCGGCGCCGGGTCGGCGGAAGGGGTGGGGCGGATCGTCTTCTTCCTGCCGGACCCCGCCCTGCTGGAGTCGCTCGTGATGGCCCTCGGAAAGTATCGGGACTTCGAGGTCGATAACGTTTTCTTCTCCCTCCGGAGAAAGGAGGGGGTCCCCATGGGGACTTTCGGGCGCCTGAGGGTCGGGGAGAAGAGTGCGGTGCTCCTCTACGCCTTCCCGTACCAGCGCGCCCTCTCGCCCCTGTGGTATAACCTCGCGCCGTCTCCCCTGGGAATCGTCGTCTTTCTCAAGGACGAGATCACTAGCTCTCTGGAAAACCTGATGGCGGTGTCGGACTACACCCGTGGGGTCTCCGCGCGGGTCGTGCTCGCCGTCACGGGGAAGGCATTCGCGGAGTTCGGCCTGGGCGGGAACACCCTGCGCCTCTTCCGGAACCGGCTCGAGCGCCTGGGCTGCACCCTGAAAGTGCAGGAGATGGACCAGGTGACCGCAGAGGAAATACGGGATTCCGTGTGCGCGGTCATCCGACAGCAGCTGGAGTAAAATATCCCACACAAGGAGCCGCACCAGAGATGGCAGAGAAAATAAGGTACACCCGACGGGACCTCAAGGGGCCCGACGAGTTCCTCACCACGTTCGGCCGCGCGGTGGCATGGGCGAGGGAGAATCGGTTGCGCGTCGGCGCCGGCGCCCTCGCCGTCGTTGCCGTTTTCGCTCTCGTACTGGGAACCCGCGCGTACCTCCAGTGGAAGGAGAACAAGGCCGACCGGGTGCTGTGGCCCCACCTGATCGGCGCACGGGAGTTCCTGCAGTCGCCCGGGGAGGCCACCCCCGAGAAACTCGCGTCCCTGGAACAGTTCCTCGCGTCCCAGATCAGCATGCACCCGAAGACCCGCGCCGCCATGTACGCGCACTACTATCGGGGGAGCATCGCGTTCCTCCGGGGGAACTACGACCTGAGCGCCGCCCAGTTCCGGGCGGGGATCGACACGGGCAAGGCCGCGGGGATCCTGGAGTACCTTCTCCGCCAGGGGGTCGCCGAGGCGTTGGAGGCCCAGGGAGATTTCACCGGGGCCGCCGCCGCATACCGGAAGGCTGCGGAGGTCGCGCAACCGGAAATGAAGAGCCAATCGATGCTGGGAGAGGCCCGGGTGCTGGCCCTTTCGGGGAAGAAGGCCGAGGCGGCCGTGTTGTACCGTCAGGTCCTCCGGGAGAGCCCCGAAACGAAGTCGCGGGACCTGATCGAGATCCAGCTGGCGCAGCTGGAATAGCGGGCGGGGCGGGCCGGGGAGGGGGCCGATGAAGCTCCGGGTCTGTTTCCTGTGGCACATGCACCAGCCGTACTACAAGGACCCGGAGACGGGCACCTACATCCTCCCCTGGGTCCGTCTCCACGCGATCAAGGACTACGTCGCCCTCCCGCGCATCTTCCGCGAGCACCGGGGCGTACGGCACACCTTCAACCTCGTCCCCTCGCTCCTCATCCAGGTCCGGGACTACGTCGAGAACGGGGCCGAGGATATCTTCCTGACGGTTTCGCGAAAGAACGCTCTCGACCTCTCCCGGGACGAGGAGGAGTTCCTGCTGCGGAATTTCTTTTCGGCCTACGCCCCCACGATGATCCTGCCGCAACCCCGCTACGCGGAGCTGTTCCAGGGCCACGAGGCGGCGTTGCGGGCGGTGGGAAGGAACGGCGTGGCGGGAGGATACGGAGCGTCGGAATACACCGACCTGATCACCCTGTTCAACCTGACCTGGTTCCACCCCCTGCACCGGGAAGAGGACCCGGAACTTTCCCGTCTGTGGAGGAAGGGGAGCGGGTACACGGAGCGGGAGAAGCAGTACGTGCTGGACCGCCAGATCACGGTCATGAGCGGGACCTTCGAAGAGTACCGCCGGCTGACAACGGAGGACGGAGGGGAGCTTTCCTCCTCGCCCATGTACCACCCCATCCTTCCGCTCCTCATCGACAACCGGTCGGCGCTCGACGCACGGCCCGGGGCCCCCTTGCCGCGCCGTCCATTCGCCTATCCCCAGGACGCGGATCGCCAGCTGGCGAGGGGCAGGGAAGTGTTCCGGGAACTGTTCGGGTCCTACCCGACGGGGCTATGGCCCTCCGAAGGATCGATCAGCCCCGCCGCCCTGGATCTCGCGGCCCGCAACGGTTTCCGCTGGGCGGCCACCGACGAGATCCTCCTTTCCAAAGCCTTCGGGAAACCGATCCTGAGGGATCGCCAGGGGATTCCAACCGATCCCCGTTGGTTCTACCGCCCCTACGCGGCAAATACCCCCTCCGGCCCGATCCAGCTCTTTTTCCGCGACCATCACCTGTCGGACCTCATCGGCTTCGAATATTCCCGCTGGGACCCGAACGATGCTGCAAACAATTTCGTACATAACCTGAAAAAGATATATGACAGAATTTCAACGGACAAATCTTCTTATTTGAATGAAGATCCTATTGTTCCCGTGATACTGGATGGAGAAAACGCATGGGAGTATTTCCCCGACTCCGGACAATATTTTATCAGGCTATTACTTAGTAAACTTGAATCATTATACCCTAATGTAGAATGCATTACATTATCCGAAGGCGTTGAAGTATCCGCCTCAAAATGGGAACTTCCGGCAATACCAACGGGCTCCTGGATCGACGGCACCTTTAATATCTGGATCGGGCATCCGGAAGACCACGCGGCCTGGGACATGCTGTCTAGGGCCCGAGGGCTTTGGCAAAAGCGCGCAGAGGCCCTTGAACTGGAGGGGAAGTCGCTTACGCCCGAGTTAATGAAAGCGGAGGATTTCCTGTTCGTTGCAGAAGGTTCGGACTGGTGCTGGTGGTACGGTGACGATCATTTTACGCCTCACGGACCCGAATTCGACCGCCTGTTCCGACATAATGTTAAAGCCGTTTATACCGTTTTGGGTGTTACTCCACCGGATTCGTTAAACATACCCATCATCCGTCCCGAAAGAGTCGCTACGGGAAAGAATTTCATCCCATGCCCATTGTATTTTATCAACCCGAAGATCGATGGCCTGGTCACGTCATATTTCGAATGGAGTACGGCGACCCGGTATGTTCCGAATCCGGAGTTCGGTGCGATGCACCGTGCCGGACACTTACTTTTATCCTGTTTTTATTACGGATTTAACGAAAGAGACATCTTTTTTCGTTTCGACTTTGATCCCATCGCCACGGAAAATACGGAAGCCCTGGACCTGGAAATACTATTCCCTCTAAAAAACAAGAAAATTCAAGCCAAAGTTGACCTCAAGAACGGTTCCATGAAGTCTTTTTTTATTGATATCCGGGATACGCATGAAGAATATGTTTCCAGCGAGGGATACGAAGGCGCGGGCGTCATATCGGCATTTAAGAAGGTTTTGGAAGTGTCCATGTCCTATGAGGCATTACCCTGCGGGACGGACGACCGGTTGGAATTCTTCCTTACGGTCCAGGCCCGAGGAACCTTGGGAGAGCGTTGGCCACTGTACGGCACGTTTTCGGCGGAACTGCCGGGCACCGATTATTCGTACCGTATATGGGAAGTATAGCTGTACCTCTCATGAACATTACGTCTGGAGATCTAGTGGGGCGCTATCCTTATCATGTCATCTTGAACAACCATATCCAGATCGGGTTTCTTTGATTTAATAAAATCACTTAGTTCTTTTATGCTTGGATAATCGGGGTCTCTTCCGAAGCATCGTGCATCGTCAATAATAATTACATGACATCTTTCCGGCGAATTCAGAATGTGGTCCAGTTCTTCATGGATAGGAGTTTTCTTATATCCATGGGCCGTTACACCGGCTGAATAATGGCCGTCAAGCCAGAATAGGGCAGGTTGATCCAGTTTGCCAATTACGTTTCCGAGTTCTATGCCAGAATCACCGTGGATTATTTCTATATGCCTTACTCCTTTGAATCTCTCTTGTACCTCTTGATATAATTCCTTGCTCAGTTCAATAGAGTATATTCGGTCGAAAACATCCTTCATCGCTTCAACCATGTCCCCATAGAATGTTCCCGTCTCAACCAGAATTTTCAGGCCGTACTTTTTTGCATACATCCGGAGTGTTTGCTGTTTCAGCAGATGTGGAGGTGGAACGGGTCTCCCGTTTCTTTGCCATTCCACGAGTTCTTTCTCTTGTCTTCTGTTTACCACCCAGTTACGGAACGGATAGTATATAGGCGTTTTCTTGATAATCCGGCTAATCCATTGGTTCATTTTCGTTTCCTGTTGCAATCTGATATTCGTTCAGATATAACGTCTGGTAATATATATTATGTCAAATGGCGCATAGCCGGCTCAAGCCGATATGCGTTTCCGGGCGATCAGGAATTTCCATCCCATGAACAAGGGGCTCACCTTCCCCGCCAGGCCGTCGCACAATTCCCGCACTTTCGGAATTCTCTCGAGGTACGGGAGCTTCGGGAATAATCCCGCGGATTGCGCCGGGATCGATAGAAAGTCGAACAGGAACTCCCGGCCCACCTCGAACCGGTAATCGACCTGTGTGATCTTCATTTCCTGCAGGGATTCGAGGCAGGAAACGAGCTCCCCGATCGGAACCGCACCGTACTGGTATTTCAGGTCGGGATACAACCTCCGGACCGCGTCCTCACGGTTTCCGTCAAACAGGCCCGAATAATAGCTGATGGACAATACTCCCCCGGGAACCAGGAGCCTGATCGCCTGCCGCAGGGAGTCCGCGAACCGCGGGAGCAGGAAGATCGACGCCGTATAGAAAATGGCGTCGAACGCTTCGTGGAAATAATCCGACAGGCGCTCGGCGTCTCCCCGGATGAAATACACCCCCGGAATGTCCCTGCACCGCTCTTTCGCGCGAAGCAGCATCACCTCGCTGATGTCGATGGCGTAGACGTTCGGCGATCCCGAGGCAAGGGATCTCTGCAGCGCCAGCGTCGATATCCCGGTGCCGCACCCCACGTCGAGGATCCTTTCGGGTCGTGACGGCTCGATCAGCTCGAGCTGCCTCCGGGTGAGCGTTTCGAAGAGGTGGTGCTTCTCCTCGAACCGGTCGTATACCAGTGCGCTCTGGTCGAAATTCCGCTCTACCGCGGCCTTGAACCGCTTGTCGATATCCTCTCTATCGCCCATAGGTTCCACGGTATTCCATCAGGAAATTTCGTGCCTGTTCCAGCAGCAGGATCGCCTCGTTCCACCCGGAGGACAGCCATTCCCGGTAGAACTTCGGGAGCCCCGACATCCCCGCGGGATGCGTCCCCGGGGCCAACAGGAGAGGAAGCAGGGCCAGCCACGCGAGCAGCACGAGAGCGGCAGAATACAGGCGGCCGCTGCGCTTGACGTCCGGTTGACCGTCCAGAAATCCTTCCGCAGAGAAGTTCACGTGCATGGCGAAGAGGAACGCCGCTCCCCCGAGGTATGCCTCCCGCGCATAGGGATACCGCCCTCGCAACATCGCCGCGGGGATGAGCGCAAGGAGGTTATAGAACGGAACGGCGTACGGGGCGAGATCGATCGCGACGTTCGTCCGGTCGATCACGACCTTGCCACCCGATCGGGAAGTGATGTGGAAACCGTGGACCTCGCGGAGGAACAGCTTCGCGACCACCAGGTGGGTGAGTTCATGGGCCCACAGATACATCCGCTCGGGTTTTCTGAGCAGCACGCGCAGGACCACGTACGCCAGCACCCCGCCGAGGAGGACGAATCCCTGCGACGCCGTGAGACGGCCCGCGAGACGCGGCGCCAGCACATACAGAAGAACGCCGTCTGAAATCAGCAGCGGAATTCCAGCAAGCGAGTAAAGGAACACCCTCAAGGGACGGTTCCTGAACAAATGCCAAGTTGCTGTATCATAAGGCAATACCAATCATTCAAAAGGCGAAAAAAAGGGTACAAAAAAATATAACGGTATGTTATTATTCATAACACTCGACCCATCGGTATGCGGAGGGTTCCGTGATTCCGGAGAACCTGCCCAACATTCTAAAGACCCGGGACCTGGCCATCCTCCTCGACATGAGCCCGGACGCCGTCAACGACATGGCCCGCAGGGGAATCCTGAAAGGGTACAAGAGCGGCAACCAGTGGCGGTTCCGGCGGAAGGAAGTGGAACGGTTCGTCGAGCGGGAGAAGAAGCTGGCGCCCCCGGGGTGACTCGAACACCCGGCCAAAGGTTTAGGAAACCTCTGCTCTGTCCGCCTGAGCTACGGGGGCGCGTTCCCCTCACCGGAGATCACTCTTCGAACTGAAGCAACGAGAAGATCTTCCGCCCCTTGAGGCGGTCGCGGCCGCGAAGGTCCGTGAGCTCCGCGAGGAAGCAGCACTCCACGATTTCCGCGCCGAGCTTGTCCAGCATTCCCGCCACGGCGGCCACCGTCCCGCCCGTCGCGAGCACGTCGTCCGCTATCACCACCTTCATCCCCGGCCGCACGGCGTCCTCGTGGATCTCCAGCCGGTCCTTCCCGTACTCGAGGTCGTAGGACGCGGACACCGTCTTGTGCGGCAGCTTGCCGGGCTTCCGGACGAGGAGCACGCCCGTCCCGAGCTTGTACGCCATCGCTGCGCCCATCACGAACCCGCGCGCCTCGATCCCCACCACCGCGTCGATTCCCTTCGCAAAGTGGCGGTGCGCCATCAGGTCGATGGCCTGCTGGAAGGAGGCCGGGTCGGACAGCAGGGTCGTGATGTCCTTGAACTGGATCCCCTTCTTCGGGAAGTCCGGAACGTTCCGGATCCGTTTTTTCAGTTCGCTCGTCGGCA
>Ga0209253_10004420_pt1 | contig 12258 bp, 12 predicted proteins | sample FrelakmetBRP12BR_FD_187145 | JGI IMG/M metagenome (GOLD analysis project Ga0209253, IMG submission 187145) | Freshwater lake sediment microbial communities from the University of Notre Dame, USA, for methane emissions studies - BRP12 BR (SPAdes)... | ecosystem: Environmental > Aquatic >...
AGTCAAGAGAAAAATGTTGAATTCAGGTCGAAACCTGTCGGGGTTGCAGAACTTCCGTGTTGCAAGAGTTCAGGAAGTTATTAAGAGGGTGACTTCACCTACAAACACGCAGGCATGAAAATGAGATATTCTTATTAAATGCCCAAAGAAGTCTGCAGTGGCAAGAATAAAAAGGGACTTGGAATCCAAGCCCCTTTTTTTAAAACAAATGCATGAAGCTATATATTACCCACCATTACAACAATCTTTTTGATGTCCCTTTATCGTATGCCTTTCTCCCTCACAATAACCAATCCCTTTTAAAATATATAGATCATCTCCGTGAAATTTGAAGTAGCCCACACAAGAAGGGTTTGAAGGGTCATATCCTAAGGCTTGATCCTTCATCGAGTCAAAAAACAAAGACATATCCTTGCCAAACGGACTCGCCATTGCACCAGTGTTATCATCACAAAATTTTAATCCTACGCAGGCAGTATGAGTATTTGTAGGATCGTCCAAATCAGTAACAGTAACTTCATAGCAAGAATCCCAACAATTAGCAGCAAACCCTACGCCAGTTAGCAACAACAAGGTTACAAACAAAACTGCAAACTTCAACATAATCTTCATTGCTTCATCCTCCTTTAACTTTTGAAAAAGTTTATTTAATGCTTACAATATAAGCAATTCTAATTGTTACATTAAACCACACTGCCATTGAATTGTCAATCAGAAAAGGGCAAAGAAATGATAGGTTTTCAAATATGATTCTTTATTGATTTCTGGTTATACTCAGCATAATTATATCAGGGTTCCAAGTTGTTTGCTTCAGGAAGGACAAAACAGTGAAGAGTTTGGCTTGAAAGAAACCATTTTCTCTTACCTGCCATCAACTGCATTTTTCGGTTTAAGATTATTTCCGGATTACCTGAACGAGAAGCATGATATTTAAAAAAGATACTACATCTGATTTTCACTCTATGATCTCAGAGTTGTACGTTTACCGGCTATGTTATTATATTTAAATGTATCCTGTGCTATTAAGATTCGGACCGCTGACAATTCACACCTACGGGTTACTTTTAGCTGTTGGATTCCTGATAGGAATAGGCCTTGCCCTCAGGCAGGCGAAGAAGGAAGGGATACCATCTGATAAGATCCTGGACCTTGGCTTTTATATACTCCTTGCTGCTATTGTAGGGTCACGGCTGTTCTTCATCCTCATTAATCTCGGCCATTATATACAAAATCCTCTGGACATCTTCAAGATATGGGAAGGCGGCCTTGTTTTTTACGGAGGCGTAATCCTTGCCATACCAACTGTTATCTGGTATGTAAAGAAAAACAACCTTGGCATCTGGAATACTGCAGATATATTCTCACCCTCAATTGCTGTTGGACATGCATTTGGAAGGCTCGGTTGTTTTGCAGCAGGCTGCTGCTATGGAAAAACTGCTGAATCTCTGCCGTGGGGTGTCATATTTACAGACCCGGAATGCCTTGCTCCAACAAATATATTACTCCATCCGACTCAACTCTATGAGTCTGCCGGTGAGTTCATTAATTTTTTGTTGCTTGTAGCCATCAGAAAGAATAAAGCCTTCAATGGCCAGATCTTCATGACGTACCTGCTTCTCTATTCGGTACTGAGATTTATCATCGAGATTTTCAGGGGAGATGCAGCAAGAGGTTTTCTGATATCCGGCATTTCTGTATCCCAGGGAATCAGTATCCTGATGTTTTTGGTCGGGGTCACAGGACTGATTGTTCTTAAACGCAGGGGACAAAATAATCAGAGCAGCAGGTAGGCCTTTGGATTAAGGTCGAGCCCTGCGATATTTCCTATCCTGAGATGATGGTATCCTGCTGCTGCAATCATTGCAGCATTATCTGTGCATAATGAAACTGACGGGATAAAAACCGATAAATCTTTTTCCTCCGCCATTTTCTTCATCCGCCTGCGCAATTCACTGTTTGCAGCCACCCCACCTGAGAGTGTGATATTTTTTAAGCGCTCTTTTCTTATTGCCCATTCGGTTTTTCTAACAAGCACATCAACCACTGCTGCCTGAAAAGAGGCAGCGACATCATTTATGCTATACTCTCTGCTCTTTGCTCTTTGCTCTTTAACATAATTTAATACCGCTGTCTTCAGCCCGCTGAAACTGAAATCGAAAGTTTCAGGCAGATAGGCCCTTGGGAAATCGATTAACCCTGGATTTCCATCCTTTGCAAGTCTGTCAATAAAAGGCCCGCCCGGATATCCGAGGCCCAGAAGCTTTGATACCTTATCATATGCTTCACCTGCAGCATCATCTCTTGTCCTTCCGAGTTCTCTGTATTGACCGAATCCGTCAACTCTGTAAAGACATGTATGCCCGCCTGAAACGATTAACGCAATAAACGGGAAAGCCGGCACTGGTTGTTCAAGAAATGAAGAGAACATATGACCCTCAAGATGATTCACTGCAATCAGTGGAATTCCTCTTGAATAGCCAACGGCCTTAGCGAAAGAACAGCCTATCAGTAAAGAACCAATAAGGCCCGGCCCATGACATACGGCAATTCCTGAAAGATCTTCAAATGCAGCTCCTGCTGTTTTCAATGCCTCATCAACAACAGGCCAGATCATTTCTATATGCCGGCGGGATGCAAGCTCAGGGACAATGCCTCCATATTTTTCATGTATCTCTGTCTGACTGGAGATAATATTGGAGATTATTCTTATACCGTCTTCAACTACAGAGGCAGATGTATCATCACAGGATGTGTCTATACCAAGTATTAACACGGGCGTTAAGGATTATGTTCAAATACAGTTATACCCTTCGGCAGAGACAGTTCGAAAAACTTATCTTCAAGTCCTGTATTAACTTTTACATCCTTGAGTGACATTTCTATCCTGTTGGAAAGGGAATCATTTATGGTAAATGACTTGATAGGGAACTCGCCTTCAGAGGGTTCAATTTCTATAGTGAGTATGCCTCCCATCGGCTTTTGAGGCTTGAGAATAAGCTTTCCGTTTTTCTCTGAAACAGTGAACTCTTCCTGTATTTTTCCAAATCCGCTCAGGAGCGCTATCGGGGCCTGACCATAGGTTTCCCTGTCAAACCTGCCTTTGAATGCCTGTTTTTCTTTCTTTTGATATATGGTTATTTCCTCATTAGTGATAAGAACCTCCTGGCTATTCTCCCCCTTATAGCTCCACTTCATCTTCATCGGCCTTTTTATAAAGAACTGACCTTTGAATGTATCGGTGCGCTTCAAATCCTTAATATAGCTTTTCTGAACAAAATTGCCACTTATATCTTTAATCTTCTCATATGCTTTTTGGATCTTTAGAACTTCCTCCTCAGCAGACGCTGCACAAAAAGAGACAGCAAACAGCAAACAGCAAACAGTAAACAGTAAAAAAAAGAAAACAGAATATCTGAAATTGATTTTGAGTCGATTCATAGTTTAATCCTTTTTTAAAGTATTATTGGCTTTACAATAAGCATACCACATACAAAATTTCATTGACAACACGCAAGGTTTTTTCATGTTTGCTGCTTATTGATTAAACACAGGCGCACATTTTATAGTTCATAATGAGTAATATATGGCGTTTTATTGATAGCGGACCATGTAATGCAGCATACAATATGGCTCTGGATGAGACGATTGCTTCTCTTGTAAGAAAAGAGGATATGCCTCCTGCATTGAGGCTTTATGGATGGTATACCCCTTCCGTAAGCATAGGATGCTTCCAGAAAATCAGCGATGTAGATATCAGCTACTGTACTGAAAAAAATATCCCGATTGTCAGGAGGCCGACCGGAGGCCGCGCAATATTCCATACACAGGAGATCACCTATAGCTTTTCTGTGAAAACAAAATCAGGATTGTTCTCAAAGGGATTGCTTGACAGCTACAAAAAGATAAGCACAGCACTGGGTCTTGCATTGTCAAAATTAGGCTTCATCCCCGAATTAAAAGTTCTTAGAGAGACTGCCCGTTCTTTACCTTCTGATCATTCTTCGAAAAGTCCGTTATGTTTTCAATCAATTTCATACGGTGAGGTTTCTGTAAACAACAATAAAATTATAGGTTCTGCGCAAAAACGCTGGCCAGACGGTCTGCTTCAGCAGGGATCTATCCCATTAATTATTGACAAGGATGAAACAAGCAGGATATTCAAAATTCTTTCAGATAACAGTATAATGGAGTCTTCCAAAGGGTTAACCGATATATTCCCTGAACTGCAGATCGACAGTATAAAGAATGCTATCAGGATTTCTTTTGAAGAGACCTTTGATGTAAGACTTATTCTTTCATCTCCTTCACATGAAGAGAGCTCCCTTGCAGAAGAACTCGAAACCCGGAAGTATCTGTCTCATGAATGGAATTTCAAAAGATAGTTTTACAAATTAGGTTATAATTAAAAATCATGTATGTCTATCTAAATGGTAAAATCTTACCTGCAAAAGAAGCGGTTGTCTCTGTCTTTGACCATGGGTTCCTTTATGGAGACGGCATATACGAAACCATGAGGGTTTATAATGGTGTTCTGTTCAAACTCGACGAGCATCTCAGAAGACTCCATCGCTCTGCGTCCCTCATAGGACTTACTATTCCTTTGGATATCAGCCATCTGAAAATTGCGATTTACGAGACGCTCATTGCGAATGCTCTCAGAAATGCTTATGTAAGATTGACTGTTTCAAGGGGGCGCGGGTCAGTCGGTCTTGATCCTGACCTATGCCCCGAGCCTACGGTTGTAATTTTCACACAGGAATTCAAGGAATATCCTTCTGCCTTTTACAGGAATGGCATAAGCCTCATCATTGCTGAAACGAGAAGGAACCTTAAGGAAGCAATAAATCCGCAGATAAAATCCCTGAATTTTCTCAATAATATCCTTGCGAAGATCGAGGCAAAGAAAAAAGGCGCATACGAAGCTATCATGCTGAATATATATGGAAAGCTTACGGAAGGCACTATCAGCAATATATTTTTCTACAGAGATAAAGTACTCTGCACCCCGTCTCCTGATTGCGGACTGCTTGACGGGATAACAAGGAGGATGGTAATAGAACTTGCCGGGAGAGAAGACCTGAGAGTAAAAGAAGGCAAGTTCTTAAAAAAGGATATCTATTCTGCTGAAGAGGTATTCATTACAAATACAACCATGGAAGTCATGCCGGTTTCAAAGATTGATGAACAGAGATACCCTGTTGGCAACATATCCAAACTCCTCCGGAAAATATACAGACAGGAAGTAAATGCCTGCATTACAAATATCAAAGCCAAAGGCCCGTCCATCTGGGGAGAGAACGAGTAAGCTTTTTTATCTTATTTGTTCTTAGCCCACTTTATTCATAAACTTAAGAATATCTGCCGGGTAGAGAGTATTTGAGCGGATTCTTTTGCTGATAGTCAAATACATTCCGAACATAAAGAGGCAAAAGCCTCGCAGGGAGGAACGCCCGAGAATGAGCGAGGATACTCTCTCTCAGGTGCTATCATAAAAATTCATGAATAATATGGGTTAAGCATTTCTGAGGTGAAGCATTTTTTATTGCAACTAAAGTTGTAATATTTGTTACAACTTTTTATTTACTAGTTTACAACCTTATTCATATTGAAAAGGAGAAGCAATTTTTGATAAAAAAGATTAGACATGCTTTAATAGACAGATTCTGAGAAAGGGGACAGAGAAACATTAACGATCATACATATGACCCAAAAGGAAGTTATAGACATAGTAAAAGAATCTAACCTCTGGGAATCGCTCACACAAACAGAAAAGCAGGAAGCAATCAATCACGCCCTGAAAATCACTCGGCTTTCAATGACAGAGGAAAACACAAGACCTCATGTTGGTGACTTTGGTTAGGAATAAAAAAGACTCAGGGTTTAAGTGGAGTCTGTGTATAAACTATGTTTTACGCAATCCGTCATTCCCCGACTTGGAGGATGTGTCATAATTGCCTTGGAATGTAAATTTGCCATTCTGAATGAAGTGAAGAATCTCATAAGATCAAGGTGTTATAAAACCGAGATTCTTCGGCTTGGGCCTCAGAATGACATTGCGACACAGCCTCTTGATCGGGGAATCCAGTATTTTCAATAGGTTCTGGATTGTCCGGTCAAGCCGGACAATGACAAAATAGTACTTTATACACAGCCTCTAAGTGGAAATGGTTTTGTTGATCTGAGAAGGGATGCATCGAAAGATGCATCCCTTTTTTATGGTTATTCTTTTATGCCTACAGTTGCCTCTCGATGCGACCTTTCTGCTCAATAATTTCATAGATAAATTTCTCGGGCTTTCTCCCGAAACAGGTACCGAGGCTCTCGAATATGGCGATCTCACCAATGTTTACTTCTCTCCGTTTTATCACCTCGGCAGTTGTCTGGTAGTAAATCCTGTTGCCGTCAACGTTCACAACAGTGTTCCCGGTTTTTCCCTCCAGGAGGAGAAAGACTGCGGCTGCGCCTGCCTTATAGCCGAAATTCACATCACGTGAAGAGGAATGACCCGCACGCACAAGATGCCCGGGTGTCACCTCCCTGACCTCTGGCGCTTCATATACACCAGGTGCAAACATGCCTGTCTTCTGCATGAATTCCTTCACAGCCGGGTCATTCGTGAGCCTTTTCTCAAGCTGCTGTCTTACGTATTTTCCTGCACCGGCAAGTTTCTTGTGACCGAAGGCATCGGGCGGGATGGATTCATCGTAGAGCATTTCACCATTCGCATTCTTTATGCCTTCGGCAACAACAATAATATATGTGCCGGCCTTAACATCGCTTCTCTCAATCCTCGCAAAATATGTCGTCTTCATATGTTCATAGACAATGTCAAAATCAACCGGTATCTCGGGTATTAAGATAGCATCAGCCTCTGCGCCGATGCCGCCACGAAAAGCAGTATGCCCGACATACCTCCCAAAAACCTCTATGACAAGAATCCGGTTATGGCTCATGCCGGTTGTCTTCAGCTCTCTTGCGAAGATTGCAATCCTGTTTATGGCTGAATCGCCGCCCACGCTATAGGACTGGAGGTCGAGGTCCATCGTCTTGGGGACATGGACGCAGGGGATGCCCTTTGATGAAAGATCAACCACAACACTTCCTGTATCATCTCCCCCGCTGATAACAAGGGCATCTATCTTGAACTTCTTTAATCCATCCTTAATCCGCTCATATTTGTTAGGGTCATCTATCTTGCTTATCTTTACCCGCGAGTGCCCTGCCTCGGAACCGGCAAGGGATGCCTCTATCTTGCTCACCCGCTCTGCATTGAGAAAAACAACCTCATCCATTTTGATAAGGTTATAAAGACCGGCATAGCCATGGGGAATGACAACCGATTCGATACCTAATGCAAATGCTTCTCTGGCAACTCCTTTAATGACTGCATTGAGGCCTCCGCAATCTCCACCGCTGGTTATAACCCCAATTCTTTTAATCTCAGGCATGGCAGCACCTCCTTATATGATTTTAGCAACCTTTTTTCTTTATCCATTATAATGAAAAAATTGATTTTTACGATAGAAATAATTTTGCTGCCTGCAAATTCTGATATTCTTTTTTTAAATTTTATTACCTGAAGCAGACCCTTATAAAAAAATTGCATTTATAAATTAGTTTTTGTTATATTATTCCGTATCAAGGCCTCGTGTATTGGGTCATAGGAGTGTTGAAAAAGCACTTTTCCAATACAGAGGTTCTTTTATACTGTCTTACAACTTATTGTATGCAACGAGCGAGCTTACAGGACATAGTCAGTAACCTCTCATATCAAATCTTCCCCGGAACAATGCGCAAATAAGATGATTATTGAAGATGTCATAGATTTCATGAGAAAGGTGCCTCCTTTTCAGTTCCTCGACGACAGCACGTTAAAAGATATAACCAGCGGTATCTTAATGGAATTTTATCCAAAAGGGACATTTATTCAAAAGCAGGGAGGACCTGCGCCGGAGTATCTCTATATCATCAAAAAAGGGGAAGTAAAAGTCTTTATCAAAAACGAAAATGAAGATGTGTTTGTTGATTACAGGGGTGAGGGAGATTTAATAGGATATCTGCTGATATTCGGCGGTAACAAGGCAAGGGCTAATGTTGTAACAATAGATGATACAATCTGTTATCTTCTGAAACGGGAAACAATACAGAATCTTTTATACTCAAATCCTGCTGTCAGGGAATTCTTCAATAAATCATTCCTCAGTAAATATTTGGATAAAACCTTCAAAGAGATACAGGACAAAAATCTGGTTTACGGAGGCGGTGATAAAATCCTTTTCACTATGCCTGTTGGAGAACTTTGTTCTAAAGGTGTCATACAGGCTTCCGAGAATATATCCATTCAGGAGGCAGCTGAGATAATGGCCAATTACAGGATAAGTTCCCTGATCCTGGTTGATGCAAAAGGTCTTCCATCCGGGATAATTACAGACAGAGATCTCAGAGACAAGGTAGTTTCAAAGGGAAAGGACTGTAAGGCTCCGGTCAGGGATATTATGAGTATTCCTCATGTGAGGTCAGATGCCAAGGAATACTGTTTTGAAGCAATCTTAAAGATGGTCAAGCATAATGTGCATCACCTGCTTGTAATGAAGGATGACAAACTCAAGGGCATTTTAACCAATCATGATCTCATGCTTATCCAGGGGACATCTCCTTTGTCGATTGTTAAGGATATTGAAAGCCAGAACACCGTAGATACCTTAATCCCTGTATCAACAAGAATCAATAGTATTGTTGGTTTGCTGCTCAGTGAAGGGGTAAAGGCAAGCAGCATTACAAGGATTATTTCCGAAATAAATGACAGACTTGTCCGGAAAATCATCGAGATTGCAGAAGATCGCTTTGGTGAGCCGCCGGTACCCTACTGCTGGATCGGGTTTGGCAGTGAAGGCCGCAAGGAACAGACCTTTAAGACAGACCAGGATAATGCGCTCATCTATCACGATCCGGCTGATGCTGAAATGGAAAAAGCAGCAGAGGAGTATTTCAGGGATTTTACCTTATTTGTACGGGATGGTTTAGTGAAGTGTGGCTTTCCCTTATGTCCCGCAGATTTCATGGCCACTAACCCTATGTGGCGTCAGCCTTTACATGTCTGGAGAAGATATTTTACAAACTGGATATCCACACCAACCTCAGAGGCAGTTATGAATTCCGTCATATTTTTTGATGTCAGGGCTGTCTATGGAGAGACAAGGCTTCTTGACTGGCTGAGGGATTTTACCCTCTCGATGGTAAAAGATAAAAAAGTCTTTCTCGGTTATATCGCCAATCTGGCAATCAAGAACAGGCCACCGATCGGTTTTCTCAAGACCTTTGTGGTTGAAAAAAGCGGCGAGCATAAAGATAAACTGAATATGAAGGTAAAAGGCCTCGGACCCTTAGTCGATTTAGTCAGGCTTTTTGCACTCGAAAAAGGCATCAGAGAAACATCTACGATAGACAGGATAAATATCCTGAGGGATAAGCATACGATTATAAAGGAATATGCCGACGAGCTGATACATTCCTTTGAATTCATCATGTCGCTGAGGATTCAGCACCAGTTTGAGCAAATGAAAGAGGGCAAAGAGATTAATAATTTTATAAATCCAAATGCTCTGAGCAATCTTGAAAAAAGGATCGCAAAAGAGACATTTCAGCTCATATCAAAGATTCAGGATTTGATTATTGAGCGATACAAGGCCATGATATGGTAAAGATATGCTGGAATTTCTAAAATCAAAAAAGCAGGCTACATTAAACATTGATAAGAGCCTGCCGATTACAGATATGCATTATACAGTTATTGATACTGAACTTACAGGGCTGAATGAGAAAAAGGATTCCATACTATCCATTGGAGCAGTCCGGATGAACGGGACACGGATAGAGCTCGCCAACAGCTTTCATCAGCTAATAAAACCAGAGACTGAATTCAGACCTAAAAGTGTTGTAGTGCATGAAATCACACCATCAGATGTTATAGAGAAGCCGAATATAGATACAATTCTATCGGAATTTCTCCATTTCTGTGATAATGATATTATTGTCGGACACTGTGTTTCAATCGACCTGAGTTTTATCAACCGGGAGACAAAAAGGATTTTCGGGAATATTATTCAAAGTCCTGCAATAGATACCTATAAAGTTTATGAATGGCTGAAGAAAAGGGTTCCGACCCGCACATGTTTTTCCTCATCACCACATGATTTTTCCCTTTACGAAATTGCAAAATGTTTCAGTATCGCTGTTCGGGGAGCGCATAATGCGTTAGTTGATGCTTTCATCACAGCTCAACTCTTGCAACGTTTTATGCCGGTTCTCATCGATATTGGAGTAACCCATATAGGTGACCTGCTGGAAATAGGACATCCTTCAGAAGGAGGTGATACACAAAAAGTATCAGGTGAAATAAGTAATTTTTAGTATTTAAAATAAAAATGAGGAAGGGGGTTGAAAATGACCAATAAGAGCAGCAAGAGTATCAAGAAAACCACAGAAGAAATCCTCGAAGACAGTGATTTTAAATCACTGACCAGTCAGAAAAATACCATATCAGTAATCCTCACTATCATGGAGTTAGTCCTCTATTTCGGGTTTATTGCCCTGATCGCCTTTAACAAACCATTTCTTTCCCAAAAGTTCTCCGGTGCAATAACGATTGGGATACCTATAGCAGTCGGCACCATTTTTCTCTCGTGGGTGTTTACAGGGATTTACATCTTTTGGGCTAACAACAAATACGATGTTCTTGTTAAAAAAGTTAAAGAAAAGATAGGAGGATAACGATGCCACAGTCAACACAGACGCTTATAGGACAGTTTAATCCTGTCGCCGTAATGTTTTTTGTCCTGTTTGTTATCTCCACACTCGGGATAACTTACTGGGCTGCAAAAAGGACAAGGACTACAAAGGATTTCTATGCTGCCGGACGGAGTGTTACCGGCTTCCAGAACGGTCTTGCGCTTGCAGGTGATTACATGAGCGCAGCATCGTTCCTGGGGATAGCGGGATTGGTCTCGACAAAGGGATACGACGGCCTTATCTACTCGGTAGGATGGCTTGTTGGATGGCCGATTATCATGTTCCTTATCTCCGAGCCGTTGAGAAACCTCGGGAAATACACCTTTGCCGATGTCGTTGCATACAGGTTAAACCAGAGGCCGATAAGGGCTGCAGCCGCAGCCGGTTCACTGGTTGTAGTGCTCACTTATCTGATTGCACAGATGGTAGGAGCAGGGACACTCATCAGGCTGATGTTCGGCATACCATTTGAGGTTGCTGTTCTGATAGTCGGCACCCTGATGGTCTCATATGTCCTCTTTGGCGGAATGATCGCAACCACTTGGGTCCAGATTATTAAGGCATGCCTGCTTCTCGGTGGCGCAACAATTCTTGTCATTATGACTATGTACAGGTTTGGTTTCAGCTACGGCGAGCTTTTCAGTCAGGCTGAAGCGCTTTATACGAATAAATTTCTTGAACCCGGAGGTCTGATAACGAGTCCGCTCGATGCATTTTCGCTGGGACTTGCCCTTATGTTCGGTACTGCCGGGCTGCCTCACATATTGATGAGGTTTTTTACAGTGCCTGATGCCAGAGCAGCAAGAAAATCAGTCTTTTTTGCCACAGGATTTATCGGTTATTTCTACATTCTTACAGTTACCATAGGTTTTGGCGCAGCAGTAATCGTGGGACAGAAGCTGATCATGAGCATAGATAAAGGCGGTAATATGGCAGGTCCTCTGCTTGCAGAGGCTCTCGGCGGAAACCTGTTCCTTGGATTCCTTGCAGCAGTTGCCTTTGCCACAATACTCGCTGTTGTTTCAGGACTGACCCTTGCAGGCGCATCTGCCTTCTCACATGACCTGTATGTCGGGGTCATAAGGAGGGGGAAGGCAGAGGAGAAAGAAGAGATTAAGGTTGCAAAGATGGCGACTGTAGGCCTCGGCTTTACTGCAATGCTCCTCGCGATACTATTTAAAGGACAGAACGTCGCCTTCCTTGTCGGATTGACATTTGCTATTGCTGCGAGCGCTAATTTCCCTGCGCTGGCGATGTCAATCATGTGGAAGAGATTCACGACAAAGGGCGCGGTAGTAAGTATCTATACCGGCCTTACAATTGCTACAGTCCTTATCATACTGAGCCCTACTGTCTGGGTTGATATAGTTCATAAGAGTGAAAAGGCAGCCTGGGATGTAAAGGACAAGGTAGACAAGATCAATAAAGACCTTAAGATAGCTGCACCGGGACAGGCGCTGACCCCTGAAG
>Ga0209253_10004421_pt1 | contig 12256 bp, 10 predicted proteins | sample FrelakmetBRP12BR_FD_187145 | JGI IMG/M metagenome (GOLD analysis project Ga0209253, IMG submission 187145) | Freshwater lake sediment microbial communities from the University of Notre Dame, USA, for methane emissions studies - BRP12 BR (SPAdes)... | ecosystem: Environmental > Aquatic >...
GAGAAGAGCGAAGGAGGATGCGAAGCGAGTTTCCTCGCTGGGGAAACGAGCGGGCTGACGAATCCATACCCGAGCCTTTGTTCCGCAGCGCCGAGAAAAGCGTTTTGGGAGCGGCGTGAAGAACCTGAGGGGAGCGCTGACATTCCCAAGCTGCCTAACATCACCGTTACATGAAAAGAGATGCTTACCTGGTAGCGCGAAGTTTTGACAGCCTTGGGCACCTGTGATATATGGGTGCTGAGATGTCCACTGATCCGCTTTTCGCCCGATTCAAGGCCATTCTCCCGCGGATTCGCCATCGATTCCCCCAGATCGAAATGGATGTCCATGGCAACAAGCGCATTCACCTCAACTGCGGAGCCGGCACCCTCACCGTGGACACCGCGGCCAAGGCCATGGCCGAAGCGGCCACCTGGCTCAATTCACTTCCCGGCGAGGTCTATCCGGCAGAGATAACGACCAAAGACTTTCACTGGCAGATCCGAGGGATCGCCGCCGATTTCCTGAACGCCCCGAGTGCTGATGAAATCAGCTTCCATGCCTCGACCTCGCAGGCGCTGTTCAATCTGGCACTCTCCATGCGGGGTCTTGTCCGGGGAAAAAACAACCTGATCGTCACCGACCTTGACCACATGGCCAATGTCTCACCCTGGGAATCCATCGGGGGGAAATGGTGGGGAGGGGAGATCAGACGCGCCCGGATCAGGGACAACGGATGTCTCGACGTGGATCAGCTTTTGTCATTGGTCGATAGGCAAACAAGCATAGTCGCCGTCACGCTGGCCTCGAACAGTATCGGCACGGTCGTTCCCCTTCAGGTCCTTGTCCCGGAGGTTAGGAGGAAGGCGCCCTCGTGTCTGGTCGTCGTGGACGCCGTCCACCACGCCCTGCACGGTTCCCTCGATGTCCAAGCCTTGGATTGCGATTTTCTCGCCATCTCGGGGTACAAGGTTTTCGGCCCCGTACTGGGCGTCCTCTGGGGCAAGAAGGCCGTCCTCGACCGCCTGATCCCGTTTCGTGTCGAAACGAACAAAAACCAGACACCCTTCAAGTTTGAGCAGGGGACTCTCAGCAACCCGGCCCTCGCTTCGCTCGGGGCGGCTCTTAGATATCTTCTCTGGCTGGCCGACGAAATCGAACCGGACGCCTCGCTCGAAGACCGGCCCGCCAAATTTGCCCGGGCCATGACGGCGATTGCCGCCTACGAGCGGGAAATATCCCGGACTGTCCTTCAGGCTTTTTCGGGATTCGACAAGGCCAAATGGACCTGCTATGGGCTGGTCGATCCGGCCGATTGCGACCGCCGCGACCCCACGTTCGCCTTTGAGGTCTCCGGCCGCAGCCCCTCGGAGGTCAAGAAATTTCTCTGGGAAACCCGCGGGATCCAGATCGCCGAAGGAAACCATTATTCGGCTGTCTTTTACAGACATCTGAAGAAAGACAGCGTCTGCCGGGCCAGCTTCGCCCACTACATCAGCCTGGAGGAAACCAGGGCATTCCTAGAGGCCATGGAAGAGCTTCTGCGATGACATGAAGGGGCCGACCCTTATCAAGACGGCGGGCGCAGATATCCCCTGGGCGACAAAAATGAAAGGAGTGGCTTATGGAAAAAAGGATGGTTGCCGGTATGACGATCAGCCTCCTGGCTGTCCTGAGCCTGTCTTTCGGGAGCCAGGACAAGAAGACAGCCCCGCTTCTGGGCGTCGAGACCTTCATGGAGATGGAGTCCGTGGGAAGCCCGGCCATTTCTCCGGATGGGAAGAACATCATTTTCACCCGCACCTGGGTGGATAAGCCCGGCGACCGCTCGAACTCGAGCCTTTGGATTACGGACTTCGAAGGAACGCGCGTGCGTGAGCTCACTTCGGGCAACTGGCGGGATTCTTCACCTGCCTGGTCGCCGGACGGCCGGAAGGTCGCCTTTATTTCGGACCGGGACGGGACTTCCCAGATCCAGGTGATGTGGCTGGACACCCGTGAAGTCGCTCAGCTGACCCATGTTGATAACGCTCCCCAGAATCTTGCCTGGTCCCCTGACGGCAAGAGCCTGGCCTTCACCATGTTCATCGCCGATGAAAAGCCGATCCTGAAAGTCGAGCTCCCCCCTCGGCCAAAAGGAGCCAAGTGGGCCGACCCGGCCATCATCATCGACAGACTCTCTTGGAGGAGCGACGGACGCGGGCCGTTGCCCAAAGGCAACTCTCATATCTTCGTCATCGACGCCGAACTCGGCGGGACACCGCGTCAGGTCACCTCAGGCGATTACTCTCATGGCGACCCGGAGTGGTCGGCCGACGGACGGAAGGTCTTTTTCTCGGGAATCCGCAAACCGGACCCCGAATACCAGGAGAACGATTCTGAGGTCTATGTCGTCGACCTCAAGACCCTCGAGATTTCGGCCCTGACCGACCGCAAAGGACCCGACGGCGGGCCGGAGGTTTCGCCGGACGGGGCCTGGATCGCCTACGCCGGGTATGACGACAAGGACTACACAAGCCACCTTTCCAGCCTCTATCTGATGGATGCAGCCGGAGGCAAAAAGAAAATGCTCTGTGGAAACCTCCCCAGCTCGCCGAACGGGATTTTTTGGGCAGAAGACGGCTCCGGAGTTTTTTGCCTGCTTGCCGAAAAAGGCGAATCCAACCTCTATTTTGTTTCACTCATCGGCCAGACCAGGAAGGTCACCTCCGGCGTTCATTACATATCCGGGCTTTCCGTCTCCAAGTCAGGCCGCGCCGCCGCGGCGGTTTCATCATTCTATAAGCCGGGCGCCATCGCCACATTCACTTTGCTCAAGCCGGCGGATATGGAGACGATCGTCGATGTCAACGCCGACCTTCTGGCTGGAATCAAGCTGGGCGAGGTTGAAGAGCTCTGGTTCAAGTCGACTGACGGATGGGACATCCAGGGCTGGCTGATCAAGCCGGCCGAGTTCGACCCGGCCAGGAAGTACCCGCTGCTCCTGTGGATTCACGGCGGGCCCTGGGCGATGTACAGCGTCGCCTTCAACTGGGAGTGGCAGAACTTCGCGGCCAAGGGTTATGCCGTGCTCTTCACCAACCCGCGGGGGAGCACAGGCTACGGCCAGGACTTCGTCAACGGCATCCAGTATTCCTATCCCGGCAAAGACTTTGACGACTTGATGGCCGGGGTGGACGCCGCTATCGCCAGGGGATTCATCGACAGGGACAACTTGTTCGTCTGCGGCGGCAGCGGGGGAGGCGTCCTCACGGCCTGGATTGTCGGGCACACGGACCGCTTCCGGGCGGCCGTGTCGATGCGGCCGGTCATCAACTGGCACTCCTTCGTCGGGACAACGGACGGCCACATCTGGTACCGCCAGTTCAAGAAGTACCCCTGGGAGGACCCGCTGGAGTACTCCGTCCGCTCCCCCCTGAGCTATGTCGCCAACGTCAAAACACCGACCATGGTCATGACCGGAGAAGCCGACCTGAGGACGCCCATCGGCCAGAGCGAGGAGTACTACCGGGCCCTGAAAATGCTCAAGAAAGACACTCTCCTCGTCCGCATGCCCGAAGAATACCACGGCTGGAGACGTCCATCGCACCGTCTTCTTCAGCAGCTCTATCTCATGGCCTGGTTCGAGAAGTACCGGACAAAGCCCGAGGCCGTCGATAACAAGTAGGGGCTCCTTGGGCACAGACGAGCTTTTTACAGGAGGTTTCCGATGAACAAGGGACGCATCTCCCGGAAGGCCATTTTCCTCATCATGGCCGCGCTTCTCTCTTTTTCCCCGTCGTTCGCTCAGAGAACGGGGTACAGCAAAGAGGAATTCATCCGGCGCCGGGCCGCCCTCATGGAAAAAACGGGCGACGGGCTGATCATCCTCTTTGGCGAAGCCATGCCCGTTTCGGGACTCCATTTCCACCAGGACAATGATTTCTATTACCTGACGGGAGTCGAAGACCAGGGGGCAGCGCTTATTATGGTGCCCAAAACAAAGGAATCCTATCTTTTCCTCCCCCAGCAGACCCCCCGCGAGGAGCTCATGGGAGGCGCCAATCTGCTCACCGATGCCAAGGCCAAAGAGAAAACGGGGTTTACGGAGATCTACCAGCTGGGTTACTTCGACGAATATATCGGCCGCAACCTAGCGGAGGCAGGAATGACCCTGCATCTCCGTCTCTCTCCCGCCGATACGATTGACAACGACCGGGAGGAAACGCTGATCTTCACGGCCCGCCAGGCCCGGCTTCACTATAACGACCAGATCTCCCTTGGCAACTACCGGATACTCAAGCTCAAGGAGCGCTTCCCCGCCGCCGTGTTCAAGGACATAGCGCCGCGCATCGACGCCATGCGCATGATCAAGAGCCCGGAGGAAATCGAAGTCATGCGGCGGAACGGCCGCATCTCGGCCAATGGCGTAAGGGAGGCCATGCTGGCCACCCGCCCCGGCGGGTTTGAGTACGAGATCGAAGCCGCCGCCATGCATGTCATCTTGAAAAACGGGGCGACGGGGGCGGCCTATGCCCCGATCGTCGGCTCGGGGCCCAACACTTGCGTGCTGCACTATGAAAAAAACAGCCGCTCATTGGAGGACGGCGACCTGGTGCTGATGGATTTCGGCGGCCTGCTGGACTACATGTGCGTGGATATCTCGCGGACCTGGCCGGCATCCGGGAAATTCACCAAGGAGCAAAGAGAGGTCTACGAGATCGTGCTCGAAGTCCAGAAGGCCTGTATCCAAGCCTACCGCCCGGGCGTGACCAATGAGGATGTCCGGAAGCATGTGGCTGAAGTCATGAAAAAAAAGGGGCTCGACCCCCGGGGAGAGAACGGCGGGTTCGGCCATTTCGTCGGGCTCGGAACCCATGATGTCGGCCCCCGGATCGAAAAACTCCAAGAAGGCATGGTTTTCGCCATCGAGCCGGGCCTCTACTATCCTGAAAAGAAGATCGGCGTGCGCATCGAGGACACCGTACTCATCACCAAGGATGGCTGCGAGGTCTTGACCAAAGATGTTCCCAAGGAGATCGACGAGGTCGAGGAGCTTCTCAGCCGGCGCGACCTCACGGGCAGTGGTGCCCGGAAAAAGCCGGCCAAGAAGGAGGGGGAGGAGAAGACAGCCAAGTCGGAAGCCCGCAAGGCCAAGAAAAAGAAGTGAGGCCGGCGCATTTGCTATAATAGCTGCGGAGACTATGGCCAAGAAAAAAACCGGATCATTATCCTGGCTGAGTGGTGGAACCTCCGCCGCCGAACAGCCCTCCGCTCCTGATCCCGGTCAGGCCGGCCAGCTTCCCCCCTCGGACGCCGATCTCCTCGACGCCTATTCCCGGGCAGTCACAGCGGTCGTGGACCGCATCGGTCCGGCCGTCGTCAGCATCCATACCGGAGAGGGAAGAAGGGCCTCGGAATTCGAGCCGGCCGGCGCCGGGTCGGGGTTTGTCATCACTCCCGACGGGTATATCCTGACCAACAGCCACGTCGTAGCCGAGGCCCGCGGCATAAGGGCCCTCTTCATCGACGGGCAAAAAATGATGGCCACCGTCGTCGGCCGGGACCCCTCCACGGACCTGGCCGTCATCCGCGTTTCCGCTTCGGGCCTGAGCTACGCCTCCCTGATTGACTCCTCGGCCCTCCGGGTGGGGCAGCTCGTCATCGCTGTGGGCAATCCCTTCGGGTTTCAATCCTCGGTCTCCACCGGTGTCGTCAGCTCGCTCGGCCGGGCGCTGAGGAGCCAGGACGGACGTCTCATCGAGAACATCATCCAGCACACGGCGCCTCTCAACCCCGGGAATTCCGGGGGACCTCTGCTCGATTCCAGGGGCCGCGTCGTCGGAATCAACACCGCCATAATCGCCCAGGCCCAGGGCATCGGGTTTGCCGTTCCGGCGAGCACCGCCCGGTCGGTTGTCCCCCAGCTTCTGGCCATGGGACGGGTGGAGCGAGCCTACCTCGGCGTCATCGGTTTTCGCCGGCAGCTCGACCGCCGGCTTGTCCGGTTCCATAACCTCGGGAGCGAGCAAGGAGTCGAGATCGTTTCCCTCGAGCCGTCAGGCCCCGCCTTCAAGGCCGGAGTCCAGACAGGCGATATCATCATCTCGATCAACGGCCAGGATATGACCAGCCCGGATGACCTGTTCCGATTCCTCTCTGAGTGGCCGGTCGGCCGGACAGCCGCGGTCAGCCTCCTGCGCCGGAAAAACAAGCTCGACCTCGAAGTGGTCCCGGCGGCGGCGAGCCGGGAATAAAAACCCTCCCGGACGGCTCAGGATCCACTTGACAAAACCGGCGGATTGCCCCATCATAAAACTATGAAAACTCAAAGGGTTTTTAGAGTACTGGCCCCGGATGGGACGAAGGATGACCCGACCCGGGTCCGCATCCTGGAGGCCGCCCGGGGGCAATTCCTGAGCCTCGGTTTCAGTCCCGTCACTACGGACGCCATCGCCTCGGCCGCCGGCGTCAGCAAGGCGACGCTCTACCGCTACTTCCCCGGCAAGGAGCAGCTTTTCCGGGAGGTCATCCTCGGCCACCTCCTCGAGATCGAGGGCGGAATCGCATCCCTGATCAGCGCCCGGGACAGGGACTTTGTCGGGAAACTGGCCGCGATCCTCGCCTTCATGGGCCTGGAGCTGTCCAAGCTGGGCGGATTGCTGACCCTCGATATGCAGCGGAACGCCCCGGCGGTCTGGAAAGAGTTCGAGACCTTCCGGCGGCAGAGGATCTTTGCCAAGCTGAAGCAGATCCTCGAGGAGGGACGGGCCTCCGGAGTTTTCCGCAATGACATCCACCAGGACTTTCTGATTCTTTTATATGCCACCATCATCCAGGAAGTCATGACCCCGGCCACCCTCGTTCCTTTCTCGCTGTCCTTCGCCGAGGCCTTCCAGATCATCATAACGATATTGCTCGAGGGGGCCCTGACAGACAAGGCGAGGTCTCGGTATCTTTCGAGATCGGCCGGGATAAAGCCCAAAAAGCGGAGGAGCCAGAGATGAACCAGAAGAGATGGCCATCGAGTGCCTGGGCAGCTGCGGCCTCGGCAGGCGCCCTGATTCTGCTTCTGAGTTGCCGCGGCCGGGAATTGGGCGGACCGATCAGCGCCTCAGGAACCATCGAAGCTGTTGAGGTCAGCGTCGCCGCCAAGACGAGCGGTCAGGTGGAGAAAGTCCTCGTTGAGGAGGGGTCCCGGGTGCAGAACGGCGATGAGCTGGCGGTCATCGACAGCGACGCGCTTGCCATCCAGCTCAGACAGGCGGAGGCAGGTGTTGAACTGGCCAGATCCCAGCTCGACCTTCTCCTCAAGGGAGCCCGGATAGAGGATGTCCGGCAGACGGAGGAGGCCGCCAAGCAGGCCGACGCCAACCTTTTCCTGGCCGGCGAGGACCTCAAGCGTATCCGGAACCTGTATGAAAAAGAGAGCGCTACGGCCAAGATGAAGCAGGACGCCGAGACTCACTACCAGGTTGCCCAGGCTCAGCATGAGGCTGCCCAACAGGCTCTTCTCAAGGTCAGGAAACTCTCCAGGCCGGAGGAGGTCAGGGCCGCCCAGGCCCGTTTCGCTCAGGCCGAGGCGGGCCGGGACCTGCTCAAGAAAACGATCGCCGACGCCACGATTATCTCGCCGCTCTCCGGAATCGTCACGCACAAGGCCGTCGAGCCCGGAGAGTACGTCGGGCCGGGCACTCCTCTCCTGACCATTGCGGACCTGGATAGTGTCCGCCTCAACATCTATGTCACCGAAGTCGAACTCGGCCGCGTGCGTCTGGGCCAGCGGGCCGAAATCCGGATCGACTCTCACCCGGACCGCAGCCTCAGCGGGACGATAATATTCATATCTCCCGAAGCTGAATTCACACCCAAGAACGTCCAGACGAGAGAGGAGCGGGTGAAGCTAGTCTATCGCGTCAAAATTGAAATCCCCAACCCCGAAAATATCCTCAAACCGGGGATGCCGGCCGACGCCCTGATCCTGACGGATGTCCCGGACATGAAATAGGGGATACCCATGACCTCAGCCGTCGTTGAGGCTGAAAGCCTAAGCAAGTTTTTTGGACCGGTGAAGGCCGTTTCCGCGCTCAGCCTGACCTTGAACAGAGGAGAGATGCTCTGTCTCGTCGGCCCGGACGGGGCGGGAAAGACGACGGCTGTCCGGATGCTCAGCGGGATCATCCGGCCGACTTCAGGGACGGCCCGGATTTTCGGCTACGACCTCGTCCGGGAAAACGACAAGGTCAAGAAACACATCGGCTACATGTCCCAGAGATTCACTCTCTACGGCGACCTGACGGTTGACGAGAATATCGAGTTCTTTGCCGAGATCCATCAGGTCAGGAAGTTTCAAGGCAGGCGGGAAGAGCTCCTGGCCTTCACCCGGCTTCAGCCCTTCCGGAGCAGGTTGGGCGACAAGCTCTCCGGAGGAATGAAGCAGAAGCTGTCCCTGGCCTGCACGCTCGTCCACACTCCGGACCTTCTCCTCCTTGACGAGCCGACCACGGGCGTTGACGTGGTCTCCCGCCGTGAGTTTTGGACCATCCTGCGCGACCTCCTGCAGACGGGGATCACGATTCTTATGACGACTCCGTACATGGACGAGGCGGAGCGGGGAACACGGGTTGCCCTGATGGACCGCGGCTCGATCGTCGTCATCGACACACCGGACAAGGTCAGGACCTTGATGAAGGACCCGGTCATCGAGGTCATCAGCGACGACCCTCGCCGGGCGGCCGCGGCCCTCAGGAGTCTTCCGGAAGTCCTGGACATCCAGGCTTTCGGAGACAGACTCCATCTGGTCATGCTCAGCCTTGACCGGGGAGTTCCGGCCGTGGAACGCCGGCTGGCCGAAAGCGGGATCAAGATCGAGAAGTGGCGGCCGGTGTCTCCCTCCCTCGAAAACGTCTTCATCTCCCTAACCCGGGCAGCGGGGAGCGGGCCGTGAGCGAGTATTCCATCGTGGTCTCCGGCCTGACCAAGAAGTTCGGGGATTTCGTGGCGGTTAACTCCGTCAGCTTCCGTGTGGGCAAAGGCGAAATATTTGGCTTCCTCGGAGCCAACGGAGCCGGAAAATCGACCACGATCCGGATGCTCTGCGGGCTCCTTGCCCCGACTTCGGGAGAAGCGACCGTCGGCGGGTTTCCGGTCGGCGACCAGCCGGAGAAGGTCAAAGAGCGGATCGGCTATATGTCCCAGAAATTCTCCCTTTATGAGGACCTGACCGTGATGGAGAATATCCGCTTTTTCGGCGGCATCTATGGGCTCAGCCGGAGCCGGATCAGGACGCGGCTTCCCTGGATCCTCGATATGGCCGGCCTCAGGGGAAGGGAAGATACCTTGACCAGAGAGCTGGCCGGAGGATGGAAGCAGCGTTTGGCCCTGGGTTGCGCGCTTCTCCACGAGCCCGAAATCGTCTTTCTGGACGAGCCCACGGGCGGGGTCGACCCCGTCTCGCGCCGCCGCTTTTGGGACCTGATCTATGACCTGTCCGTAAAAAAGGTGACTGTCTTCGTCACCACGCATTATTTGGACGAGGCCGAATACTGCCACCGCATCATGCTGATGGACGCCGGCGAGATCATTGCCGGAGGGAGCCCGCGGGAGCTCAAGGACAAATACGAGCTGACAACTTTGGAAGATGTTTTCATCCGTCTGATCGAAGAGAAAATCCAGAGCGGGCAGAACCACGCTGAAAAGAACAGGCAAGGCCGATGAGACTCGATCGGATCAAGCCTGTCGTAAAAAGGGAATTCCGGCAGATCGCGCGTGATAAAAGATCCTTGATCCTGCTGCTCGTCCTGCCTGCTTTTTTGCTGATCATGTACGGCTATGCCCTGAACTTCGATGTCAAGCACCTGTCCCTGGCCGTTCTCGACCAGGAGAAGAGCCAGCGCAGCCGTGACTTCCTGGACCGTTTCCTGAATACGGAGTACTTCGACCTCAAGTTCGACTTGGACAACATGGCCCAGATTGATGACCTCATCGGCAAAGGGAAGGTCCAGGCGGCCCTGGTGATTCCCCGCGATTTTTCGAAGTCTCTTTTGGCCGGAAGGGAAGCTCCGGTCCAGGTCATCATCGACGGCGAAGACACGGGAATCGCCGGCACCGCAATCGGCTATATCAGCGCCATTGCCCAGAGCTATTCCATCCGGCTTGTCGTCGGAGCTTTCTCCAGGACAGGACAGCGAGGCCTGCAGCTTCCCGTAGACTATCACCCCCGCGTCTGGTTTAATCCGGAGCTCCGGAGCGCCCTCTTCCTCATCCCGGGCCTGATGGCCTTTATTTTGATGATCACGGTGGTCATTTCCACCTCCTTCTCGGTCGTCCGGGAGATCGAACGGGGCTCGATCGAGCAATTGATCGTTTCCCCGCTTCAGCCGGCGGAGCTGATCATCGGGAAAACCATTCCTTATGCCCTCATCTCGTTCCTATCGGGGCACGCTGTTCTGCTCTTCGGCTATCTTCTTTTCGGCGTTTCGATCAAAGGCAGCTACGCCTGGCTCTTGGTCGGGATGCTGTTGTTTCTCCTGTGCGGGCTGGGACTGGGGCTTCTCATTTCGACGATCGCCTCGACGCAGCAGGTGGCCTTCATGATGGCTATCATCACGACCATGCTCCCGACATTTATCCTCTCCGGGTTTGTCTTCCCCATCCGGAATATGCCGGTCGCGGTCCAAGCGGTGACTTTCCTGATCCCGGCCCGGTATTTTTTGGTCGTCCTGAGGGGCATCCTGCTCAAGGGGGTCGGGTTCAGTGCCTTTTCCAGGGAACTGGCCTTTCTGGGCGCTTTCGCCTTTCTCACCCTATTCCTAAGCTCAGTGAGAATGGGAAAAACCTTAAAAAAAGGATAAACCTCCAGAAAAAGCGATGAACAGGGTTGGACATATCATCCGCAAAGAATTGAGCCAGCTCAGGCGGGACCGGCGGATGTCTTTTATTGTCCTGTTCTCGCCTGTCCTCCAGTTGTTCCTTCTCGGGTATGCCGCCAACCTGGACATCCGGAATATCCCCCTCGTTGTCTGCGACCTCGACGCCTCCAAGACGAGCCGGGATTTCATCGCTCAATTCCCCGCCTCCGGCTATTTTTCGCTTCAGGCGACTGTCGACCGGATGAATGATGTGGACGGCTATATTAACCGGGGAAAAGCTTCGCTGGCGTTGATTCTTCCAAGAGGGATGGGCCGGAAACTGACCGGACGTGAGTCCGTCCGGATTCAAGTCATTGTGGACGGGGCGGAGAGCCAATCGGCCATCATCGGCCTCAACTATGCGACCATGATCGGGCTCAAATACTCCCGCCAAATTTTGCTCGAGCGGCTGCGGTCGGGTTCGCCCGCCCTTTCCATTCCGCAGGTCGAACCGCAGGTCCGGGTGTGGTATAACCCCGAGCTCCGGAGCCGCAACTTTATGATCCCGGGAGTGCTGGCCATGGTCTTGATGATGATCACCATGGTGCTGACATCATTGGGCATCGTCAAAGAAAAGGAGCAGGGCACCATGGAGCAGCTCATGGTCACACCGATGCGCCCCCATGAGCTCATCCTGGGCAAACTCCTGCCTTTTTTCCTGATCGGGCTGGTCGAGATTGCGGTGGTTGTCTCCGTGGCCGTCTTCGGGTTCGGCGTTCCCGTCAAGGGAAGCATTTGGCTGCTGTTCGGTCTCAGCCCAATTTTCATGCTGACGACCCTCGGTCTGGGCCTGTTCATTTCGACGATTTCCCGGAACCAGCAGCAAGCCATGCTGACGGCCGCGTTTTTTATCATCCCTCAGATGATCCTCTCCGGATTCATCTTCCCGATCGAAAACATGCCGCGTCTGATTCAATGGCTCACTTATGTGGTTCCCCTGCGCTATTTCCTGGTCATCATCCGAGGGCTTTTCCTCAAGGCGGTTGGACTGGGGGCTCTCTGGGACGAGACCGCAGCTCTCCTCGTCTTCGGGCTGGCCATTTTAGGCTTAAGCGTTTTTCGCTTTCGTAAAAAGCTAGAATAGAGCCAACGGTCCCTGGAAGCATCTCTTTTTATGTGATAGGCAGCTTGGGAATGGAGAAGCGACCTCGAAGGTTCAGCCCTCACAAAGCGCTTTTCGAGGGAACCGCTCTGGCGTGCGCGAGGACTGTCCTGAGCACGTGAAAATCAAACGGAGAAGGAAAAGCAGGCAAGGGACAAACACGCACGCCCCACAACAAGCGTGCGGAGTTCCGCAGCGCCGAGAAAAACGTTTTGGGAGCGGCGTGAAGAACCTGAGGGGAGCGCTGACATTCCCAAGCTGCCTAACATCACCGTCACATGAAAAG
>Ga0209253_10004422_pt1 | contig 12254 bp, 11 predicted proteins | sample FrelakmetBRP12BR_FD_187145 | JGI IMG/M metagenome (GOLD analysis project Ga0209253, IMG submission 187145) | Freshwater lake sediment microbial communities from the University of Notre Dame, USA, for methane emissions studies - BRP12 BR (SPAdes)... | ecosystem: Environmental > Aquatic >...
CGCGAACGCGTCCGCCGGCACCTCGGACCGCACCAGGATCGACTCCCCGCACGCCTTGCACTTCATCCGGAAGGCGCGGCCGGAGAGCTCGTCGGCCACGGAATAAGTTCGCCCACAGTGATCACAGCTGAAGCGCACGGGTCGATCCTCCGACTCCATGGTAGGGGGCCCGTGGTGGGGGGGTCTAGTGACCGCTGTCGCGGCATGTGGGCGCCGTGCGTGCGCGGCGCACCGCGCCCCACCGCGTTGCGGGTGGCGGGGGCCGACGGCGTGCCGTCAGTACCAGCCGAAGCCGACGCGCATCATCCAGATGCTCGAGCCCGTCACGTCGGCGGCTCCGAAGAACTGGTGGGACCAGTCCAAGCCCAGGGTGACGTGGAGCGGCGGCGCCACCGGGAAGGCCCAGCCGGTGCCGAGGAGAACGTTGGTGCCGAGGTAGCTGACGCCGACCAGGCCGGCGACCGGCACCGCACTCGTGAGCGTGGAGAGCCCGGCGCCGCCGCGCAGGAAGAACCCGCGCACGAACGGGAAGAGCGTCGCCACGACGTCGTAGTCGATGAGGGTGACGCCGGCGCTGCCGCCGTAGGGTGCGTTCCCGAAGGTGCTGAGACCCGTCAGGTCGAAGCCCAGCAGCAGCTGCGGCATGAGTCGCGCGCCGGCCTCGCCGTGGAAGGCCAGGCCCCCGGCGCTGCCGTATCCCGGCGACGCGTACCAGCCGGAGAGCGGCGTCCAGTAGCCGTCCTGGTAGGTACCCCCGCTGCCGTAGCCGAGGCCGAGGTTGAAGTAGAAGGGGCTCTGCGGAGGGCCCCAGGGCGCGACGTACACCGGAGGTGGAGGAGGGGGCGGCGGCGGGTAGCGGTACGGCGCGGGGTACTGCGCGGCGGCGGCGAGCGGGGTGGCGAGCAGCAGGGCCAGCGCAAGGCGTCTCATGGAGGGACCTCCGCAACGCCGGAGCCCCGGCAACAGGGGTGGCGCCGATGCCCCATGGACGCGGCAGGGGCACGGCGGATTCAACCCCGGGGCGCGTCAGGCCCCGGGCTTGCCGAGCTGCGCCACGATGGCGAAGGCCTCGGCGCGGGCGGCTCCGAGGGCCAGGTCGTCCATCCCCAGCTCGCGGCGCGCCTGCTCCACCATCCCCGTCCAGTTCACGTCGATCCCGTCGAGCGGCGGCTCGGGCGTGGCGAGCGACATCGGGTTCGCGTCGGGCGGCGGGGGCTCGAGGCCGGCGCCGGCTTCCCAGACGAGCTGCTCGGCAATGACCAGCGCCGCGCTCACCGGCTCGGCGTCGCGCCCCAGCTCGTGGTGGTTCGCCACCACGCGCTGGACCTGCGCCGGCAGCTTCCAGAGCCGCGCCAGCAGCCCGGACCCGTCGTCGTGCACCTCGTCCAGCACGGGCGCCAGCGCCTCGAAGGGCGCCCGGCCATACAGCGGGTCGGAGGAGAGCGCCAGGAGCGCGGCGACGAAGCCGACGTCGTGGAGCAGCCCGCAGAGGAAGGCGTACTCGGTCTCGACGCGGGTCCTCCGGCACACCGCCCGGATGACGTGGGCGCTCGCCGTGCTGTGCCGGGCGAGCCGCTCCATGGCGGGCTCGAAGCCCGGCACCCGGAAGACCTTCAGGTGCAGCGCCGCCTCGAGGACCACGTCCCGCAGCGTCTTGAGACCGAGCCGCACCACCGCGGTCCGGAGGGAGAGGATGGCCGTCCGCGAGGCGTAGGCCGCCGACTGGGAGATGGAGAGGACCCGGGCCGCGAGCACCGCATCGCGCTCCAGGAGCCGGACCACCCGATCGAAGTCGACGTCGGTCTTCTGGGAGAGCTCGAGAACCTCCAGCGCCACCGCCGGCAGCATCGGCGGGCGGTAGCCGGGCGCGGAGAAGGTCTTCTGGATGCGGCCGGTGACGTCGCTGCGGTCGAGCTCGGGAACGTCGGCGGACAGGGTGGTGGCGGGTGGGTGCACGAGACTCTCCCTCCCGGCAGGATGAAGCGAGGAGCGTGCCGCGGAATGACCCAGGCGCGCCGCGGGCTTGCGCTTCGTCGCCACGGGGTCGGGGCGGCATCTGCTGCCTGGGTAACCCGGGGGGTAGGCCCTTGCTCCCTGGAGCGCGGTACGTCCCCCTGTGGGGAGGTGTGATATCCTCCCCCATAACGGGTTAGTTCCGATTGGCGTGGTTCGGGACCCGCCCGCTCGAAGACCTGCGTCATGGACATCCTGCCCACCTTCACTGCCCGGCGGACGCTGACGGTGCTCCTGCTCGTCGCGGCCGCCGCCTGCGAGAAGGGAGGCGGTCCGCCATTTGCCCCCGCCCGGAGCCCGGACGAGATCGGGGCCGGCCCGGCCTCTCCGGCGCCGCCCACCGGCGCGGTGGCCTCCGGCGCGGCCGCGTCGCCGCCCGCCAAGCCCCCCGGCCTGCAGGCCTACGCGGTCTCCGAGAGCGAGGTCCGGATCACCTGGAACCCCTCCACGGACGACCGCGGGGTCGTGACCTACGAGGTGCTGCGCGGCGACAGCCTCGCGGGGAGCACGAGGTCGCTCGACGCGGCCGACGTCGGCCTCGCGCCGTTCCAGGAGTTCTGCTACTCCGTGCGCGCGGTGGACGGCGCCGGCAACCGCTCCGCCAGGGCCGGCCCGGTCTGCGTCCGCACGCCCGACCGGACCCCGCCGAGCGTCCCGGGCGCTCCGCAGGTCGAGCTCTCCTCCCCGACGCAGGCCGCCCTGACCTGGCCGCCGTCCACCGACAACGTCTGGGTGGAAGGCTACGAGGTGCGGCGCGGCGACGCGCTGGTGGCCACCGGCGCGGAGAACACCGCGAGTGAAGGAGGGCTCGAGCCGGGGAAGGAGTACTGCTGGTCGGTGCGCGCCTTCGACAAGGCCGGCCATCGCTCCGCGTATTCCGCTCCGACCTGCGTGCTGACGCCGGACGTCACGCCTCCGTCGGCGCCTGCCTTGCCCGTGGCCACGCCCTCGACCCCCGAGGGGCTCACCGCCTCCGCGCCGGGCGAGACCGCGGTGGTGCTCCGCTGGCGGCCCTCCACCGACGACGTGGGCGTCACCGGCTACGAGGTGCTGCGCGGCCAGGTCGTCGTGGCTCGCGCCACCGGGCCCGCGGCCGGCGAGGAGCGGCTCCTGCCCGCCACCGCGTACTGCTACCAGGTGCGGGCCGTCGACGCCGCCGGCAACCGCTCGCCACCGTCGGGGGAGAGCTGCGTCACCACGCCCGACCTGACGCCCCCCACGGTCCCGCCGGAGGTGGCGGCGGCGCCCTCGTCCGACCGCGCCGTGGCCGTGACCTGGAAGCCCTCCACCGACAACGTCGGCGTCACCGGGTACGAGGTGCTGCGCGGCGACGAGGTGGTGGCCCGGGCCACCGCCACCCGCGCCTCGATCACCGGCCTCGCTCCCGGCCGCGAGTACTGCCACGCGGTCCGCGCACGGGACGCCGCCGGCAACCCGTCCCCGGCGTCGCCGAGGGCCTGCGCGACCGCGCGCGACCTCGCGCCACCCACGGTACCGGGCGCGCCGGTCGCTGCGGCCGTGTCGGCCGAGCAGGTGGCGCTCGGCTGGGAGCCCTCCACCGACGACTCCGGCGTCGCCGGCTACGAGGTGCTCCGCGGCAACCGGTCCATCGCCAGGGTGGCCGGCCCGTCGGCGACCGATGGCATGCTGGAGGCAGCGACGGAGTACTGCTACCGGATCCGCGCTTTCGACACCGTCGGGAACCTCTCCCAGCCGTCCGCGGAGGTCTGCGCCAGGACCCCCGAGCCTGGCGTGCCCACCGCCCCCACCCGCCTGGAGGCGAAGTCGTCCTGGCCGCGCTCCGTTTCGCTCCTCTGGGAGCGCTCCCCCGACCCGGACGTGGTCTACGCCGTCTTCTGGGAGAAGGGGCAGCGGATCGGGACCACCCGGTTCCCCTTCTACAAGGTGGACGGCCTCCGGCCGGGCGAGAAGCGCTGCTTCCAGGTCGCGGCCGTGAACGCCGCCGGGAAGATGTCGCCGTTGACCTGGCCGGTGTGCGCGTCGCCCGGAGCGTCGGCGCCGACGGTGGAAGCGCCCTCGATCGCGGCGCCGACGGCCGGCCGTGGCCAGGGGAAGTAACCCTCCCACCCTGTCGCCGCCCGCTCGACCGCAAACCCTGTAGCTGCTGTCCCCCGGCCTGGCAGGCTCCGGCAGGCTCCCACCATCCGCCCCGTCTGGGGCTTGAAGTCGGCGCCCCAGCACCATACTATTCCTACCAACTTGATAGGGATTGTGCTTGCGCCGAAGCCAGAAAGCCGACTACGCCCTTCGCGCCGCCCTCGACCTGGCGCTGCAGGCCTCGCCCTCGAGGCTCACCCGCACGGCCGAGATCGCGCGCCGGACCGGGACGCCGGCGAAGTTCCTCGAGGCCATCCTCGGCCAGCTCCGCCGTGCCGGGATCGCCGAGAGCCAGCGCGGCGCCGGCGGAGGCCACCGGCTGGCCCGCCCCGCCTCGCGCGTCTCCGCCGGCGACGTCTGGCGCGCGGTCGACGGCCCGCTCTCGCTGGCCGGCCGCCCGGGCCGGCGCCGCGCCGCCTCCGAGGGGCCGGCCCGCGCCATCCACGCGCTGTGGGCGGCCGTCGACGAGGCGGTGGGGCGGGCCGTGGACGGGGTCTCGCTCGAGGACCTCGCCCGGCGGAGCGAGGAGGCCTCGAGCGTGCCGGACTTCGTCATCTGACAGTGAAACGCCGCACCTGACGCGCCGCCCAGCGGCGGGAGGAACCATGAGGATCTACGACGACAACAGCCTGTCCATCGGCCACACGCCGCTCGTGAAGCTCCACCGCATCTCCAAGGGGCTCCCCGGGACCATCGTGGCCAAGATCGAGGGGCGCAACCCGGCCTACTCGGTGAAGTGCCGCATCGGCGCCGCCATGATCTGGGACGCGGAGAAGAAGGGCATCCTCAGGCCCGGATCGCGCGAGGTCACCATCGTCGAGCCCACCTCCGGCAACACCGGCATCGCGCTGGCCTTCGTGGCTGCCGCGCGCGGCTACCCCATCGTCCTGACGATGCCGGAGACCATGTCCCTCGAGCGCCGCAAGATGCTGAAGGCCTTCGGTGCCGAGCTGGTCCTCACCGAGGGCCCCAAGGGGATGAAGGGCGCCATCGAGAAGGCCGAGGAGATCGCTGCCCGCGATCCGGGGAAGCACCACATGCCCCAGCAGTTCAAGAACCCCGCCAACCCGCAGGTTCACTTCGAGACCACCGGCCCGGAGATCTGGAACGACACCGACGGGAAGGTCGACGTCTTCGTCGCCGGCGTGGGCACCGGCGGCACCATCACCGGCGTGGCCCGCTTCATCAAGCAGTCGAAGGGAAGGCCCATCCACGCGGTGGCGGTGGAGCCCGTCCACTCGCCGGTCCTGACCGCCATCCGGGCCGGCGAGCCGCCCAAGCCCGGGCCGCACAAGATCCAGGGCATCGGCGCTGGCTTCAAGCCGGACGTCCTCGACCTCTCGCTGGTGGACGAGATCGCCACCGTCACCAACGACGAGTCGGTGGAGATGGCGAGGCGCCTCCACAGGGAGGAGGGAATCACCTGCGGCATCTCCTGCGGCGCCGCGGTGGCGGCGGCGGTGAAGGTGGCCGCGCGGCCGGAGATGGCCGGGAAGCTCATCGTCACCGTGCTGCCGGACGCCGGCGAGCGCTATCTTTCGAGCGTGCTCTTCGAGGGGATCGAGGCCTAGAATCCGGGGCGCATGACCGCCCTCACGGCGCTCGCCCAGGCGCTCGGCCTGGCCTGGTCGTCGAGCATCAGCCTCTACCTGACGGTCCTCTTCGCCGGGCTGGGCGACCGGCTCGGCTGGATCGCGCTGCCGGAATCGCTGGCGGTGCTCTCGAATCCCTGGGTGCTGGGCGTCGCCGGCCTGCTCGCGGCCCTCGAGATCCTGGCCCAGCTCGTGCCCGGCGTCGCCACCGCCTGGGAGACGGTCCACACGGCCATCCGCCCGCTGGCCTCCATCGCGCTGGCGGTGCTCGCCACCTGGGGCCAGAGCCCGGCGGTGGTGGTGGTGGCGGGGCTGCTGGGCGGGAGCCTCGGCGCCGCCACCCACCTCACCAAGCTCAAGCTCCGCACCGCGGTGGACGCCTCGCCCGAGCCGGTGTCCAACGCCGCCGCCACCGGCGCCGAGGTCGGCACGGTGGCCTTCTTCGCCTGGGCCATCTGGAACCACCCCTGGGTGGCGCTGGCCATCGCCCTGGCGCTGCTGCTGGCGGCCTTCCTGGTGGCGCGCGCCATCTGGCGGCTCCTGCGGGGGGCCGCCGCTCGCCTCGGCGGAGCCTAGCCGGCCTCACACCCAGGCGTTGTTCATCACCTCGCCGAGGCCGCCGGCCCCGGGCACGATGTACTGGTGGTCGTTCAGGCCGCGCTCGCGGTCCCAGAGCGTGCCGGGCACGGTACCGGCCACCTCCGGCGGCGAGAGGCCCCGGTCGAGGCGCACCGCGTAGATGGCCACCTCCGGGTGGTCGCGGGTCATCTTCCGCAGGTACTCGGGCGTGACGATCAGGTGCATGGCCACCATCCGGCGCGGCGGGCCGCGGACCTGGGTCCGGTAGGTCTCCACCGCGAGTGACATGGAGGACCCGGTGGCGCCCATGGGGTCCGGGACCAGCACGAAGGCCCCTTCCACGTCGCCGCCGATCTTCATGGCGCCGATGCCGGCGCCGACCACGCGGTCGCCCGCTCCCAGCCTCCGGCTCATGACGATGTGGTCCTGCCGGACCTGACGCGGGTCGATCACCAGGTTGAGCAGGTCGTAGAGCGTGTGGCTCGGCACGGCGCCGGCCCGGGCGATGTTCACGGTGACCGTCCGGGTGGAGGGGTCGATGACCTGGCCGTGGAAGACGCCCTCGGGCGTCTGGGCGACCATGCGCGACGGCACGTCCGTCACCTTCCGCGGGAACTCCGCATTCAGCACCACGCAGGCGAGGCCGCGGTAGAGCTCGACCACCAGCCGGTTGACGGCGGGCTGGATGGTCTCCGGCGCCCCCAGCCGGGCGAGCAGGTCGAGGAGGTAGGGGTCGGCGAGGAGGTGGACGTCGGCGCCGTAGCGGTGCTCGATCTCGGGCGTCCGGTAGGGGACGCTTTCGTAGAGGGTGTCTCGCATGCCACGACCTCCTCAGGCGAGCTGCGCCCGCACGGCCGCCTCGTCCGCCGCCGCCAGGCCGGGAAGCCGGATCTGCCCCGCCGATGCGGCACCGAGCCCCAGCTCGACCGCCCGCGCCAGCTGCGGCAGCCTCCACACCGGTCCCCTGGAGATCTCGTGGTTGGCGCCGGCGATGCGCAGGAAGGCGAGCCCCAGCGCGTCGAGCGCGACCGGATCTCGGGATGCGGCGGCGAAGCCGGGGCGCACCAGGCTTCCCGAGTCCGGGCCGCCGTCGCCGAACCCCTCGCGCCCGTCCATCACCGCCAAGGCCACGGGGACGACGAGCGCGATCTCGGCGAGCCGCTCGTGGAAGCCGGCGGGAAAGTGCATGGCGATGCGCGACGGGCCGTGGACCACGCCCACCAGGTTCTTGAGCGACATGGTGAAGCCGCCGAGCTTGTGGGTCCGCGGGGTGCAGAGGCTGATCAGGTGATGGGCCTCCGCCACCGGGCGGTAGACGCGCACCTGGCCCGAGCCCCAGTGCTCGGCGCCCGGGTGGGCCAGCGTCACCGCCGGCGAGTCGTCGAGCGCCAGGCACTCCATCCGCGCCTGGGCCGCCGCGTCGAGCAGGCCGGTTCGCCGCATCGCCGCCTCGGTGGAGCGGGCGAACATGGTCCGGTCGGCCACGAAGGGCACACCGCCCGCCTCCCGGACGAGCTCGGCGAGGATCAGGACCGTCTCGGGGTCGGTGGTCGACGGGTAGCGCCTCTCGCTGTTCAGGGCGGGCTTGAGGAGCACCCGCTGGCCGGGCTTGACGAACGCGAGGCCGCCGGCCAGGCGCACCGCCTCCCGGACGGCCTCACGGTGCGTGCGGTAGGCCGCAGTGCGGACCACGCCCACGGTGGACTCGCGGGCCGGCCCGGGCGCCCCGGACTCGGGGCTCGAGCTCGCGGGGGCCGCGCGAGCGCCACCCGGCAGGAGCGCGGCGCTGCCGGCCAGCATCAGCCGAAGGAAGTCGCGGCGCTCGCGGGTCATGGCCCGATGAGACCACCGCATCTCCGACGATTCAAGCCGACCTCGCGGGGTCGTCCCGGGCGGGGACCGAGACGCATGTCTGGACCGGGGCCGACGGTGTTCGACCTCGAGCCACCCGGACCGGCGGGCACCGTACCGCGGCTCGACCTACTTGCTCCACCGGGCCTCGACGGCCACGTAGCCGAGGATGCGGTCCTGGCCGACGATCTGGATCGTGCTGGCCATGGAGGCGGGATCGTCGGCGCCGATGGGGATGACGAGCAGCGCCGCGTCCACCGCCGCGACGATGGGGGCCCCGCAGAGGCTCAAGACGAGCGAGTCGACGAGCACGATCTTCCGGACCTTTGGGTCGCCCGAGGAGCGGATGGCGCTGGCGATTCGCGGCCCGTCCACCATGGACGCTCCCTCGGCGTCGATGATCTGGAAAGGGCCCACGTCCTGCTCGCGCGCCAGGTCCTCGAGCGCCTGCACCACCCCGCGCGCCGAGGTGCCGGGGGCCGTCGGGACCACGACGATCGACGACCATCGGCCGCGCAGGAGAGCCCGCCACATCCGCCAGAGTTCGGGCAGGTCCTCGTTGGCCGCCGCTTTGGCTTTCGCCCTGCCCATCCGACTCTCCTCGGTCGCCAAGCAGACCCGCGCAGCAGCGCTTGACGGCAGCGCTCTCCCGCAGCTCCACGTCGAATATACCGGAGGAAGCCGGGCGGCGGTCTCGGAGCGCACTACCAGCTTCTCGCCACCGGGCGATATCGACTTGCAGACGCTCCGGCCCGGTGGCTGGCACCAGGGACGTCCGACCGCTCAGGTCGCATGCCTCGGTTCAGCCCTTTCCCCGAGGGCGCCGCCTGCAGCGCGCGCGGGAAGGCGGTCGATGAAGGTCAGGAAGCGGACCTCCGCCCCCCGGGACGGCGCCTGGCGGATGAGCTGTTCATGAAGGAGGCCGGTCGAGAGGGCGCCCACCAGGGCCATGTTGTCGGCGTTCGAGAACTGGCTGCCGTCGGAGGCCTGGCACTTCCGCCAGAGCCGCTCGACGGCGCGAGGCTCGAACACCCCCGCGTCCGCGACCGCGGTCTCGCTCATCAGCGCGCCGACCCACTCCGGGGACCCGGCTCCCACGAAGGAGAGCGCATCCGGAGCGCGGTAGGGCTGCTTCGGTCGCCGGAGGATCTCGTCGGGGACGAGGCCCCGCGCTGCGCGCTTCAGCACGTGCTTCTCGTCGAGGCCCCGGAGCTTGTAGGAGGCCGGGAGGGAGTTCGCGAGCTCCACCACCTCCGCGTCGAGGAAGGGAAAGCGCCCCTCCACGGAATGGGCCATCAGCATCCGGTCTCCCTGGGACGACAGCAGGTAGCCCGAGAGCAGCGTGCGGGCTTCCAGGTACTGATCCCGGGCCAGGTACGACCAGCTGCCGAACTCGGCGGGCAGCGACGCGAGAAGCCGCCCGGTGACGTCGACGCGCCGCGCCCGCTCGCGAAAGCCGGGCGCGAAGAGGCGCTGCAGCGCCGCCGCCGACTGCCAGCGCGTCTGGTGGGAGAAGCCGGGTTCCGCCCACTGCTCCCGGCCCCTGCCGAAGAACTCGCGGGCCATCGCCCGCTGCGAGACCGGGGAGCGGGCGAGGTACGGGTAGAGCCGCTCCAGCAGGCGCGGGCGGAGCGTCGAGGCCGGCTTGTGTCCCCAGAAGCGGCGGACCTTCCCCTCCCGGAAGAGGTCGTAGCCGGCGAACATCTCGTCGGCGCCCTCGCCGGTCAGGACCACCTTGATGCCGGAGTCGCGGACCAGCTTCGAGAGGAGGAAGAGCGGCGCCGGCGCCGTCCGCAGCAGGGGCCGCTCCGCGTGGGCCACCACGTCGGGGAAGGCGGCGGCGATGTCCCGCCGGCCCACGACGATCTCCCGGTGCTCGCTGTCGATGAGCGCCGCCACGGACCGCTGGTAGGGCGTCTCGTCGTACTCGGCGTCCTCGAACCGGATCGAGAAGGTGAGGAACTTCTCGCCCTTCACTCGCCGCCCCAGCGACGCGACGAGCGAGCTGTCGAGGCCACCCGAGAGGTAGCTCCCCACCGGCACGTCCGCGCGCAGCATGCGGAGCCGCACCGCCTCCTCCAGCGCCGACCTCACCTTCCCGGCGGCCTCGTCGAGCGACCCCACGAACGCGTCGCGCTCTCCGACCGGGTATCGAGGCGACCAGAAGGCGCGGTCCTCCGTGCCCCCGCGAGACACCGTCCGCACGTGACCCGGCTCGAGCTCGGTGACGCCCTCGAACACCGACTGGGGCGGCACCACGGTCCAGAAGGTGAACGTCTCGGCGAGGCCGACCGGGTCGAGGGCGCGAGGAATCGTGGGGTCGCCGGCGAAGATGGCCTTCACCTCGCTCGCGAACCAGAGGCGCCCCTGGTGCTCGCAGAGGTAGACGGGCCGGACGCCGAGGCGGTCGCGCGCCAGCACGAGCCTCTCGTTCGCGGAATCCCAGAGGGCGACGGCGAACTGGCCGTTGAAGCGCTCGAAGGCCGCGTCGCCCCAGGCCTCCCAGGCGTGGACGAGGACCTCGGTGTCGCTTTGGGTCCGGAAGCGGTGGCCGAGCGCCACGAGCTCGGCCCGCAGCTCGACGTAGTTGAAGATCTCGCCGTTGAAGACCACCCAGACCGAGCCGTCCTCGTTGCAGAGCGGCTGCTGGCCGGTGGCGAGGTCGATGATGGAGAGTCGCGCGTGTCCCAGGCCGGCTCGCCGGTCGCGGTACAGCCCGAACTCGTCGGGGCCGCGGTGCCGCAGCGCCGAGACCATGGCCTTCAGGTCGTCGAGCGCCGGCGGTGGCACTCCCTCGTGGAGGGTCACCACACCTGCGATCCCGCACATCGCTAGACGCTCCGTCCGTCGTCGACGAGCAGCGGCACCTGGTGAAGGTAGCGGCTGACGCGACGCTTGGCCTCGATGTCGCGGTAGACGCGCTCGACCTGCTCCGCCGTGAGCCCCAGGGCGGCGGCGACCTCGGCCGCCGGCGTGCCGTGGTCGTGGGCCCACAGGCACAGGTCCATGCCCTGGTACGGCAGCGCGAAGTAGAACTCCTCCTGGGTCTGCGAGAGCGAGAAGGTGTCGGTGGTGGGCGGCCGCCTGCGGATCTCCTCGGGGACCCCCAGGTGCTCGGCGAGCGCGTAGACCTGGGTCTTGTACAGGTGGGCTATGGGCTTGAAGTCGGCGGCGCCGTCGCCCTGCTTCACGAAGAAGCCTTGGTCGTACTCGAGCAGGTTCGGGGTCCCGGCCACGGCGTAGTTGAGCCGGTCGGCGTGGTAGTACTCCATCATCTTCCGCGCGCGCTGCTTGAAGTTCGTCGCCGCCACCATCTGCAGGTAGGCAGCGGGCGGCATCCGCACCGTTCGCTGGCTGCCCTGCGGGTCGGCGACGGTGAGCTTGGTGATGTTGAGGCGGTCGCCCTCGAGGAGCGAGGGGATCGTCAGCTTGCAGCGCCATCCCTCGCCGTACTCCGGGACGGCCATGCGGATGGCCTCGAGCTGCCGGTCGTAGCAGCCCAGGCCGGCGAGGGCCGGCGCGATGTTCTCCACCACGTGGCGAATCCCGAGGTGATCCGCGAGCATGCGCCCGAGGCGCAGCGCGTCGTCCGACGAGTCCCGCTCGGGCATGAGGAGCCCGACCACCCTCTCCTTCCCGAGGGCGCGAACGCACAGGGCCGCGACGACGGAACTGTCGATCCCTCCCGACATGCCGACCACGGCCCCGCGACGCCGCAGCGTGCCGAGGACCTGGTCGCGCACCGCGGCTTCAATGCGCTTGGACGCTTGGGACGCGTCGATTCGGAGGATGTCTGCCGTGAACATGTCGGGTCGGTCCGTACCAGCCGAGTATGTCAACGGAGACTCACCGCCAACAGGTCCCACGAAATGGGGATAATCGCAAAGTTGCGTGACGCCATCCCTACCGTTGTCTGCGGCCAACGCGTTCGGACGCGTCAGGGATGTTGCCGGCAGACCTCCGTCCGTCGGCGACCGGCCGCTCTGCCGCTCCGTACGGCGACTAGAACGCATCTCAGAACCTCCTCCAGAGGATCTGGGCGCAGGCGAGCTGGAGAAGGCCGAGGAAGTTCTCGGCCTTCCACTCCCAGCGACTGACGAG
>Ga0209253_10004423_pt1 | contig 12250 bp, 11 predicted proteins | sample FrelakmetBRP12BR_FD_187145 | JGI IMG/M metagenome (GOLD analysis project Ga0209253, IMG submission 187145) | Freshwater lake sediment microbial communities from the University of Notre Dame, USA, for methane emissions studies - BRP12 BR (SPAdes)... | ecosystem: Environmental > Aquatic >...
GCACGTCGCCGATCAGGTCGCCGAACGACACGTTGCCCGAGGTGTTGGGTATGCCGCTGCAGCGCTCGAAGAACCGGCTCACCGGCGCTGCCTCAACTGCTGCTCCAGCTCCGCGATCCGTGCCCGCGCGTCGTCGGCCTCGGGGATCGGCGCACCGGAATCGCGCCATCGCACCGCCTCCTTGTAGCCGTGCACCTGGGCCTGGCGGCGAAACCAAAGCCCCTCGGGATCGTGGCGGGTGATGCCGTCGAACACGGTGGCCAGCGTCTGCGACTGCTCCAGGCCCATCGTCAGCATCACCTGGTTGACGACCAGCTTGTGCATCTGCAGGTGCGCGCGCGGCACCCCGGCGATGCGCGCGGCCAGTGCCTCGACCGCCGCCTCCAGGTCGCCGGGCGGCACCGCGTCGGTGGCCAGGCCCCAGTCGGCGGCCGTGCGGCCGTCGATGGTGTCGCCGGTGAACATCATCCGCTTGGCGCGCATCGGGCCCAGCCGGTAGGCCCACATCGCCGTGGTCGGGCAGCCCCAGACACGGGTCGGCATGTAGCCGATGCGGGCGTCGTCGGCCATCACCAGCAGGTCGCAACACAGCGCAATGTCGCTGCCGCCGGCCACCGCATAGCCGTGGACCTTGGCGATCGTGGGCTTGCCAACCCGCCACAGGCTCATGAAGTCCTCGGTGTAGCCCTTCATCGTCCGGTAGTCGAGCATCGGGTCCCAGGGGTACGACTCCTGCTGGCACGGATGGTCGACCACGCCCTGCCCGAACCCCTGCAGGTCGTAGCCGGCACAGAACGCGCGGCCCGCGCCATCGACGACGATCACGTGGACCGCGTCGTCGGCCTCGGCGGCCTGGACCGCGCGCCGGATCTCGCCCGGCATCGTGCCGTTGATCGCATTGAGCCGATCGGGCCGGTTCAGCGTGATCCGGGCCACGCGCGGCGTGGCCGGCTCGACCCGGTAGCGCAGCGTCTCGAAGGCCGTCATCGCAGGCACCCCGTCGGTGGTCGCGCGCTCAGCCGCGGATCGCGGCCATCACCTGCTGCATGTCGATCGAGCGCGCGCGCGACTCGATCTGCGGCAGGTACTGCTGCTGCAGCGACTTCGCCTCGGTCAGCAGGCCGGCGAATGCCTGCCGGAGCGCGTCCTGGGTCAGCACGCGCCCGCCGGCGTAGTAGCGCCGTGCAACCTGGCCGAGCGCCCAGGTCGACGCAAACGACATCGCCGAGCTGGCCGCCTGCCGCCCGAGCCCGCCCAGCGCGCGGCCACCCAGCGTGCGCAGCAACCCGCCCAGCAACTGGCGGCCCGCCTGCTCCAGGTACTGCGAGGTCAGCCCGACGCCCACCGTCGCCAGGAACTCCTTGGCGTGGCCCGGGTCGAGCTCGTACCCGTAGGACTTGCCGATGCGGTAGACGAGCTTGACCTGCAACGGGATGATCGCCAGCGTCGACAGCGAGTCGGGCAGCAGTTCGAGCCCACCGTTGAGGATCGCGTAGTTGAGGATCAGCTTGTCGATCTCGGCATCGGACATCGAGCTCGTCCGGGCGGTGCCGGGCAGGCCGGACGGCGCACCGCCCGAAGCGTCCGCCGGCGACGTGCCGGGCGCGGCGCCCGCTGGCGCCCCCGCGCGACCCGGCGCCGGCACGGCCAGCGGTCCTTCGACCTGCACCTCGATCGGCGTGGGACGGTCCATCGGCAGGCTTGCGAGCGCATCCGCACCGGCACCGACCGCACCGGCACGCTGCGCCTCCAGGCCGAGCCGGCCCTGCAGTTCCGCGAGGAACGCCCGCTCCGGCGGGCTCTGCGCGCCGTCCGCATCGCACACGCCGACCGCCATCTCGAACGCGAGCTGTCGCATGTCGGCGTCGGGCAGCCGGCCCACGACCGAGTCGATCGTGACCTGCTTCAGCAGCACCTGCTGGTACAGGGCCGGCAGGTTCGGTTCGCCGGCCTGCGCCAGCGCGTCGACGATCTGGCGGATCTCGGCGCGCTCGGCATCGTGCTTCTGTCCGTCCGCAAACGCGGCCATCAACGCGATCGCGAGGATCGCCTGCTGTTCATCGCGGGTCATCGAAGTCCCTCCTGCGTGTTTACACCGGTTCAATCGTACCTGCGCGCGTCCTCGATGACCTTGCCATCGTTGGGCAGCGTGCCCGGCGTGACCAGATCGACGTCGCCGCGCAGCTTGGTCACGTCGCGCACGCTCTCGACGATCCGCGCCGCCAGGGTTTCGTGCGTGCCCTCGGCCACCTCGCACTTGAGCAGCATCGCGTCGTTGGCCATCTCGCCGGTGACCACCAGGCGGGCCCGGCGCACTTCGGGGTGCCGGCGCACGATCTCGGCGATCTGCCCGGGATGCACGAACATGCCGCGCACCTTGGTCGTCTGGTCCGCGCGTCCGAGCCAGCCGCGGATGCGCACGTTGGTGCGCCCGCACGGCGAGATGCCGGACATCACCGCCGACAGGTCGCCGGTGCCGAAGCGGATCATCGGGTAATCGGGGTTGAAGCTGGTGACGACCACCTCGCCCACCTCGCCGTCGGCGACCGGTTCGTCGGTGCCGGGCCGCACGATCTCCAGGATCAGCTCCTCGTCCAGGATCATGCCCTCGAGCGCTTCGGACTCGTAGGCGACCATCCCCAGGTCAGCGGTGCCGTACCACTGCAGCACGGTGCCGATGCCCTGCTCGTGGAACCAGCTGCGCAGCGACGGCGGCAGCGCCTCGGCAGCCAGCAGCGCGCGCTGCAGGTTCGAGATGTCCAGGTTCAGCTCGCGCGCCTTCTCGACGATGATCCGCAGGAAGCTCGGCGTGCCGGCGTAGGCATCCGGCTTGAGCGCACGGATCACCTCGATCTGCTGCTCGGTCTGGCCGATGCCGGCCGGGATCACCGCGCAGCCCAGGTGGCGCGCGGCGCCGTCGAGCATCCACGCGCCGGGCGTCAGGTGGTAGCCGAAGCAGTTCTGCACCACGTGCCCGGGGCGGATGCCGGCGGCGAACAGCGCACGCGCGCCCCGCCACGGATCGGGCCGCGCGCCCTCGGGGTCGAAGATCGGGCCGGGCGACATGTACAGCCGGCCGAGCCGGCCCGGCGCCACGGTGGTCAGCCCCCCGAACGGCGGATCGGCCTCCTGCAGGCCCTTCAGGTCGGGCTTGCGCAGCACCGGCAGCGACGCGAGCGCCTTGCGCGAGCAGATCGCCCGGGCGTCCACGCCCGCCAGGCGCCTCGCCCAGCCGGGCGCGTGCTGCTGCGCGTGCGCGACCAGGCCGGGCAGGCGGGCCATCAGCGCGCCTTCGCGCGCTTCGGGCGTGCGGGTCTCGAGCTCGTCGTAGTGCTGCGTCGTCATGGTGGGTCCGCGTTCCGGGATGTTGAATGAAAGAGGGGGGTTCATTCGCCCGAGGCCACCAGCCGGGGCGTCGTGCGCGTGATGAGCGGTGCGGGGCGCGAGCCTGGCTTCGCCGGCGCCCGCGGCGATGGCGCCAGCGCGCCTGCGCCGACCCCGCGAGCCGCGGGGTCGCGCGGTCGCTCGAGACGTGGGGCGCGCAATCGCGCCGGGCGGGCCGGGCGCGCCGGCTCGAAACCGAGTTCGCGCTGCACGCGCTGCGACAGGCCGGCGACCACCAGGCGGTACGAGCACTCGAGCAGCGCGCGCCCCTCGGTCAGCGGCAAGCCACGGGGCTGCGCGACGGCCACCCAGCCCGCACGCGCCAGGTACGGCGCCGGCCGGAACGCGGGACGATCGGTGAGCTCGAGGAACCGGTCGGGGTCGGCCTTGAACCACAGGTCGGTGGTGCGCCCCCGGTCGTCGACGATGAAGATCGCGAACATCTTGCGCCGGATGAGCCAGGTGTCGACGTTGCCCCACTTGCGCTCGGGCTGCGCCTCGCGCATCGACGCGCAGACCCGGCGCAGGGCGGCGTAGCTGGCCATGACGCGCTCGGGCGCCGCCTACGACAGCCAGCGCTTGCGCCGGCGGTACGACTTGGCGTCGCGAAAGCTCTTGCGGCCTTCCTTGCTGACGCCCAGGTAGAACTCGCGGACATCGTCGTTCTCGGCCAGCGCCTTGGCCGAGCCGTCCATCACGATGCGCCCGCTCTCCAGGATGTAGCCGTAGTCGGAATAGCGCAGCGCCATGTTGGTGTTCTGCTCGGCCAGCAGGAAGCTCACCCTCTCCTTCTGGTTCAGGTCCTTCACGATCTCGAAGATCTCCTCGACGATCTGCGGCGCCAGGCCCATCGACGGCTCGTCGAGCAGGATCATCTGCGGGCGCGCCATCAGCGCGCGGCCCACGGCCGTCATCTGCTGCTCGCCCCCGGACGTGTAACCCGACTGGCTGTGCCGGCGCTCGCGCAGCCGCGGGAAGTAGGTGTAGACCTTGTCCAGGTCGTGTGCGATCTCGGCCCGGCTCGCCTTGCGCGTGTACGCGCCGGTCATCAGGTTGTCCTCGACGCTCAGGTGGCCGAAGCAGTGGCGCCCCTCCATCACCTGGACCACACCGCGCGTGACCAGGTCGTACGTGGTGAGCTTGTCGATGCGCTCGCCCTTGTATTCGATCTGGCCCTTGGTGACCTCGCCGCGCTCGCCCTTGAGCAGCGCCGAGATCGCGCGCAGCGTGGTCGTCTTGCCGGCGCCGTTGGAACCCAGCAGCGCCACGACGCCGCCCTCGGGCACGTGCAGCGACACGCCCTTGAGCACCAGGATCACGTGGTTGTAGATGACTTCGATGCCGTTGACGGTCAGCAGGGCTTGGCTCACGGCGAATCCTCGATCGAGCGGACCGTGCCGGTCAGGTGACGGCACGGTCCCGGCTTTTCGCGGGGCCCGGCTGGCCAGGCCCCGCGAAAAACCGCCCGCAACGCTGCGGGCGGCAAGACGGTCAGGCGGTCAGCCGCCTGCAGCGACCTTCGCACAGTCGCGGGCTTCGACCTTCTTCTCCGCTGCGTAGGCCTTCGCCGACGCGGCGACCATCGGCTTGATGATCTGCATATCCGCGGCGTAGACGTCGGACGACTTGTTCCACTTGGTCCCGTCCCACGTGTGCAGGTACGACTGGCTGGCGCCCATGTGGTCGGCACAGCTGGTCGAGGTCGGCGCCATGAAGCCCGTGAACCCGAGCGCGGCCAGCGCCTTGTCGTCGAGCGCCAGGTTCTCGAGGCCCCACTGCACCTCTTCGCCCTTGAGCGGCTTCTTGCCGTACTTCACCTGCGCCCGCTTGACGCCTTCGACCGAGAGCATCGCCGCCGCGAGGCCGCGGTTGTACAGCACTTCGCCGACCTCGTCCTTCGGACCGGTGCCCTGGCCCTTGTCGTGCAGGTACTTGAAGACGTCCTGGTGGACCTTGCCGCGGCCCGCGGGCGACTGGAACACCAATGCGTTGTAGCCCTTCGCGCCGTCGCCGGCCGGCCGCACGTCGGGCTCCGCACCCGACCACCACACGCCGTACATCTTCTCGCGCGGGTAGCCGGTGGCGACCGCCTCCTTGATCGAGGTCGAGTTCATCACGCCCCAGCCCCACAGCAGCACGTAATCAGGGCGCTGCTGGCGGATCTGAAGCCAGGTCGCCTTCTGCTCGACACCCGGGTGGGTCACCGGCAACAGCGTCAGGTCGTAACCGTGCATCTTGGCGCGCTCCTGCAGCAGCGCGATCGGCTCCTTGCCGAAGGGCGAATCGTGATAGACCAGCGCGATCTTCTTGCCCTTGAGCTTGTCGAACCCCCCTTCCTTCTTGGCGAGGTGCTGGATCAGCATGTCGGCCGCGGTCCAGTACATGCCGTTCAACGGGAAGTTGTACTTGAAGACGGTCCCGTCCATCGAGTCGGACCGCCCGTAGCCGGCCGTGATGATCGGAATCTTGTCGGTCGATGTCTTGTCGGTGACGGCGAACGTGATGCCGGTCGACAGCGTGTGGAACACCGCCGCGCCGGTGGGTCCCTTGCCCTTGAGGCGCTCGTAGCACTCGACGCCGCGGTCGGTCGCGTACTGGGTGTCGCACTCCTCGTAGACGATCTTGACGCCGCCGACGCCGCCGTCGCGGGCGTTGACCAGCTTCAGGTAGTCGACATAGCCGTTGGCGAACGGCACGCCGTTGGGCGCATAGGCACCGGTTCGGTACACGAGCACCGGGAAGAACTGCTCCTTGGCCTGGGAATAGGCCGCCCCGGCTGTCAGCGCGCACGCCGCGCCCATCGCCGCCGCCGCGATTCGGACCCTTGGATCGAGCTTCTTCATCGTCACCTCCGTTGTCAATCAGATGCGGCGGTCTTGCCGCAATACCTCGAAACGTTCTCCGTTCAGTGCGGGAACGGCCAGAGCCTGAGCTTCTCCTTGCCGATCGACCACAGCCGCGCCAGCCCGTGCGGCTCGACGATCAGGAAGAAGACGATCAGCGCGCCGACGATCATCAGCTCCAGGTGCGCGATCAGCGCGGTGGAGATCGGGATGCCCAGCGTCGTCGGCAGCTGGTTCAGCATGATCGGCAGGAACCACATGAAGGCGGCACCGAAGAAGCAGCCGACGATCGAGCCCATGCCCCCGATGATGATCATGAACAGCAGGCGCAACGACAGGTTCAGGTTGAAAGCGGCGGGCTCCCAGGATCCCAGGTGGACGAAACCCCACAGCGCGCCGGCGATGCCGACCACGAACGAGCTGACGGCGAACGCCGTCAGCTTCGCGTACACCGGCCGGATGCCGATCACCTCGGCCGCGACGTCCATGTCGCGCATCGCCATCCAGCTGCGGCCGATGTGGCCGCGAACCAGGTTCTTGGCCGCCAGCGCCATGAGCACGACCACGCTCAGCACGAAGAGATACTTCTCCTGCGGCGTGTCGACGACCATCCCGAACAGCTCGATCGGCGCCGTCGACACGGAGCCGGACGACGAGTAGTTGGTGAACCACTTGACCCGCGCGAACATCCAGTCGACGAAGAACTGCGCCGCCAGCGTCGCCACCGCCAGGTACAGCCCCTTGATGCGCAGGCTCGGAATGCCGAACAGGATCCCGAACGCGGCCGCGCACAGTCCGGCAATCACCAGGACCACCAGGAAGTTGACCGCCGGGAACCGCACCACGAGGTTGTAGGCTGCGTAGGCACCGACCGCCATGAATGCGCCGGTGCCGAGCGAGATCTGCCCGCAATAGCCGACCAGCAGGTTCAGGCCGATCGCGGCCAGCGCATAGATCAGGAACGGGATCAGCAGCGCCCGCAGCGTGTATTCGCTGGCCACGAAGGGCACGAGAACGAAGGCGACCGCCAGCAGGGCCCAGATGAAGATCCTGTCCTGCCGGATCGGGAAGACCTGCAGGTCGGTCCGATAGCTGGTCTTGAACTGGCCGTTTTCGCGATAGAACATCAGCTCGCCTCGAACGTGTTCATACGCGATCGATGTGCTTTTCGCCGAACAGCCCTTCGGGCCGCACCAGCAGGAACAGCAGCGCCAGCACGTAGGCGAACCAGTTCTCGATGCCGCCGCCGGCCAGGTCGAACACCTTGACCAGGATCGGCCCGAGGAACACCTCGGACATCTTCTCGCCGACGCCGATGATCAATCCGCCGACGATGGCGCCCGGCACCGACGTGAAGCCGCCCAGGATCACGACCGGCAACGCACGCAGCGCGATCTCCTGCAGCGAGAACTGCACGCCGAGCTTGCTGCCCCAGACCATGCCGGCGACCAGCGCCACGAAGCCGGCCACCGCCCAGACGATCACCCAGATCCGGGACAGCGGGATGCCGATCGACTGGGCGGCCTGGTGGTCGTCGGCCACGGCCCGCAGCGCGCGCCCGGTGGCGGTCTTCTGGAAGAAGAACGCCAGCGCCAGCACCAGCGCCGCCGCGATGACGGCCGCCACGATGTCGTCGCGATTGACCAGGATGCCGCCCTCGAACGCGCCCTGGAAGGCCAGCAGCGGCTCCTTCGGAATGCCCAGGTCGATCTTGTAGATGTCGCTGCCCCACACGGTCTGGCCAAACCCGTCCAGGAAGAACGCAATGCCCAGCGTGGCCATCAGCAGCGTCACGCCTTCCTGGTTGACGAGCCTGCGCAGCACCAGCCGCTCGACCAGCCACGCGAACGCCAGCATGATCAGCGCGGCCAGCACGAAAGCCGCCCACAGCGGCATGTGCTCGCCCAGGCGCGCCAGCGCCAGCGCCGCGAACAGCACCATTGCGCCCTGCGCGAAGTTGAACACGCCCGAGGCCTTGTAGATCAGCACGAAGCCCAGCGCCACCAGGCCGTACAGCACGCCGGCCATCAGGCCGCCGATCAGCACCTCGAGCCAGAAGGCGAGCGTGTTGTTCCGGTCGGCCAGCGGCAGGAACAGGCCGACCGCCAGGACGACCAGCAGCGCGGTGACCGGAAGGTTCTTGCGACTGAACATGGGTGTGCGTCCCCGGCGGCTCAGTGGACGGTCCCGAGGTAGGCGCGGATCACGTCCTCGCTGGCGCGGACCTCGTCGGGCGATCCGTCGCCGATCTTCCTGCCGTAGTCCAGCACGACCACACGGTCGGAGATGTCCATCACCACGCTCATGTCGTGCTCGATCAGCACGATCGTCGTGCCGAACTCATCGTTGACGTCCAGGATGAAGCGGCTCATGTCCTGCTTCTCCTCGGTGTTCATGCCGGCCATCGGCTCGTCGAGCAGCAGGATCGACGGCTCGAGCGCCAGCGCGCGGCCGAGGTCGACGCGCTTCTGCAGCCCGTACGGCAGGCGTCCGACCGGCGTCTTGCGGTACGGCTGGATCTCCAGGAAGTCGATGATCCGCTCGCAGACCTCGCGGTGCTCGTTCTCCTCGCGCTCGGCCGGGCCCCAGCGGATCGCCTGCAGCAGGATGTTGGACTTCATGCGCAGGTTGCGCCCGCTCATGATGTTGTCCAGCACGCTCATGCCCTTGAACAGCGCCAGGCTCTGGAAGGTGCGCGCGATGCCCGACAGCGCGACCTCGTTGGGCTCCATGTGCGAGAAGGTCTTGCCGCGCAGCGTGACCCGCCCCTGCTGCGGCTTGTACACGCCGTTGATCACGTTGAGCATCGAGCTCTTGCCGGCGCCGTTGGGGCCGATGATCGAGCGGACCTCGTGCTCGCGCACGTCGAACGAGATGTCGGACAAAGCCTTCACGCCCCCGAACGACAGCGAGATGCTGTCGACCGCGAGGATCACGTCGCCGATCGTGCGGGCCATCTCAGGCGGCCTTCCTCTGCGCGGCCAGCGGCGCGAAGACCCGGGCCTCGTGGATCTTCAGCGTGGCCGAAACCGCGCCGACGCGTCCGTCCTCGAAGCGCACCTTGGTCTCGATGAACTGCTCGGGCTTGCCGCCGTACAGCGCATCGACCAGCACCTCGTACTTCTGGCCGATGAAGCCGCGGCGCACCTTGCGGGTGCGGGTCAGCTCCTCGTCGTCGGCGTCGAGCTCCTTGTGCAGGATCAGGAAGCGGTGGATCTGCGAGGCGCTCATCATCGGGTCGGCCGCCAGGTCGGCGTTGACCTTGCCGATGCACTCGCCGACCAGGTCGCGGATCTCCGGTCGCGACGCCAGGTCGTTGTAGCCGGCGAAGGCGATGTTGCGGCGCTCGGCCCAGTTGCTGCAGGCCTCGAAGTCGATGTTGACGAACGCCATCGCCTTGTCGCGCCGGTCGCCGAACGTCACGGCCTCCTTGATGTACGGGAAGAACTTCAGCTTGTTCTCGATGTACTTGGGCGCGAACAGGCTGCCGTCGGCCATCTTGCCGACGTCCTTCGCGCGGTCGATGATCTTCAGGTGCCCGTCGGCGTCGAAGTAGCCGGCGTCTCCGGTGTGGTACCAGCCGTCGGCGTCCTTGACCTCGGCGGTGGCCGCCGGGTTCTTGTAGTACTCGCGCAGCAGGCCCGGGCTGCGGATCACGATCTCGCCGGCGTCGGTGACGCGGATCTCCACGCCCTCGACCGGCGGCCCGACGGTGTCGGCCTTGACCTGGCCGTTGGGCTGGATGCACACGAACACCGCCGTCTCGGTCGAGCCGTACAGCTGCTTCAGGTTGATGCCGAGCGAACGGTAGAACACGAACAGGTCGGGGCCGATCGCCTCGCCGGCGGTGTAGGCGACGTGGACCTTGCTCATGCCCAGCGCGTTGCGCAGCGGGCCGTAGACCGACAGGTCGCCGAGCCGGTACAGCAGCCGGTCGCCGAAGCCCACCGTGGTGTCGCCGTTGAGGATGCGCTCGCCGACCCGGCGCGCAACGCCCATGAAGTACTGGTACAGCCGGCGCTTGGCGGCGCTGGCGTCCTCCATGCGGATCGTGACCTGCGTGAGCAGCGCCTCGAGCACCCGCGGCGGCGCGAAGTAGTAGGTCGGGCCGATCTCGCGCATGTCGGCGGTCACGGTGGCGGCCGACTCCGGGCAGTTGACCGTGAAACCGGTGACCAGCCACTGCGAGTACGAGAAGATGTTCTGGCCGATCCAAGCCATCGGCAGGTAGGCGATCACGTCCTCGTCGGACGTGAGCTTCTCCATGCGCGAGGCGACCGACGACATCGTGATCAGGTTGCGATGGGTGTGGATCACGCCCTTGGGGTTGCCGGTGGTGCCCGACGTATAGAACATCGCGGCGGCGTCCTGCGGGCCGCCGCGCTCGATCTCGGCCTGGACGAAGCCGGGGTGCGCGGCCAGGAACTCGCGGCCGCGGCGAACCAGCTCGTCGTAGGACAGCAGCGCGGCGTCCGTGTAGTTGCGCAGGCCGCGCGGATCGTCGTAGACGACGTGCGCCAGCTGCGGGCACTGCGCCTGGATCTCGAGCAGCTTGTCGACCTGTTCCTGGTCCTCGACGATCGCGAAGCGGATCTCGGCGTCCTTGAAGACGTAGACCATCTCCTGGGCGACCGCGTCCTGGTACATCGGCACCGGGATGCCGCCCAGCACCTGCACGGCGATCATCGCCGCGTACAGCCGGGGCCGGTTCTCGCCGATCAGCGCCAGGTTCTCGCCGCGCGCGAACCCCATCGAGGCCAGACCCCCGGCCAGCGCCTGGACCTCGTCGCGCAATTGACCCCAGGACAGCGTCTGCCAGATGCCCAGGTCCTTCTCGCGGATGGCGGGCGCACCGGGCCGCGCCCCGGCATGCTGCATCAGCAGCCGCGGGAAGGTGGTGCTGTCCGTGCCGACGACCCCGACCTGGCCCATGTCTCCTCTGCGTGTCTTTACCTCGAACCGGCGTGGGCGGATCATGCACCCATGTCTCGCCTCGAATGTTGATCCAGTCGAAACGAGGCGACGATTCTACGGCCCTTGGGCGCAGATTAGTCGCGCCGAGGCGCACAGGCTGTCGCCCGAATGACATTTTGCAGTGCACCATCACTCCCGCCGGCAGACGCGATCCCCAGACTCCTCCCGATGAGCGCGCCGGCATGATCGATCCGGACCCGGGCTGGCGAACGACCCACTGGACTCGCCTGCTGACCCCCGAGCAGCTGGCGCGGGTCGAAGCGGCGATGCTGGTCCGCGACTTTCCCGGAGCCAGTGTCGTGTGCCGGCGCGGAGAACCGGTCGACGCGTGGGTCGGCGTCGTCGACGGCCTGGTCAAGATCAGCAACGTCTCGCCCGAAGGCAAGTCGGTCACGTTCGCCGGCGTGCCCTCGGGGGGTTGGTTCGGAGAGGGGTCGCTGCTGAAGGACGGTCCGCGGATGTACGACGTGGTGGCGCTGCGCGACTCGCGCATCGCGTTCCTGCCGCGCAGCGCCTTCCACTGGCTGCTCGAGAACAGCCTGCCGTTCACGCGTTTCCTGCTGGTGCAGCTCAACGAGCGGCTCGGCCAGTTCATTGCGACGGTCGAGTGGGACCGGATGCTGGAGCCCGACGCACGCGTGGCCCGCTGCATCGCCCAGCTGTTCAATCCGCACCTGTACCCAGGCACGGTCGCGCGGCTGCAGATCTCGCAGGAGGAGATCGGCTACCTGTCGGGCGTGTCCCGCCAGCGGGTCAACCAGGCGCTGCAAAGCCTGGAGAAAGCCGGGTTGGTGCGGGTCGAATACGGCGCCGTCACGGTGCTGGACCTGGACGGATTGGCGCGGCATCCGTCGTGAGACATCCGTGAATCCGGTCGTGATGCCCGAGGCGCTGGCGCGGTGCGCGCAGTGGGCCGGCTGGCCGCTGGCCGAACTCGAGCGCGAGTACTCGCCGAGCTCGCGGGTGCCGTCGATCGAAGCGTGCCTGCAGGAGTACGCCGAACGCAGCGCGCAGGCGCGCGCGCGGCTGACCTGGCGGACCCTGCGCTA
>Ga0209253_10004424_pt1 | contig 12247 bp, 9 predicted proteins | sample FrelakmetBRP12BR_FD_187145 | JGI IMG/M metagenome (GOLD analysis project Ga0209253, IMG submission 187145) | Freshwater lake sediment microbial communities from the University of Notre Dame, USA, for methane emissions studies - BRP12 BR (SPAdes)... | ecosystem: Environmental > Aquatic >...
CCGGCCAGCTGAACCCCCGCGCCTGGTTGAGGCCCTGGTCCCGCATACGGGACGCCAGAACCGGGTCCGTGAGCACCCGCTCGAGGGCGTCGGCGAGGCCGCCGACATCGGCGCGGTCGACCAGTATGCCGGCGTCGCCTACGACTTCCGGAAGCGCGCCCACATTCGAGGTCACGACCGGGATGCCGAGCGCCATGGCCTCCAGCACTGGCAGGCCGAAGCCCTCGTCGAGCGACGGCAGCACCACAACGCAGGCTCCTGCGTACAGTTCAGCCCGCCGCTCGTTCGACACGTAGCCTTCGACGACAACACGGCCCTTGAGCGGCGGCGCCTGAGCCTCGGCCACCCACGGGTCCGCCGCCTGGGTCAACTGTCCCGCGAGCACCAGGCGGGGCGCCGAGGGCTGCCGCTCGACGAGAACCCGGTACGCCGCCAGCAGGACGGGGACGTTCTTGCGCGGCTCGAGCGTGCCGACAAACAGGACATGGCCTGGCACGGTGGCCGGCCGCTGCGGCAGGGGCCCGGTGATCCAGGACGGCACGCCTGGCCGGCACACGGCGATGCGTTCCGGGGCCACGTGGAGATGCGTCTCGATCTGCCGTTTCGAGTACTCCGAAATGGTGACGACCAGGTCGGCCCTGGCCGCGTGCGCGTGCACCAGTTTCGGGAAGTCGCGCCTCATCTCCCCGCGCGTGCGGTCGGGATGCGCCAGGAAATCGAGATCGTACACGGTGCAGGCCCTGCGCCCGGAACGGGCGGGCAGCAGCAGCGGGGCCGTCGAGTGCACGACGTCGAAGCGTCGAGACGTCAGGGCCTCGATGGGAGGCCAGCCCACGCGGTTCCAGGCCCAGGTCAGCGGCCGGACGGGCACCCTGCGGTCGACGAAGGTGGCGCCGTTCAACTCCCGCAGCGCCGAGGGCGTCGGCCGGTCACGCCAGGAGGAACTCCAGAGGGTCAGCTCGAGGCCAGCGGCCGCCGGGTCACCGGCGGCCTTGAGGTTCAGGAGGTTGAGCGCGAGCTGATGCACCCATTCGCCGACACCGGTCCGATCGCGCAGGGCCGGCCGGTAATCGAGGAGGAGATGCATCACGGCGTCCTGTATCCTACCGCGAAAGGCCGGGGTCTCCCTCGGGGCGGAAGGCTCGAGACTGTCGTCCGTCTGCAACTCGTTGAGCGTCAAGGGCTTGACAGCTTATGGGCCGTATAGTACTTTCAGGGTTCTTCAGGGCAGCCCTGCTGCCGTACGGTTGAGTCGCCCGTGGAGATGTCCCTATGAAGCTCGCCGTCGTCGGGACTGGCTATGTAGGGCTGGTCGCCGGCGCCTGCCTCGCGGAAACCGGCAACGACGTCATCTGCGTCGACAAGGACGCCGCCAAGGTCCGTTTGTTGCGCAAGGGACGGATGCCGATCTTCGAGCCAGGCCTCGAAGAGCTCGTGCGCCGGAACGTCGCGGAAAAGCGCCTGTCGTTCACGACGCAGTTGCCGAGAGCGGTTCGCGCCTCGTCGGTGATCTTCATTGCGGTGGGCACGCCCCAGGGCGAAGACGGCGCCGCCGATCTGCAGCACGTGCTGGGCGTCGCGCGCGAAATCGCGCAGGCCATGAACGGGTTCAAGGTCATCGTCGACAAGAGCACGGTGCCCGTGGGCACGGCCCAGAAGGTGCGCGAAATCGTCAGGCGTGAAACCACGCATCCGTTCAGCGTCGTGAGCAATCCGGAGTTCCTCAAGCAGGGGGCGGCCGTTGACGACTTCCTGAAACCCGACCGCGTGGTCATCGGGACGGAAGACGAAAAGGGCGGCGACATCATGCGCCAGCTCTATGCGCCGTTCACGCGGACCGGCGCGCCAATCATGGTGATGGACACGGCCAGCGCGGAGTTGTGCAAGTACGCGGCGAACGCGCTGCTCGCGACCAGGATCTCGTTCATGAACGAGATGGCCAACGTGTGCGAACTGTTCGGCGCGGACGTCGACGAGGTGCGCCGCGCCGTCGGGTCGGATCGGCGCATCGGGCCGTCGTTCCTCTTTCCGGGTATCGGGTACGGGGGCAGCTGCTTTCCGAAGGACGTCAAGGCCATCGTCAAGTTCTCGGGGGACAAGGGCTACCAGTTCGAGATCCTGAAGGCCGTCGAGCGGGTGAACCACCGGCAGAAGTCGGTGCTGGCGGCGCGGATGGAGCAGCACTTCGGGTCGCTCGGCGGCCGGACGATTGCCGTCTGGGGCCTGGCGTTCAAGCCGCGCACCGACGACATGCGCGAGGCGCCGGCGATCGTGCTCATCGAGCGGCTGCTGGCCGCCGGGGCCAAAGTGCAGGCGTTCGACCCGGCGGCGATGCCGGTGGCGAAACGGCTCTTTGGCTCGAGCGTGACCTTCGCGCCGCGCAGCTACGCGGCGCTCGCGGGGGCCGACGCGCTCGCGGTCGTCACGGAGTGGAACGAGTTCCGGGAGCCGGATTTCGCGAAAATGCGCAAGCTGATGAAGAGCCCGATCGTGTTCGACGGGCGGAACATCTACTCCCGCGAACTGATGCGGGCCAACGGGTTCACGTATTACTCCATTGGACGCTGACCACGGCGCGATCCTCGTCACCGGCGGCGCCGGGTACATCGGCAGCCACGCGGCGAAGGCCCTGGTGCAGGAGGGCCGGCGGGTGGTCGTGTACGACAACCTGTCGGCGGGGCACCGCGGCGCGGTGCGCTGGTGCGATCTCGTCGTGGCGGACCTGCACGACACGGCGACGCTTTGCGCAACGATCCGCGACTACCGGGTGGGCGCCGTCATGCACTTCGCCGCGCTGGCGTCGGTCGGCGACTCGGTCCGCGACCCGTCGCCCTACTACCGGGAGAACCTCGAGGGCAGCCTCGGCCTCCTGCGCGTGATGGTCGACGAGGGGGTTCGGCCGATCATCTTCTCTTCGACGGCGGCGGTGTTCGGCGAGCCCACCGAGACGCCGATCACGGAGGCGCACGACACGCGACCGATCAACCCGTACGGGGAGACCAAGCTCGCGATCGAGCGGGCGCTGGGGCACTTCGAGCGCGCGTACGGCCTGCAGAGCGTCGCGCTGCGGTACTTCAATGCCGCAGGGGCCGATCCGCAGGGGGAGATCGGCGAGGATCACCGCCCGGAAGCGCACCTGATTCCGCTCGCGTTCGATGCGGCCCGCGGCGGCGCGCCGCTTCGCGTCTTCGGCGAGGATTACCCGACGCCCGATGGCACCTGCCTGCGCGACTACGTCCACGTGAGCGATCTCGCCGACGCGCACGTGCTCGCGCTGCGGCACCTGGAGGCGGGCGGGGAGTCGCGCCGGTACAATCTCGGCAACGGGCACCCGTTCTCGGTGAAGGACGTCATCGCCGCCGTCGAGCGGGTGACCGGCCTGCGCGTGCCGTGGGCGCCGGCCGCGAGGCGCGAGGGCGACCCGTCCGTCTTGTTCGCGTCGAGCGCCCGAATTCAGTGCGAACTCGGCTGGCGTCCTCGCATCTCCTCGCCCGACGAGATCGTGCAGACGGCCTGGCGGTGGCATGCCGCGCACCCGCACGGCTTCGCGGACCGGACGGAGGGCTGATGTCGAGGCTGAAGGGCGTGCTGGCGGACCCGCTGGTGTCGGTGGTCATTCCCGTCTACAACGAGAAGGACACCATCGAGGAGATCCTGTCGCGCGTGGCGGCGGTGCCCGTGCGAAAGGAGATCATCGTCGTCGACGACTGTTCGACCGACGGCACCCGCGCCATGCTCGCCGGCTTGCAGGGGCGCATCGGGTTCCGGCTGTTCCTGCAGGAGCGCAACCAGGGCAAGGGCGCCGCGTTGCGCCGCGGCTTCGCCGAGGTCGCCGGGGACGTGGTGATCATCCAGGACGCCGACCTCGAGTACTCCCCCGAGGAGTACCCGGAGCTCATCTCGCTCATCTGCGAGGGCCGCGCCGACGTCGTGTACGGGTCGAGGTTCCTGGGCCGCCACCGCGTGTTCCTGTTCACGCACTACCTCGGCAACCGGGCGCTGACGCTGCTCACCAACGTGCTCTACAACACCATGCTCACCGACATGGAGACGTGCTACAAGGTGATGCGGACCGAGGTGCTGCGGTCGTTCGCGCTGCGTTCGAACGGATTCGGGATCGAGCCCGAGCTGACGGCGAAGATCTTCAAGCGCGGGTACCGGGTGTACGAAGTGCCCATCACGTATGACGGGCGCGGATACGACGAGGGCAAGAAGATCACCTGGCGGGACGGCGTGGTCGCCCTCTGGGTGCTGTTGCGGTACCGGTTCAGCGAGTGACTCCACTCAGGCGACTGATTCGCTACGCCGCGCCCTACCGGGGGCGCTTCGCCATCGCGCTGGTGGCGATGGCGCTCTATGGCGCCGGGTCGGCGTGGCTCGCCTGGCTCGTCAAGCCGGTCGTCAACGACGTCCTGATCAAGCAGCAGTCGCTCGCGCTGGTGGCCTGGTCCATCCTGGGCGCCTACGTGCTGAAGGGCATCGGGTCGTACTTCTCGTCCTACCTGATGGCCGACGTCGGCCAGCACGTCGTGCTGGACCTCCGGAACGACATGTTCCGCCACACCCTCGGGCAGTCCGCGGCGTTTTTCAAGGCCAGGAGCACGGGGCAACTGCTCTCGAGGCTGACGAACGACATCGGCCAGGTGCAGCAGGTGGTGTCGGAGACGCTCGGCGATCTGATGCGCGAATCGATCGCGGTCGTCGGGTTCGCCGGACTCCTCTTCTACTACGACGCGGGCCTGGCGCTGGTGTGCCTGACGGGCGCGCCGCTGGTGCTGTACCCGCTCGTGCGGCTCGGGCAGCGGCTCCGTCAGGCGACCAGGCGCAGCCAGGAGCACCTCGAGCACATGTCGCACGTGGCGACGGAGGCCTTCACCGGGCACCGCATCGTCAAGGCGTTCGGCGCCGAGGATCGCGAAGCCGGGCGGTTCGGCCTGGCCGCCCGGGCGCTCTACCGGGTGAATCTGTCGGTGACGGCCACCGTGTCGATCATGCCGCCGGTGATGGAACTGCTCGGCGGCGTCGCGATGGCCCTGGCGCTGTGGTACGGCAGCCGTGAAATCGCGCGCGGCAGCATGACGGAGGGCGATTTCACGGCGTTCCTGGCGGCGCTGCTCCTGATGTACGGGCCGCTCAAGAAGCTGAGCCGGGTGAACGCGAACATCCAGCAGGGCATCGCCGCCTCGCAGCGCATCTTCGAGCTGCTCGACACCCACACCGAGGTCGCGCAGGCGCAGGGCGCACCGCCGCTGCCGCCGCTGTCGCAGTCGATCGAGTTTTGCGACGTCAGCTTCGAGTACGAGGACGCGCGGGGCAAGAGCGCGCTTCGGCACGTGACGTTCACCGTCGCTGCCGGACAGACGGTGGCCATCGTGGGCCGCAGCGGCGCGGGCAAGACGAGCCTGGTCAACCTGCTGCCGCGTTTCTACGACGTCACGGGTGGCGCCATTCTCATCGACGGCACCGACGTCACGCGCGTCAGCCTCGCTTCGCTGCGCGATCAGATCGGCATGGTCACGCAGGAGACGGTGCTCTTCGACGACACGATTGCCCACAACATCGCGTACGGGCGGCCCGGCGCCCCTCCGGCCGCGATCGAGGCGGCGGCGCGCGCGGCCCGGGCAGACGAGTTCATCCTCGGCCTGCCGAAGCGGTACGACACGGTGATCGGCGAGCGCGGCCAGCGGCTGTCGGGCGGCCAGCGGCAGCGGCTCGCCATCGCGCGCGCGATGCTCAAGGACTCGCCGATCCTGATCCTGGACGAGGCGACCTCGGCGCTGGACTCCGAGTCGGAAGCCCTCGTGCAGGACGCGCTGGCCAATCTCATGCGCAACCGCACCTCGTTCGTCATCGCGCACCGGCTCTCGACGATTCAGCGGGCGGATGTCATCATCGTGCTGGAGCGCGGGCGCATCGCCGAGGTCGGCCGGCACGAAGACCTCCTCGCGAAACCCGACGGCGTGTACGCCGCGCTGCACGCCGTGCAGTTCGGCGAGCGCCGCCGCGTGGTGCCGGCACCGAGAAGGACGGGCACATGATCAAGAGCATGACGGGGTTCTCCTCCGTGTCGCAGGAAGACGATCGCGCCAGCATCGGCGTGACCGTGCGGAGCGTCAATCACCGCTACCTTGACGTGCAGATGCGGCTGCCGCAGGCGCTGGGCCAGCTCGAGACCCGGCTGCGGGGCTGCGTGCAGGCGCGGGCCGCGCGGGGACGCATCGAAGTCGCCGTGTCGGTCCAGATGCGGCAGGAGCCGATCCTGAAAGTCTCGATCAACGAGGCGTTCACGGCGGCACTCGCCGAGGCGATGAACAAGGCCCGGGACGCCGGCCTCGTGCAGGGGTCGCTCGTGCCCGGCGACCTGCTGCGCTTCCCGCAGGCGCTGACGGTTCGCGAGGAGGCGCCCGAGCTCGACGAGGCCGGGCGGGCGGCGCTCGAGGCGTCCATCGTGAAGGCGGTGGAGGCGGCGCTCGACGACCTCGACGTGATGCGCGTCCACGAAGGCGCCCAGCTCCGCGCGGATCTGGACAGCCGCAAGGCCGGCGTGCACGCGGCCGTGGAAGGCGTAGCCGAGAAGGCGGCCTCGGGCGAGGCCCTCCTGCGCGAGCGCCTCGCCAAACGCGTCGGCGACCTCTCGGCCGAGCTGTCCACCGACCCGGCCGCGGTGGCGCAGGAGGTGGTCCGTTTCGCGGCGCGGTCGGACATCAGCGAGGAAGTGGTCCGCTTTCGCGCGCACGTCCAGCAGTGGACGTCGCTCACGGAGGGCCCCGAGCCGTGCGGCCGCAAGCTGGATTTCCTGCTGCAGGAAATGAACCGGGAGGTGAACACCATCGGCTCCAAGGCCGACGGCCTGGGCATCCCGGAAGCCATCATCGGCGTCAAGGCCGAGCTCGAGAAGATGCGCGAGCAGGTGCAGAATGTCGAGTAGCCCCCGCCGCGGCCGGCTCTTCGTGGTGTCGGCGCCATCGGGCGCCGGCAAGACCACGGTTGTGAGCCGTCTGATCGCGTCGATGCCGGACCTGCGCCAGTCGCGTTCGTATACCAGCCGCCGCGCCCGCCCCGGTGAATCCGATGGCGTCGACTACAACTTCGTGTCCCGGGAGCGGTTCGAGTCCATGATTGCGGGAGGGCAGTTCCTCGAATGGGCCGAGTACTCCGGGAACCTCTACGGAACGGCGGTTCTCGATACCGACCGCGAACTCGAGACCGGAACGGACCTGGTGTTGGTCATCGACGTACAGGGCGCGCGGCAGGTGCGGCGCCACCGCCGCTCGTCGGTGCTGGTGTTCCTGCTGCCGCCGTCCTTCGAGGCGCTCGAGGCACGGCTCAGGAGCCGCGGGGAGGACGCCGAGGAGCAGATCCGCCGGAGGCTCGAGACGGCCAGGCAGGAAGTCGCGGCCGTCCCGGAGTACGATTACGTGGTCGTCAACGACGAGATCGACGCGTGCGTGGAGCGGCTCCGGGCCGTCATCGCCGCCGAGCGCGCGACGCTCGACGCGTTGGGCGCCGAGGCGGCGTCGATACTGGCGAGTTTCGGCGTCGCCGCCGGGGGGCGTTGAGCGCCTCTCGGGGGGCCGGGCGGCGGAAGGGTTAAGGTCGTCATGGCAAGAGTCGCGCTCGGGATCACGGGCGGCATCGGCGCGTACAAGGCCGTCGAGGTCGCCCGCGGCCTGCAGAAACGCGGGCACGACGTGGTGGCGGTGATGACGCGCAACGCCCGGCGGTTTGTCGGGCCGGTGACCCTCGAGGCGATCACGCGTCACCCGGTGGTCACGAGCCAATGGACCGCCGGCACCAACGCCGACATCGAGCACATTTCGCTGGCCTCGTCCATCGACCTGCTGCTTGTCGCTCCAGCCACCGCGAACATCCTCGGCAAGTTCGCCGGCGGCATCGCCGACGACTTCCTGTCGGCCCTCTACCTGGCGACCACCGCACCCGTGCTCGTGGCGCCGGCCATGAACTCGAACATGCTCGAGCACCCGGCGGTGCGGCAGAACATCGGCACCCTCGAGGCGCGCGGCGTCCTCTTCGTGGAGCCGGGCGTGGGCTATCTGGCGTGCGGCTGGACTGGCAAGGGACGCCTCGCGGAACCGGACGACATTGCCGAGGCGGCCGACCGGGTGCTCCGGGGAAGCCGGTCGCTCGAGGGCCGGCGGGTGCTGGTGACCGCCGGGCCGACGTTCGAGGACCTCGACCCGGTCCGCTTCATCGGCAACCGGTCGAGCGGCCGGATGGGGTTCGCGGTTGCCCGCGAAGCGGCCCGGCGCGGCGCGGTGGTGACGCTGGTGGCCGGCCCGACGTCGATCGACGTTCCGCAGGACGCCGAACTCGTGAGGGTCCGGAGCGCCGCCGAGATGCACAAAGCGGTCATGACGCGGCTCGAGTCCGCTGACATCGTCGTCATGGCGGCAGCCGTGGCCGACTACGCGCCGGAGTCGAAGGACGACCGCAAGAAGGCGAAGGCGGACCAGAGCCTGACGGTGACGCTGCGCAGGACGCCGGACATCCTGGCGGGCGTCGGCGCGTGGCGCGTGGCGCGAGGCAGCGCGCGTCCGGTCCTCGTGGGATTCGCCGCCGAGACCGACGATGCCGTGAACAAGGGGCGGAAGAAGCTCGCGTCGAAGCGGGCGGACTTCGTGGCCGTGAACAACGTGCTCGAACCTGGCGCAGGATTCGAAGTGGAGACCAACGTCGTGACACTGGTCGGCCCGGACTGGGAAGAAGCGCTGCCGCTGCAGCCGAAATCCTCCGTGGCGGCGGCCATCCTCGACCGCGCGGAACGCCTGCTCGGCCCCCAGGCGGGGGGCGCGGCGTGACGGGGGCGCGATGAGCGACAAGGACGTGCGCGCCGAACTGGCCGCTCACCTGCGCTTCTTCGCGCAGGCGGGCGTCGACGGAGTGAGCCGCGACCCGGCCTGGCGCCGGAGGCCTGCGGAGGCGGCAGTCGAACCGGCCGCCGGCGGGGAGGACTCGCCGGACGCGCCTGCGGCGGCCGAACATGCCGCGTCAGGGGAGACGCTCGAACTGGTGCGCGAGGACCTCGGCGCATGCACGCGGTGCAAACTCCACCGCCTGGGCCGGACGCAGATCGTGTACGGGGTGGGAAACCCGCGGGCCGAGTTGATGTTCATCGGCGAGGCGCCGGGGCACGACGAAGACATCCAGGGCATTCCCTTCGTCGGCCGGGCGGGGCAGTTGCTCACCAAGATCATCGAGGCCATCGACCTCGCACGCGAGGACGTCTACATCGCCAATGTCATCAAGTGCCGGCCGCCCGAGAACCGCAACCCGGATCCGGACGAAGTCGGCTCCTGCGAGCCGTTCCTGTTCCGGCAAGTGCAGGTCATCAAGCCCCGCGTGATCGTGGCGCTCGGGACCTTCGCGGCGCAGACGCTCCTTCGCACGAACGACCCGATTTCGCGACTCCGCGGCAAGGTCTTCCAGTACGGCGACGCCCGGCTCATCCCGACCTTCCATCCCGCCTACCTGCTGCGCAGCCCCGATCGCAAGCGCGAGGTCTGGGAAGACATGAAGAAGGTTCGGGCGCTCCTGCGCGGCGAGGACGCTGGCGGCAGCCAGTAGTGCGCCATGACCCGCCTCGCGTCGGTCGCCGTCCCCGTTCCGCAGCTTGATCTGCTCACGTACAGGATTCCCGACGGCATCGACACGCCGGTCGTCGGCGCGCGCGTGCTGGTGCCGGTCGGGGCCCGCACGATTACCGGATGCGTGACCGGCACCGTGGAGGTCGCCGGCGACGACCCGCGCGCCGTGGCGGACGGCCTCCGCGACATCATCGACCTGCTCGACGGCGAGGCCTACCTGCCGGCTGACGTGGTCGCCCTGGCCGGCTGGGTGGCCGACTACTACGCCTGCGGGCCGGGCGAAGCCGTGGGCGCGGCCGTGCCGCCGATGGCCTGGCTGGAGAGCCGGCGGGTCGTGGCCATCACGGACGAAGGGAGCCGGGCTCTCGCTGGAGGCCCAGGGCCGCCGTTGAGCGCGTTGGCGCGACGCGTGCTCGAGACGGCCGCCGCGGCGAGAAGCCTGCCGGAGTCGACTCTGCGGACGCGCCTGAACAGGACCGCCGCGGGCGCCGCAGGGACGCGCCCGCCGTTGGCGTACGTGCTGGGCGCGCTCGAGCGTAGCGGCCTCCTTGCGATCTCGCAGGTGCTCGAAGGCGAGGCTGTCGCGTACAAGACCGAGCGCATCATCGAACTCACGGCGCAGGGGCGCGAGGCGGCGGGCCGTGCGGATGCCGCCGGGCTCAGGCTCGGCGCCAGGCAGCGCGAGTTGCTGACGGCGCTGGCGGCGGCGCCCGCGGGCCTCTCGGCGCCGGCGCTGCGTGAGCGCGGCTTCGACGTGGCCGGCCTTCGCCGGCTGGGCCTCCGCGATCTGGTGAGCATCCGGCGGCAGGCCGTGGAGCGCGACCCGTTCGCCGGGCCGTGGGGACGGACGGGGCAGGCGGGGGCGAAAGCGCTGGACGTGACGCTGACGGCGGAACAGGACGCGGCGCTCGAGCGGCTGCGACGCCGGCTCGACGAAGGCGCGTTCCGCGTCGCCCTCGTGCACGGCGTGACCGGAAGCGGCAAAACGGAGCTGTACGCGCGGCTCGCCGAGCACACGCTGCGGACGGGCAGGCGTGCCCTGGTGCTCGTGCCCGAAATCGCCCTGACGCTGGGCGTGGCGGCCGCGTTCCGCGCGCGGTTCGTCGACCGTGTGGCCATCCAGCACAGCGGCCTGTCCGACGGCGAGCGCCACGATCAGTGGCAGCGCATCCGCCGCGGCGATATCGACGTGGTCGTCGGCACCCGATCGGCCGTCTTCGCGCCGCTCCCGGACATCGGCCTCATCGTCGTCGACGAGGAGCACGACGCGTCGTACAAACAGGACGAGAGCCCGCGCTACAACGGCCGCGACGTCGCCATCGTCCGCGGGCGGGAGCGGCGGGCGCTGGTGGTGCTCGGGTCGGCGACGCCCTCCATGGAATCGTACGCGCACGCGACGCGGGGCCGGTATGAACTGCTGACGCTCGAGCGCCGCGTCATGGATCGGCCGCTGGCCTCAGTGCGCACCGTCAACATGCGGGAGGAGTTCGCGGAAGTCGGCCCTGAACAGATCGTCAGCCGCGCCCTGTGCCAGGCCATTCAGGAGCGGCTCGAACGGCGCGAGCAGGTGCTGCTGCTGCTGAACCGCCGGGGGTTCTCGACCTCGGTGTTCTGCCGCCAATGCGGCGCCACGATGGAGTGCCCGAGTTGCTCGGTGTCGCTGGTCGTGCACGGGCGCGGGAGGGCGGTCTGCCATTACTGCAACTACGCGCGGCAAGTGCCCCGGACCTGCCAGCACTGCGGCGGGCCGTTCCTCGAACTGCTCGGCTACGGCACGGAGCGGGTCGAGGCCGAGGTCGGGCAGCTCTTCCCGACGGCCCGGGTGGCGCGCCTGGATCGCGACACGGCCCGGCGCAGGGGCGTGGTGGCCGAGACGCTGGCGCGTTTCGGTGACGGCGACCTCGACATCCTGGTCGGCACCCAGATGATCGCGAAGGGCCACGACTTCCCGCGCGTGACGCTGGTGGGCGTCATCTCCGCCGACGTCGGCCTCGGGCTGGCCGACTTCCGTTCGGCTGAGCGGACGTTCCAGTTGCTGACCCAGGTGGCGGGGTGGGCGGGGCGCGGCAGCGCGGCGGGGGAGGCCATCATCCAGACGGTGTTCCCGGGACACTACAGCGTGGAGCTCGCCTGCCGCCAGGACTACCCGGCGTTCTACGAGCGGGAACTGGCGTTCAGGCGCGCGATGCGCTACCCGCCGGTGGTCGCGCTCATCAACGGCGTGGTGCGGGCGCCGAGCGATCGCGACGCGATGTCAGGGGCAGGCGATCTCGTCGAGCGCATCAGGAGATCCGGCGGCCAGGCGCGGTTCCTGGTGCTCGGGCCCGCGCCGGCGCCGTTGGCGCGGCTGCGCGGCGAACACCGTGCGCAGTTCTTCGTGAAAGGGCCGCCGGCCGCGCGCGCCGACATGCGGGCCGCCGTGCTCGCCGCGCTCCGCGCGCGGCCGGATCTCCGGCGCAAGACGGTCGTCGACGTCGATCCGCTCAGCATCCTCTGACGCTGGTCTACTGCGGACGAATCAGGTCGAGGGGTTCGATGGGCGCCGGCGTGAAGCACACGATGAAGATCACCAACGCCAGGAACGCCAGCCAGAGGCGCGCGCTATCGAGCGGGACGTGATCGTCCCAGGCCGGCGGATGACG
>Ga0209253_10004425_pt1 | contig 12246 bp, 10 predicted proteins | sample FrelakmetBRP12BR_FD_187145 | JGI IMG/M metagenome (GOLD analysis project Ga0209253, IMG submission 187145) | Freshwater lake sediment microbial communities from the University of Notre Dame, USA, for methane emissions studies - BRP12 BR (SPAdes)... | ecosystem: Environmental > Aquatic >...
ATTGGTACTCCGGGTTTTACCGTGTGGCGATGTTTTTCGCGAGCATCCTGCGGATCGCGTTGTTGCTGCTGATCGGGGCGGTTCACGTACTGCGCGGGAAAAGGTTTGCGGTCGAAAGCATGTTGAAAAAGTGGGTGGCAAGCCTCCACTGGGCAACCGGTGGCGAGGATTGGGTGAAAAACTACTAGGAACCTCGCCCTGACTTGAAAAATCAACATGCATGATATGTCAATTTAACAGGAGGACCTGCATGAAAGGGATCCGATTGGCCGGGATTACGGGACCGTTGGGTCGACCCGTGCGAGTTATATTTTTGGTCATCGCCATCCTGCTTCTCGCTGTTTATTGCCGGACCGCACGCGCGGCGAATTGGTACGTCCGCGACGGCGCAATCGGCAGCGAAACCGGTGCGGATTGGGAGAACGCCTACACGGCCCTCCCGTCCATCCTGAACAGGGGGGATACATATTACATTGCGGACGGAACGTATGGCGCCGTGACGATAGACACCCCGGAAAGCGGATCCTCCTATATCTACATCAAGAAGGCCTCCGCAACCGATCACGGCACGGATGCGGGATGGGATAATGCCTACGGCGATGGCGTGGCGGCGTTTACCTCCATATTCATAGATACCGGGTATGTGGAAATCGACGGTTCCTACGGGAAACTGGCGTCCGATATGCCGGGGTATGTGCCGTACGGGATAACCATGAAGATGTACGCCAATCCTGCGACCAGCAACAAGGCCATAATACGACTCGGACAAAACAGCGGTCCGGCCGATCACATCACCTTGCGCCACATGGAAGCGGCGTTCACGAACACGCCGTTCATCAGCAGTGAATGGAACCGGGGGTGGGATATCGTCGACGGGTACGGGGATTCCTGGACGATCGATTATTTCTGGGGGCACCACGCGGGGGACGTAATTATAGGCAACCAGGGGATCGGGAATTACCAGACGATCACGAACAGCGTTCTGGAAAAGAGCGGGATAGCGGAACTGTCCAACCCGCAGGGGGAACACTCCGAGATCATACCCGCAAGGGGTACGAACTTCGTATTCAAGAACAACATCGTCAGGGATTGGGCGTCTACCGGCGGGATCATATTGTTCGCCGAAACGACGAACCGGAACTGGCTATTCACGGGAAACGTGTTCACGCAGACCGGGTACATGGGGAAGATCGGGGAAGCGAACGGCGTCCTCAACGGGCTTTCCGCTTCCGTGAACGACAACATAACCATCGTCAACAATACGTTCGTGAACATGAATCGGAACGCAAACATCATGTCGATGGGAACCAACACGAACGTAACCATCAAGAACAACGTCTTCGACAACTGCTCCTCGGACAACGGCGGAGCGATATCCATCGTCGGGAACGTGAAGGACTACAACTTCTACCGCAACGTGACCGGGCAGCACACGGAAGAGCACAAGCAGACCGTCACATCCACCTCCTCATCGCTCGTCGCTCCGTGGAGCGGCGACTACCACCTCAAGTATGCCACCAAGGCGGGCGATCCTTCCGTCGGAACGCTCTACGGTATCGACCCGGACGGGAAAACCCGCGGCCTGGATGGTATATGGGATCGCGGGGCATTCGAATTTTCCGGTTCTCTTCCTCCCCCAAGCCTTATCCCGAACCCACCCACCGGGATTCGGGTCGAATAGGGGTATGAATAAAATCACTTTGTTATTCCTGTTGGTGAACGCTGCCGCGTTATTCGCTCTTCCCCGGCGATGGGCGCCTGTACCGCTTCTGGTCGGGACCTGCTTCATGACCCTCGGGCAGGAAATCACGATAGGACCGTTTCACTTCACCGTCCTCCGGTTGCTGATAGCCGTCGGACTGGTCCGTGCAGCGATACGAGGCGAGCAATTGGCGGGCGGGATGAACCGGATGGACTGGTTGATGCTGGCCTGGTCCGTTTGGGCGTTGGCCAGCAGCATCTTTCACAAGGACCCCTTGTCTGCGTTGGTTTTCCGGCTCGGGCTTGCCTTCAATGCATGCGGCATATATTTCCTGATTCGCGTTTTCTGCCAGTCCATGGACGATCTGAAAGATCTGTTCCGCATCACTGCCATTCTGCTGCTGCCTCTCGCCGTCACAATGCTCTACGAAAAATTGACGTACCAGAATTTGTACGCTTTTGCAGGCGCCCCGGAAAACCCGGAGATCCGCAACGGATACATCCGCGCCCAAGGGCCTTTTACGCATTCCATTTTGGCCGGGACGGCGGGTGCGGTTTGCCTGCCATGGATGGTCGGCCTCTGGCAAGAACACCGGAACCTCGCATCCGTCGGGATAGTTGCCTGCGTATCGATGATATTCGCTAGCGGCTCCAGCGGGCCCATCATGAGCGCTGCCGCAGGCATAGGGGCGTTGTTCATGTGGCTTTACCGCGACAAAATGCGGTTTGTCCGATGGATCGCGGTCCTGGCCTATGTTGCACTGGATATCGTCATGAAGGCCCCTGCATATTATCTTATCGCGAAGATCGACCTGGTTGGCGGGAGCACCGGATGGCATCGAGCATTCCTGCTGGAATCGGCCTTCATCCACCTGAAAGAATGGTGGCTGGCGGGAACGGATTACACCATCCATTGGATGCCGACGGGTGTCCCATGGAGCATGGATCACACGGACATCACGAACCACTACCTCCATTTCGGCGTAGTCGGGGGACTCCCGTTGATCTTCCTCTTCATCGCCATCCTTGCCACGGGATTTTCCTTTGTGGGCCAGACCCTGGGGCGACCGGATTGTTTGCCTGCCGGATCCCGGTTCACGCTCTGGGCGCTCGGGTCGGCGCTTTTCGTGCACGTCGTGACGTGCATTTCCGTCTCTTACTTCGATCAGTCGTTTGTTTTCCTTTACCTGACTCTTGCCGGCATCGGCTCCGCATACCCCGGTGCCCTCCTCGAGGAACTTGATGAGGACCAACCGTTTGCCGATTCACCGACCTCCGGGCTCGCTGTATAGTGGTTCAAACATACCGGTTGCGGCTGATGACCCTGTTCGACAGCCAACCGATGATCTTTTCGCTCAAAGGGAACAGCAGGCATAACATGCCCTTGACGACAGCGCAGACCCTTGTGCCGATCGGGGTTGATTTCATCGATATCGCATGTCGAACGAGACGGTACATAAAAGAAACGGCTTCCCGCCAGCGATGCCTTTTCCTGAATTCCGTTATGGACCTGCAGAGTATTTTCGCATAGCCCCGGTCAACCGCCGATTTGCACCTGGGGGAATACATCTCGCGGAATAATTGCCACTGTACCCGATTGGCCGACATCGGGTCATATCCGGCAGCCCCTGCCGACGCGCCTTTTGAATGGATGCGATACAGCGACATCGTCTCCGGCAAAACAATGCCGGTGCCTTGCTCGAGATGAAGGGCTGTCTGCAGGGTGTCTCCCGCATATGCTTTCAAAAATTCATCCCGTTTGTCGATATCGATCCGGCGGTACACCAGGGAACAGGTGCCCAGGAAAAAGGCCTCGGCAAGAAGATAACCGAGATCAAAATGCTTCAAATAAATATCAGGGAAACAAAATACACGCCAGGGCTGGTTCATGGGTACCGCGATCGTGTAATGAGAGCACACGGAAATATCAGGGTTTGATTCGAGAACATTCACCTGCCGTTCCATTTTGCGATTCGAAATCCAGCAATCGTCCCCATCGAGCAAAGCCACGTATTTTCCGCGACAGCTTTTGTAGGTTTCAACCGTATTGTGCATAAAAGGCACTATGTACCGTTCCCGAGCCTTGTTCCGGCGATTCCGCAGGAAAAGCCTGATCCTGTCCGGGTACCTCGAGGCGTATTCCACACAGATCTCGCGGGTGCCATCCGTGGACCCGTCTTCCCCGATGCAGATTTCATAAGGAAAGTCGACTTTCTGCATGAGAACGCTGTCGATCGCCTCACGGATGTAATTCGCATGGTTATAAGTGATCAGCAGAACGCTCAGCAACGGTTCCCCCGGAAGTTTCGACCGATCACTCAATTCCTCGTCTTTATGGAAATCGTCGAACGGATCGGTCATGCGCATTTCCCTCCTGCGTGGGGGATCGCTGGTTTCGGGACAGGCGTAGCAGAAAATATCACCATTCGGGAGATTTGAATATGAGCATCAAGCCGTTCGACAAGCCCATCCTGGTTACAAGACCGTTCCTTCCCTCCCTGGATGAATTCACGGAAGGGGTAAAGGAGATATGGGAATCCCACTGGCTGACGAACGACGGCCCGATCGTCCGGCGGTTTTACCGGGAGTTATGCAACTACTTCGAGACGGACAACGTCTGCCTCTTCAATAACGGGACCCTCGCGCTTCAGATCGGCCTCCAGGGCATGAATATTTCGGGGGAGGTCATCACCACCCCTTTTACCTTCGTGGCCACTTCCCATGCATTGTACTGGAACAAAATACGCCCCGTATTCGTCGACATCGAGCCGGAATATTACACCCTGGACCCCGAGGCCGTGGAAGCGGCCATCACGCCCTGGACCACCGCGATCCTCGCCGTCCACGTTTATGGATTTCCCTGCAAACTCAAGACGCTGGCCGATATCGCCCGTCGACACAACCTCGTGTTGATTTACGACGCGGCCCACGCTTTCGGGGTGTCCGTCAGCGGAAGGCCCATCAGCCACTTCGGCGACATGAGCATGTTCAGCTTCCATGCCACGAAACTCTTTCACAGCATCGAGGGGGGGATGCTGACTTTTCGCGATTCGGGCCTCAAGCAGACCTTCGATTACCTGAAAAACTTCGGGTTCAAAAGCGAGGTCGAGGTCGTCATGCCCGGCACCAACGCCAAGATGAACGAGATGCAGGCGTTGATGGGGAGTCTCGTCCTGAAGCCCCTGGAGAGACTGATCGAAAGTTCCAGGAAAATCGACGCGACCTATCGCGAGTGCCTCAAGGATGTCCCCGGCATCAGGTTTCCTCCACCGGTTCCCGGGAACGTCAGATACAACTACATCTACCAGCCGGTCGAGATCGATGAAGAGCAATTCGGCATGAGCCGGGACGCGCTCTACGAGGCCTTGAAGACGTACAACATCTTTTCGCGTCGCTATTTCTACCCGTTGCTGTGCGACTTCCCTTGCTACCGCAGCATTGCCTTCAACGACCCTCTCCTGACGGCAAGGCGGGTATCCGAGAGGATTCTCTGCCTGCCGATCTACGCGGATCTTGCGGTAGAGGACGCGGCCCGGATTTGCGAAACCATCGTCTTCCTGCAAAAGCAAACGAAATCGGCCGGGGTACCCGTGAATGTTCATCAATTCCGATAGGCCGTTCCCTTTCAACAACGAACACAGGATGGGCGCGCCATGAAAAAAGTCCTTTTGCTTGGCGGTTCGCATTTCCAGGTTCCCTCCGTGAAGGCCGCAAGGGACATGGGCTACCATGTCATCACGTGCGACTATCTTCCGGACAATCCGGGCCACAAGTTCGCACACGAGTATCACAACGTGAGCACAACCGATAAGGATGCCGTGCTCAGGCTCTCGGAATCGCTGAAGATCGACGGCATTGTATGCTACGCGTCCGACCCTGCCGCAACCACCGCGGCCTATGTCGCCGAAAAGATGGGATTGCCGGGCAATCCATACGAATCCGTGGAAATCCTGGCGTACAAGGATAAATTCCGTGATTTCTTGACGAAAAACGGATTCCGTGTGCCCCGCGCCAAGGGGTATCCATCGTATGAGGAAGCAAGGGAAGATGCCGAATCTTTCGTTTTTCCTGTCATGGTGAAGCCCGTGGATTCTTCCGGCAGTAAAGGCGTTTCGAAGATCTCGTCTCCGGAAGATTTGAAGCCCGCGATCGATTATGCCCTGGGGTTTTCCCGCTCCAAGAGAATCATCATGGAAGAGTTCGTGGAGAAATACGGCTATCAGATCGCCGGGGACGGTTTTTCGTGGAACGGGAACCTGGTGTTCCGCTGTTTTGCAAACGAGCATTTCAATTCCGAGGGGAACCCGTTCGTTCCGATCGGCGAAAGCTGGCCTTATAACTTGCCGAAACGGGTTCACGACAAGGTTCATTCCGAAATCCAGCGACTCCTGACGTTACTCAAGATGAAACATTGCGCCTACAATTTCGATATCCGGGTTGACCGGGACGAAAACCCGATCCTCATGGAAATCGGACCGCGAAACGGCGGAAATATGATCCCCCAGGTGACCCGATACGCGACCGGAGTGGACATGGTGGAATACACGATCAAAGCCGCCATGGGCGAGGATTGCAGCGATTTGAAGATGGTGGAACCAAAGGGGTATTGGTCCTGCTACATGATTCACAGCAAAAAAGCGGGGGTCTTTCAAAAAGTGGAATACGAAAAGCTTTTCGAGGAGCGAAACATCGTCGAACGGGATCTGTTATGCAAAAAGGGGGATCCTGTGGATTCATTCAACGGTTCCAACGGGACCTTGGGGACCATGATTCTCAAATTCGATACGATGGAAGAAATGCTCCATAAAATGGACCATATGGACGAGAACGTCAAAGTCTTCGTTGATTGAAACAGGCGCCATCTCGTGCAAAGGAGATCCAGGTTGAACGGAAACATTCTTCTGGTGAATTTGCCGCTTGCGGACGTGTCGACGACATCCTTTTTCGTGATGCCGCCCGGGTTGCTTTCCATCGCCGCCTATCTGCGCGCGAAGGGCGAGACGGTTGAAATTGTTGACCTCAATGTCGTCAAGAGACAGGTGAATGCCGATGGGATGACAAAAGCCTTCCGGAATCGATTGCGACAAACGCAGCCGATATTGGTCGGCGTAAGCGTCATGGTTGCGGGGCAATTCAGGCACGCCAAGGAAATCTGCAACCAGGCAAAACAGGTATTGCCAAACGTGCTGACGGTTGTCGGGGGGGCTCACGTGTCCCAATTTCCAAACGACATCCTCAAGAACTGTCCGGAGATCGATATCGTCGTCATAGGGGAAGGCGAGGTGCAAGCTCATGCATGTGCGCAATACGCGAAGACGGGGATAAAACCTCCCGCCTGGCCGGATGGCGTTGCCTATCGTTCCGGGGACCGTCGCAGAGATATCACCGTGCTTCCGAAAATCCGGCACATCGACGATGTGAACCGTCTGCCGTTGCCGGCGTATGACCTGCTGGATTTTGAGGATTACCGGCACGACGCGCGAACCTGGCACAATCCCCATCAAGTCGATTTGAGCCTGCGGGTCCCCGTCATCACAAGTCGCGGATGCCCCAACATATGTAATTTCTGTTCCGTCGCCGAGTGCATGGGGCTGAAATACCGGTCGATGGGCGCCTCCAACGCAGTCGATATGCTGCAGATGCTGTATGAAAAACGGGGGGCATATTATTTTGCGATCTTCGACGCCAATTTCACTCAAGATCCTGCCCGTGTGATCGCAATATGCAACGAGATCGTCAAGAGAAACCTGAAAATCATCCTTGACCTGCCTACGGGCCTGCCGCTCAATGCGACCGCCCCGGCAATGGTCGACGCATTGGCCGATGCCGGATTGATAAGAACTTGCATCTCCGTGGAATCCGGCGACGATTTCATCAGGAACGAGGTGATGCTCAAGAACGTGTATCGGAATGAAATCTTCATGGTCGTCGAGGCGATACGACGTCACCCGCAAATATACCTCCTGACGGATTTTGTCATCGGAATGCCCGAAGACACCGAGGGAACGCTGGAGACGTCTTGTGAAATCATTGCCAACCTGGACGTCGATAACATCTATCTCTGTGTTGCGACGCCATATCCGGGAACGAAACTTTTCGAGCAATGCGTGAGGGACAATCTTTTCCTCCCGGATATCCGATATGACCATTTGTACGAGGCGGATTGGTATTGTCACGATAACGTGAACAAATTCTGCATAAAGCCCTATAACCTGGATTTGAACACCTTGCGGGCCTACAGGGATCGAATCCTTGCCATGCGGAAAGAGAAAATTTCCGCATACCACAACCGCATGAATAAACATTTCAATATCGTTCCCCCATCGATGGCCGGGTGAGTCAGTGCGCGGCGGGGAAGGTGAAGATGCTTTCTGATCCGATCAAGACGCTTATTCTCGAAGAGCAGGCGCGGCAGGACGGACGCTTTGTTCAACATGTCGATATGGACACGTATTTGGCGAAACTCGGGGAAAAAGCCGAGATCGTCTCCGATTCCGTCGGTGGACGGTGCAGGGGGTTCGTGGCCTTCTACTGCAACGATATGGACACGAAAAAGGCGTTTGTAACGCTCGTGCTGGTCGACCCGCGGGACAGGGGATCAGGATTAGGAAAGGCACTGATGGAATTCGTCCTGAGCGTCGCGAGGCACCGGGGATTCAAATCCTGCCTGCTGGAAGTCAGCAGGAGAAATCAGGTCGCGTATACCATGTATCTTTCGCAGGGATTCCATCTGGTGGAGAACCGGGGTGAGATGCATTTGCTGGAAATCGGTCTGTGAATGTCCCGTCCGAACCCCGCATGATAACGATCAGAACGGTAAAAACCTCTCCGGAACTGGAAGTTCTGCGTACCCGTTGGGAAGGTTGGCAGAACCATCCCAACAGTGATTTTGCGCACTTTCTGCTTGTTTGTCGGCTGCGTCGGGAGGTCTTGTCCCCCTACGTTTTAATTGCGGAACGTGACGGTCTGCCGTGTGCGATGCTGGCTGCCCGCCTGGAGCTTGCCCGCCTCGTGCCGTCCATTGGTTATTTCAAACTGGCCCGGATTCCAGCCAAGGTCCTGACGGTGGTGTATCAAGGACTCCTTGGCCAGGCGGACGAAGAGATCGGCAAGGCCCTGGTCCGGCATATGTGGTTCCTGCTCGCCTCGGGGGAAGCCGATGCGGTGGCATTCCATCATCTTCCCGAACGTTCGACGCTGCACCAGTCCCTGGTGGCTCATGGCCCGCGATGGTGGTGTGAAAAGAAGCCAACGTGGTCCACGCACCGGAGGATGTCGCTCCCGGAGGAACCGGGATTTCTGCTGAAAAAAATGCGAGTCAAACACCGCTACCGGATCCGGAAAAAGCAGAAGGAACTGGATTCCGCCTTTCCGGCCAGGGTTTCGTGGCGGTGGATGAGCCGGTTTGAAGACATACCTGGGCTATGCGCCAGGCTTGAGACGGTGGCGGCCCGAACCTACCAACGCGGATTAGGGGCTGGTTTTGTGGATAATGAGGAATATCGCCAGCGATTCGCTCTGTTTGCCAACCGCGGTCAGTTACGGGTCCAATTAATGGAGATCGACGGGGAAGTTCGAGCGTTCTGGACAGGAACGATCTATAAAGGTGTCTTTCATGCTTCCGATACCGGCTATGACCCGGATTTGGGCGTATACCAGCCTGGAACCCTGATCTTCATCCGAATGGTGGACGAGTTGGCACGGGAGGGAGTGCGCAAGCTCGATTTCGGTCTGGGAGATGCGTCATACAAGCAACGGTTTGGGGAACAAAGCTTCCAGGAGGCACCCTTTCGGATATTTGCTCCAACCGCCAAGGGCCTGGCTCTTCGATCCATTTTGGGAGCGACTATCGTGCTGGATGGGGCTGCCCGAAGATTGGTACAAGGTGCAGGGGGCTTGGACTGGCTGAAGACGAGGTGGCGGCGGCGGTTGGCTTCTGCCGGGTCGCAGAAGAATTAAACATCCGGCGAATTTGCAAAATTAAGAATCCGAATGCGCAGGGAAACATTCCCTGCGAACGGGAAAAAAGAAATGAAGCGGGTCGTTCGATTTGATCGGTGGGTCACGGTTCACCTGGCAAACCCCATCGTAACATTACGCGGGAATGATCGCTCCTCCCGCATGCCCATCCTCATGTACCACAGCGTCTCTTGTCCGGACAGATTCACCGACAACGAATATTTCGAAACCAGCACTTCCCCGGATCGGTTCGAGATGCAAATGAGGTTGCTTTCCGAAGGTGGCTATCGGGGAATGAACCTGTCCGGATTGGAGGGATTGCGGGGAGGGGAATATCCGTCGGGCAATCCCCGATGTTTCATGTTGACGTTCGACGACGGTTTCCAGGATTTCAAGGAAGAGGCCTTCCCGATCCTGAAGGAATTCGGGTTTTCCGCCACGGTTTTTTTGCCGACCGACTATATAGGGAAGACAAACAGGAAATTCAAGGGAAAAGAGTGCCTCACCTGGGGGGAGACGAAGGAATTGCACAAATCCGGGATCGAATTCGGATCCCACACCCTCACCCACCGGGAACTGCGGAGCCTGGACAGGAACGAAATACGCAAGGAAATCTCGGAATCGAAAATGGTGATCGAGGACGCGTTGGGGGATGCCGTCAGATATTTTTCATACCCGTATGCGTTTCCGGAAGCGGATGTCGAGCACACGAAGTATGTGAAGGAAACGCTTGTCGAATGCGGGTATCGGCATTGCGTGACGACGGCCATAGGAATCCCGGACGCGAAGAGCCCCGGTTTTTATCTGAAGCGCCTCCCCGTGAACCATCATGACGACGAACCTTTTTTCCTGGCGAAACTGTCCGGCGGGTACGACTGGCTGCACGGCATCCAATACCTGAAGAAAGTCCTTTTTTAGAAACCCGGAACAGGGAATCGATCGTATTTATCCGTAGAGCGATTGTAAGGCCTTGATGAAAAACAAGACAATCAACGCGCTGTTCTGGAGCTTCCTGGAGCGCATCGGGCAGCAGGGGATCCAGTTCGTCATTGCGATCGTCCTGGCCCGGTTGCTCCTGCCGGAACAGTTCGGTCTGATCGCGATGCTGACGATCTTCATGGCCATCGCGCAATCCTTCATCGACAGCGGTTTTGGTCTGGCCCTGATCCAGAAACAGGACGCCGACCATCTGGACGAATGTTCCATTTTCTTTTTCAACATCCTGGTCGGTTTCCTGGTTGCGGGGGCGCTTTTCTTCCTGGCCCCGTGGATCGCCGCCTTTTACAAGATCCCGCTCCTCACCCCGCTCGCCCGGGTTCTCTCGCTGAACCTGATCATCAATGCGTTCGGGGTCGTTCACACCAGCCTTCTCACGAAACGGATCGACTTCAAGGCCCAGATGAAGGTCAGCGTGATCGCAACCGTTCTTTCCGGTTCCATCGGGGTCGCCATGGCGTACCGCGGGTACGGCGTCTGGAGCCTGGTGGCGCAATCCATCGGCAGCAACCTGTTCCGAACCACGTTGCTCTGGCTGTTCCTTCCCTGGCGGCCGTCCTGGATATTCAGTCCGGCCTCGTTACGGTCCATGTTTTCCTTCGGTTCGAAGCTGCTCTTTTCCGGCCTGCTGGATACGATCTACACCAATCTGTATCTCGTCGTCATCGGGAGGGTGTTTTCCGCCACGGACCTGGGGTACTACACCCGTGCGGAGCAGACCCAGCAGTTGCCCGTCTCCAACCTCTCCTCCACGGTCGGACGCGTCACCTTCCCCGTATTCTCCTCGATGCAGGATGACAAGATCCGCTTGAAGCGGAGTATCCGCAAGGCCCTGTCCACCCTGGCGATGGTCAATTTCCCCTTGATGATCGGTCTGGCGGTCGTGGCGAAACCGCTGGTTCTCGTGCTGCTGACCGACAAGTGGTTGCCTTGCGTCCCTTATCTCCAGCTGCTTTGCGTGGTCGGCATGCTGTATCCCCTCCACGCGATCAATCTCAACGTGCTGATGGCGCAGGGGCGATCCGATCTCTTTTTCCGGCTGGATATATACAAGAAAGCGATGATCACCGCGGTCATCTTCATCACCTGGCGGTGGGGGATTCGCGCGATGATCTATGGACAGATCGTCACTTCGATCGTCGCTTATTACATGAACAGCTATTACACGGGGAGGTTGTTGTCCTACCCTGCAGGGGAGCAAATAAAAGATTTTCTCCCTGTTTTGGGATTGGCTTCCTTGATGGGTTGCGGAGTATACCTGGCAGGGTATATTCCCCTGGAAAGCACCGTGGCATTGCTGATATCGCAAGTTTCCATCGGGGTAGTCCTGTACATATTGCTCTGCGGCTGTACGAAAACGTCTTCCTTTCTGGAAATCGTTTCCATGGCGAAAGAGAAATATCAGTAGAAGATCCGATGTGCCACACGGAACAACAGCACCCCGAAACATGTCCCGAGGATGTTGTTCGCCAGGTCGGTGAGCGAGGAGTCACGGGTCGGCAGGTACACCTGCAGCAGTTCGATCAGGAGGCTGATCCCCGCACCCGCCAGGACCACGAGGACCGCAGCCGGAAGGCGTTTCCGCCCGCC
>Ga0209253_10004426_pt1 | contig 12245 bp, 9 predicted proteins | sample FrelakmetBRP12BR_FD_187145 | JGI IMG/M metagenome (GOLD analysis project Ga0209253, IMG submission 187145) | Freshwater lake sediment microbial communities from the University of Notre Dame, USA, for methane emissions studies - BRP12 BR (SPAdes)... | ecosystem: Environmental > Aquatic >...
CCACTAAGATATGAGATATATAAGAATTTGAGAGAGGGACCATTGAAAGATGACGAACTATTTAAGATTATGAGTGAAATGCAAAACTTTTCCGAAGCAGAATTCAATCTCCTTCTTATTCCATTGATTCGAGCAGGGCTGATTAAGTTCAATTTTATGAAAAATAGCTTTCATGAAGTTTATTACCTAACAGGAGACTTCATAGTTTTTAGGATACCAAGCAAACTAACAGAAAAATACCTCTCAACAGATGAAAAGTTCCTCGAATTTCATGGCGAGTATACTAAAAGTGTAAGACAATTTCTAACCATGTATAAAACTCGTATCACTGATGATCCAGGATTTCTATTGAGAGAAATGCAGATGGGTATGAATATATTATCAGATTTTAAGTATCAGAAGCTATATTATGAATTACGTAAAAAACCTCTCACAATGACAGAACTGCGAGAATTTGCGGATGAAGTAGTCATCGAACAATTGGTGAGTAATCGGTATCTGAGAAAACTCGAGACCAAGCCTGAACCCCACTACGTAATTTTTACGGACGTCAAGCTGAAGCGATTTATACCGAAATATCTTGTGAATATTGTTACAGACAAGTTGGAAAGAAAGCAGATAACTAAAGAGATAGCAGAAACTCAACTGGAGTATCTTTACAATTCCACTTTTGAATGATGTACATTAAGCATGAAGAAAATATATCCATTTTTTCTCTAAATGTCAATACAACTGCGTTTTAAGCAAGAGAAAGAATTGTGGGCGAGATACAGATGTTTGATCCCTGCTTAATTAATTGTTCCTTTTTCTTTTACCAATTTAATGCATTATAACGCGGGAAAAAATCTTTACAGCCAAATAGATTTCTATTCAATCGATTCGGATGCAAAATGGAAAAATAAAATCATTTTCTTATCTTTTTCTGAGAGTTTCTCTTAATTTCAAAGCATCTTTTATGATATTTTTATGGTCAAAAGCCAACTCAATATGTTTTAGATCTACAATTGCTGTAATAATCAATCGTTCTTTATCTGTGAAATCTTTTGTACGTTCTTCAATGTCGTGTACCATACAAAGATACGCTCGGGAATGAACAGGTCCTCGTGGATCTCTACCTTTTTCATCAAACAATCGGATAAATTTCATTTCCCCAAATTGTAAATCCACACCAGTCTCATTTCTGGTTTCTCGCACGAGAGCTTCATCAGGATTCTCTGCAAGTTCGATAAATCCTCCAGGAAGTGCATAAGCGTCTTTAAATGGTTCAAATTTGCGTTTGATCAGGATTAGTCTGTCTTTTTCGTCCACAACAACCGCATCGACCGTTTGCATTGGTTTTTTCCTTCCTTTCGTTCTCTGTAACCGTAGTAACCGAATCCCAAAGATGAACACCAAAATTAGACATACTAATCCTATGAATCCTGAACAGATTAAGAGTATAATATTTTCACCAGAAGTTGTGTCACCATATAAAGCACCGAGGAATGTAGCAATTAGTGTAACGATATCCGCCAATAATCCCAAACCAAAGAAAATATTAAGATAATAGGTGGATTTTTCGACATGCTCTTGGCTTGCTTGTTGAATTTTTTGATAGCGATTGCGAAGTGATTCGGAGATCTGACTAATTTTTTTGTGCAATTGATTTGATAAAGAGTCAATATCCATGATTTCAACCAGATGGTGCAATACATCCTTATAATACCTAAAGCGATTTGATTCTAGTTCATTCTTAATCGAACTTATCTTGCCATCAACAATTCCAACCAAATACTCCAGTTTTGAGAGCTGTAAAGAAACTGATTCCAGTTTGAAATATGCAACCGTGTTAATATTAGTTTTCAATTCATCAATTGAGCGATTTACTGAAATAATCGCATTCTGAAAGGCACGAACATCAGCTATTGTCTTGATAATTCTTTTTTTATAATATGGTTCAAAATATGTATTAAAATCCGACTCAGATATATAAAAGAAAGCAGATTCGTCTCGGATATAATGAAGTTCGGATTTTCGATAGGCAAGATTGCCCTTAATTGTGTTTTCCAAATAGGATTCTCGAAAATCATCCCAACGACCTGAATATAATGAGATCCACTGGGAAATGCATTTCTTATGGCGTTCAAGTTCTTGATTAGTCCATGGAACCTCAACTCGCAATCCCCGTTCTTCTGTCCGATCTGCAATTGCAACAATATACATGGGATCTCGATCAATCGAAATATAATCATGCTGACTGAAGAAGATCTCCAATTGATTTAGGACAAATACAGGAACTTCATGTAATATCCACGGTTTGAGTTTTCGCTTTCCATCTATGTTTTGTTTAAAATATTCAACATCAAACTCGAAATATCCAGCTTGATTATAGATAAGCTTGTCTTCTTGAAAGGGAAAATCCATTAATACGGGATTCCATGATATTTTGAAAGAAATGTGCTTAGAAATATCCATAACACTATTTTGAACTTCAGAACTCCAAGCACAGTTCGGAAGATCCTTCCTTTCAAGGTTTTTTAATTTTCCTTTTAAAAATTCTTCTAGTTCCCTCAGAATCGTATGTATGTCTGCACGTGTGGAATTAATGAATACATTCGCGAACCACAACTCTTTTCTATACACAAAATGCAATTCTTCAGAAATTGCGACTTCAGATTCGGTCATTCTAGTCACTTTATTGTTTGGTGGACTTTCATATAACTGTTGCTTGACTTAGGTAATAAGTTCTTCTATACTTGAACCAATGATAATCCTTCAATATCATCGAAATAGGAGGCATTACAAGTAAATAGCCGGGCATAATTGACTAAAACGATAGATGCAATTAATACATCTCCTCGTGGTTTTTATTTACCTAATTTCTCAAGAGTATTTTCTAATTTAGCTGCTCTAACTGATTCGGAAGAAGTAAAGGGAAGAATTATTAATTGAAAAATCGGGTGAGAGAAAACGATTTTTCTTTTGCTTTTATATAAACCATATAGAAATTCTTCTAGATTTAATGAGGTTGTAACAATTTCTTCGTCTTGGAATTCGTCACACTTATTCAATATAATCGATTGGATGAGAGTGTGTTTCTTATCGATGAGGTTGATTAATACGTCCGTATTTAGTACGATCATTCATGCCAATCCTCGCGCCACTTTCGAATTTGTTGGATAAGTGTATCAGTGTCTCCTAAATCTATAGTTCCTGTCATGTTTTTTACTAATGCTGTAGATTTTTCTTTTTCGGCTAAACGTAGCAGTAAATTACTAAAACTCTCGTTTTTCCTTTTCAATCCGACAAGAATATTATACACATTTTCTTTAATGGAAATCGTTTCTGTTGACATCCTAATTCATACTCATAAACATATATTTTAGAATTACGAGAGTTTTTAATGGATTTTATCGTAGAGTACACATGAAACAGAAAATTGGATTCATCGGAATTGGCGTTATGGGCAAAAGTATGTGCACTAATATCATGAAAGACGGATATGAGATGTATATTTATACCCGTACTAAAACCACCGCAGAAGATTTACTCAAAACTGGTGCTGTTTGGTGCGATAGTCCCAAGTTAGTAGCAGAAAAAAGTGATGTGATTTTTGCAATCGTTGGGTTTCCCAAAGACGTTGAAGATGTATTCCTCGGGAAAAATGGAGTTCTGGAAGGAGTATCTAAAGGGGATATTATTGTAGACATGACTACTTCCGAACCAACTCTTGCGCAGAAGATTTATACTGAAGCAAAAAAGAAAGGAGTTAGTTCCCTTGATGCTCCAGTATCCGGAGGAGATGTGGGCGCGAAAAATGGCACCTTAGCAATCATGATTGGAGGCGATAAAGACGCCTATGAACAAGTCTTGCCATTATTTAGTTTAATGGGAAAGAATATAGCATATATGGGTAAGGCGGGCGCGGGACAGCATACGAAAATGAGTAATCAGATTTTAATTGCTGGAACCATGATCGGGGTTGTAGAATCACTTCTCTATGCGTATAAAGCCGGTAATGATTTACAAGAGGTAATAAATGTAATCGGAAGCGGTGCAGCTGGTTGCTGGTCAATAAATAATCTAGGTCCACGCATAGTTAAAGGGAATTTTGATCCGGGATTCTTCATCAAACATTTCGTTAAGGATATGGGGATTGCGCTTCAGGAAGCAAACTTAATGAACCTTTCTTTACCTGGTCTTGCATTAGTTTATCAGTTCTATAAGGCAGCAATTGCAGTGGGATTTGAAAACTTGGGAACACATGGATTGTACAAGGTCTTTGCGATGATCAATGGAGTAAATCTATAAAGACAATTAATTTTCAGTTTTTTATCTTCAAACCCTATAGTTCAAATTTCAAAGTTTTTTTCCCAAAAAAACACAATAAACATTGTTTTTTTGGTGCAAGGAATTATAATCTATTCTCATTACTGCAATTTGATATGCCATATTGTATAATTTGTGGACGACATATCCCTGAATCTGAAGGAATGGATGTTTGCAAGGTATGTGAAGAAAATAAAGATAGATCTACGTATCCGTTTATTTTATTTCCTGCAAAGTCAAGGAAATCCATCTATGGACTGATTGCACTACTTTTGTTCCTCTTGGGATTGGGAATATTCTTGTTCCTCTCATTCAGACATATCTTAATTTAACTTATTCGTTTTATGATGGAAATTTCTATTGGGGATATGTGAGTAAAGCTATCCACGGAATTATTTAGGATTTAAGTCCAAGTTCTTTTTATGTAATCCATCTTAAATCTTTAATCTAATTATCAGTTATTTTCTTATGGCGGGATTACTCATAGTAGTTATTGGTGCACTCATCATAAAATATAGTTCGTGAATTTGAAATCATGTCTTTCAGAGGAATTCTTGAGGTATAAATTTCAAAATTGTAACCGCAATTTAGAAGGAAGAGAATAGAATGAATAAGGATAAATTATGGAATGAAGTTTTAACGTATTTAGAAAGCCATCGAATTCTTACTATGGCCACAGCAACTTCCAATGGAAATCCTGATGCAACTGCACTGGAGTATGCAAACAAAGGATTCATAGTTTACGTGTCAGTGCGGCCGAAATCCCGAAAAGTAACTAACATGGAAGAAAATCCAAAGGTATTTTATGAAATTCACGAAGATGTGGAGATTACCTGGGAAAATGTGCAAAATCTCAAAGCAATACAAGCTTCCGCAACTCCTGAAATCTTAAGATTCGATAATGAAGGATTTCAGGAAGCATTTGATATTATGGAGAAAAAATTCCCCGTATTCAGTCAAATTCCGAGGGAGAAACGAGTTATTGTTAAGTTTATCCCAAATCGCATCTGGTATCTAAATTACAAGGAAAAGATGTTCCATCGAGAGGAACTGCGGTTCGATGAGTGATTGCAACTGATAAATATATCGGGTAGATATATTTCGAATTAAATCCCTTGTCCTTGTCTTGTTTAAATGAATTTGCTCTATTACTTAATTTATTAATTTATTGAAGTATATGGGTTATGGGGGTAGAGTTGCATCGATAAAATTCCCGTAATAACGATAATCACTCCAAAAATAGTTAAAACAGTGATATTGTATCCAGAAAGTGTGATGGCTTGAATTAGTATAGGAATCAAAATAAAAGAGGAATTAGCCACAGGGACCTGGACAGATGCGTCAGTTTTCTTACTAAATCCGATCTGTGCCAACACAAACGAAAATGTCCCTGCAAAAAAACTAAAAATAAAGATAGTCCATCCTATGGGGGTAGAAGGAAAAAATCCCGTCTTTTCTGCCCCAAATGATTGGCCGATGCCTTTAATAACAGGATCCAAGCTTTGAAAACTACCGCATATGAAGCCAAAGCAAATACCGATTACACGTGGAATTTTCGTCTTCAGAGAAATGGGGATCAATATTATAGCTAATGCAAGTAACACACCAACGAAGATCAGGGATGAGAGAATATTTATATTCGCCATATTTAATTCCGGGCGAATAATGCCATCAATTCCCAGGAGAAGCGTTCCCACTATCAATATTATTGCACCAATAATTTTGCGCTTAGTTATTTGCTCCTTTAATATTTTACTCGAATAAAGGAGTAACACAATCAGTCCAATTCCATACATTGAAGTAAAATAGGTGAAGGGGGCAAATATATTAGCAATCATTATCCACAAAGGAGGGGTTTGATTTAGAATAACACCAATCGTGTAAATAAGAGGTTTTCGGCTCTTTTTGGTATCAGTTTTCTGAATATCAGACTGTTCTGATTTTTTTTTGTCAAATATCGCAATGCCATGACGTTCCATGGCTTGTGCTAAATTCATCAATACACTATTCCAAATTCCCATCGAGATTGCAATCAAATACTGCCAAATCATACTCATTCCAGTCCTTTTATAACGTATTCAACAGTTGCTTGATCGAATTCACTTGTTCTTGCATTCCAAGCTGTCCAAATAAATCCAGAGCTTTTTGAAGAGTTTCAATAGCAATGGGAAGGTGTTCTTGAGTTTTTTGGAGTTTTCCAATATTGAAAAAATCTACTGCGAGATTTCTTTGATCTCCTAAAAATTCGTCAATTTTCATGGCTTCTTCATAATATCTCAAAGCTTCTTCATGGTTTCCAAGAATCTCATAAATTCTTCCTAGATTGCTTGAGACTGATGCGAGGTTTTTTTGATCCTGCAATTCAGGAGTCTTATAGATTTTTCTTGCATGCAGAAAAAATTCGATCGATTCATTGTAACGTTTACGGATCAAATAACAATCAGCAAGTTTACTCAGTATCAATGCGACATCGCTCATGGCTCCAATGGACTCAAATTTTTGAAGAGAACTCTTATACATTTCGATAGCTTTATCTATTTGACCAGTTTGTTGATAAATCATTCCAGCATTATTATAATAAATTCCTGTGAGATGGGGATTTCCCATTTTTTCTTCGAGATGGAGAGCTTCTTGAAAATAGACCAACGCTTGTTCCCACTTTTTTTGAGCTAAATATACAGAACCTACATTACTCAATGCACCCGCTTTCTTCGAAATGTCTCCAATTTTCTCAGCGACGGTTATTGATTTTTTGAACATTGTAAGTGCGCTGTCAAAATCTCCTTTCTCATTAAGAACTCGACCTATATTGTTGTATAAGATATTTTCACCTTGAAGATCTCCTAACAATTCCGCAATTTTCAGAGCTTTTTTGTAGTGCAGAATTGCGTTATTCGAATCTTCTGATACTAAAATTTTCCCGATATTATTATGAAGCATTGCTTTTTGATCCAGTTCTTCACTCAGTTCCAATGCGGAAATGTAATACTCCTTTGCTTTCTGATTTAGATTTCGATTCTCATAGATTTGACCCAAATTATTTAGACATGTTACCTTCCCTCGTATATCCCCAATCTCCTCACAGATTCGCAATGCGAGTTCATAATTCAATATGGATTTTTCATAGTTTCCCAAATGAGCGTAAATTGTTCCTATATTGTTTAATAACGAAGATTGAGAGGTTATATTCCCTGACTTCTGATCGATCATTAGAGAGCGGGAATAGAAGTCCAAGGATTTGACATATTCTCCCTGTATTTGGTGAGTTAGTCCTAAAAAATTATAAAATGTGGATTTTGCACCAGTAGCTTTTACTGAGTTTGCATTTAGGAGACCACGACCAGCACATCGTATAGTGGATGGAATATCTTTGAGCTTAAAATATAATTCAGTTGCAAAATGATATTTCTGTAATTTGCTGATAGACTCATACAAGGTCGATATAAACTCACTGAACAATGGTGTTTGAATAACGCTTTGTGTTATTATAGACTCCGGTGAAACTTCAGAATGAAAAATTGACCATAGATGGTCCCGAATCAAAGATTGTGTATTAGTTCGAATGAGTATTGTTTCATATCCATGCTTATTCTTTAACTTAGACAGAAACTGAACAACATGCGATTTGATATTTTCTTCTTCACTACTGTTTTCTAAAAACCGAAAAATCTCCAATTCCCCACCATTTGTATGCTCAATCCAAATAATTCGAGAAAGAAAAGGAAGTTCATATAACACAGGACTAATATCGAAATCATCGTTCCCTGAGTAACCACACACAATGAGTGTATGGTCTTTCAGTAACGTGTATATCACTCCTTTTTTATAAGGCTCTATTGCAAAGACTTCCTCCCCGGTTCTATCCCGTCCCAGTGCAGATAGAGTAGCAACCACTGAATCTTGAGTTATTGTATTTGTGAAAATATTGCGTTTGGAACCATGTATTTTCACGAAATTATAAGAATGTTGTAATGATTCTGGATTGGAACTCGCATGAATAAAATCCCGTTTTGTTATTATTACTTGAAGTTTATCGTGTTTATTTGAAGGTACAATTTCTTTAAGAGCGTATTCCAGTAGATAATCAAAATTAGTGGTAATAACACTATTTCCCTTAAGGATGAGTCGGGATAGAAAATAATGAAGCAGATTGGGGATTTTTACGGAATCCAAATAATCCAAGAATTTTAAATCCAAATCTATTACATTTTGGATCAGTTCGACAATGAGTTCAAAACGTAGTGTGTCCATTTTAAGAATATTTTTGATCTCCTCCTCTGGAACAAGAAAAGATAGTAATAATTTTACCATTTGTATGGCTGATGGCATATTCGAGGGAGGAGCCATGGAAATACCCGCACCTACAAGAAAAGCGTACTTCTGATTAATAGGGAATAGAGTGTTCAATGGCACTTCTAGACGTTCATAGAGAGAAGATTCAATAGTCATCGAGAGTTGTGTAGGGAAAATTTGTAATAAATTTTTCCAGCTCTGCTAAAAATGGATAAAATTATCAAGATATTTTAAAATTCGGGATCTTTACTGGTATTGGTATCTTTATTTAGGATGTACGTAAAAACTGGTATATATAAGAAATAATTGTACTTTTCTATGTGTTCACGAACTATTTTCGTATTATAATTCTCATCAATAAGAATTTTCTCGAAAAATCGGATTTCTTGAAGTAATTCGGTTTTTCTATTTAATGCAAGCCATGGTATACTTGATGTAAATTGTTCATGAATTACAAATTTGTTTTTCAAATATTTGGGGATTTCTCTTCCAACATTTGGATTAGAACCTTGTTTTATTAAGTTGGATTGTATAGCTTGCTTAAGGTTGAAATCGGGTTCTTCTATTAATCCCCCATAATCTGGTTCAGCAAGGATTATTAATTTTCCTTCCTGCTTGAGAATTCTATGTAATTCATTAAAAGCTCCTTCAAGATCTTCAATCCAAAGGAAAAAATAATGGGTGAAGATAAAATCAAAGGTGGATTCCTTATATTTAGTATTTAAAATGGTATTTTTGGTTAGTTGTGCTTTAATATCTTTGCCATCCATTTCTTTTTTTGCAATATCGAGTCTTTTTTCATCGATATCAATTCCATATAGCTCACATTTGAATCTGGATCCTAATTCAGTTAATAATGCTCCTGTACCACAACCGGGTTCAAGAATTTTTGACGAATTTTGTATCTTAAGGTGGGTATAAATTAAATTTCGGAGTTCTCTAGTCCATTCCAACTGGATAGAAAACCGATCATGCCAGTTCATTGTAAACTTCATTTTCCTTCTTATAAATGAGAAATATGGGGTAAGTTCAAATATTTTTGTTTAACATATAAAGGACATCCTCCGCCGCAAACATCGAGCATTTCACAATGATGGCACCGAGGCTCAACAAATTTTAAAGATCTGATATTTTGAAATAAATGGGAATTCCAAATGCTCTTCCAATCATTTTCTAATATGTTTCCGACTGATTCGAAATAAGATTGACATGGAATAACATCACCATTAGGTTCAATACCAATAGATGTCTTTGCGGCAGAACAATTTTTTGGACCCAAGCCTTGTTCAATTGGGTTAAATATGCAATATTGAGTAGGTGTGTACCAAATAAAACGCATATTCAATTCATCCGCTAGGTCAGACACTTTTTGCGTTATTGGAATTAATTCCTTTTCTGATAATCCATCTTCAAAGCCAATACCCTTTCCAGAATAAATTAATCCATTCATAGCAAATGCCGTAATTCCGATATCATGCAAATATTTTACCATGTCTTCAATTTTATCCTGATTTTTTTTACAAATTGTAGTATTAGTCATGCAGAATAAATCCGCTTGGATGAAGTTTTGTATTGCATGAGTGGTTTCTTCCCATGCACCTTTTTGACCTTGCATATCATCATGGACTTGTGCTATATGAGATTCCAATGTGATTTGAACATAATCTAGACCATGACTAATGAGGGAATAAACCAATTGTGGATCAGAAAATTTGCGTCCATTCGTAATAATTCCCGTAACTAATCCTTTCTCTTGTGCATGTTGCAGTAATTCGGGTAGATCTGTTCGAAGACTAGCCTCACCTCCAGTGAACGCTACATGCGGAACCCCAATTTCACTTAATTTATCTATTACCTTTATTGTACTTTCGGTAGATAGTTCAGGAAAACTTTCTTTGTCCCTTCCAACATAACAATGTGGACAATTATTATTACACCTATATGTTATAGCAAAATCAACGCGTAATGGGAAATCCAATGATTTTATATAGGGTTCTTTTATTGAGAATCCCAAATTATGAATAGGACATATGTTTTTTTCAGAAACTAGTAATTTTATTTGGGTAATAAGTTGATTATAATCATCCTTTGCTTCCTCTTTGGAAACAAGATAATTTCTCGAAAAAAATTTTACAATTTCTTCGGTTGTATAACCTTCTATGAACAATCTGAGATATTCTGTAGCAATAGGATTAAGATATAATACATAATGAGCATCAACATTTAAGACTCCCATCTCATCTTGTATTCTCCTCAAATGAAATCGATGGGTTCCAGCTTCATTTAAATCAACTACAGTAGTAAACACTATTTGGGCAGATTTTAATCTGTGACGAATTTTATACTACTCCTCGAGTTTTAAAAAAAATTATAAATTAAAAGGTATTCCTCCACCACAAAATGTGAGTAAATCAGACTCATTTCCTTTATCTACAATTCCTTTTTTCCGAATTTGTTTAAACAATGGTGAATCCCAAATTTTTGACCATTCATCTTTTAAAATGTTACCTGGGGAGTTAAAGTAGTACTGTATTGGTAATACATTCCCATTTGGTTCAATACTAATGCTCGTATTTGCAGGATGTGTACTAGTTAATCCCAATCCGAAATCAAGAGGATTAAATAATGAATGGCTAGTAGGACTGGTGAAGCTAAAATTGAAATTTTGATCCTCGGACAATAATTTGAGTTTTTTGACAATAGATTTTATTTCTAAGACATCAATACCTTGTTCATAAATTTGCTTGTTAGGAGGATTAATCAACGCATTTACTTCAATATTCTGTACTTTTAATTCCTTATTCAGATAAGTCACGGTTTCCTCAATTGTATCTTTATTATGTTGAAAAAGGGTAGTTTTAGTTTTTAGATAGATATCACCTTCTTCAAAATTCGTAATGGCTTGAATTTTTCTTTCGATATCATTCTTTCCAGTGATTTTTTTATATATTGCTGAATCATGAGAATGAATGGAGATGATGACATAATCTAATCCTTGAAGAATGATGTTCCTTACTAAATCTCTATCGTAGAAAATATTGCCATTGGTCATTAAACCCATCACAATACCTTTTTTCTCCCCATGTTCAATAAGTTCATTGAAACCATCCTTTACTGTTGGTTCTCCACCACTGAGGGTAATCTGGGGCACCCCAAATTCACTTAGAATGTCTATAATTTGCTTTTGCGATGATATTCCTAATTCCGTAAAAGATTCGTCTCGTTGTGTGTAGGCTGTTTGATTTGTTTCATTAAATCTATAAGTTAGCGCTAGATATACACGTAATGGAATTTCATGGACGCGATTAAAAGATTTTTCATCATAAAAACCGAGCTGTACTGGATTTACATCCTCTTGTGTCAAGAAAATTTCAATATTATTTAGTAGAGAATTAAAATCGTTTGAAACCGTTTCCTTGTCAGTTTGAAATGATTCCACAAAATAATCTTGAATTTCTTCTACAGTTTTTCCTGAAATCAACTGCTGGATGTAGATTGCAGCTGTTTTATTCAGATATAGTATAAAACTAGCATCCACGGTAAGAATTCCTGTATAATCGTGTAAAATGTGAAGATGAAATCGATGGGATGTTCCATCTTTTAAACTAATTATGGAAGAATATACTGGATTCTCTTCCCATTTC
>Ga0209253_10004427_pt1 | contig 12245 bp, 9 predicted proteins | sample FrelakmetBRP12BR_FD_187145 | JGI IMG/M metagenome (GOLD analysis project Ga0209253, IMG submission 187145) | Freshwater lake sediment microbial communities from the University of Notre Dame, USA, for methane emissions studies - BRP12 BR (SPAdes)... | ecosystem: Environmental > Aquatic >...
TGCGCCGGGGCCACCGTATTTTCCGCGCTGCGTAAGCACCTGACGAGCCCCGATCTGAAGGTCGCCATCCTCGGAGTGGGAGGGCTGGGGCACCTTGCCATCCAGTTCGCCCGCGCCTTCGGCTGCGAGGTGACAGCATTCTCCTCCACACCGGGAAAGGAAGGCGAGGCCAAGGACCTGGGAGCCCACGAGTTCATCTGGACCGGGGATCGTGCCGCCCTGAGAAGGGCAGGGAGCTCCCTCGATTTCATCATCTCCACGGTGAGCGCCGACATCGATTGGGCGAGATATCTGAACATTCTGAGGCCGAACGGCAGGCTTTGCATCGTGGGTGCGCCGCCGGGTCCGGTGACCTTTCCGGTCACCCCCCTCCTCCTGGGGCGGAAATCCGTGTGCGGGAGCGTCATCGGCGGCAGGGGGACCGTGAGGGAGATGCTCGAGTTCGCGGCTAGGCACAAGATCGGGGCGCGGGTTGAGGTGGTCCCCATGGGTGAGGTGAACCGTGCCATCCAGAAGGTACGGGACAACAGGGCCAGGTATCGGATGGTGCTGAAGAACTGAAGCGCGCGCGGTTTTATGGGCCAGATCCGCCCACGCCTCGACCCGCAGGGGCCTGGGGCGGACAAGCAGGTTAGAAAGGCTGGGAAGGCGAAAGGGAAGGAAGAGATGGCTCTCTACGATCTCAAGTCCCTGCTGGCGAGGCTGAGGAAGGAACGACCTCTCGTCCACAACATCACCAACTATGTGGTAATGAACTTCACCGCCAATACCCTCCTCGCCATGGGAGCCTCGCCGGTGATGGCCCATGCGGTCGAGGAAGTGGAGGAAATGGTCTCCCTTGCCCGGGCATTCGTCATCAACATCGGCACCCTCTCGGAACACTGGATCGAGGCGATGCTCAAAGGCGGCAGGAGGGCGAATGCCCTTAGTATCCCCGTGATCCTCGATCCGGTTGGGTCAGGGGCGACGTCGCTCCGAACCCGGACCTTCCAGATGATGACCAGGGAATTGAAGCTCGCGGTCGTCCGCGGCAACGCCTCGGAGGTTCTCTCCTATGCGTCGGAGGCGGTGAGGACCAGAGGCGTTGAGGCAATTCACTCGGTGGAGCAGGCGGCAGAGGCCGCCAGGGAGACGGCGAGCCGCATTCGCGCCGTAGTGGCTATCACCGGCGCGGTGGATGTGATCACCGACGGCGACACGGTCATCCGCTGCAGGAACGGTCATCCCCTTCTCGGTATGGTCACCGGGACCGGCTGCGCGGCAACCACTGCCATCGCTGCCTTTGCCGGCGTCACTCCGGACCCGCTTGAGGCAACGGCAGCCGGCCTCGCCTTCTTCGGCCTGGCCGGTGAGCTCGCGGCGCAAAAGGCTCAGGCGCCCGGGTCCTTCCAGGCGGCGCTGCTTGACGCCCTCTACGAGATCACTCCAGACCAGCTCGAGGCTGGAGCGAAACTGGAAAGGACATGATCTCATGGGCAAGAGCAAGATCGACTGCTCTCTCTACCTCGTGACGGATAGAGGTCTGTCACTGGGACGGAGCAATCTCGACATCATCAGGGCGGCAGTGGCCGGAGGGGTGACGATGGTGCAGCTGCGGGAAAAGGAGGCGACCACCAGGGAATTCTACGAGGAAGGTCTGAAGATCAGGGAATTCCTCGGGGAGCACAACATTCCGCTCATCATAAATGATCGACTCGATATCGCCCTGGCCCTCGACGCCGACGGCGTCCACGTTGGGCAGGACGATATGCCGGTCGTGGTGGCGCGAAGCATCCTGGGTGAGGACAAGATCATCGGCGCCTCGGTGTTCAATGCGGCAGAGGCGAGAGAGGCTGAGGCGGCGGGCGCCGATTACCTGGGGCTTTCCCCCATCTTCGTCACCTTCACCAAGCCTGGTCTGACCGCTCAGATCGGGATCGATGGAATCGCCCCCATTCGGCAGGTGGTGCGGATACCCCTTGTCGGCATCGGCTCCATGAAGGCGGGGAACGCCTTTGAAGCAGTCAGGGAAGGGCTGGACGGGGTGGCGGTTATCTCCGCCATCTGCTCTCACCGAGATCCGGAAGCAGCGGCCCGAGCCGTCAAAGCGGAAGTGATGAGGGCGAAGGCCTCACGATAACGGAGGTGGCTCCGGATGCGACTTGCCTCACAGATCACCCCGCCTCGCCCCCTTTCAGGTACAATCAGAGTATGCATGAGGTGGGTTCCGGGTTTTCCAGCGACCTGCTCGGGGGAAGACTGACCATGCGGCTGAAGGATATCGGGGAGTTCGGGTTCATCGATCGGATCCGAAACGGTTGCCTCATCAGGAACACGAGCGTCATCAAGGGTATTGGGGACGACTGCTGCGTGTTTAAGACCTCACCGGGACTCGTCACGCTCTTCACTACCGACATGCTGGTCGAGAAGATTCACTTCATCCGCCAGGCGATTACGCCTTACAAGCTCGGGCGGAAATCGGTCGCGGTGAACATCTCCGACATCGCCGCCATGGGCGGCACACCAAGGGAGGCGGTGGTCTCAATTGCCATTCCTGACACGCTCGAGGTGGAATACGTCGATGCAGTCTACGACGGCATGAAATCCATAGCCAAGGAATTTGACGTGAACCTTCTCGGCGGGGATACGACCGCGTCTCCAGAGCACCTGGTGGTCAACATAGCGCTGGTCGGCGAGGCGCTGGAAGACGAAATCCTCTATCGTTCCGGGGCTGGCGCGGGAGACGTGGTGTTCCTCACCGGCACCGTGGGATCCTCGGCGGCCGGTCTCGACATCATCCTGGCGAAGCGCGCTTTCATAGAGGAGGGGCCGCTCCTGGATGCCCACCACGATCCCCGGCCCCATGTCAAGGCCGGCCGGATTATCGCCGGCCTGAAAATGGCGAGCGCCCTCATCGACGTCTCCGATGGCGTGGCCGCAGATCTCGGCCATATCTGTAGAGAATCGGGGGTGGGAGCGATCATTGAAGAAACTTCGATTCCCATGACGAATCTCTTTCGAAGGTACTGCGACCACTTCGAACTCGATCCCCTGCACCTGGCCCTCCACGTGGGTGAGGACTACGTTCTTCTTGGGACGGTACCCGGAGAGAACGTGGACACGCTTGCGGCGGCATTGAAATCAGCGGGGTGCGAGTTTTTCGCCATCGGTATAATCGCCGCAGCGACCGGTCTCAGATTGAGCGGTGCCGACGGTTCCCTAAGAACAATCCGGCCGGGAGGTTGGGATCACTTTAGATAGGGAATGAGACAAGTGGTCTCCGGTGAGAACGGTTAGGACTCGATCCTTGAGTCCTCCGGTCCCGCGCCGCCTTGACATATTCCGACGTGTTGTGACAGATTGAGTCGCGCATCCGGAGCTTCGCCTGTGGCATATACAACCACCGGCCAATGCAGGAGCGAGGGGAGTTCTCCCCATTGGAATGAGGATTTCAGACCGTGTCGCAGCGGAAGCTCACCGTTCAAGACATTCTGATGATTCGCAAGCAGCTTCAGGCCGCGGAGCACTTGAATAACCTTCTGAGCGCGGCGGTCACCGAGATTGGAGATGCGGTGAATGACCTCGAGCCGTCTTCCGTCCGGGATGAGCGTGCCGCTCTGGCACTCGCCAAGGTAAAGAACACCCTCCAGAAGCTTGAGAGGCAGGTGGACGAATTCACGAAAAGACTCAGGTGAGCTCACCCCGATAGCCGCTCTCCCAGGTCGGTTCCCCCCAATGAGTGTGACGATCCTTGCCATCCTCGTGATCTCCCATGTCCTGGGAGATGTCATCTTCACGTCTTACAGATTGGCCATCCGGAAAAGGAACGTGGGGCTCCTGCCTCAAGGCCTGTACATCGGCTATCATGCCTCGGTCCATGCCGTTCTGGCCGGCTCACTTCTCTTCCTCTTCGGCGGTCCCTGGTGGCCAGCCGCCCTTTTCATCCTAGTGCTCCATTTTTTCATCGACTTCATCCGGTGCCGAGTTGAGATAGCCATGTTCGGTGCAGGTCGACTGTACGTGAGGCGTTCGGAGCTCTTCGCTTGGGTCTCCGGTAAGCCGGTCGACCGGGCCAAGATGAATCTCAGGAACCTCTGGCCCTGGCTACTCATTCATCTCGTGGATCAGGGGAGTCATCTCGCCAGCCTCATCGTCGTGACCCTGCTGCTTAACCCAACAGGAGGGATGGGCGGAGCGTCGTAGATTCACGCCACGCGGCAGAACGTGTCGGGTGCTCGGGTGTTAACCCGCATTTTGCACGAGACACCGTAGCGAGATCGTGGAGATAGCCGTGCCACCGGGCAACCATCCCGCGGTACCGCGGGACTCGGACCTGAGGCGTACATTTCAGTACGTCGCAAGGTTCGAGACCCGAGGACGCCCGGAAGGATGGCCATATCCGCGGTCGGAGCAGGTGGTTCGCGCATAATGCGGGTTACAGCCCGACGACGGCAGGCTTGAAGACTTTATGGAGGAGAGGCTTGCTTTGGCTCACGTGGTGAGAGACGGCACTCTTTATGATCTGGCGGTCGTCTTCCGAGACCTCGGTGAAGCGCACCCCTACGCCACTAAAGACGGTTTTCCCATCGAGGTTGAAGTTGGCTGACCAAACTTTTTCGGCGGTGAGTTTCAGGACCATTCCGTCATCGGCTTGGGTTACCAGGACAAACTTGTCATCGAGATCCGGCATCTCAGCACACGCGATGAAGGCGCCGCTGAGGCTGAGATTCCGAATGGTGCCGTCCATCTGGCCGTTCAGAGTCATGATCACTGCCGGCCACTCCACGGTAGCTCTCGGGCACGTTCGATATTCAATGCGCGGATACAATGGCGAACTCCGTTGGGAGTTGCTGTTCGTTTTCGCACAGGATGTTTGAAATCGAATACTTCACCTCCCGGACTTGCCGAGGCATGGTTGCTCGTGAAATGAAGACAAGACGGCTATCTCTTGCGCCCCGATCTCAAATCAAGATGGATGAGTTAGTGGCTGATTTTGCAAGCCCTGTGCCAGGGGGCGGGTTATGGTGGACAGGGGATGAGAGAAAGCGAGACCGGCCGGCGGAGTCTCTCTCTACTCTTTCTCCTGCGGGGCGGTAGGGTCTGGGTGGAACGGTGCAGAGCCCATGAGGATCTTCCCGGCGGAATCGGCCACGGTGCGGAGGTGCAGGTCTCGCTGGGGAAAAGGAATCTCGATCCCGAGCTCCCGGAATCTCCGATCGATCTCCTGGAGAATCTCAGTCTGCGCCCGTAGCCTGCTGTCCACATCCGTTATCCAGACAAGAAGCCGGAAGTCCAGTGAGCTTTCACCGAACCCCTTAAACACTACCTGGGGATCAGGGATTTTCAGCACGAGGGGGTTGTCTTTCACGGATTCCAGCAGGGTTCGCATGACAAGAGTCACATCGGAGCCATAGGCCACGCCCACCGAAAGCGTGATCCGCGACTTGCGGTCGGAGCGGGTCCAGTTGGTCACCTGGTTGGCGACGAGATCACTGTTCGGCACGACGATCTCGGAGTTGTCGAAGGTTCGGACTATAGTAGACCTCATGCCGATCCTCTTGATCTCACCCCACTGCTCCTCGAGTTGGATGTAGTCACCGACCTTGATCGGTCTCTCGAAGAGGAGAATGAGGCCGGAGACAAAGTTGTTGACGATCGCTTGGAGGCCGAAGCCGATTCCCACGCCGAGGGCGCCGGCGATGATCGCGAACTCGCGAAACTCAAAACCCAGCGCGACCAGTGCCAGGAGGAAGCCCACCAACACAAAGCCGTAGTGAATGAGCCTGGTGATGGAGATCCGGACTCCGGGCTGGAGCTGACGTCGGGAGAAGGGTCCTTCGTCGAGCGTCGCCTGAAGGATCCAGGATGTGAGCAATGAGCCGTAAAGGAGCGCCCCTGCGGTGACGACAAGACCGAGGGTGATCCTCCTCGTGCCCACCGTGATTCCCAGAGCCAAGATCCCCTGCATGGCCGCGATGGGATTGTCGTACGCCCCCCAGGAGTAGAGGATGACGGCCCCGAAAAACACGCCGATAAGAACGTCGAGGAGGAGGGCGGCCTTTCCGGCGATCACATCGGCGGCCGCGCGCCACAGGGGAATGTTCTTGAGGGGTGAGCTGTACAACACCCACTCCAGCCCCCCCCGGCCGAGGAGCATCAGCATCCGGGCCGCCAGGATCAGAAACACGGTCCTGAGCGACACTTCGAGGAGGCGTGCACTGAGGACACCGTAGCCGCCCAGCTCTGCTCCCAGCACCGCTACGAGGAGCAGGCCGCCTGCGCGGAGCATCCAGGTGTAGAGGGGAGCATCTCCACGGCGGACGCTTACCTGGCCGCGCCAGAAGAAGAGGATGAGCCCCACTACAGCGACCGAAAGCACGTAGATCCGGAAGAGGGGACGGGGGAGCCCGACGACGCGAAAGAGCTGGTTGACCACGAGCAGGAGGGTGAGCACGTAAAGCAGCCGCCTCCGCCAGGGCCTGGTGATAAGAGAACCGGCGAGGCGGGCGAAGGCGATGCAGCCCACCGCCCAGTTCGACAAGAGCCAGGCACCCGGAAGCCTTTCCTGAAAGGGTCCGATGGTTGCGATGCTCACGAACAACCCGGCGGCCACAGGATGCTTGGCGAGAAAGAGCCATCGCTCCGTCTGCTCAAGAAAAGGGCGGTGGCGGTGGATGCTGACGGCAAGCACCAAGGCAACCAAGCACTGGAGAAAAATGGTCGATCCGTGGCGGCGAAAGAACTCCGTTTCCGGCCAGGAGACGACGCCGATACCTCCGCGCAGTTCCTGCCAGAGCTCCGGGCCGAGCTCGTCGTAGTACTCGGATGAAAACATGGAGGGGTCGGACCTCCGGAGCAGATCGCCGCGCACGCTCTGGATCAATCCATCCACTTCTGTGTTCAGGGAGAAGATCCTGGCCCGAAGTTCTCCGGCCTTGCGTTGTGCCTCCAGCAGGGGTTTGAGCTGCTGGGCGATGAGGGCGAGGGCGGTGTCGATGGCCTTCTGGGCCTGGTCGAGGACGGGTCTCACCGTGCTCATTGCCACCCCCTTCGGAAGGGAGGTGCGGAACTCCTTCGCTCTCGCATTCTCGTCGACCCACGCCTTCTCCCACGTCCCCATCTGGTTGATCGCGGCGCTGAGGGGGTCGAAGACCTTGGCAAGGGAGTTCCACTGGAGCCGCAAACCGCTTTTAACCTCGGCAAGCTGGTCGAAGCTGTAGCGTTCGGTCGCCTTCAGCTTTTCCAGGCGGTCTGAGATGCCGTCAACCTCTTTCGATAAGGTCTGCAGTTTCTCCCCCGTGGCCGACAAGTCGACGAGGGCTCCGATATTCGTCTTGAGTACCGTCAGCCGGTCAGCCAGCCCCGTCGCCCACGGGATGAAGTCCGCCAGGCTCGGCTGTGCAACCGTCTTCTCCTTCTCTCCGGAGGGCGCGGTGGTCGGGCCTGGAGGAGCCTGCTGGGCTTCCCCTGTCCCGGGGAGCAGCGCCAGAAGGGCCAAGAGAAGCCCCATCGAAGAGACCATCTTCGACAATCGCCTTTGCATAGGGTTCCTCACGAAGGGGGGCCGGTTCCAGCGCAGAATAGAACGCCGAGTAACTTCGAGAAGTCCTCGCTGAGCACTCTGCGTCGTCTGCTCCCAGCGCTGGGCCTCGTCTTTGAGTTCGAAGCGGGTGTATCCGCCGCCTTACGCGTTTCGCGGCAGGCGGCCAGGTCGAGACGGAGTATCGCATGAGGCAAGGTGTGACTGTCAATACAGAAAAAGCCCGAGACGGCATCGAGCGACGGGAGACGTGGACGGCTCTCACCCAGGGAAGCGCGAAGTCACGCTATCTAATGCCTCGTTACGGATTACGAACAAAGGCGGGAAAAGCAAAATTCCACACGTGTCGCGCGGTACGGCTTAGAAGCGACTGTCTAGGCCGTGCGTCTCAGAGTCAACGCTGCCTTGGCCACCCAGACCAGGGGATAGAGGGCCGCTCTGACGGCGCCTCTCAGGAGTGGACTTTTCGAAATGAGCCCGGCCAGCCTAGGACTATGCCGATAGTAGGCGGAGACCAGTGCTCTCCCGAAGGAGTTGTTGCTGAAGCAAATATCTCTCAAGCTCTGAAGGGCGACAACTTCTTCTGCCATGTGGCACCCGTAGGCTGCGGTGGCGATGAAACATCCGCCTCCTCCTCCGCCACCGCCTCCTGAGGAGCCGCTGGAGGTGGCAGCCGCGTCGGTGCCTCCCGCCGAAGCGGTGATGACCTCGATGTTTTCGTCTCCAAGGGAGGCGAGTCGGCCACCGATGCCGCCGTTGGCGTTGATGAAATCCCGAGCGCCTTCTAGATGATTCATGAGACCGGAAAAGGAATCCGGGTCGTGCTCGCTCGCTCTCGCCCCGCCCAGCGGGAGCATGATGTGCTTGGCGGCGTAGTAGTCGAGAGCAACGGGATCGATGCCGGCAAGGAGGGTATTGGTGCGACAGGTCGTTTCCGGCGGATAGCCGGTGAGGCTGTCGAAGCTCACCCAGATGCAGTCGAGGATGTTGAGATCAGGGGGGCGCACCAGGCTCCACATCTTCCCGCACTGGGTGCCGGACTGGGAGTAGTGACGGATGCCTGAAGATCCGTCAGCCATGGACAGGATGCCATAGACGTGCTTCAGGACCCCGGTAATCCCTGTGCCACCGTGGTCCTTCAGAACCGGGATGTTGATGAGCTTGAGCTTGTCATCGTACCTGGTACCGTTCCAGATCCCGTCGCGGAGTTCGATCCGATGTCCTCCCGCCGAGGTGAAGCAGGGATACGAGACGTCATCGGTCTTGCGATACCCGTTTGTGGTGTGGTCGCTGCTACCGATGAACTGAGAGCGGATCGAGTCAAGGAGAAATGAGCTTACCGGAGCGCCCTGGAAGACGGTGTCTACCAGGTAATCGACCGTGAGAACCGTCTCCTCCTCGGCGTTGACGTACACGTTGTTGGCAATCTCGGACCAGGCATCATAGTTGCCGCCGCCGGCCATGCCGTCGAAGCCTCCCCGGCCCTGGCCGTTCTCGATGATCACCACCTCTCCCGTGAAACCGTCAGGGTGTTCGAGGATACGATGGACCAATCCGCGCACGAGATCGGTGTTGGTGGTTCCCCGGCACTTCCACTGGCAGTTCACCTTGATGAGCACCACGTCGTCACGGTTGATGAGGCCTTCAGGTCCCGCCCACTTATCGATAGCGCTGGTGCGGTAGAGGTGGATATCATGCTGGGCGAGAAGGTCCAAAAAAGTGTCCAGCCCCTCATGGCGAAGCTCGCCGTCATGGACGGGGCAATGGTCCACCCGAAATACGCGGGACTTGTCTGTCTGGGAGAAGAATTGTCTGGCGCTGAGAAATCCGCCGGCGTAGACAAATGCTCCGGCAGCCGCCACCCCTTTCACGAAATCCCGTCTGGTTATCTTCGCCACGGCCGTTCACTCCATTGTTCCCAGGGCGGTGAGTCCTCTCGCGGAAGAAATTCGCCATTGATCCCAATTGTTCCCGGCAGTATAGATCAGGGATAGTAGCAATTTCGCCGAAGTTCTCATTCCCGACGCCCCTTCCATAGCTACCATATTCCTAATCGATTTGCTATCCCATTTCGTAGCCACTCCGAGTTAGGATGCCATACTGTGGGGATGCGAAAGGGCAGAAATATCCTCTTTTGTTACCAGATCGGGCGCACGAATGTCCGCTATTCTTATTACTGACCGCGGGAAATGGTTTACCTTTTATAAAGGGGGGTGACGGGGACTTGAGAATCCCTGAAAAAATCCCCCTCCGTCCCCCCTTTTCCCAAGGGGGATGACGAAAGGAAGTGTAAACTTTCTTGTGCTCCACGTAGTATTTGAGTAACAGGCCCTAGTCAGCGAGGTGGGAATCCGGGACCGGGTTTGAAGGAGACGACCAGGCGGTCCCCTCCCGATGTGATCTGGTAGGGAAGCCCGGCAGCGGGGATGATGTCGAAGACCAACCGTATCCGGTCACTGTTCCGGCCGACCCGCACTTTCTTGACCAGTGGTCCCGTGAACGCCACCGAATCGCGGGTCTGGATGGTCTTCACATCGAGGAAGTCCACCACGACCCGCGGCGGGTTGGTGAGATGGAAGGCCTTGTAGCGGCCCAGCCCCCCATCGCCCTTGACGTACACCTTCAGCTCTTGGTCCACCGACACCGGCTCGATCGCGATAATTCTGGTAGCCGCGGTTTTCTGCTTCTTATCGGGAGGCGGGGCAAAAGGCAAGGTCGGACCAGGGGATGACTTGGGCGGTAAGGTAATCTCCGGGCGCTTGGGTTGAGGCGGTTCAATCTTGACCTTTTCCATGGTCTTGAGGGGCTCGACCTGAAGCGTCGTGGCAGCGGGAGGAACAGGGGCGGCGGCGCCCAAGGTCACCCAGACCTTGTCCTGCACTCCCCTCAGCCTGAACGAGACATCGCGATTCAGGCCGATCTCGACCCGGGTCAGAGGTTGGGGAACACTGACAATGGTCGCGGCCTTGATGGTACTGATCGCCTCGTTGTTCACAGTGACCGGGCTCTGTATCGATGTGTTTGCTGTGTTCGGAAGATCTATCAGGAGCCGCAAGGGGTCGGAGACCTTGATGGCCCTGTAGGTCATAGGTTCGGAACCACTCAGGACCACGTGCCAGAGGCCCTCCTGGTAGAGCACCCGGATCTCCGTGAGGGCCGTGGGGAGAGGGGCGGATGGTTCCTTGACGAGAATTTTTGAATTGGCAGGAGCTCCGTGGAGTTCGGGGACATGGAAGGTGCACAGAGCCAAGAAAAGGAGCAGGGTTAACTTGAGCCCCGGCAAGGGGCGATGGCGCCTCATGGTGCGACTCCCCCTGGTATCTCCTGTCTTTGAGCCCCAGCCGGTTCCGTGACAAAAAGCCGTCTCTCAAGGTCGGCGCGGCCCGTCGTGGGCTTAGAGATACCGGCATTTCATGATAAAATAATAAATGAATACCGCGAAGCAGCCTCGCACATTTTCGGCTAGACTGCAAGGGCGAGATCCTAGCGCATCCCTTCTTCGGGTATTACTATAAACAGCTAACAGCAAGTAACAGCAAGTGCGGTCCGGTTGACCTGTCTCGCGATGGCCGACACTATCGGAGTGAGGCGGGCCCTCCAGTGAAGAAAGGGAAGAACGATGAAAACTACTCTTCGCCTGCTTTCCTGTATTGTCGTGGGTTCCATCCTGGCCGTCCTGTCCGCCTCATCTGGCCCCCTCACCCTGCGGCATGCCCATTCGGGGGCGACGGTGACCGGAATCCCGGTGAGTTTACCCCTGAGCTTTGAGGCGAATCGGGGGCAGGTGGACAGCCGGGTCCACTACGTTGCCCGGGGACCGGGCTACACCGTGTTCCTCACGGACCGCGAGGCGGTGCTGGTCCTGAAGCCGCGAATGGATTCTCGGGGGCCATCGAGCCCGGAGGCAGGTCGGCAAGTTTCCCGTCCGCCTGCGGGAACCGTTGTCCGGATCGAGCCTGTGGGTGCCAGGAGTCAGGCCGATGTCCAAGCTCTGGACCAACTCCCCGGTATAAGCAACTACTTCATGGGGAGTGATCCGGCCAAGTGGAGGACCGGAATTCCCACCTATAGCAAGGTCAAGTACGACGGGATCTATCCCGGCGTGGATCTCGTCTATTACGGCAATCAGCGTCAACTGGAGTTTGACTTCGTGGTGGCACCCGGTGCCGACCCGAGTACAATCAAGCTTGCTTTCCAAGGAATCGATGATCTGGAGGTTGGCCCAAAGGGTGATCTTGTCCTCAAAATCGGAAGCAAAGAAGTGTGGCTGCAGAAGCCGGTGGTCTACCAGGTGATGGAAAACAGCAAACGGATGATACCTGGGGAGTACGTGGTGAAGGACGAGAAACAGGTCGGCTTCATGGTGGCCGCATACGATACCAATAGGGCCCTGGTCATTGATCCGGTGCTTTCGTTTTCCACGTATCTTGGGGGGAACGACACGGACCAGGGCAACGGCATCGCCGTGGATTCGTCGGGGGTGTACGTTGTTGGGACGACGACTTCCACCAACTTTCCGGTGGTTCCCGTCGTAGGTTCTCTTGACGACACGCTGGGCGGGTCGCAAGATGCGTTTGTGGCGAAGTTGAATACAAGCGGCACGGCCCTCACCTATTCCACCTATCTTGGTGGAAGCAACACCGAGGAGGGCAATGGCATTGCGGTGGATACTACAGGAGACGCTTACGTAGTAGGGACGACGACTTCCAACGACTTTCCGGTGTTT
>Ga0209253_10004428_pt1 | contig 12244 bp, 5 predicted proteins | sample FrelakmetBRP12BR_FD_187145 | JGI IMG/M metagenome (GOLD analysis project Ga0209253, IMG submission 187145) | Freshwater lake sediment microbial communities from the University of Notre Dame, USA, for methane emissions studies - BRP12 BR (SPAdes)... | ecosystem: Environmental > Aquatic >...
GTTGTCCAGGGCGTCCATCGCCACCCGCAGCGTGTCGGCGTCGAGGCTGCCGAAACCCTCGTCGATGAACAGCGATTCCACCCGCACCCGGTTGGAGGACAGTGAGGCGAGGCCAAGGGCCAGCGCCAGCGAGACCAGGAAGGATTCGCCACCCGACAGGGAATGCACCGAGCGGTACTCGTCGCCCATGTCCTGATCCACTACCATCAGGGCCAGGGCGTCCTTGACCCGCTCCAGCCGGTAGCGGCGGGAGAGATCGGCTAAATGGCGGTTGGCGTAGCCGAGCAGCACGTCGAGGGTGAACTGCTGGGCGTAGTTGCGGAATTTCTTGCCGTCGGCGGAACCAATCAGCTCGTTCAACTGATTCCAAAGCCGGGTGACTGCTTCCTGTTTGTCGATGAAGCTTTGCAGTTCTGCTGTTTTGGTGCGGCGGTCGTCGTCCTGGCGCAACGCCAGTTCCATCTCGGCATGATGGCGCCTGGCGGCATCCAGATCAGCGATGGTTTGCGCATGCGCGGCTTGCACCACGTCCGCCGGGTCCTGGGTAGTGCGTTGCCGTTCGTGTTCCACCCGTTTCGATTGGCGTTCCTTGAGGATTGTTTCGGCGCGCTGGATGGCGTCGGCAAACACCCGCAGCCCCTCCCGTTCCAGCGACAGCCAGGCGCTGTCATGGGCAAGCAGGTCGTGGAGTCGGGCGACATCCAGCGCTTCGCCGGAATGGCGGGCGTTGAAACCAGCGATCCAGGCATCCAGGGCTAAGCCGGCCTGTTGCTCCGCCTGCTGGGTATTGTCGAGGGCTGCTCTTGCCTGTATGAGTACCGCTTCGGCACTGGCCTGGGCTCGCGCCGCTTTCCTAGTCTCCTCGTCCTGCCTTTGGAAATTGACTCTGGCGGTTTCGATCGCCCTGGCAAGTTCCGCTTCCACGGCCACGACGGGGCGCCCTCCGAACAGAGCCTGCCGTTGCCGGCGCTTGTCCCGGAGCGTGTCGTCGGCTTTCTCGAAGTCATCAGTCGCGCGCTGGAGCTGCGCGGCTTTCTCGGCGGCGATCCTGGTGAGGTTGTTGATCTCGATTTCGAGCGTGCCAAGCCGGATTCGCAGCTGCTTGACGGTCTCGCTTTGGTTGTTCCATTGCGTGGTCTGTTCCCGTCGATCACGATGGAAGGCGGCGGGATCGGCTTGCCATGCCGGGCGCCAGTCCTGGTCGGGGAAGGCGGCGTCCAGCGCGGCCAGCCGCTCGTTCAATGCTTGCGCGGCGTCCGCTTGCCGGTCGCTAGCGGTCTGCACCGCCAGGGTTGCCTGATTGAGCGCCATTTGCGCGGCGCTCAGGGAGTCCCGCGCCTTCGAATGTTGTTGTTGGGCGTTGTCCCGCGCCGTTTGCGCCTCATCCCTGCCTTTGCTGGCCTGCCGCAGGGCCTTGTCCTGTTGAGCGATAGCAGCAAGCTGTTCCCGTACCGTCTGGCTCTGCGCGGTGAACCAGATGGGACGGTCAGCGTGTGCCCTGGCATCAAGCTCCGCCGCGACCGGATGAGCGTTCCAGGTGTCGGCATCCCTTTGAATGGCGGCGGTCAGCGGATCACGCGCTTTGGCAATTGCGCTCAGGCGCTGGCGACTGCCGTCGAGATTGGCCTTATGCGTCGCTTCCTGTTCGCCCAGGGTATCCAGCGCTTGCCGGCAGTCGCTGACTTCGGTCTTGAGGCCGACCAGCATGGCGCGGGAAGGCGCATCGCCGGCAGCGTAGGGATGTTCCGTCGCGCCGCAGACCGGGCAGGGGGAACCTGTTTCCAGAGTTTCCCGCAAGGTCTCGACGCTCTTGGCGCAGGCGGCTTCGGCGGTTTTCAGCGATTTTTCGGCCTGTTCCAGCCGGGCGGCCGCCGTCGGTTTGTCCGCCAGAATCTCCTTTAGGGCGGTTTCGGCCAAGGCGAGCTTGTCCTGAAGTATTCCGGCTTCATCCCCCAACTCGCGCTGGCGAGCGAGCGAGCCAGCCAGCGCGTTCCACAAGCGCTCGGCACTGGCGAGTTGCTCACGGCGGGTTTCGGCGGTTCCGCGACGCGCGGCCAGCGCTTCCGCATCGAAGCCAGCCAATGCTTGTATAGCCGCCTGAAGTTGGGTTTCCGCGGTGTGGAACGCGGTTTCGGCCTTGACGAGAGCGGCGGCGGCTTTATCCCGCGCCTGCTGCAGTTTCTTTTCGTCCTGTTGCCTGTTGGCGATAGCCTGTTCGACCTCGCGCAAGCCGCCTTGGGCTTTGGCCGCCTGTTCGAACAGCATGTCCCAGCGCGACCAATCCTCGGCCAGGGGACGCCACCGTTCGTTCCTTGCCAGCCAGTCCTGGGCGGTTTTCAGGTCCTGACCGGTCTGGTTGCGTTCGGACCGCTTGGCGGCAAGATTTTCTTGCGCCTTCGCTTCGACTTCGCGGGCTTCGGTCAATACCTTGGCGGCGGTGTTGTGGCCGGGGATGAGCGTCGCGATTTCGGCATCCAGCGCCTTGGCGCGGTTGAGGTTGGGCTGGGCCTTGTCGGCGGCCTCCTCGGCGGCGGTGACCGCCTGGCTCGCCAACTCCAGCTTTTCATCCTGCTTCTGTCGGCTTTGCCGCGCCTCGTCCAGCTTGCCTTCGGCGGTGACCACGCTCTCCCGAGTCCTTGCGACCTCCCCAGCCGTGCGCGCAACGGAATCCACCTGGGGACGGGCGTCCTGTACGGCCTCAACCTGAACGAAATAGGCCTGCCGGGGGGCGGCGGCTTCCTGGTCGGCGCGGGCTTTCTGTAGGGTCTCAAGCGCCTGCCGCTCACTCTGTTGCAGGTTTTCCCAGCCTTCATACCACTGTAATCGCCGGCCCAGTTCATTCTTGCGCTGTTCCAGCGTCGCCGCTTCCGCCTTGGCAGTATCGCGTTCCTGCCCCCGTTGGGCGCGAACGTCGGCGGCAAGTGGTTGCTGACCGTCGAGCTGGCCTTTCAGGGCGTCCAGCGTTTGCTGCTCGGCCTTGGCGCGGTCAAAGGCGCGGATGGAGATGCCGGTGTAAACATCCAACCCAGTCAGGGTTTCCAACAGTTCCGCCCGTTCATTGTCGTTGGCCTTCAGGAACGCCGCGAACTCGTTCTGGGCCAGCAGCACCGCACGGGTGAATTGCGCGAACGACAGCCCCAGCCGTTCCCGAATCGCCTGCTGGACTTCATTTTTTACCCCGCCGATGCGTTGCCCACCGTCCAGGGTTTCCAGCAGCATCTCGGTGTTTTGCAGCTTGCCGCTCGCTTTACCACGAGCGCGGCGCACACTCCAGCGGGCGCGGTACGCAACCCCGTCGTTGCCCACGAAATCCACCTCGGCGAAACCCTCGCCCGCGCCCCGGCGCAGCAGGTTGCGAGGATCCTGGGGGGTGATGGTTTCGTCGCCGACATCCGGCAGGCTGACGCCCTTGACGGTGGCGCGGGTCAAGCGTGGAGTTTCGTCATACAGCGCCAGACACAAGGCGTCGAGCAGGGTACTCTTGCCAGACCCAGTGGGGCCGCAGATGGCGAACAGGCCAGTGGAGGCGAGTGGTTCCTGGTGGAAGTGCAGCTCGAACCCGCCAGCCAGCGAGGCCAGATTCTTGCCGCGAATGGCGAGGATTCTCACGGGGCGCCCTCCCCGTCGGAGGCCAGCAACAGTTCTGTGAAGGCGGCGAGCAGCGCGGCGGAAGGTTCCGCGCCGCCGTATTTCGACCTGTGGAGTTTCTTGAAGATGTCATCCGGTTGCAGCCGCCCCAGTTCGTCCAGCGATTGTGGACCGCTGGCGGAATCGTTCTCAACACTACTTCCGTAGCTGGTTTCGATTCGGGTCAGCCGTACCGGCTTGCCGTCCAGCACCGACTCGACGCGGGCGCGCAACCCCGGCTCCGGTGCCTTCAGCCGCACCCGCACTTCCAGATAAGGCTGTGCGTCCAGCGGTGTATCCGGGAGATCGAGCACCGCGAGCGCACCCAGCACCTCATCCAGCGGCGCGGGTTGCGCAGGCACCCGCATTAACTCCACGAAACGTGGGATGCTGATCGTGGTGATTTCCGTGACAGCATCGCCATCCAGATCAATGCGGACCACCTGATGGGGATAGCGGATTTCCGCGAACGACATCGGCAGCGGACTGCCGCAGTAGCGCACCCGCGCCTGACCGCCGACCTTTTGGGCACGATGCAAATGCCCCAGCGCGGCGTAGGCGATAACTGGATCGAACACCTCCACCGGCAGTGCCTCGGCCCCGCCGATGACGATGCGCCGCTCGGAGTCCTCGGAAGTCTGGCCGCCGCGCATGTGGCAGTGGCCGAGCGCGACGATGGCCTGGCCGTTTTCCCGGCGACTCAGGGCGAGTTCCAGCGCCCGCCGGTAGAGCATGGCGACGCCTTCCAGATACGGATCGCCCACCGTCTCCACCCGCGGCACGTCACCAGGTCGCAGGAAGGGAACCGCCAGACACCAGGCGGCGATGTCGCCGTCTCGGTTTCTGAGCGGCACCACCAGGCGGTCGAGTTCGATGTCACCGCGCGGGTCACGGGTGACATGGCCGACCACGCTGGCATCGAAGGCTGCGAACAACGGCGCGGGGGCTTCCAGCCGCCCCGGCGAGTCGTGATTGCCGGCGATGATAACGACATCGAGCCGGGGGACACGGCGCTTGGCCGCGGTGAGGAAGCGGTAGAATTGCCTTTGGGCGGCGGCGGACGGATTGGCGTTATCGAAAATGTCGCCGGCTATCAGCAACGCGTCGGTCTGTTCCGCCTCGACCGTGTCCAACAGCCAGTCGAGAAAGTGCTGATGCTCGTAACCGCGGTCGAAAGTGTGCAGGGTCTGGCCGAGATGCCAGTCCGAGGTGTGCAGCAGGCGCACGATACCGTCCTCCCTTCATCATAGGGTACTTGGCTGATTGATCGCGGCGAGCCGCAGGATACCGCCAAACAACACGATGGCCAGCGAGCCGGCGATGGACAGACCCTGATGAATCCGGTTCTCCCAGACAATGGCGGCTCCCGCCATCCGTACGATAGCCCTTCTCGACAGCACTGTGAATAGCGCCAGGGCCGATAGAGTGAGCGCCGCGCACGGTGCAACAGATAGAACCGTTGTTCATCTCGAAGATTTCCTCGTCGGCATCGAACACAACCTGGTGATCGATGCCGATTTCGCCGAATTCGTTCTTGATGACGGCGCTACGCTTACCGTGCTGGCAAGTCAGGATGTGTTGAGCAAGGTGGTCTTGCCGGCTCCCAAAAATCCAGTGAGTACGGTGACGGGTACCTTTTCGTGGCTAGCCATGCCGCACCCCTTGGAGGTTTGCTATCGGGTTAATTCTTCGCCATCGCCGCCGCAAGGGCGGGCACATTGTGACGGAACATGCCGAGATAGCTGTCACCCGGCTTGCCGGCAGGGGCCAGCGCATCCGAGTACAAGGTACCGCCGACCACGCCGCCGGCCTCGTCGGCGATGCGCTTGAGCAAACGCGGGTCGCTCATGTTCTCGACAAACAGCGCCCGCACGCCAGCCTGTTTGATCTGACGGACCAGGTTGGCAACGTCCTTGGCGGAAGGCTCGCTTTCGGTGCTCCAGCCCACCGGGGCAAGGAACTGCACCCCATAGGCAGCGCCAAAATAGCCGAAGGCGTCATGCGAGGTAATCACCTTACGTTTAACGGCCGGGACGGCGGCGAGTTGCCCGCGCACCCACTGGTCGGTTTCCTTGAGTTGTGCCAGGTAGGCTTCGCCGCGCCGCTGATAAGCCTCGGCATGGGCCGGGTCGGCCTTGGCAAGGGCGGCGGTGATGTTGGCCACATAGCGCTGGCCGTTGGCCAGATCCTGCCAGGCATGGGGGTCTGTTATCAGGCCATGGCCGTGCCCCTCATGCTTGTCTTGGCCGTGGCTGTCCTTGGCATGTTCTGCCTCTTCTTCCTTCAGCTGCCGGGGCGGGATGCCCTGGCTCGCTACCACTACCGTGCCTTTATAATTGGCGGCCTTGATCAGGCGGTCTATCCAGCCTTCGAAGCCCAGGCCATTCACCACCACCAGATTGGCGTTACCCACGGCCTTGGCATCCGCCGGGGTCGCTTCAAAAACGTGGGCGTCTCCATCGGGACCTACCAGGGTGGTAACGGTCACATCCTCACCGCCGACATTCTTCACGAGATCCCCAAGAATGCTGAAGCTGGCCACGACCCGCAGTGGTTCCGCCCAGGCCGTGGGTACTATCAGAACCAGCGCTAAAACAAGATATTTCAGATAAAACCGCATAGGTAACTCCTTCGGTTAAGCTTGCAAATGCCTACTGCGCAGAAATCGGCCACGTAAGCCGTCCTGGCTACCCAGGACGATGGAAACCACATAAATGACCCCGGCGGTGAGAATGATGGCAGGCCCGGAAGGCAGATTACCGTGGTAGGACAGCAGCAATCCCACGTAACCGGACAGTACCGCGATACCCGTCGCAACGGCCGCCATGGTCCATACCTGTTGGGTCCAGAAGCGGGCGGCGGCGGCGGGCAGCATCATCAAACCCACCGCCATCAGCGTGCCCAGGGCCTGGAAACCGGCCACCAGGTTGAGCACCAGCAGCATCAGGAACAGCAGGTGGTAAACCGCGCCATGGGCTTGCACGGACCGCAAAAACTCGGGATCGAAACATTCCACGATCAAGGGTCGGTAAATCACCGCCAGGCTCAACAAGGTCACGCTGGCGATACTCGCTACCAGCAACAGCGACACATCGTCTACCGCCAGAATGGTGCCGAACAGCACATGCAACAGGTCCACGTTGCTACCCCGGGTAGAGACGATCAACACGCCCAGCGCCAGCGAGATCAGATAGAAAACGGCGAAACTGGCATCCTCGCGTTGTTCCGTGAAGCGGGTCACCAGGCCCGCCAGCAAAGCCACCACTAGGCCGGCAACGAAACCGCCAACACTCATGGCGGTTAGGGAAAAGCCCGCCACCAAAAACCCGATGGCCGCCCCCGGCAAAACCGCGTGGGACATGGCATCCCCCACCAGGCTCATGCGCCGCAGCACCAGCAATACCCCCACTGGGCCGCAGCCCAGCCCCAAGGCCAGGCAGGCCACCAGTGCCCGACGCATGAAACTGAATTCCAAAAAGGGGTGGATTAGCCAATCAAAGAGCACGTTCATGGTGGATTTACCGCACACAGCGGGGCTCGTTCATCCCAGGCTTCGGCCATGTGACGGGCGCGCAGCAGATTCGTCGGGGTGAGTACCCGAGCGGTGTCACCCCAGGCAATGCTGGATCGGGCCATCAGCAGAGTTTCGGGGAAATGGGTGCGCACCTGTTCCAGATCGTGCAGTACGGCAATCACCGTGCGTTGCTCGCCGTGCCAGCGCCGTACTACCCGTAGCAAATCTGCCGTCGTCCGGGCATCGATGGCGGTAAAGGGCTCATCCAGCAGGATCAGGGCGGCATCCTGCAATAGCATCCGCGCGAACAGCACGCGCTGAAACTGACCGGCTGAAAGACTGTGGATAAGCCGCCGAGGAAAACCATCCAGTTCCACTGCCGCCAGCGCCTTGGCGGCCTTCGCCTTGAGGGCCCCGGTCACGGCGCCAAGTATACCGATGCGCCGCCAATGACCCAACATGACGACATCCATGACGGTGATGGGAAAGTTGCGATCAATCTGCGCCTGTTGGGGAAGATAAGCGATATCGCCAAGGCTCGGAACGGCATGTTTGATATGTCCCGTCGTAACCGGCAGCAGGCCCATGATGGCCTTGAGCAGAGTACTCTTGCCAGCCCCATTGGGACCCACGATGGCTGTCAACGAACCGCTGTTGAATTGGCCGGACAGATGATGTACCGCGGGATGGCGGTCATAACATACCGTCAGATCATCGAGTTGAAGCGCTGGAAGCATGACGTGATTAGTGCAGGGCCCAGGCCACGGCCAGCCACAGTCCCGCCACTAAAACAATTGCACCAATCAACCGTTGAACCACGCCTGTCGCCAGCAGGCTTAAGCCGGTTGTATATCGTTTTTGCAAGGCTGCATTACTCGCTAATAGCATAACCATCATCAAAATGATACTTTATAACATAACTTGGCGAAGTCAAGATTCACACACAATGGCTGCCGGCAGCGCTTGCCCGGTGTGATGCGGTATCCAGCAGTACCCTGGTTTCTTCGCCCTCATCACAGCCATTCCTCGTGCCAGTCGTACCCTGTCTGTTCGCGTTTGCATCGATCTTCATGGCTTTGGGTTTCCATGCTACTGTAATTATGGCAATACCCGATTGTGGAGAGCTTCGCCATGCGCCTCGTGCAAGGACTGATTCTGCTGCTGCTAACGATGACCGGCGTCCAGGCCGCTCCGCCGACCGCCATCCCCGAACCGCTGCGCCCGTGGGTGGACTGGGCACTGCATGGCCAGGAGGAAATGCGCTGTCCCCTGCTTTACAGCGATAGCGTTGGCCGGCGTTGCGCCTGGCCCTCGGCGCTGCGCGTAGCGATCAATGACCAGGGCGGGCGCTTCGAGCAAAGCTGGCACGGTGACGCGGCTACCTGGCTGCCGCTGCCCGGCGACCGCCGCCACTGGCCGCAGTCGGTGATGCTGGATGGTACGGCGGCGACGGTGCTTGAGCGCGATGGGCGGCCGGCGCTAAACGCCGGGCCTGGCGAGCATCGTATCAGTGGTCAACTGGTTTGGAACGCCGTGCCGGAGTCGTTCCGCGTGCCGCCCGAGACGGCTTTGTTGACGCTGCTGGTCGATGGCGTGGCGATCGCCAATCCACGTATAGAGGCCGACGGCGCCGTCTGGCTGCGTGAGCGTGCCGCACCGGCGACGGATATCCAGGATCACTTGGAGGCGCAGGTATTCCGCAGGATCACTGACGGGGTACCACTTATCCTCACTACCCGCCTCAGCCTACGGGTCGCCGGTCAGGCGCGCGAACTGCAACTCGGGCCCGTGCTGCCGGAGGGCTTTATCCCCTTGAGCCTGACCACCCCCCTGCCCGCCCGCCTCGAAACCGATGGCCGCCTGCGCCTGCAGGTCAAACCGGGCGACTGGATCGTCGAGATCGGCGCCCGCCATGCCGATCCGGTCGAAGCCTTGCAGCGTCCAGCGGCGAGCGAGCCCTGGCCGGCACAGGAAGTATGGTCGTTTGAGGCGGCCAATGCGGTGCGGGTGGTAACGGTCGAGGGCGCGACCGCTATCGATCCGGGCCAGACCAATCTCCCGGAGGAATGGCGTGCGCTGCCAGCCTATCTGATCACACCCGACACCACCTTGAAATTCATCGCCCGCCAGCGCGGCGCCAGCCCGGTACCCGATCAACTCAGCCTCAATCGCAGCTTGTGGCTGGATTTCGACGGCGGCGGTTACACCGTGCAAGATCGCCTGGAAGGGCGCGTGTCCACCGCCAACCGACTGGAAGCCGGTGCCGAACTGCAGCTCGGCCGGGTGGCGCTCGATGGCCAGGACCAGTTCATCACCCGCCGCCCCGGCGACACCTCGGATGGCGTGGAATTACGCCAGGGCCAGTTGCAACTGAGCGCCGATGGCCGCTTGCAGCCCCTCGCCCGCGGCGATCTACCGGCGGTCGGCTGGCGATTGCCGCCCGCTCAGGTGCGTACCAGCCTCAACCTGCCGCCCGGCTGGCGCTTGCTGGGAGTCGGTGGGGCCGATGGGGTCAGCACCGCCTGGCTGTACCAATGGACCCTGCTTGACCTGTTTATCGTTCTCATCACCACCGTGGCTTTCGCTCGCCTGTGGAACTGGTGGTGGGGTCTGCTGGCGCTGGCCGGGCTTACCCTGGCGTACCATGAGCCCGATGCCCCCCGACTGCTCTGGCTCAATCTGCTCGCCGCCATCGCGCTGCTGCGGGTACTGCCGCCGGGACGCTTGCAGACGCTGGTCACTTGGTATCGCAAGCTGGCGATAGCAGGCTTGGTACTGATGACGCTAGCCTTCGCCATCCAGCAGGTGCGGGGCGGCCTCTATCCTCAGCTCAGTTCACCGCCCACGACGCCAGCCTATGTGGATGCCAGCCGCCTGCCGGCCGAGGATTTCCAGGCCGCGGCGCCGCTTGCCGCTGGACCCGCGCTGCTGGAACGCCGGTCCATGGCGAAATCAGCACCGGCCCCGGAACCGTCCGCGGCACCCTCGCCACGGCTGCGCCTAGGCTATACGCCGGACATCCAGGTACAGACCGGCCCCGGCCTGCCGCAGTGGCACTGGGGCCGGGCCGAGTTGCGCTGGACGGGTCCGGTACCTGCCGAGGCCCGCCTGACGCTGTGGCTGCTGCCGCCCTGGGCCAGCCGCATGCTGGCCTTCCTCGGGGTTGGCCTGCTGCTGGCCCTGTTGGGGCGGGTGCTGGAGGTCCGCCTTCCCCGCCGCGCGCTGCCTTTACTGGTCCTGGGTTTGCTGATGCCGTCGCCCGACGCCCATGCCGATATCCCCTCCCCGGTACTGCTGGAAGAACTGCGCGCCCGCTTGACCGAGGCACCCGACTGCGCACCCCAGTGCGCCGCGCTTGCCAGCCTGGCGATTCAGGCTACGGCGACCGAATTGCGACTCCAGCTCGATTTGCACGCGCAGGCCGACAGTGCCGTACCGTTATCGCTGCACAGCGGACGCTTCGTAGCGCACCGCATAGGTCTGGACGGCAAGGCGGCGGCGCTCTACCGCGCCGCGGATGGCGGCCTGTGGTTGCGGCTGCCCGCCGGGTTGCACCGTGTTGAAATCGACGGCCCACTGCCGCCCGATCTGCTGACCCTGCAATTGCCATTGCCGATGGCGCCGGGCCGGGTCACTCTCGATCTCGACGGCTGGAGCGCCGACGGCGTATTCGACGGGGTAGCGAGCGGCGCCCAGATTCAACTCAACCGCCAGCGCCGCGAAACCGCTACCACCCTGGAGCCAGGCGTATTGCCAGTGTTCGTCAGCGTCGAGCGGGAACTGGCGCTGGGCATCGACTGGCAGGTGCATACTCGGGTCAGACGCTTGAGCCAGGCCGATTCCGCCGCGGTGCTGGCGATTCCCCTCTTACCGGGTGAGCGCCTCACTACCGCCGGCATTCAGGTCCGCGACGGGCGGGCGCAACTCAACCTGGCGCCGGATCAGGATGCACTGGAATGGACCTCCACCCTGGAGCGTTCCGATCGCATCCAACTGGCCGCCGCTACCACCCGCGATTTCGTCGAGATCTGGCGGTTGCGCGCCGCGCCGATCTGGCATATCGAGGCCGCCGGCATCCCGGTGCTCCATTACCATGACAGCGCCGGCGAGTGGACCCCGGAATGGCGCCCCTGGCCGGGAGAACTGTTGACCCTGGTGATCAGCCGTCCGGAGGGGGTGGCGGGCAAGATCGTTACCATCGACCAGGCCATTCTGCGCCTGCAACCCGGCGAACGCGTAAGCGACGCCAACCTGGAACTGACGGTGCGCGCCAGCCGCGGCCTGGACCATCTACTCACCTTGCCGGCGGGCGCGGAACTGACCGACGTGCTGATTAACGACCGCAGCCAGCCCTTGCAGCTCAGGGACCGCGTTCTGACCGTGCCGCTGACGCCCGGCGGCCAGCGGATTGCCGTTCACTGGCGTGACCCGCGGAGTATGACTATGTTCTACCGCACCCCGGCGGTGGATCTCGGCACCGACAGCGTCAATGCGAATATCATCCTGACGGTGCCTCCCGACCGCTGGACCCTGTTTGCCGGTGGCCCCACCCTGGGACCGGCGGTGCTGTTCTGGGGAATGCTGGTGGTGGTCCTGCTGGCGGCTGTTGCCTTGGGGCGATATGCAGGTACGCCGTTACGGACCTGGCAATGGCTGTTGCTGGGGATTGGCTTGAGTCAGACCGACCTGCTTTCCGCCGCAGTGGTGGTGGGATGGCTGTTGCTGCTCGGCCGCCGCGCCAGGTTGCCGGAAAATATCGATAACCGCATTTTCAATCTATTGCAAGTGCTGCTGGCGCTGCTGACCTTGGTGGCGCTGGCGGCCCTGGCTGAAGCGATCCAACAGGGCCTGCTGGGGCTGCCCGATATGCAGGTCGTGGGCAACGGTTCCAGCGCCAATGCGCTGCGCTGGTACCAGGACCGTTCGTCGGGGTTGTTGCCGCAAGCCTGGACGGTATCGGTACCCATGCTGGTTTACCGGCTGTTGATGTTGGCCTGGGCGTTGTGGCTGGCCTTCGCCCTGTTACGCTGGCTGGCTTGGGGTTGGAACTGTTTCAGCAGTGGCGGGCTATGGCGGCGCCTGCGATTGCGCAAGGCCAAGGAG
>Ga0209253_10004429_pt1 | contig 12244 bp, 9 predicted proteins | sample FrelakmetBRP12BR_FD_187145 | JGI IMG/M metagenome (GOLD analysis project Ga0209253, IMG submission 187145) | Freshwater lake sediment microbial communities from the University of Notre Dame, USA, for methane emissions studies - BRP12 BR (SPAdes)... | ecosystem: Environmental > Aquatic >...
AGCTGGTGCCGGTTCGACCTTCACCGGCTGGAGTGGGGCTTGCACAGGTATCGGGACATGTCAGGTGACGATGGATGCGGACAAGTCTGTCATAGCCAACTTCACCTTATTGATCAAGGTTTTCTTTCCTTTGATTTTACAATAGAACCACTCAAAATATATAAAAGGTAATCAAGTAAACCGGTAATAAAACAAATACTGAAGCATGAAAACATGTCGTACTTCCTGAGGACCCTAAACGGGCAGTACATTTGAAGACGATCTGTTTTCCTGGATTCGTCAGGGGATATCAATAGAACGAGTAAGATGTATTAAAAGCCTTGGGATTCTCGGCCCGAATGATTTTTAACAATTGATAGATCGCTCTACGCCTCTTCAATGGAATTGTGATTTTCGATCTAAAGAAGAGACTGTTTGACGAATAAAGAGTTCGACGATTTTACTAACGAATATCAAAGGTTCTGTGCAAGGTGTAAGGTGTTGAACGATCTATGTCACGCTGAGCATTTACTTCTTAATGTGGTAGGTGCTGGGTCTAATTTTGTCTGTGATTTCCACTTTCCATCGTACCATTTTACTGCAGAGTTACCCAACGATTTGTCTTCATTGAATGAGGTACTATCAAAACCATCACACAAAGGATACATGAGTCGATTTAACAATCGAAGATATAAGAAAGATTCATTAGCGTATCAGACACAGACTATCATAATAGTTGACCATGCAAATAAAACACTTGACTGATAATGATGTTATTCAGTGGAATGAATTCGTAGCTGAGGAACCTTTATTTGGGCTTTTGCAATCCTGGGAATGGGGTGAATTTAAAAAAGAATTAGGCTGGAAAGTGTTTCGGATTGCAGTGAATAATGATCGGGGATGCATTATTGCAGGAGCACAGATGCTGATTAAGCCATTGCCTTCAGGACTGGCAAGCATGGCCTATATTCCACGAGGGCCTATTGGAAATTGGTTGGATAAAGAGCTTGCTGAAAAACTTATACCAGAATTACAACGGATTGTTCATCTCTATAAAACTGCTTTTTTAACCATAGAACCACCCCTTTTATGCTCTAAGGAAGTAGAACAGCAAATACAGCAATTGGGTTTTCGTCCTAGTAGATACACAAATCAACCCAATGCTACGATTGTTATCAATATTGACCAGACACTGGATGATATTCTTTTGCAAATGCGAAAAAAAACTCGCCAGTATATCCGTTCTGCTGTTCGAGAAGGAATCACAATTCGCGCCGGTAGCCAGGAGGATTTACCAGCATATTATGAGTTGATGCGAGCAACAGGCCATCGGAACCATTTTCCGGCTCGTTCACAGGAATATTATGAACGCCAATGGCAAATCTTTTCTAAGAGCAGCAATTGTATCCTTCTCATGGCGTTTCTCCAGGACCAACTCTTAGCTGTCCGAGCAATCTATTGCTTCGGTAAGCATGCTGCAGAATTTCATGCCGGCTCACTTCCACACAATTCCAATCTTCATCCCAATTACTTGCTTGTCTGGGAAGCAATACAATGGGCAAAAGTACAAGGATGCTCTACATACGATTTATGGGGGATTCCCACTGAAGTTGGTAATATTGTTTCAGAAGGAAATTATCCTCCAACAATTAAGAGAATGGATGGCCTTTGGGGAGTATATCAATTCAAGAGCGGTTTTAGTAAGAATATTATTTCTTATGTTGGTGCTTACGATTACGTGTTCCAACCCCGACTATATTCACTTTTATCAAACAGGTTTGTAAGAGGGGATACCCTGGATCGAGCTATGACCTGGATGGATTCAATTAGATGGAAATGAGTTAGAGTGGTTTTTTTTGGCGAGAATCCATATTATGATTATCCATTGATTCATGAGAATAGAGAATGAGATACCCTCCGGCTGTAGTGATACCATCCGATAGACCAGCCTCTCTTGGAATCGCCCGATCGTTAGGTCGCAAAGGTATTTCTGTCCATGGTATTGATTCCGACCCTATGGCTTTTGGAATGGCATCCAGATACCTCCAAGCGCACTTACTCCCAAGTACTAACGATTCAGAAGAAAATAAGCTTCAATTTCTCGTCGATTTTGGGAAAAAATTGGGTCAAAAAGCTGTTTTATTCCCTGTATCTGACGAGGATGTTATTCTTTGTTCGAAAGAGCGAAAAGAGCTTGAAAGATATTACCTATACCTAATGCCAGATCATTCCACAATCATAAATCTGCTCACGAAGGATGGTTTGACTAGATCGGCTGAAGCATGTGGTATTCCTGTTCCAAAAATGATTATTCCTGCTGATATTTCAGAACTTGAGGTAATCGCGGGACAGCTCGCTTATCCGGTAATAATAAAACCTGTCTTTAGTCCTTCGTGGCTCCGACCAGAAATCATGGAACTGCTCAGAGATAATCCACTAAGTGGTCCAGCAAAGGTTGCTTACTGCCCAGCACCTGAAATCCTGATACGGACATATCGACAGATTGTTACCTATGACAGCAAAGTCATTATTCAAGAAGTCATTCCAGGTGAGGACGATAACCTGGTTTACTTTTGTTTTTATTTAGATCGCGAATACAAACCATTAGCCACATTTGCAGGTCGAAAGATACGTTTACTACCTGTTGGATTCGGTTCTGCCAGTTATGTACGTAGTTTTTATGATAGGGAGTTAGAAGATATCAGTCTCCAATTATTACATGGGGTAGAATACAAAGGATTAGGTGGGATTGAGTTTAAAAAGGATCCACGTGACGGAAAGTATAAACTAATTGAGTTTAATGCCCGATTTGGCATGTGGGATTCCTTAGGTGTCCGCTGTGGTGTCGATATTCCATTTATTTCCTATTCCGATGCAATTGGTCGGCAAGTTGAAAATCAACGGCAATACCGTGAGGATATCGCCTGGTTTGACTTACAGCGTGATATCAGGGCTTATTTGATCTACAGAAGCCAACGAAAACTTACATTTGTACAATGGTTGCGAACTTTCCGGGGGGAAAAAGACTGGGCGGTATATGCTGCGGATGATTGGAAACCCGCTTTGTATGCTCTTTATCATATATTAGAAAGACCCAAGGCAAAGATTAAGAAACGCTTTTTAGCCCCCTAGACCTGATATTGTCCATTTTTCACCAGATTTCGTATGAGGTAAAATGATATCTTTACTAATTGACCCGTCTTTAGAATATCCAGATGCGCGTGATTTCTTTTCACCAGATGAGCTTTTCCCTGAATATCGATTCAATCATCTTTCAAGTATAAAAAATCCTGTATACACAGCTGTACGGCAATGCTTCGCTCAATCCGGCCTGGATCAGGAGCAATACGGTACACCTCTATGGAATCCCTTGGGTGATTTTATTAAGCCAGGAAATCGAGTGTTCGTTCTTTGTAACTTCGCTAACGAACGGCGTACCAAGGAATTGATTGAGAATTACCAGGCAAGATGCACACATGGCTCTGTCTTACGCGCAGTAATCGATTATATTCTTATTGCAATAGGACAGACCGGTACGGTAAGTTTTGGCAATGCTCCAGTCCAGTTTTGCCGATGGGATTCTGTGCTTGACGATACTGGAGCACGCTCAGTTTTTGACTTTTACCAAATGAGGAAGGTTCCAGTCCAGGCTATTGATTTACGTTTGTTTGTGAATCGTACGAATTCTCTTGGTGCTTCAACCCAGGTTGATAGACGATCAGAAGCAGAAGGGGTCTCAGTCAATCTGGACGGGGATAGCCTTTTAGTGGAATTAGATCGCCATCCAGCCCATCAATATCGAGTTATGAACTATAATCCAAAACGAACAGAATCTTTTCATTCGCATGGTTCCCATACCTATATAATTAATCGCCATATCCTTGAGTCTGATGTTATCTTCAGTATACCCAAGTTAAAAACGCACGAAAAAGTTGGGATTAGTTGCGCTCTAAAAGGGTTTGTTGGAACAGTCGGGCATAAGGACTCCTTGCCTCATCACCGATTTGGATCTCCCCGGATTGGTGGTGATGAGTACCCACAGGATAAAAGTGGTCTACTACAACTTCAATCAGTATTTCATGAGTATGTTCAACAGACTAAGGCCGACAGTAATTGGGGAAGATTATTACGAGTAACTTATCGAGTTATCCGTCGATTAACACGAAAATGGGCACCTACAACAGAAGGTGCTTGGTGGGGAAATGATACCGCTTGGCGAATGGTGTTGGATTTGGTTAGAATCTCTACGTATGCTTCGATAGGTGGAGAGTTACAACCGGCACCTTGCCGGAAGCATTTTGTCTTGATTGATGGTATTTATGGAGGTGAAGGGGAGGGTCCAGCAAACCCAACCGCAGTGCGAAGCGGAGTATTACTGTTCGGTGATAACCTTGTTACAGCAGATTATATAAATAGTATACTAATGGGGTATGATCCTTTATGCATTCCTCTTGTTCGGGAATCATTAACGCTTGCCAAATACCCACTATTAAACCGTGAATTGATGGCGGAACAGATCGTGTGTAATGGAAAACCAAAAGCTCTTTCTGAATTAGAAAAAATGGAGAAATATCACTTTGAGCCCCCTCCTGGGTGGAAGGGAAAATTGTAACGCAAGTCTGTATATTACTGACCAGGAAAAAATGATTACAGGCATCAGACGATATGGCTATTCACGCAATGTTTTCAATGACCAGTGAGCCTTTACGGCTCCCTAATTGATCTTGAGCACCGAAGAAGACTGCCAACCAGGTTGGCAATTAGCCAGTTGAGAGAACCCTCAACAGATTGTCCACCAAAAATATTGACGATGAAATCCATTAGCAGATTATCTGAACTCACAGAAGACTGGAAACATTATATCCATCGGGATGGCTTTCCTTCTGCTCTTCCCCTCATCGCAACTGAAATCGCAAAGCTACCTTATCGACATATCAACTTTGTCGTTGTGGCTCGCTCCCTCCTTGACCCATTCCCCGATTGGCAGCCGAAAACCCAACTCGTGATTCGCCCTTTTGAGACGGCTGATCTCGATTTGGTACGACGGATCGATCGACCGTCAGAAGCCAGATTATGTACGCAACGGCTTGCCCAAGGCCATAAAGGCCTGATGGCATTTTGTGAAGGCCAACCAGCGGGATATGCCTGGGGAAGTACCGATACTCATACCCGTTTGGAAAGAGTGCATCCCAAACTCTTTCCAGGCGATGTTCTCTGCACTGATTCCTTTACCTCCCCAGTATTTCGCGGCATGGGCATCCAAACTGCACTCACTTTAGCCCGACTTTTCTTATTCCGCGAGCTAGGATATTGCCGGGTAATCAGCTATATCGAAGTTCGTAACAGACCCTCATTAGCTGTTTGGCAGAGAAAGTTTAATAGCCAAACCATCGGTTCGATTGACTTCAAGCGTATCGGCCCCTGGTACAGAGTCAGGTATTATTGATCCTGTTTTACCAGATAATGATATATTTGAAGAATTTACTCAAACCTTACTCCTGGAATAAATATTACAATTGGTAGGAGAAAATGGGTATTAACCAGACCTTCCGTAATGGTGTGCTTTATTTGCACACATTCGCTACCGGTCGTCATATCCTCGCATACCTGGAAGAACTAAACCGGACACAATGGCTCGGGTATGATGACCTGATGGCGTTGCAACGCGCCAAGCTCCTGCGCTTGATCGACTATGCATACCGCTATGTTCCCTATTACCAGCACTTATTCGACGCTGCTGGCCTTCACCCAAACGACTTGCAGGAGGACTTGGCTCACCTGAGCCAGCTCCCTATTCTGACCAAGGCGATAGTCCGTGAGCGCTGGAACGAAATGTTGACAACTGAACCCGCGCGCCGCAAAAGTTTGAGTAAGCTCTCCACATCAGGATCGACCGGTCAGCCGTTGATTTTTATGCAAGATACCGATTTTCGCGATTCAGTGACCGCAGATATCCAACGGCACATGGGTTGGGCAGGTTGGAAGCTTGGAGCGCCACAGGCGGTGATCTGGGGTGCACCTTTTACGCAAGACTTGAAGCGTCGAATACGCACACAATTAATAGACTGGGTCTGGAACCGTCTTCAAATCAATGCTTTCATGATGACTAACCAGACCATGATGGCCTTTGCAGAGCAGGTACGACGTCATAATCCGAGAATTCTATTTGGCTATGCATCCAGCCTGCACCGATTTGCCCAGTTTGTGCAGGATAGTCCATATCGAGGGCTCACATTCGACGGGGTCTTTTCTGGTGCAGAATTACTACTCCCGACGGTGCGCGAATACCTTGAAGAGACTTTCCAATGCCGGGTCTTTAATCACTACGGTACGAACGAACTGGGCGGGATGGCCTGCGAGTGTGAAGCTCACACGGGGCTACATATCAGCGTAGAAAATAGCTATGTGGAAATCCTTAGTGAGGGACGCCCAACCAAGCCGGGTGAAGTGGGTGATCTAATCATAACCAATCTAAATAATCTGGGCATGCCATTTATCCGTTACAGCATCGGCGATGGAGGCGCTTGGTGTACTGATGAGGCATGTCCATGTGGACGGGTTTCTCCTCGCTTAAGTTCAGTGGATGGCCGCCGGGCAGATGCCTTCAAGACACGCGATGGGCGTTACATATGGACTGGTTTTACTGGAGCTGCTTTTCGCTGCCTTACACACCCTACTATCCGGCAGTTCCAGGTCGTTCAAAAATCACTGGATCAGATCACTGTCAGGTTAGTTAAAATAGGCGATGTGCCGACATCTAGTTTAGAGGAAATTACCCAGACATTTCAGGCTACCTTTGGGGAGGGTGTCATTGTCAACTTTGAATATCCAGACGAAATACCGCCCTTACCCTCAGGAAAACATCAATATGCAATTTCCGAGGTACCACAATGAATCTGGATAAGTTATAATCGATATCTGGAGACATCGAGGCTCGGGTTAAGGTTGGTTGCACCTGATGAAGGTTGTCTAATACAAATCTCATCCACAAGGAATCATTGGATAAACTAATCATTGTGCTATGGAAAGTTGGCAAAGTCTCTACATCTTTAATAAACCAAGTCGAACGGACAAATCAAACCAATTTTGATGAGAGAATAATGTGGAATTCCAGTTCTCAGAACAGATACCACCTTTATCATCCTTCAAGTACTGGCATGTCGTATACAAAGTGATACTTGGATCTTAAACGATGCCCATTGGAACGGTCCAGAAAGAAACAACGGTCTCTGAATGTGATACCGCTCGATGGACACTTAGTCTTCATCCTAATAAATCGAGGAGGTAGTTATGTCTGTCCGGATTCATCCGACCGCAGAAGTATCGGAGATGGCGGTTATCGGTGATGGCACCAGTATCTGGCATCAATGCCAGGTACGCGAAGGCGTCAGAATAGGGGAGAAATGTATTCTTGGAAGAGGCGTCTACGTAGACGCTGGCGTTTCGATCGGAAATCATGTAAAGATTCAAAACTATGTTTCCATTTACCATGGGGTAACTATTGAAGATGGGGTGTTCATCGGTCCCCATGTCTGCTTCACCAATGACCTGCGACCGCGGGCAATCAACGCGGATGGGTCACTAAAGGCAGCGGATGATTGGGTCTTGAGCTTGACCCTGATCAAATATGGAGCTGCGTTAGGAGCGAATTCCACCATCCGCTGCGGGGTGACAATCGGTGAGTGGGCGATGGTTGGTTCTGGCAGTGTTGTAACCAAGGATATTCCTGCCCACGGACTTGTGGCGGGTAATCCAGCAAAACTACGTGGTTATATTTGTCGTTGTGGAGAGAAACTCCTGCCAAAGGAGACGACTCCTGATGAAACAAGCCTGTACTGCCCCAAGTGCCAGTTTGAATTATCGATCCCCCTTCATAAAGACCTGAAATAGACCATATAGGAGAATTAGCAATGATCCCCATATCGAAGCCATTCATCGGTGATGCTGAAAAACAGGCTGTATTAGAAGTCCTAGAGTCGGGCATGCTCGTCCAAGGATCTCGGACAGCCAAACTAGAAGAAAAGTTTGCGGCTATCTGTGGCACGCAACATGCTATTGCCACTTCCTGCGGGACAACTGCCTTGCATGTCGCGCTACTAGCTCATGGAATTGAGACCGGCGATGAGGTGATTACGACCCCATTCACATTTATGGCATCCGTAAATGCCATTTTCTATGTTGGCGCAAAGCCTGTTTTTGTGGATATTGAAGAAGACACGTTTAATATAAATCCCGAGCTGATCGAAGCTGCAATTACAAAAAAAACGAGAGCGATCCTTCCGGTTCATTTGTATGGGTATCCGTGTAACATGGATGCCATCCTGAGCATTGCCGATAAGTATGGATTGTTTGTCATTGAAGATGCATGCCAGGCGGTTGGCGCAAGGTATAAAGGCAGGGCAGTGGGATCTTTCGGTACAGGCTGCTTCAGCCTGTATGCGACCAAAAACATCATGGCGGGCGAAGGGGGTATGATTACCACGAATGACGAAGCCCTCGCTCAACGCTGCCGGATGATCCGCAATCATGGGATGCAGCGCCGTTATTACCATGAAATCATGGGCTACAACTTCCGAACCTCCGATCTCCACTCCGCCATCGGATTAGCCCAAGTGGATCGGTTGGCAGAATTTACCCAAAAAAGGAGGGAGAATGCAGCCTATCTGAATGCACATATCACAAGTGTGAAAACACCTAAAGTCAGAGTAGACTATGAACACGTCTGGCATCAGTATACAATTCGGGTTGATAAAAGCCGTAATCGAGATTTTGCTATGAAACAGTTGAATGATGCTGGTGTTGGCACAGGCATCTTCTACCCAATCCCAGCCTACCGACAAGCTTATCTCATAGAAGCTGGCTATGGAGACGTTTCTTTACCTGTTACAGAATGCATAGTGGACGAAGTCATTTCTTTACCCGTCCACCCTCAATTGACGCAGGCTGATTTAGAAACGATTGTGACCGAGGTAAACAAGTTATGACCCTTAAAACAGCTGTGATCGGTGTTGGTAGTATGGGACGTAATCACGCTCGTGTGGATTGGGAATCGCCTGAAGTACAGCTCGTGGGGGTAGCAGACCAAAGAGAAACCGTAGTGAAGGCGATTGCCGAGCGGTACAACACGAGAGCTTATACAGATTTTCGATATCTGCTGGACGAACAGAAGCCAGATGCTGTCACGATCGCAGTACCGACCATCTGCCACATGGAAGTTGCGATGGAAGTCATCCAGCGAGGAATTCACCTACTAATCGAAAAACCTATTGCATTCAGTGTGGATGAGGCCAGAGTCATGATCGAAGCTGCTCGGAAAGCAAATGTGCAGCTCATGGTGGGTCATATCGAGCGTTTTAACCCGGCCGTGATCGCTCTCAAGAAACACCTGGTTGATCATGAATTAGGCCATGTCTTCCAAATCGATGCTCGCCGCCAAGGCCCACTTCCAGAAAGAATAAGCGATGTTGGTGTAGTAGTAGACCTGGCAGTGCACGATCTGGATATCATGCGCTATGTGACCCAGGCGGAAATCACACGGGTTTATGCAGAAACCGAGCATGGAATTCACAGTCAAAAAGAAGACCTGTTATCTGGAGTAGTAAGATTATCCAATGGGACAATCGGCACCCTTTTGATCAATTGGATTACTCCAACCAAGATCCGTGAGTTCTATGCCACCGGCGAACGTGGCATGTTCAAAGTAGATTACCTAACGCAAGATCTATACTTTTACGAGAATGCCAAGGCCGATGGAGGTGAATGGGATACTTTACGCGTCCTCCGCGGGGTAAGTGAGGGGAAGATGGTGCGTTATTACATTGAGAAAAGAGAGCCTCTGCGGGTTGAACACGAGGCGTTCATAGCAGCGGTACGCGGTGAAGCGCCTATCGCCGTCTCTGGTGATGATGGATTGCGTGCATTAATGCTTGCTGAAGCAATTGTCACCTCCGGGTTTGAACATAAGTTAATGCAATGTTCATAGATACAGTGCTCGATTTGCCCAGCTATCAACCCCTCTAGATGATCAGCATCTAGGATCACAAGATGGAAGAATGAATTTAAGACATTTTTTATCAAAGATAGTTATTTCAAAAAGGACGGCATTTGGGCTAATACTCATTGAAATAGTCCTGGCTATAGGCATACTCATGGTTATCTTCTCTTTCTTCCGGGCTCAGGACAAACTAGCCTACCTGTCTGTTATCAGTGGAGATGTAAAAGTAAGCGATGGTATTACCGAAATTGAAGCCAAGAACGGAGATCTCACCGCCCGGAATATGCGTACCCTGGTGAAAACGGGTCAAGGGATTGCCAGTCTGAGGTTACAAGATGGCTCGTTAATTATCATCGATGAAGCATCGACAGTCGAGTTTAATCGGTATGACGATAATGACCCGAGAAAGTCCTTCGCATTAAACCTAGTAAAGGGCAGATTATTGGTGATTAACGAGAATGGTAGCCAGGCTCCCACCCAACTCTTAATTGGAGGTGATGTCGCTGTACGAATCTCCGACGCCGTGATGGGTCTCGAGATTAATTTGGATGACGAAGTCCGTAAAAGGGTAGACTGCCTGATTGGGCAGTGTCTGGTGAATGGGTATTACTTGTTATTACCGGGGCAAAATGCTCAGATCAAGCCGGGTGGTACTGCCCTGTTTATAGGGGGTATACCTTATGAAACCTGGATTTCATTGGGAAGAGCAAGCGAACCCAATCCTGCTCTTTCGGTTATGCTCGCCAACATTTTCCCAACGATCACAACTTTGCCAACTTACACCCCCAAACCGTCATCAACTCCACGCCCATCATTTACACCAACCCAGATCTATACGCAAATTACAGCTTTAACACCAACCGAAACGATGACGCTCATTGCTTCTACGCCAACACCTAGCCTTACGATGACTCCAACTCCATTTATTGTCTATGAAACAAATACGCCAATACCTCCAACCAATGTTCCTCCATATCCGACCAATGTTCCTCCATCTGCGACGAATATTCCACCATCTCAGACCAGTATTCCACCATCTCAGACCAGTATTCCACCATCTCCAACCAATATTCCACCAACTCCCACCAGATCTCAACCCATCGTAATAGAATCGTGCGAAGTTAATCCATCCTCAGTTCCCATTGGCTTAAACGTAACGATAACATTTATTATTCATTTCTCTTCGCGTACTCCAGGATATGGATTTGATGCATCAATCAACCCCATATATCCTGGGCAAAGTGGTTGCAGTGGTGTTGACTCAGATGGTGATGGAATGGCCTATTGCGATGGATCCTCAGGTGAACTACCAGAGTTAACCACCATATTTGTTACCCTAAGCTCACCGGTGGGTAACTGTGATGTCAGTTACAGTTCTCGATAGGTTTAGCAATCTCTTGTGTAATTTTAGGGATATACTTTGTGTAGAGATCTAACTGGTATGAAAGGATGTATTTATGATGCAAATTAGGACCACTACTCTAGTTAGGTTATGCATTATATTGACCTTATATGCATTATTGGGAAATTTAAATATATTCGAAATTCAAAAGGTCTTAGCAGATAAGAATACATCCAACGGCCAATACGATATAGAGAATATCCGGACCTACCCGGCTGATTACAAGATCAACCAAGCTGCCCTTCGCCTGACCAAGGCCGCGACAGAAACAAGCTTCAGTGCTGCGGGAGTAACGCTGCATTATACGCTCGTAGCGACGAATATCGGCGATGTCACTCTGACTGATGTGAGCATCACCGATGCCAAGCTTGGTACACTGGTCTGCACGCCCTCGCAGGGAGCCACATTGAACCCGGAAGATACATTAAGCTGCACCGGCACTTACCTGACCACACAAGCCGATGTGGATGCCGGTAAGGTCGACAACACGGCCAATGCGAGCTCGACCCAGGTGGCTGCTGATCCAGCCAGCGTGTCAGTGCCTGCCACGCAAAACCCACACCTAAACCTGACCAAGGTCGCCACAGAAACAAGCTTCAGTGCTGCGGGAGTAACGTTACATTATACGCTCGTAGCGACAAATAACGGTAATGTCACGCTTACCAATGTGAGCATCATCGATACCAAGCTGGGTACGTTGGTCTGCACACCCGCGCAACCAGCCACGCTAGCTCCGTTAGCGAGCTTGAGCTGCACTGGCACCTACCTGACCACGCAAGCCGATATGAATGCAGGTAAGGTGGACAACACGGCCAATGCGAGCTCGAACCTGGTTGCTGCTGATCCAGCCTGCGTGTCAGTGCCTGCCA
>Ga0209253_10004430_pt1 | contig 12242 bp, 12 predicted proteins | sample FrelakmetBRP12BR_FD_187145 | JGI IMG/M metagenome (GOLD analysis project Ga0209253, IMG submission 187145) | Freshwater lake sediment microbial communities from the University of Notre Dame, USA, for methane emissions studies - BRP12 BR (SPAdes)... | ecosystem: Environmental > Aquatic >...
GAGCGTGTCGGCGCTCGCCGGCGATGTCGCGACCGCGTCGCTCAGCTCGGCGATCACCCCGGCGCCCTCGACACGCGCGGTCCGCACGGGCACGGCGTCGTGCAGGTCGACGACGATGCGCAACCGCTTCCTGTACTCGGCGGCGCGCACCTTCGCGACGACGGGGTCGTCGACCGGGAAGCGCTGCTCGCGGCCGTCGGTACGGGCGAGCGGCCCGGAGACCTCCATGACCAGCCGCGGGGGGCTGTCCATCGAGAAGCTGCGCATGCTCTCGGGGGCGCGGCTCAAGGCCACGACCACGCGCCGCCCCGCGCCCGTCTGCTCGACGCGGACGTCGCGGATGGACAGCGTCGGCGACGCCTCGGCCCCCGTTTCCACCGCCACCCCCGTCGACCCCTGCGCGACGTCGTCCGCCGGGGCCGGCGTCACCCATGCCGCGGCCGCCGCGACCAGCAGCAGCCCCGACCACGCACGCCTGACGCTCCTCATTGCTTCCCCCTCTCCTCGGCCTCGTCGAGCTCCAGCACCACCTCGGATGCCTGCGTCTCGCCGTAGTAGTCCTGGTTGTTCTCGCGCACGACGACGCGGCCGCGCTCGATCGCGTGTACCGCACCGCCGTTCGGCCCGATCGGCGTGCCGACCTTCACGATGTATCCGAGTCCTGCGTCGTCCTCGACGACGGCCCGGCGCAGCGCCGAGTCGTAGATGACGGCGACGAGCCGCAGCTGCCCCAGCTCGTAGCGCTGCAGCGGTGTCGTGGCGTCCAGCGCGCTCGCGCGCGGCGGACGGAACGGATCGCGCCGTCCGGCAGCCTCGTACGGCCTGTCCGCCGCCGCGGGCACCGGGGCATCGAGCGCGGCCGTGCGCGCCGGCGCCGGCCATCCCGGCCCGGCGAGGAGCGCCAGGCCGAGCCCCATCACCATCGTCCGCGTCATGCTCCGCTCCTCGCGTCCGCCTTCGCGGCGCCCTTGCCGCCCTTGTCGCCCTTCTCGTTCTTCTTCGCCTCGGCGATCCGCGCCCGCTCCGCCTCGTTGAGGAAGCGGAAGGTGGTGGCGGTCACGGACGCCTCGAGAACCATCTGATCGCCCTTCACGCTCGGCTTCTCCAGCTTCATGTCGCCGACGTTGACGATCCGATCGAGCCGCCGCACGCGGTCCAGGAACAGCGCGACGTCGTGGTAGGTGCCGCGCATCTTCATCTCGACCGGCACCTGCGCATAGAAGTCGGCGTACGTCTCCGGCTTCTGCCGGAAGAGCGTGATGTCCAGGCCGACACCGCGTGCGCTCGCCGCGATGACGGAGAGCAGCTCGGCGATCTCCCGCTGGTCGGGCAGCCGGGCCTCGGCGCGGCGCAGCTCGGCCTGCAGGTCGCGCAGCTCGCGTTGGGCCGTGGCGCGCGTGTCGGTCTTGGAGCGCTTCTGCTCGAGCTCGGTGCGCCGCTGCGCGAGCGTCGCCTGCACCTCGGCCAGCGTCTCCGAGCGCGGTCCGTAGACCCACTGCCAGTCGAGCACGAACACGATGGCGATCACGAAGACGAGCAGCCCCAGCTTCTGCGCCGCCGGTCGCTCGCGGATGTCGTTCAGCAGGCCCGCGATCATGGCTTCGCCCTCTCGACCGCGGCGGTGCGCGGCCCGGCCGTGCGCGCCGGTGCCGTGGGCGCGGCGGGCCCGGCGCTCGCCGGCGCGGCCTGCGGGCCCAGGTAGTTCACCTGCGCGGTGATGACGAACTTCTTCTGCTTCACGCCGCTCTTGTCGTCCTGGCTCGTCTCCTGGAGGTCGACGCCCGCGAAGAAGGGGGAGCCGCCCAGGCGACGCAGGAATTCGGCGACGGTCTGCTCGTCGACGCCGAAGCCGACGAGCTTCACCGAGCCGGCGCTCTCCGTCAACTCGGTGAGCCACAGCCGGTCCGGGGTGGCGGCGGAGAGGTCGCCGAGCACCTTCACCGGGCCGCCGCTCTTCGCCTCGAGCTTGCCGATCACCGTGAGCTTCTCGCGCAGCTCCTGCTTCTGCTGGTCCATGCGCGTGATCTCCGCGAAGGAGCCCTGCAGCGACGCGATCTGCTGGTTGACGCGCGAGAGCGCGCGGTTGGAGGTCATGATGCGCGCCTGCTGCCACGAGTGCGCGAGCACGAGCACCAGCACCGCCGCGCCCACCGCGACCGCGACGGCCGCCGTGTCGCGGCGCTGGCCGGCGGCACGGTTGGCCTCCTCGGCCGGGATCAGATTGATGCGGATCATTTGTCCCCCGGACGGCGGGTCGCCAGGCCCACCGTGACGGCGAGCGCCGGGCCGCATTCTTCGACCAGCTGCCGGTCGATGCGCGAGTCCATCGCGAGCCGCCGGAACGGGTCGACCACCTCCACCGTGCAGCCGAGCCGGTCAGCCAGCTGCGCCGTGAGCCCCGGCATGCGCGCCGGACCGCCCGACAGCATCACCGCGCCGAGCGGCTCGTCGGTCGCCGCGGTCCAGAAGAACCCGATGGCCCGCTGGATCTCCTCGACGATGAACTCGGTGACGGGCGCGACCACGGCGGCGCTGGCGTCGGCGGCGATGCCGCCGGCGAGCTTCCCGCGCTGCAGCTCGGCGGCGACCTCGGGCGTCACGCCGAGCTGGCGCACGAGCGCGTCGGTGAATTCCGCCGCGCCGACCGGCACGTCGCCCGTGAAGGTCGAGCGGCCGTTCTTCAGGATGTTGATCGACGAGTAGCGTGCGCCGATGTTGACGAGCGCCACGGGGCTCCCGTCGTCGGGTGGGTCGTAGTTGAGCTCGTAGGCGTTCTCGAGCGCGAAGTAGTCGACGTCGACCAGCACCGGCTCGAGCCCGGCCGCGCGGATCGTGTCGGTGTAGGAGTTGATGATCTCCCGCTTCACCGCGACGACCAGGATCTCCACCTTGTCGCCGTCCTCGAGGGCGTCGATCACCTGGTAGTCCAGGTTGACGTTGTCGAGCGAATCCGGAACCAGCTGGGCCGCCTCGGCGTAGACCGCCGTTTCCATGCTGGCGGCGGCCTGCGCCGGCAGGATCACCTTCTTCACGATGACCGCGGGGCCAGGCACGGCGGTCAGCACCGCCCGCGCCTGGACGCCGGTCCGCTGCACGAGTTCGCGGATCGCCTCGGCCACCGCCAGCGCGTCCTGGATCACGTTGGACTGGATCACGCTCGCAGGCAGCGCGTGCATGCCCAGCGCCGAGAGGCGCGGGCCGTGCGGCCCGTGCGACACCGCGGCCAGCTTCACGCTGCTCGAGCCGATGTCGAGCGCCAGAAAGCTCTCCTGGCGCCTGAGGAAGCTCGGCAGCCTGCCCCCGCGCATGCGATCGAACAGGGCGGCCGGATTCAGGCTCAACGATGGCACAGCTCGGTCCTCCTCATCGTCCACTCCCCAGTCGCCCCCCTCTGGGCGCTCGGCCTTCGGTCTCGCAACGCCTGCCGCGCACGGGCGCTGCACACCGCTGCTCCGCGGCATCCCGCCCGCTGCGCGACCCGCTGCACATGATTGCAACCGCCGTGCCCGGACGAGTGCGCCTTGCGTGGTCAGCGAAAACGAGAAGGCCCGGCCGCATCGCTACGGCCGGGCCTTCCCGTGTGCAGAAAGGAGGGGCTGGGGGGCGAGAGAGAGCAAGCCCGGTGCCAGCGCGGGGTGACCGGGAAGACGCGTGTTTCCGGCGCGGCGGTCTGCCGCGAGCGTCGAGATCCCGTCGCCAGCGTCGCGTTCCCGACACCGGTCGCGGGGCGGCGCTTTGACACCCTCGCGTCACGATCCTAAGCACGCTGTCCATTCATGAACGGGCTCGTCGAGATCGCGCCGCTGCCGCCCGTTCCGCGTCACGACTGCTTCACGTATCGCGTGCCGGAGACGCTGCGCGCACGCATCCGCCCGGGCATGCGCGTGCGCGTTCCGCTCGGGCGGCAGACGCGCACGGGCGTGGTGGCGGCGTTCGCGCAGACCGAGCCCGCCGGCGGCGTGAAGGCGGTGATCGACCTGCTCGACGCCGAGCCGTTCCTTCCCGACGACCTGCTCGAGCTGTCGCGGTGGACGGCGCGCTACTACCTCGTCCCGCTGGCCGAGGTCATCGCGACCATCGTACCGGCGCGCGTGCCCGAGCAGGCGCGCGAGCGGGCGCTCGTGCTCGCGCAGCGCCTCCCGCCCGATGCCGAGGCGGCCATGGCCCGGCGCGCGCCGACGCGGGCCGCAGCCTACCGCCTGCTGGTCGAGGCGAACGGGCACGGCGTGCCGGCCCGCGCGCTGCGGGCCGCGGGCGCCGGCGACGCGGCCCTGCGGGCACTGGTCGAGGCCGGCGTCGCGGCCCTCGTCGAGACCGTGAGGCCCCGGGGCATTCCGCCCGCCGCCGTGCCGCGACCGCCGCTGACCCTCACCGCCGAGCAGCAGGCGGCGGTGGCTGCGATCGCTGGCGCGCTCGAGGCGGACGCGGGCGGCGGCTTCCTGCTCCACGGCGTGACCGGCAGCGGCAAGACCGAGGTCTTCCTCGCCGCCGCCGAGGCGGCGCTCGCGGCCGACCGCGACGTCCTTGTGCTCGTCCCCGAGATCGCGCTGACGCACCAGGTGGTGGAGCGGGTGCGCGGCCGCTTCGGCGACCGGGTCGCCGTGCTGCACAGCGGGCTCGGCCCGCGCGAGCGCTGGAGCGAATGGCGCCGCATCCGCACCCGCGAGGCGCGGGTCGTGGTGGGTGCCCGCTCGGCCGTGTTCGCGCCGCTCGCGCGCCTCGGCCTGGTCGTCGTCGACGAGGAGCACGACGCCGCCTACAAGCAGGAGGACGGCATCCGCTACAATGCGCGTGACCTCGCCGTGGTGCGCGCCCGGCTCGCCGGCGGTCCGTGCGTCCTGGCCTCGGCCACCCCGTCCGCCGAGAGCTGGCAGGCCACGCGGGACGGGCGGCACCGGCTGCTGCCGCTGCGCGCGCGCCCGACCGGCCAGCCGCTGCCGGCCGTCGAGCTGGTGGACCTGCGCGGACGGCCGCGACGGCCCGGCGGTCCCGAGCTGCTCTCCGCCGAGATGCGCGCCGCGCTCGAGCACACGCTCGCCGCTGGGCGCCAGGCGCTCGTCTTCCTGAACCGCCGCGGCTACGCCGCCTGGCTGCAGTGCCCGGGGTGCGGCGCGACGGCCGAATGCCCGAACTGCAGCGTGACGCTCACCTGGCACCGCGCCCTCGGCGCGCTCGTCTGCCACCACTGCCAGCACCGGCGCGCACCGGGCGCCGCCTGCGCCGAGTGCGGCGGCCCACCGCCCCAGGCCTTCGGCGTGGGGACCGAGCAGATCGAGGCGGCGGTGCAGGCCTGCTTCCCGGCGGCGGCGGTGCGCCGGATGGACCGTGACGTCGCGCAGCGCCCGGCGGCGCAGCGACGCATCCTGGCCGACTGGCGCGCTGGCGACACCGACGTGCTGGTCGGCACGCAGATGGTCAGCAAGGGCCACGACGTGCCGGGGGTCACGCTGGTGGCGGTGCTGCTGGCCGACCTCTCGCTCAACGTCCCGGACTTCCGCGCCGGCGAGCGGACCTTCCAGCTGCTCGTGCAGGTGGCCGGACGCGCCGGGCGCGGCGATGCGCCGGGCCGCGTCCTGGTGCAGACGTTCCGCCCGGGGCACCCGGCGCTCGCGCACGCGGCACACCACGACTTCGAGGGGTTCATGGCCGGCGAGCTCGAGCGCCGCCGCGCGCTCGACTACCCACCCTTCGCGCGCCTGATCGCGCTCCGGCTCGACGCCGCCGACGCCGCCGGGGTCGAGCGCGCGGCCGACGACGTCGCCGCGCACCTGCGCGCCCTGGCGGCGGCGCGCGGGCTCGGGGCCGGAGCCGTGCTCGGCCCCGCGCCGCCGCCGATCGCGCGGCTGAAGGGCCGCCACCGCCGGCAGGTGCTGCTGCGCGCGGCGGATGTCCCGGCGCTGCGCGCCCTCGCGCGCGCGGCGAAGGCGCGCGAGGGCGCGCTGCACCGCTCGGGGTGCCGGCTGATCGTCGACGTCGACCCGTACGCGATGTGACCGGGCTCGCGGATCCGCGTTGCGGCTACGGCGGGCGCCCGCTACACGGGAAGGGGTCCGATGCCCATCCGGCGCATCCACACCTTCCCCGACCCGGTCCTGAAGGTCGCGGCGTCGCCCGTCGCCAACATCGACGGCGCGATCGCCGCGCTCGCAGAGGACATGGCCGAGACCATGTACGCGGCGCCGGGCATCGGCCTCGCCGCACCCCAGCTCGGCGTCGCGCAGCGCCTGATCGTGCTGGACGTGCACGAGCACGACGACGGCCCGGGCAAGCACCTGCTCAAGCTCGTCAACCCGGTCATCGCGGAGCGCGAGGGCACGATCTCCTTCGAGGAAGGCTGCCTGTCGGTGCCGGACTACACGGCGCCGGTGGTGCGCGCGGAGCGCGTCCTGGTGCGCGCCTGGACGCCGGACGAGCAGGAGATCGCCATCGAGGCGGACGGCCTGCTGGCCGTGGCCCTGCAGCACGAGATCGACCATCTCGACGGCAAGCTGTTCCTGGACCGGATCTCGCGCCTGAAACGCGAGCTGTACCGCTCGCGGCAGAAGAAGCTCGAGCGGCAGGGGCGGGAGAGCGGGACATCGTCACGGCGGACGCCGGTCATCTGAGCGGCTGGCGCCTCGTCTTCATGGGCACGCCGGCCTTCGCGTGCCCGAGCCTCGAGGCGCTGCTCGCCCGGCCGCGGGACCGCGTGGTGGGCGTCGTCTGCCAGCCGGACCGGCCGCGGGGCCGCGGCCTGCACGTCGAGCCGCCGCCCGTGAAGCGGCTGGCCCTCGCCCACGGCGTCCCGGTCCTGCAACCGCGGACGGTGCGCGACGCGGCGTTCCAGGAGTCGCTGCGCGCCTGGGCCCCCGACCTCGTCGTGGTCGCGGCCTACGGGCGCATCCTGCCACGCGCCGTGCTCGACCTTCCGCCGCGCGGGTGCGTCAACGTGCACGCCTCGCTCCTGCCGCGCCATCGCGGTGCCGCACCGATCGCGTGGTCGATCCTCAGCGGCGACGCGACGACCGGCGTCACGATCATGGCCATGAGCGAGGAGATGGACGCGGGCGACATCCTGCTGGCGCGCGAGACGCCGATCGCGCCGGACGACACCACGGGCACGCTGACGGCCCGGCTCGCGGCGCTCGGCGCGGAGGCGCTCGGCGACGCGCTCGACCTGCTGCAGGCCGAGCGGCTGCGGCCCCTGCCGCAGCCGGCGGAGGACGTCACCTTCGCGCCCAAGCTCGAGCGCGAGCAGGGCCGGCTCGACTGGCGCCGGCCCGCCGACGAGCTCGACCGGCGGATCCGCGCCGTGACCCCGGAGCCCGGCGCGTTCACCACCGTTGGCGGCAAGCTGCTCAAGGTCCACCGTGCGGCGCCGGCGCCCGGCGAACCCCCGGGCCGAGCGGGCACCGTGCTGCGCGTCGAGCGGCACGGCGTCGTCGTGGCGACGGGCGCCGGCGCGCTCCGCCTCCTCGAGGTCCAGCTCGAGGGCAAGCGCCGCATGGCCGCGGCAGCCTTCGCCGCCGGCGCCCGGCTCGGGCCCGGCAGCCGGCTCGGGGACGAGGGGTAGGCCGTGCCGGCGCCCCGCAGGGCGGGGACGCCTCGCCCCTCGGTCGACGCGCGGGCGATCGCGCACGAGATCCTGCTGCGCGTCGAGCAGACGGATGCCTTCGCCGACGTCCTCCTCGCCGCACGCCTGGCCGACGCCGCGCTGGCGCCGCCGGATCAGGCCCTCGCCACCCGCCTCGTGTACGGAACCCTGGCCTGGCAGCTGCGGCTCGACACGCACCTCGCCGCGCTGGCGGACCGGCCGCTGCCGCGGCTCGACCCGCCGGTCCGCGCCGCGCTCCGGCTGGGGCTCTACCAGATCCTCTTCCTCGACCGCGTCCCCGCCTACGCGGCGGTGGACGCCAGCGTGCGGCTCGCGGGAGGACGAGCCAGCGGCTTCGTGAACGCTGTGCTGCGCCGCGCCGCGCGCCTCGGCCGCCAGGGTCTCGCCCTGCCCGACGCCGCGACCGATCCCGTGGCGCGGCTCGCGGTCGAGTGGTCGCATCCGCGCTGGCTGGTCGAACGCTGGGTCGCCGAGCTGGGCGAGGCGGAGGCCCGGGCGCTCCTCGCCGCCGATGCCGAGGTGGCTCCTACGGTGGTGCGCGCGAACCGGCTGCGCACGACGCGCGAGGCGCTCGCCGCCGAGCTGGCGGCAGCCGGCGTCGAGACCGCGCCCGCGCGCTGGGCCGCGGACGCGCTCGCCGTGCGCGGCGGAGCGGCGCGGCTCCACGCGAGTGCCGCCTGGCGGGAGGGACGGCTCGCGTTCCAGAGCGAGGCGTCGCAGCTCGCCTGCGCGCTGCTCGCGCCGGCGCCTGGGGCGACGCTGCTCGACGCCTGCGCCGCGCCGGGCGGGAAGAGCGCGTTGCTGGCGGCATGGACCGGCGACGCGGGCCGGGTGGTCGCGCTCGACCCGCACGTCGCCGGCGCGCGCCGCATCGCAGCCGAGGCCGCGCGGCTCGGTGCCGCGGCAGTCCGCGTCGTGGCGGGCGATGCCCGGCGGCCGCCGCTTGCGGGTCACGTCGACGCCGTCCTGGTCGATGCCCCCTGCACGGGGCTCGGCACGCTGCGCCGTCACCCCGAGCTGCGCTGGCGCCGCCGTCCCGACGACGTGTCCCGGCTGGCGCAGCTGCAGCGCGACATCCTCTCCGGCGTCGCGCCGCTGGTGCGCGCCGGCGGCGTGCTGGTCTACGCCGTCTGCACGATCAGCCGCGAGGAGAGCGAGGCCGTGGTCGAGGCGCTCCTCGCCACCGAGCCGCGTTTCAGCCTGGAGGACGCCGCGGGGTTCGTGCCGCGCGAGCTGGTCGACGCCGCGGGCTTCCTCCGCACCCTGCCGCACCGCCACGGCCTGGACGGGTTCTTCGCGGCACGGCTGCGCGCGCAGGGATGACGCGGGGCGCGCGGGAGGCTGGCGTCCCCTCGCGTCGCGCGCTACGGGACGGCGTGGCCCGCACGATCGCGCCCTCGATCCTCTCGGCCGACTTCGGCCGGCTCGGCGAGGAGGTGGCGGCGGTGACGGCGGCCGGCGCGGACTGGATCCACGTCGACGTGATGGACGGGCACTTCGTCCCGCCGATCACGATCGGGCCGCTGATCGTCGCGGCGGTGCGGCGCGCCACGTCGCTGCCGCTCGACGTCCACCTGATGATCGAGCGTCCCGAGCGCCATGTGGACGAGTTCGTGCGGGCCGGCGCCAACCGCGTGACGATCCACGTCGAGGCCTGCCCCGACCCGATCCCGGTGCTCGACGCGATCCGGCGCGCGGGCGCCAGGCCCGGCCTGTCGCTGAACCCGCCCACCTCCATCGACGCGGTCGCGCCGTTCCTGCGGGCGGTGGATCTGGTCCTCGTGATGACCGTCACGCCGGGCTGGGGAGGGCAGGCGATCGTGCCGGGCTGGCAGGAGCGCGTGCAGGCGGCGCGCCGGCTGCGCGAGGCCGCGGGCCTCAGCTTCCTCATCGAGGTGGACGGCGGCATCAAGGCGCACAACGCGGCCGAGGCCGCAGAGGCCGGGGCCGACGTGCTGGTCGCTGGCTCGGCGGTCTTCGGCGCGCCCGACTACGCCGCCGCGATCCGCGTGCTCCGCGGACGGTAGGCGCGCGACCCGAGACACGCACCTCGGAGGCGGGGTGCGGGGGCGGCGGGCCTGCCGCCCCCGGAGATGCCCAGGCCTGCCAGTCGCCATCCGGCAGGTTCGCGTCCACCATGAAGGCCTTCTGCGGCGGCGCCGGGGACGGACCGCCCGCCCATTGACAGACCCGCCCCCGACGCCGCCGTGCCGGCCGCGGGACTCAGCTCCCGCGGCCCGACCCCGAGCCTGCGTCGCCGACCGTGATCTGGTCGCGCAGGCTCTCGTAGAGCTTGTCGCCGATGCCCTTCACCTTGCGCAGATCCTCGGGCGCCTTGAACGGCTCGCGCGCACGGTGCTCGACGATGGCCTGCGCCTTCGATGGCCCGATGCCCGGCAGGCCCGCGAGCTCGGCCGCGCTCGCGGTGTTCACGTTGACGCGCCCGCCCGGATCGGGCTTCGCGGCCCCCGGCGGCGCGGCTCCGGCGCTGCCGACGAGCAGCGCGAGCGCGGCGATCGTCGTCAGGATGGTCCCCAGTCGCTTTCGCGTCTTCATCCGTCACCTCCTCGACGGCGCCCTCGCGGCGCCGACACCGGCAGCGCGAGCGCAAGCGCCGTGCCGGGTGGCAGACCCCGAGGGCGGGGGCGATACGGCGCGGGCGGGCCGGCCGCTGCAACGGTCCGTGGGACGATCCGTTGCAGGCCCTCGTCGCGGCCTTTCCTTCGTGCAGCACCTGTGTTAGCTCCGTTGCTCTCGCGTCATCGCCCGGCCCCGGGGTGTAGCTCAGCCTGGCTAGAGCACTGCGTTCGGGACGCAGGAGTCGCTGGTTCAAATCCAGTCACCCCGACTTCAAGCGCCGTGGTGTCGGTCGCGAGGCGGAGGAGCAGGGTGAGGAGGGCACGCACCAGGATCACGTGGGCGCTGGCCTTCGCGGCCATGCTCGCCGTGACGGCCGTCGAGGCACAGCCGCGCGGCACGCTGCAGACGACCGGCCGGCTGCGCGAGCAGGCGGACCAGGAAGCCCGCATCCTGGCGACCGTCGCCAAGGGCGCCGTCGTCACCGTCCTCGCCGAGGACCGTGGCTGGCTCCGCGTGCGGCTGCCGGACGGCACCACAGGGTGGCTGTGGGCTGCCAACGTCCGCCTCGAGCGGGGCGCGCAGCGCGACGAGGCACCCGCGTCGACCGCGCCGGCACCGGCCACGCTGGCGACCCCTGTGCCGGCCGCGGGGCCGACGAGCGACGAGCTCCGCGCCGTGCGCGCCGAGATCGAGACGCTGCGCCAACGCCAGCCCGGCGCCAGCACCGCCGACCTCGAGCGGCTCCGGTCGGAAGTGCGGGCCCTCGCCGCCGCGCAGCGCGATCTCGAGCGGCGCCTGCACCTGGACGTGCCGGCCACCGTGCCGATCGACGTCGTCACGGAGGGAGCGGCGGGTGAATCGACGAGCGTGCCGGGCGGTGGTGGTGGCGTCGGCGCCGTCGCCGCCGTCCTCGTGCTGGCGGGCGGCGCGATCGGGTGGATCGGCAGCCGGCTCGCGCTGCGCCGCCGGGAGCGCCGCCAGCGCGTCCGGCTCTGACCAGCCTGCCGGCCGTGGCAGTCGCCTGTGCGCTCGTGGGCTATCTGCTCGGGTCGATCCCCAGCGGGGTGCTGTTCGCGCGGCTGGCAGGGGTCGATCCGCGACGTGGTGGCAGCGGCAACATCGGCGCCACCAACGTCGCCCGGCTGGCCGGGCTGCGGCTCGGGCTCGCCACCCTCGCCGCCGACGCCGCGAAGGGCGCCGCGGCCGTGCTGCTCGCGCGGGCGAGCGGCCAGCCCGAGGGCGTCGTCGCCGCCGCCGGCCTGGCCGCCTTCCTCGGCCACCTCTTTCCGCCCGCGCTCGGGTTCCGTGGCGGCAAGGGCGTCGCGACCGCGCTCGGCGTGCTCACGGTGCTCGCGCCGCTTGCGGCCCTCGCCGCGGTGCTCGCCTTCGCCATCGTCCTGGCGGTGGGCCGCTGGGTGTCGGTGGCATCGCTCGCCGGGGCAGCGGTCGCGCCGGTGGCCGCCACGCTGAGCCAAGGCTGGGACCCGGCCGCGATCGTCGCGGCGGCGATGGCGGTTCTGATCGCGCTCCGCCACCGCGGCAACCTCCGCCGCCTGGTCCGCGGAACCGAGCCGCGCATCTGAAGCCCGCCGCACCGCGGCGTGCGGTCTGCCCGAAAGGCAGGCAGTGCCCGGCGCCTGGGCAGCCCAGGCGGCGAAAACCTCGTCTTTCCAGGCGCCTCCAGCATCCGTTCCGTGGCACCGCGGTTGCTTTTCTGCCCTCTGTCTTTCCACCAGGGGGGTGAGAACAATGGAGATCAGGAGAAGACCATCCGCGCCGCGGATCGCCGCCGCGGCGACCGCGATCTGTGCGCTGTCGCTCGCGACGCTGGCGCACGCGGAAGAGGCGGTGATGACCGTCGACAGTGGGGACACCGCGTGGATGCTGACGTCCTCGGCGCTGGTCCTGATGATGACGGCGCCCGGGCTGGCGCTCTTCTACGGCGGGCTGGTGCGCAGCAAGAACGTGCTGAACCTGCTGATGCAGAGCTTCATCCTCGTGGCCCTGATCAGCGTGCAGTGGGTGCTGTTCGGCTACTCGCTGGCGTTCGGCCCGGACATCGGCGGGG
>Ga0209253_10004431_pt1 | contig 12240 bp, 9 predicted proteins | sample FrelakmetBRP12BR_FD_187145 | JGI IMG/M metagenome (GOLD analysis project Ga0209253, IMG submission 187145) | Freshwater lake sediment microbial communities from the University of Notre Dame, USA, for methane emissions studies - BRP12 BR (SPAdes)... | ecosystem: Environmental > Aquatic >...
AACCCTGGGGGCAACCTTGCTCCTTTGCCCACTACAGTGATGCCACAATTTAGGTACAGGGGTTCGTCCTTATTTGGAACATAGTCATCGCCATAGCCAATGCAGCATCCTTGGGCGATATAGCATTTCTTGTCAATGATGGAGCGGTGGACCACAGCATCTTTGGCAATAACGGTATCATCAAAAACAATGGAGTCTATCACTTGAGCTCCTTCCTCCACATAAACATGGGGAGAAAGCACCGAATTAAGTACGCTGCCGTTTATAATACAACCATTGCTGACAAGGCTTCTGCTCATTTGAGCCCTTGGTCCTAGTTTTACCGGGGGCATGTCTACCGAGGGTGTTCTTACTTGACTCCCAGATTCGTAGAGATTAAACGGGGGCAAATCAATAATAAGGTCCATATTGGCCTGCCAGTAGGCTTCGATTGTGCCGACATCACGCCAGTAGCCTTGATACTTATAACCATAAATCTGATATTTGTCTATTGCATCCGGTATAATCTGGCTGCCAAAATCCTGTAATCCGCGGCGATGAGCATCTTCTAAGACCTTGAAGAGGATATTCTTGTTAAAGACGTAAATGCCCATGGAAGCCAAGTTGCTTTTTGGTTGTGATGGTTTCTCCTCAAAGGCAACCACCTTGCTATTATTGTCGAGAAGCACAATGCCAAAACGATTGGTTTCGTTCCAGGGCACCTCAGTGACTCCAATAGTAATATCAGCTCCCTGGCGGCGATGAAACTCAATCATCTGCTCGTAATGCATGATATAAACGTGGTCTCCCGAGAGGATGAGAACCTGCTCAACACGGCTGTCCTGTATAAAATCGAGGTTGTGATAAACAGCCTCGGCAGTGCCTTTATACCAGTGCATCTCTCCATTGGTGCTTACAAAGGGGGAGAGTAAAGCAATCCCCCCGACTACACGATCGAGGTCCCAGGGTTTACCCACACCAATGTGGCGTGCTAACGAGCGAGGATTATACTGTGGTATAACAGCTACTGTGTTGATACCGGAGTTAACACAATTGCTTAAGGCAAAGTCGATTATACGGTATTTACCAGCGAAGGGGACTGCGGGCTTGGCACGCTTCTCTCCTAATACACTTAATCTTCTCCCCTCTCCTCCCGCAAGAATTAGAGCCAATACCTTTTTCATCTACGCGTTACCTCAACGACTAAATCATAGATATACTTATACAGGTATTCTATCTGTCCGGGAGCGCTATGTCTAATTTTTGCTTAATTGAGTTCTCTTTCGAGGTCAATTTTACTTGCGAGCCGCTGGTATATACATTTGTTCCACATATTCTTTCAACACCCGTCGTGTGCAAAAGCGAGGTACAATCGAGCTAACTGCCTCTTTGACCATATGTACCCAGCCATGGGGCATCCCATTCCTGTCTCGCTGGTAATAGAGAGGTACAATCTTTTCTTCTAGAAGACGGTACAGTGCTTCTGCATCTGATCTATCTTCCACCAGTGGGTCATGTGCTTCGGTCTCATCACCGATTGCCCAGCCATTAGTGCCATTATAGCCTTCGTACCACCAGCCATCCCGAACGCTGAGATGCAGGACACCATTTACTGCTGCTTTCATACCGCTAGTGCCGGAAGCTTCATAAAGGCGGCGAGGCGTATTCAACCACACATCTACACCCTGGACCAGATAGTGAGCCATATGTATGTCGTAATCTTCAACAAAAGCTATTCGTCCCTGGAATTCACGATCTGTAGCCAAAGTGTATACATCGTGAAGCAGTTGCTTTGAAGGAACATCAGCGGGGTGAGACTTGCCAGCGAAGATTATCTGGACTGGGTGCCATCTATCAGTGACAATCCGCTTGAGACGTTCTACGTCATGAAAGATTAGCTCCGGCCGCTTATACGCGGTAAAACGGCGGACAAAGCCGATGATCAGAGTATCTTGATCAAGCAAAGAGCCCATAGCCAGCACCTGTCGGGCATTGCATTCACGTTCAGTAGAACATTGCCGTGCTCGCTCTACCATCGCGCCGATAAGTTTACGTTTGAGAATTTGATGCGTTGTCCAGAGTTCTTCGTCAGGGACATTTATGACAAGCTCCCGAAGATTGACATCGTCGTATCTTTTTGACACATCCTGCCCCAGGTGTTTCTCGTAGAGGCGGCTCATCTCTCGAGCAACCCAGGTAGGCACGTGAATCCCGTTAGTAATATGAGAGATAGGTACATCATCTTCTTTAACTTCGGGCCAGAGTCCGTGCCACATCTTTCTAGCAATTTTTCCGTGAATCTGGCTGACGGCATTGCGATGGTCGGCCATTTTTAAGGCAAGTATAGTCATATTGAAGGTTTGGTCGTTTGTGCCATCCTGTCGTCCCAGTTCCAGGAATGTTTCTCGGTTGACTCCCAGGGACTCCCAATAACTATGAAAATATTTCTCCACAAGTGAGATGGGAAAGATATCAGTCCCCGCAGGCACTGCCGTATGAGTGGTGAAAACGGTGGCCGCCTGTACCTTTTGGAGGGCTTCGGCGAAGGCTGCACCTTTTTCTACCTGCTCCCTGACACGCTCCAGCATCATAAAGGCACAGTGTCCTTCGTTAGCATGCCATACTGAGGGTTTGACGCCAAGGGCTCGTAGGGCACGCACCCCACCAATTCCAAGCACGATTTCTTGCTGGATGCGCTGCTCTTGGTCAGCGGCGTAGAGACGAGCACATAGCTGTTGGTCCTGAGGCATATTTCCTTCAACATTACAACACAATAGGTAAAGGTTGACCCGCCCCAACTGCACCTGCCATACTCCGATATAGAATGGTCTGCCAGCCAGATTAAGGTGAATCAACGGACCGCACCACTTAGAATGATGGACTGGATTGATGGGGCTGGTAGGCGCTTCATCGAAATCCAATTGCTGATAGACTTCCTCTTGCCAGCCCTCAGCGGAAATGTGCTGGTGGAAATATCCCTGGGGATACATGAAGCCAACCCCAACCAAAGGTAGCCCGAGGTCACTTGCTTCCTTGCATATATCGCCAGCTAAAACTCCCAGCCCCCCAGCATATATGGGAAGGGAGTTATGTATGGCAAATTCCATTGAGAAATAGGCAACAGGGCCATCTAGGACGTGGGGGTATTTGCTGGAAAACCAGCTATCCTTCTCTGTCATGTTAGCATCGAAAGCTGACATCACAGAGTCATATAGATTAAGAAAAGTAGGGTCAGTGGCAGCTGCTGCTAACTTGTCCGGGCTGATTTCGCGTAATTGCTTGACCGGATTGTGCCCACTCAGTCGCCATAGCGGATAATCTAGAGCCCGGAACAAGTCACGTCCCTGCAGATGCCAGCTCCACCACAGATTATTAGCCAGCTCCTCCAGTCGGCCTATTCGTTCAGGTAGTCTCGATTCTGATAACATGTGCTCCTATCTTTCCAGTTGGTCGGCTATTATAGCAGAACACTACCTGTATCATCAGGCAGGTGAAAAACGCTTCGTCGCGTCAACTCACGGACGAGTCAGTCCATGTGCCGAGTTGTGAGACTGGTATAGAGACCACGCCTCAGAGCTGGCGGTGTACCGCATTACCTACACTCCGCGATCCTTGTTGGTTCTGGTTCAGCAATTGTTGTGTTATAATTTAAACATAGTATTGAGTTAGGAGGCATGTGAGCATGGTTAAGATTGTCAAGATTAGCAAGGAGGAAGCGAAGAGACGTTTAGGGGATGTACCGGATGATAAGCGTTTCTGGTGTCATGACGGTAAGACTATTAAGAATGTGAAGGAACTTAGAAAAGCTCTAACTGACATGAGTGATGAGACTTTTCATTATCACTTGCGTGAGGGAAGAAACGATTTCAGCAAGTGGATCAAAGAGGTGGTGGGTGATGAGAAGTTAGCCAACGAATTGAGCAAGGTTAGGTCCCGTATACAAGCCAGCCAGGCAGTAGCGGCGAGAATTTCCTTTCTGGAAAGTAAACTGTAAGAGAATTTCGGGACTTTGCCAAAGTCGGATCCTATCAAACACCTAGAACGACCGGCATTCGGACGCTTTTCACTCTAGTGTTGGCGGCAGTCGAAAGCAGAACGGGTCGCTCCTTGACTGTTATTGTACAAACAGTCTGTCTTCGAGTCTGTTTCTAATATCCCTGGCAGCGACAGCTCGGCGATAATACTCTTGTTTCGCCTGTTCACTGGTCCCGCTCTTGCTTATGGCCCGGTAAGCGTTAACCACAGTTCTCAACTGGTCAAGTAAGCCCATGTGAATGAGGTTAATGTCCCACATAGGGCGATTGCTGGCCCACCACATCTGGCAACTATGCTCAGCCCGGTCTAGAAGTCCCCGAGCAATAGTGGCAGAGCGTCGACTTTCCTCATTATCAGCAGACTCCAGTGCTTTATTTACCAAATCAATGCATATACCGAGATGTTCCCACTGGAGACGGTGCACTTCATTCTTTTTGTCTTGCCACAAGGGATAGTAATTGCCGTCTTTCATGTCATCGGCACTGGTGCTCCACGAGGACGGCCTGGGCTCTATCATTTGACCCTGGGGGAAAAGATCGAGAAGTTGACTGATGGTAACCATCTGGATTTTGGTGGCAGCTTGGCTGTTTGTCAATAAGGAGACGTGTTGCCCAGCTAACACCGTAGCCTGTTTAACCTCCTCAAGGGGCTCCGCAGCTGGTCCTAGCTCTTCGTAAACTTTGGCCAAGAATATCCTTTCCCAGCCCTGGATGTGATGGCCATAAGTTTCTGCATCCATAGCCGTGACCACATAAATATTCTCTCTTTTACCCTGCCATTGCTCCAGGTGGGCAATAAATTCTTTTGCTTCCACATTTCGAAAGCTTATCCTATTGCTGAGCACATCGTCTCGGAAGAAAACCGCTATCTCCTGTCCATCACACTCCGCTTTGTAAATAATATCCATGGGCCATTCCGCAGGGCAAGCAATACCGCTCAGGATAATCCAGCGATATCCTGACTTGATAATAGGCTGCAAAATGTCTTGGCTGTAGCACATCTCCGGGGGAAAAAATCCTTGGGGGGCATATGACTTTCCAAAGAAGCGACGATTGGTCTGTGTGTTCAGGTCTATCTGCCTCTTTACTTCCTCCTTGGGTATCAAGGGGAGAATAGGATGATATTTGCCGGTTCCGGTGAATTCAAGTTGACCATTCTCAGCAAGGCTTCTCAAGCCATCGACTACATCTTTATGGCCACAGTCCATCAGCATGTCAGTCAGGACCCCATTGAAGTTTATGGTTACTCGAGCGTTGGGATATTCTTCAAAAACTCGGAGTAGAGGGCGGTAAGATTCGGCGCATATCCTTTTTAGCATTGACGGTACCTGGGTTGGCGGTTGGTAGAAATGCAGTAGCTGAGCCCAGTAGATCATATGTACCTCCGAGTGAGAATCTTATCCAGGTAATTCAAAGAAGATAGCGAATCTCACAATTCTAACATACACTTGGGTTGCAAAGTAACTTTTCGATTTGAGCTTAATGTCTAACCAAAAAGACTTTAGAAATATAGCTCGGTTATTACTATTCTGAAGAAGGTTAGACCGAGGCAAAGGCTAAATTTACCACTCCAGCCGGGGCCAGGGGGCTAGCTTACCCTGCCAAACTCCTTCTCCAGTTGATGAGCACTCAAATGAATCATAGTTGGCCGGCCGTGGGGACAAGCGCGCGGTTGTTTAGTTTGCTCTAGCTGCTTTATTAGCTCTCTCATCTCTTCGTTGCTTAGCTGCTGTCCTGCTCTGATAGCACCATGGCAGGCTAAAGATTGGGCTATCTTTTCTTCCCAGGGATTAAGACTTTCCTTACTGCCAAGGCTATCAAGCAGCGCACTTATTATCTCAATGATATTCGCTCTGGCCATTAGTGCCGGCATAGTGCGTATCAGATAGCTTCTATTTCCGAAAGACTCAATGGCGAAGCCAAATTCGGCCAGAAACTCTTTACTAGCTCTCAGGATCTCTTCCTCTCTGGGGCTAAACTCTACGGTTATGGGGTGGAGTAAGCCCTGGACTTCGACTTCCTTTTGTGCCCACTGCGCTAAAATTCGGTCATAAAGTATGCGCTCATGAGCAGCGTGCTGGTCGATGAGATAGAGTCCATTAGGTCCCTCGGCGATAATATAGGTGTTGGCTAGCTGCCCCAATACCCTCAAAACTGGTAATTCCAGGGTCGGCAATTGGGCAACAACAAAAGCTGGCTCGTTATCCATTATCATGCGGGGCCTCTCCCATTGCCCTGAGCTGACTGAGAAAGGCACAGCTTTCGGACTAGCTATAGGCGTCCTGGCCAATGCCTCTTCGATGCCTTTGTGCACGCTGCTAAAGACAGCTTGTTCATGGCAAAACCTTATTTGGGCTTTGGCAGGATGGATGTTGACATCAAGTTCTTGAGCGGGTAGGGAGATATTGATTACCGCAATGGGATGCTGGCCATCCATAAGTAAGCCGCGATAAGCTTCCTCAGTTGCCCGGGTTAGCAGGGGACTGTGCACCCACCTTCGATTGACAAAAAAGCTGAGATAGTTACGATTAGAACGGGCTAGGGAAGGTAGGCTTATTAAGCCGCTGACCTTAGCCAGGCTGTCCTTTTGTTCCATCTTTAGCATTCTTTTCGCTATCTCTTCACCATAGATCTCATTTACCACCTCGTGCAGGTCGCCATTGCCCGTAGTGTGCAGGCCGCGACGTTTATCAAGGACCAGGCTGAACTTAACCTCGGGGAAGGCCAGGGCATACTGGCTTACCAAATGGGCGATGTGGCTATTTTCGGTATTCACCGATTTGAGAAACTTAAGTCGCGCTGGAAAGTAGCGAAACAATCGGTGCACGGTTACAGTAGTGCCCTGGGGTCTGGCTCGGCTCTCCCTGCGAACCACCTCCCCCTTTCTCAAATGCATGTAGCTGGCCACTGTCTGGGAAGATGTTTGGGTGAGGATCTCCACTTCGGCGACGGTGGCGATGCTGGGCAAGGCTTCGCCTCGAAAGCCGAGACTGCAGATTCTCTCCAAATCGTCTAAATTCCCGATCTTGCTCGTGGCATACCTGTGAAAGGCCAGCTCTAACTCCGACGCTGGAATACCCGCCCCGTTGTCGCTCACCTTGATTAGTTCGACCCCACCCCCCTCGGCTTCTACAGTAATCTCGCTGGCTCCGGCATCGAGCGAATTTTCTATCAGCTCCTTGACCACCGAAGCCGGCCTCTCGATTACTTCCCCAGCAGCAATCTTGGAGACCACCTCAGGTGCCAAAACCCTGATTATCATCTGCATTCTATTTTACACGGTTGCGTGTATCTTGTCAATAGACTATGAGGAAGAATCCAAATGCTTTTCGATTTTCTCCAGAGGTGCCAGGCTGGCCAGTAGCTTCTTGACTCCAGCGCCTTCAAAGACTACGGTCAACTCTTGATCATCTCTGGTGGGACTGCAATTCATCACTATTCCAGGGCCAAATTTGTTGTGGTGGACATGGTCACCGACCTTCAGCGTTAGGGTGCTAGCAGGTCGACGCGAAGGCCAAGCATCCCGGCCAAAATGAGTGGCTGCCACGGGAGCCGGAGTCTCTTCCCATAGTGTTCGGGGACTTATCAGGTGGGGTGAGATGTCATGAAGAAAGCGAGACGGCGGGTTTGCCGTGCTGCCGCCAAACAAGGTCCGACGGTAACTGCGCAAAAGGTAGAGCCGCTTCTTAGCTCTGGTTATTCCCACGTAGCAAAGACGACGCTCTTCCTCCATTTCTTGCGGGTCGTCGAACGATCTTCTGTGCGGGAGAATCCCTTCCTCCAGACCAACAATAAAAACCGCCGGGAACTCTAACCCTTTAGCTTGATGCAAGGTGATCAAAGTCACGGCGTCGGCTCTTTCATCCAGGTCATCTATATCCGATACCAGGCTCACTTTTTCAAGGAAACTGGTCAGAGCTTCTGTAGGAACGAACTCATCGTATTCACTGGCAACATTGCGCAGTTCAGCTATGTTTTCCCATTTTTCCTCTCCGTCTTCCTTGGCCAGAATATACTCTCTATATCCGGTGTCCTTCAGTATTTCATCCAGTAGACCAGAAAGGCTCAGTTCATGGCTGTGGGCGGCGAGGTTAGCCATAAGGGCATCAAACCCAGCCAGAGCCTGGACAATGCGTGGAGAAAGAGACTGCTTCACCTCGACGGCAACGGCATTACGACTTATCTGTTTTAGGGCCTCAAAAAGAGGCGTATCATTAGCTTTTGCCCACGACTGAAGCGTGCTAATGGTTTTTTGTCCAATGCCCCTGCCGGGCACATTTATGATTCGAGTCAGACTGACGTTGTCCTGCGGATTATGGATAAGTCTGAGGTAAGCGATAATATCTTTCACCTCTTGCCTCTGGTAAAAGCGCGTGCCACCAACAAGCTTATAAGCCACACCGTACCTCAGGAAAGTCTCCTCCAGCGCTCGTGACTGCGCATTGACCCGATACATGACGGCGCAATCTTTCAGTGATATTTGTTCCTGGCTAACAAGCTTCTCAATCTCGTTGAGCACGGACTGGGCTTCTTCCTCAGCGTTGTAGCCTTCGATAACGGTTACCGGAGCTCCGTTTTCGTTTTCCGTCCATAGCTTTTTGGGCTTGCGCAGTACATTGGCTGAGATAACGTCTGAAGCTACCTCCAGGATTGTCTTGGTGGAACGATAATTCTGCTCCAAGAACACCACTTTAGCCTCGGGGTAATCCTTCTCGAAGCTCAAGATATTACGCAAATCAGCAAATCTCCAGGAATAAATGGATTGGTCAGGGTCCCCGACCACGCACAGATTCCGGTATTTTCCTGCCAGCTGCTTCATGAGCTCATACTGAGCGACGTTGGTGTCTTGAAATTCGTCAACCAAAATATGAATATACCTTGATTGGTATCTGGTGAGGATTTTGGGATGATCCTGAAACAACTGCACCGTTTTCATCAGTAAGTCGTCGAAATCCACCCCCTGACTCTGGCCAAGCAATTCTTGGTACCTCTGATACACCCTTTGGATTATCTCTTCAAAATAGCTGCTGACCCGCTGGGCGTAATCCTTGGGGCTAAAGAGACGGCTCTTAGCAGCGCTGATGGCTGACCGCAGAGCCTGAGGAGCGTATTGCTTGGGGTCGAGATTCAATTCTTCCAGGACTTGCTTGACCAACCTTAACTGGTCATCTTCGTCGTAGATGACAAAGCTCGAGTCAAGGCCGACAGCTTTGCCATCACGTCGCAGAATGCGTGCACAAATGGCGTGAAAGGTGCCTAAGGTCAAAGCTTCCATAGCTTGCCCAAGCAGTTGCTGCAATCTCTCCTTCATCTCTCGGGCAGCTTTGTTGGTAAAGGTAACCGCCATGATGTGGTGAGGACTGACGCCGCAGACTTCTACCAGATAAGCGACGCGATGGGTGATCACTCGCGTCTTGCCGCTGCCGGGTCCAGCCAGGATAAGTACAGGCCCTTCGATGGCCTCCACAGCTTCTTTTTGGGCCGGATTGAGCGTGGCTAGGATATCCATGGGATTGAGCAATTATTATAGCATTGGAGGGGAGAAGCCCGAAAAGAGCGACAAAGGGTGGATCTCGGAGGACAGCACAGGCTCTAATTTGGCGGGAATATAGCAATTGTAGGTGAGTGATGGGTTGAGGTAGCTAGGCGTTGTTGCTATACTCTATTCTGAAAATGGTTGATTGGAATTGTTGCCAGAAGAAGCTAGGAACATGCTTCCGCCGGGAGTCTTTGCTCGAGCAAGCTTTCGTGCATTCGTCTTATTGTAACGAGAACCCTGACTTCGAGTATCCCAGCAACGAGCGCTTGGAGTTTCTGGGTGATGCTGTCCTGAATTTCGTCGTGACAGAAAAGCTATATAAAGAGTTTCCCGAACTACCTGAGGGAGAGTTAACTGAAATTCGTGCCTCTTTGGTTTGCCGGGATACCCTGGCCGAGCTAGCCTCTTCGCTCGAACTTGGCGACTGGCTCTTGTTGGGACGAGGTGAGGAATTAAGCGGTGGTAGGGCGAAGGCAGGCAACTTAGCGAACACAATGGAAGCACTAATTGGGGGTTTGTATTTAGACCAAGGGCTAGGTAAAGCTAGGCGATTCATTCTCAGACAGCTCAAGTCGGACTTGGAAGAAATAAAGAGGGGAAAGACTATGCTGAACTACAAGGCACTGGTGCAAGAGTTCATCCAGGGAGAAGGAAGGTCGACGCCAGTTTACCGTTTGGTGGAAGCTATTGGTCCTGACCACAGCAAGCAGTTCACCGCCGAGATCTTGGTCGACGGGGAGGCATTGGGTCGAGGAATGGGAGGGAGCAAGAAAGTTGCTGAGAGCCAAGCAGCAAGAGCAGCTTGGGAAAAATTGAGGTGTAGCCATGGGCAAACGAGACTATAGACGGCGAGAGCCAAAAAAACCCAAGAAGGGGGAGCAGAAAAGTAAACCAATTTCGGCACTCGTCCCGCAGGTGGAGGTGGAGGTAGTCAAGAAAAAGAGGAAGCCCGCTGAGGAATTTGAGGAATAGGTGATTTGGCAGCCTACCTCGAGCTTTACCGTAGTCGCAAGCTGAGGGAACGCGTTGAGACGGCTTTGTCTCTGCTCGAGGCTTGCTCTGTGTGTCCCCGTAGCTGTGGTGTGAATCGGCTAGCCGGCGATATAGGGAAGTGCCGAACATCTCGCCAGGCAATAGTGTCCAGCTACGGACCTCACTTCGGCGAGGAAGCGCCATTGGTGGGCAGGTATGGTTCGGGCACCATATTCTTCGCCAACTGTAGCCTTGGGTGTCTGTTCTGTCAGAACTATTCCATTAGCCAGCTAGGCGAAGGTCAAAAGGTTGACAAACAAGAGCTGGCTTACATAATGCTTTCTATTCAAGACAAAGGATGCCACAACATAAACTTGGTGTCTCCCACCCACGTAGCTCCCCAGATTCTGGAAGCACTCGAGATGGCGGTGGAATCAGGCTTGCACCTCCCCTTGGTGTATAACAGCGGCGGCTATGACTCTGTCGACACCCTGAAGATACTCGACGGTATTATCGACATTTATATGCCGGACATGAAATATGACAATGAGGAGACAGCCAGAGAGCTGTCGGGTATTAGAGACTATCCTGAGGTAAATAAAACGGCAGTAAGAGAAATGCATCGGCAAACAGGTGACCTGGCGATAAATAGGGAAGGAGTGGCTCAAAGAGGACTCCTGGTTCGACACCTGGTCCTACCTCACGGTTTGGCAGGGACAGAAGGGATAGTGACTTTTCTGAGCACAGAAGTTTCCCGCAACACCTACATCAATGTGATGGCTCAGTATCGCCCTAGCTACAAGGCTTTTCAAATTCCGGGTCTAGGGCGACGAGTCTCATCTGCAGAATACCACGAAGCATTATCCCTTGCCCGGAAAGCAGGGCTAAGTCGAGTCGATAAAATCCACCCTGCAGAACGTCTTCCCATTCCGGCAGAATGACAAGAATGGGCCAGAATGAGAGGGGCAACAGAGAACGAAGAAGTGACTCATGTAGAAATGCCCGATGTGGCACAGCTTTCCGTTACAGTCCACGGACGGGTCCAAGGTGTTTCTTTCCGCTACTTCGTTCGTAATGTGGCCAGGGAACTAGGTTTGAAAGGCTATGTTCGCAACCTTGCCAGCGGGGAGGCCGTGGAAATTAAAGCTGAAGGAGAAAAGCCACGGTTGCATAGACTGCTTGGGCAACTCAAAACAGGCCCGCCTGGGGCCCGGGTTGAGAAGGTGGATATAGACTGGCTGGATTACACCGGGCAGTTCGACAATTTTAGTATAAGATATTAACAGAAAATTAGAGCGCGAAGATCAGAACTCAAAACGACAACTGGAAATTCGAATCTTCTCAGTCCTCAAGTTGGACTCTGCCTTCATTAATGAGTTTTAGGTGCTCACAGTCAACTCCAGCAATTTGAGAAGCCTTAAGGTCAATTTCGTGAGGTTCGCCAATCAGGATTTTCCCATAATCCTCCACCTGCCCCTTCTTGGGATCATCGGTATAGGAGAATTTCTGATGGGCTTCGATAATGCCCAAATCAAAAGGCAACGTGAAATAGAGGTCGGCAAGGACTTGTTCAATCCCTAATTCGTACAGAGTTCCCCAGCCACCCGACCTGCCCTTTCCGTACTTGCTCACTGGCAAGAGACTCAAAAGGTTTGCCACACTGAAGTGCCCGGAGCTGCCAGACACCTTGAAGGGCGTAACGCTGATTAAGAAATC
>Ga0209253_10004432_pt1 | contig 12240 bp, 11 predicted proteins | sample FrelakmetBRP12BR_FD_187145 | JGI IMG/M metagenome (GOLD analysis project Ga0209253, IMG submission 187145) | Freshwater lake sediment microbial communities from the University of Notre Dame, USA, for methane emissions studies - BRP12 BR (SPAdes)... | ecosystem: Environmental > Aquatic >...
GCTTGATCTTGCGCAAGTGCGTGACTACTGTGTTCTCTCGGTTTTTGAGCGGCTCAATGGCGTGCTATTGTTGCGGCATTTGAAGATTTTCAGTCAGCCTGCGAAGTACGCTCATGTGCTCGGATGTCTCAAAACATTGCAGGACCGTTGGGGCGGATTCCAGAAGATTCGTGTTGACTTCACGAAGGAAGGCCCAAGCATAATAAGCGACATGAAAGACGCAGGTATCAGAAACGCAGAAGGCGTGACTTTCAGCGTACCCAGAAAGAGCGAGACAGCCAGTTTGCTTAAGCAGCGGATGATGGACCAGAAGCTTTTCTATCCGCTTTTGACGTGGGAGAAGCCTTACAGGGGCGATATCTGCAGCGAGCTTAACGTTGAGCGGTACGAGTTGCGGAAGGATGGCACTCAAGGCTTCAGCCATCCGAGCGGAACGCATGATGACGTTTTCTGGGCTATTGCTCTCGGAGTTTATGCGACCGTTGACATGAAACCACTTGATCTTGACACTATACGGTTCGGCTAGGCACCACAAGTTTTCTAGGGCAATAGCCCGTGTTCTTTCTTCACTGAAATAGCTGGAAACTTGCCTTATCCTTGAAATCACTTGAACATACATTTGCTAATCTATGCTAATAAAAACGAGTTTGTTTCTTGGTAACAAAGCGCGCGCATGACGGCTCAATTGGTTCGAAAATCGAGAGGTTGCAAAGAAGCTTGGTAGTGCGCTTGAGGAGCGCGGTATTCAGATGCTGCTTTGCTGTCTAGTGGGGCTCGGTGATGCAACCGAAAGCTTCACGTGCAAGATGTACTAGATAAGGAAGACAGTGAGTAATGCAGATTGAACGTTAGATCAGATTCAGTTGGCGATCTGACAGAGGGAAAAGCTGCAATAGGCAATGCGCTTCAAAACCTGAGAGTAGGTTTTGCATTTTCGCTAATTTCAGTTGTTACGTTGACCGTGTTTTTCTTGCTGTTTGGGTTTGGGGGATTTCTGTTGTGGCCTTTTGTTGATATAGCATACGTTTTGTCGATAGTGGCTCGTTGGAAAGGATGGAAGTGTCTGGGAAAAAGCAAGACGGGGTATGCTGTTTTGTGTGGCGGTGCGCTATTAGCTTCATATCCTTTCTTGTTCTGGCTTTTCCTGATCCCCGTTGGCAGATTTGTTCTAGGCGAACTTGTACCAATCTGGTCTCCCATTGTGGTGTGGGGGTTCTACACTTGTGTCGAAAACTTCAGCCTGAGAGAGTTAGGCAAGATGCGTGGTTTAGATCTGAGATTGCCCAGAATTCTGGCTATGTTAGGGGTTGTCAACGCGGCAGCAGTAACCATCTACACGGCAATAACTTTCCCCAGTGAGTTTTACTATGTACAAGAGTTCTCTTCACTTTCCAATCTGGCTCGTGGATTAATAATGTACACGTTTCCGTTTCTGGTACTGTGTTGTCTGATTCTGATCTTGAAGATGAGATCAACTGCAACCGAATCTTGACAGAATTCCGTTACAATGCTTCTTTTTCATTTCAGCAATCTATGCACACGCTAGCCAACGTCAAAGAAGCTATATCCAATCCGCCATTTGTGGAAAGAACACCAGTATGGAATCCTAATGCAGACATCAGAGAAGACAGCATCATAAGTGTGCTGGACCTAATCTTAACAGCACGATACCTCGGAACATAACTAGCTGTCTACGAGTGAGGGTGTCTGGGAGAATGCTTCCGAAAATGTTATTGCTCATCTAACTAATAGTATTCTGGGAGAAGAAGATGCGGGGCATTCTGCTTTTCGGAATTCTTTTAACAATATTCGTAGCAGGGGTCATGCCCGGTAATGTCAAGGCTGATGGGTGGGTTCCTGCTATGGGCGGTGAGCCAAGTCTAGTTTATTGGAGAGCAAATGGCACGTCATATGTTAATGTGTCAATGGTGGTTGGGAGCACCGGGTTCAACGTTAGCGATTGGGGAACACCAATCCAAAAAGGGAAAAGCGTCTCAGTTAATGCTCTGATTTGGATGTGGACGGGTTATACTTTCCCAATAATGATTACGCTGTCACATACGTACGATCTGGGGAAACTGCCAGCAGGAGAGTATGCTTTCCTATTTCGGGTTTGGGGTTTGCCAAGAAAGCACATCACCTTTACCTCTTGCACGACAGTCCCAGACAACTATCCAACAATACAGGAAGCCATAAACAACTCGAGTGAAGAAGACCAAATCTTTGTTAGAAATGGAAAATATTGTGAGAACATTGTCATTAACAAGTCACTCTCAGTAGTCGGCGAGGGAAGATCAAATACGGTTATTGATGGAAACTTCTCTGGACATACTGTCGAGATAAGTGCAAACAACGTCACTTTCAGTGGATTCACAGTTGGAAATAGTTCAAGCTCCCATTCCGGCATATTCTTGTATTGTGCGCAATACGCAAGAATAATGCATAACACGATCGTAGGTAATTTCTATGGAGTGAACCACGATCGTGCTTCTTATAACAGTCTGTTTGACAATACGATAGAAGGGAATCAACACAGTGCGGTTGCATTCAAATGTGACAGCCCGTTCCCCGTAATTGAGAATACAATTTACCTGAATAGTATCTGCAATAACCAAATAGGCATTTACTTCGACGGAAACGCATACAACAATACGGTTTTGCGCAACTATCTGGTTAACAATTCCGTTGGCGTAGACCTTTTCTATTGTGGCGCTGGTTGCAACGCAATCGTCCAAAACAACATAATAGCGACTCAACGCTGCGCCGTAGTTTTTGATGACCGCGGACACAAATGGGACAGGGGCTATCCCTTGGGAGGCAACTACTGGAGCGATTATGTTGGAACTGATAGTGACCAAGATGGCATAGGCGATACGCCATATGTGATTAATGAAAACAACATTGATAACTATCCTCTAATGCATCCGTGGAAACTAGGTGATACCAATTATGATGGAACCATCACAGTCTTAGACCTCATCGTAATTGCATATGTCTTAGGTTCTAAACCGGAAGACGCCAATTGGAACCCTAGAGCAGACGTCAAAGAAGACAACATCATAAACGTGCTAGACCTGATACTGACAGCTAAATACTTGGGAACCTAGCGTTTTGCCCGTTGTGTTTGGTTGCGTGTTTGTTTTCCTGTTCCTTTTGTTCTTGTAGAAGCTTGCAAAGAGGCTGCAGAGAAACCAGTAATGCGATCGAGAAGCGCTTTTGTAAGAAAAGAGCAAGCGCGCTTGCTTCATTTGTCGTCTTCCAAGCTTCTTAGTGAAAAGGGCTTTATCAGGAGGTCAGGGCGATGAAGGCTTATTGTGAAGCTTTCAGCATTCTTGAGATTCGGCTGCCAGTCTCGTCTCAGTTCTGTCATTAGCTTCGAGTAACCAGCGTAATTCTTATGCAACGACACCATGATGCTATTCTTTGAAAGGCCTTCACCGTTAGCTGCAAAAACTATAGACGGCCTGTTTTTTGTCCATTCCCTCGCCCTTTCAAAAAGTTCAGGTCTGTCTTCAGCAAATGAAAGAAATGTTATCGCCATGAAGTCATATCCCATCTTGGTCAAGTCTGGGATGATCGTGTATTCCTTAATGTGTCCTTGTTTTTCTAGGATCGTTCTTTTTCTGGTCACTGTTGGCTGTGAGACACCCAAGACCCTTGCGATTTCTCTGTCGCTTCTTCTTCCCCCTTTTATCAACGCATAAAGAAGCTCCAGATGTTCTGTTTCTCTTCTATCCATTCAGTTAACCCTTTCTTACGCTTACATGTTTAATGCTAATAAGACTTAGCCGAACCAAAGGGGCACGCTATACAAACCTGAGAAATTTGACAATGGTTTCTTCTGCTTCATCCAACTGTTGGTCATACAACGCTCATGGCAGCTCAATTTACTTACTAGAGAGATTTCAAAGAGGCTAGTGGTGCGCTCGAGGAGCGCGGAATTCAGCTTTCTCTTGGGCAATTACTTGCTAGTGCGTTCTTGGTTACTATATGCGCGTTGAAAGCACCGTTGATTCTTGTTTGATTCATTGCCACTTGTGTTTCTTGGTATGCATAGAACTTCTCTCCACAAATCATATCTTTTGCAACGTGCACAGTGTTGTACTAGGTGAGAGAATAATGATCAAATCGTTTTCAACCATAATATTTACCGTGCTCTTAGCAAACGCGCTGTTATTCGCACTTAACGCCAAGCCAGCTAATGCCTATGGAACTATATACATCAGATCTGACGGCAGCATTGACCCTCCAGATGCTCCAATACAACGAAATGGTGACATCTACACAGTGACTGGCAACATCAGCAGTGAACAGGAATTTGGAATTGTGATTGAGAAGAGCAGCAGTGTTTTCGATGGAGCAGGCTACACTCTCGAGGGTACAGGGTCAGCAGGAATCTACTTAAATTCAACAAGTGATGTGACAATCAAGAACGCTGTGGTTAAAGGGTTTGCCGATGGCATTCGGGTCATACAATGCATGCAACCAACGATTCTAGGTAATACCCTAATTGAGAACGGAAACGGAATCTTCATTTTTTCTCCTTCAGGTTGGAGCAATATTACAGGTAACAGAATAGAAAAGAACAACTGTGGAGTCTCTCTGTTGGTCTCTGAGGCTGTCGTTTACCATAACAATTTCATAGAAAATTCACAGCAGGCCGCAACGGATCCGTATGGAACCCATGATTACTGGTTTTGGAATTGGCCCATAGGTGGCAACTATTGGAGTGATTACAATGGCATTGACGCAAACAATGACGGCTTCGGAGACACAAGATATTTCATTAGTGCATCCATCTATCCATGGTATCCATATTGGATCAACGAAGACTATCTTCCTCTCATGAAACCCTATGCAGGGCCTCACGACATCGGACTAAAGGTCAAACTTCAGAAGACTGTGTTCTGGCAGGGATCTAACAAGACTGCGACAGCAAACGTCATAATAATAAACTATGGTGAATCTTCAGAAACCTTCAACTTCACTTACAAATCAGACGCAACTTTGCATGAGCAAACCTTGACCTTGGGAGCGAGGGAATCCGCAAACCTGTTCTTTGCGTGGAATACCACTAGCTTGCCAAAAGGTACTAACAACACAATAGTCGCCAGTCTTAAAGCAGTGGAAGGAGAAAGGGATCTAGGAGACAACAACTTCACTATTACGCTAAGGATAACGCAATTGGGTGACGTGAAACTCGATTATAAGGTGAACGTTCTTGACCTCATATGGCTATCGAAGCATCTTGGTCATGCCAATGGAGATGGGCATGTTCCTGGCACAAATGACTGGTGGGATTGCATGAACTGCGATGTCAGAGAAGATGAATGGATAAATGTGTTGGATCTTATACTAACAGCAAAGCAACTTGGAAGCTGAAGGGCGCGTTAAAGCAGCGACAATTCATTTGTCTAGAATGGATCAGGGTGTTAAGCGAAACTACGCTCCCCATTTGAGCAGACAACTAGATAATGACCAGATTTATAACATTGCGCTGCCCTCACATCCGCCCAGGTGCACACGCAAATGTCAAACAAACACAATCTCGTCTTATACGTTGATCAAGAATTAGTTGAAAAGTCACGTGAACTAGGCTTAAATCTGTCAAAAACGTTTGAAAACCACTTAAAACACTTGATCACGCAGTTCTCAAGCATCAATCAACTAGGCAACAGCAAAAACAATTTTAATTCTGGCTTTTGGTGCGGTCGCCGGGATTTGAACCCGGGATCGCAAGCTTGGAGGGCTTGTGTCCTAAACCAGACTAGACGACGACCGCTCCCACAATGGAACTAAGATACGCAAACGAACAAATAAAACCCTTTCCAAAACAGAACCAACTAATCAGACTTTTTATCCTGCCTATACAACCGCTTCTCCGAAACTGGTCTCGGCTTAAAACTTCCACGATACTGCGGAATAGCTTTCTGCTGACGCTCCAAATTCTTAATCCGCGCATACAGCTTTGAAACCCGCGTCTTTGACGGAATCTTGCTCCGCTGAGGCTTAACGTGAACAGGCGTAAACGGTTTAGTCTCGCTCGCGTAAGCTTTCTTCCTTATGGGCACATCTCGCACTTTATGGAAAATGGCGAATCCCTCCTTCAGACTTAACTCCTGCACTTCCCACCCTGCATCTAACCAACCTCGCGCATGCGGACTGCTACCGACGTTGCTCCACCAAGCTTCATTCTTGTACGCATTCATCGGTAGATTATCGCCCAGAATCCCATCCATCCGCGCAAAACTAAGCTTAACTGTGTTTGTAAACGCGCCTCGAAAACACAGATACCGCGTCAAGCCATCATATTTTGAAACCGAAACCCTCGGCGAAACCGTCCGCCGCGCACAGTTCAAACACAAAAGCCTCGTTGGATCGCCTGTGCTAACGTCAGGCACCATGCAATCACGGCAGTAGAGCTTTCCGCAGCGGTAACAACGTCTGAGCAAACGATAATTTAGAACCCGCTTACAGATGCCACACTGTTCCTTCAACTGCAGCACGCAACCGAACAATAGCCAAACACAATATAATAAACGTCACTAAATAGCAGACTCTAAATCGGCACTCTAGCCTTTCACCACGGCCAAAGGCGTTAAACGCGCAACCTTCGTTGCAATCCCAACCCTGTGACTGACCTCCACAACCACATCCACATTCTTGTACGCCGGATCAGCCTCTTCAGCCAAAACCACTGAACTCGCCGCTCGAACAACAATCCCGCGTTGCTCCAATCCCTTCTTAATGTCTCCACCCCAATAATTCCGTTTTGCAGCCGTGCGGCTCATCATGCGACCCGCACCGTGCGCCGTCGAACCAAAGCTCAACTCCATCGCTTGCTCCGTCCCAACCAAAACCCACGAACTCGTCCCCATGCTGCCAGGAATAAGAACAGGCTGCCCGACACTGCGATAGTCAGCCGGAACCTCCTCAAGCCCAGCTGGAAACGCGCGCGTTGCACCTTTTCGGTGAACCCAAACCTTCTTCCGCGTTTCGCCGTCCACCTTATGCGTCTCAACCTTAGCAATGTTATGAGCCACATCATAAACAAGCTTCAAACCAAACTTCTCCGAATTCTCCCTGAAAACCGTCTGAAAACTCTGCCTAACCCAATGCATGATCGCCTGCCTGTTCGCAAACGCAAAATTAACCGCGCAAGCCATAGCCGCATAGTAATCCTCTGCCTCACGGCTGTTTCCGGGTGCGCACGCCAATTCGCGGTCGGGCACTCGAATGTTGTACTTGTCAACCGCTCGCTCCATAACCCGCAAATAATCCGAGCAAATCTGATGCCCAAACCCACGCGAACCACAATGAATCATAACCATAACCTGGCCTTCATGCTCAATTCCAAACGCTTTAGCCGTTGCAACGTCAACAATCTTGTCAACCTTCTGAATCTCCAGAAAATGGTTGCCCGACCCCAGAGTGCCGATCTGCTGCATGCCACGGTTCTTCGCCGTCGTCGAAACCCTATCCGGATCAGCATTCTCCATGCATCCGTTTTCCTCACAGTGCTCAGCGTCGCCATCCCAACCCAAACCCTGATCAATAGCCCACTGCACGCCATGCGTGACAAGCCGGTCCAAATCGCCTGAAGTCGCCTTGAAATCCTTCCTGCGGCTTCCAAGCCCAGAAGGAACATTAGTAAAAATCGTGTCCGCCAAAGCCCCAAGCTTCGGCCTAACATCCTTCTCAGAAAGGTTCGTCGTCAACAAGCGAACCCCACAATTAATGTCATAACCCACTCCGCCCGGACTGATCACACCCTGCTCGTAATCCATCGCCGCCACCCCACCGATCGGAAAACCGTACCCCTCATGCCCATCCGGCAAGGTAATCGCATACTTGTAAACACCAGGCAACTGCGCAACATTCACGCATTGCTCCAAAGTCCGATCAGTCTGCATCTTCGACAGCAAATCACTATTGGCAAAAACCATGCCCGGAACACGCATGCTCGATTTGTATTTTGGAATACGCCAACAGTAATCGTCAACTTTCTCAAGCGGAATCTTTTCTGTAGGAGTGCGACCCTCATCTTCTCCCAACTGTATTCACCTGCTCTGAAGAAATACGCCGGCAGAAATATAAACGATACCGGGCGAATCCGACGAAGCCTAAGTGGAAGCGAGGCCGCGCTTTGTCACAAAATCCACGACCCCAAAGACGCTTTGGTTAAGCACCGTTTTATTCAAAATGGGATGCTCCCCTATGTATTCGACTGCCTTCCGAACAGCCTCGTCCTCCTCCATGATTCGACGGCCTATCGCCTTCACGTCATTGTCCTTATCCAGCTCTTCCTTGGCAATTTTCGCCCAAAGCTCAAGCTGTCGGACATATGCCTGAAGCTTACCCACAGCATCCAGCGTCCGTCCAAAATGACTGTAATACAAAGCCTTAGGCCTCAACCCCATCAACTTGTCTAAAGCAGCCAAAGCAATGTCCATACGAAACGGCACAGGAGTCGTCGGCACGACAACACCAATCTCGTTCAAATAAATCCCAGCCGCATCACCAGGAAAAACGCCGCCACTCAGCAGATCCTGATAGCTCTGATGGTGCGAAGCGTGACCAGTGGTTTCCACCACCTTCAATCTCACGTCTTTTCCGGCATCAAAAACCATGCCATCAGCCGCCGCAGCAACCCTCTCAGGGGGAACAGGTTCAGGAGCACCGTACAAATCCGTAATGCTGCTAGTCAAAACCTCCTGCGACTGTTGCCAGAGCTTCTCAGGGCTAATCAAATGTGGTGCGCCTCTCTGATGGACAATAACTTTGGCGTTAGGTAAATTCTTCAGCAATGTTCCGACACCGCCAGCATGGTCAAGATGAACATGCGAAACCGCCACATACGCCACGTCTTCAAGCTTTACCTGCAACTCTCGCAAACCAGCAAGCAGATTAGGCACAGAAGAAGTCGGACCTGTTTCAACAATCATCACTTTTTCGCCTTTCAGAACGTAGCTGGCTACGAAGTTCTTGATTCCAGCCGTTTCAACATCGATCAGGTAAAGATGGTCCTCAAGCTTCGTCACGTGCATTGTGGTGTTGCTCCTTGGAGAATGTGAGTCTTCAATAGTCGCTTTAAGCATTTTCATAGTATGCATAGCAACACTTAATTATTGATCAAACATCATCTTACGAAAAACAGTAGGCGAGAGTGGGAAAAACATGAAGGCAATAATCTTCGGTCCACCCGGTTCAGGAAAAGGCACTTACACTTCACGATTAAAGGACAAACTCGGCGTAGACGTAATAGCCATGGGCGACATCTTCCGAGAAATCATGAAAACAGACACGTCACTAGGCAAAAAAGTCAAAGGATACGTCGAGAAAGGACTACTAGTCCCAGACGAAGTGGTTCTAGAAGTCTTGAAAGAGCACATCGCCAAAATCAGCAGCAAGAAAGGCTTCATTCTGGACGGCTATCCGCGAACGCTGGATCAGGCAAAAGCTTTGGAGAAAATAGCCAAAATAGACGTAATAATTCAGCTAACAGTGCCAGAATGGATAATAATCGAACGCCTATCCACACGAAGAATATGCAAAAACTGCGGCGAAATCTACAACATACGCTACTTGAAACCTAAGAAAGACGGAATATGCGACAAATGCGGTGGGCCGCTATACCAGCGTTCAGATGACACAGCTGACGTGATAAAGGAACGCATAAAAGTCTACGAACGCCAAACTGAACCGATCCTGCAACATTACAAGGAGAAGAAAGTGCCATTCGCAGAGTTCAAGTGCCAAGAACTCGACATACCGCCTGAAGTGGCCGTAGAAGAAATTATGAAAGGCCTAAAGAAACTGAAAATGACCTAAAGCACACTCATATGTCAAGGATAAACCGCAACGTAACCAGGTTAGGCTTTTTTATCACTTCCATACGATGGTAAGTGACGGCCTTAACGCCAACCTTCTGCAGATGCTTCTTCGAGTCAAATTTCTCTCCCCAGATTTTCGCTCTAAGCCTAAACCCTTCAGAAACATTTTCTAGGCTTACAACTTTAAACTTTGAATAAAGCAACCCAAGAACTTCAGACTTCACCAGCAAGGCTTCAAGCCAACTGTAAAGTAACGCGCCTTCATCACTAGCCAAAACCTCTACCACATCCTCAACACTTGGACTGACTTTCTTGACATCCGTCATAACTTCGAAAGTAGCAACAGCCGCATTCTCAAGAGCCTCAGAAAAGTCTCTACCATAAGCCGCAACGTAAGCATCCGCTGTATGTTCCAGAAACTCAAAACCCTTCTCAACACTCATACGTGTTAGCCAACCAAGAAATAGAAAGGCTCATTTTAAATCATTTTCTTTTTAACCAATGAAATGAAGGCATCCTTGGCAAAAGAAATCTAACTCTCAATTAGCTCCAGCAAGATTTCAACAACAGTGCCAACAAGCTTCGAGCATTTCTTTTCAAACACTTTCTCTCTTCGAGCCTTCTCTAGTTCGGCTGCGTTGAAAAGCGTATAGCCAATTAGTTCACGACAGAGGACGCTTGCGTGACGTTTCTCGAAGCGCTCGTACAACGTCTGAGCGAGCTCATAGCTTTTCAACCGTTTCTCGACTGAAGGTTCATTTGTGCCATACTTGATGCCTATTGCCATCACACCGCCTGTCAAAGCTCCGCAGACCGACCCGCAACGTCCTATGCCTCCACCGAAACCTGTAGCAATCTTCGGAACCAGTTCGTTCTTACATTTCCAATGCTCGGACATGGCCAGTAAGACGCTTTGAGCGCAATTGTAGCCTTCGTTGAAGTACGATACCGCTTTTTCACTAAGCACTGCTTTTTTGTCCATGTTTTCTTCCTCTTCGAAAATTTTCGGAAGGATTTGACAATAAAAAAGAGTGTGATTGATTTAGAAGTATTTGGGTGCTTTCTTAATGGCTGCAACCGTCAACTTCACACTGTTTTCGACATCTTGCAGGTGCAACATGGATGTTGGGCTGTGAATGTAGCGTGTAGGCACAGATATGACGCCGCTTGGAACGCCTTCTCTTGTGAGGGCCACGCGTGCAGCATCTGTTGAGCCGGGTAAGCCTGTTTCCAGTTGATACGGGATCTTGTTCTCCTCAGCCGCTTCAACCAGCATTCGCAGAACCTTCGGATGCGTTATCAAACCTGCGTCCGCAACGGTCAACGAAGGCCCTTTCCGCATTTTTATTGGCGCTTCAACTTCTCTGACGTTAGGAACATCTCCGGCCACAGTTACGTCAAGTGCGATACCAACGTCAGGATCTATGCCGAAAGCAGCGGTTCCCGCGCCTCGTAGGCCGACTTCCTCCTGCACTGTTCCAACAGTGCACACCGTACATTCTGTTTTCTCTAAACGCTTCAATGCTTCAATCATAATTACGCATCCGATGCGGTCGTCAAAGGCCTTGCCCGTTACGATGTTCTTGTTGATTTTCGTGAATTTCACGTCGAAACTTACTGTGTCGCCGATTCTTACTCCCATCTTCTTTGCTTCTTCTTGGCTTTCAGCACCTATGTCGATGAACAGCTCGTCGTAGCTTAAGACTTTCTTGCGTTCCTCTTCCTTTTGTATGTGTGGAGGCTTTGAGCCTATTATCCCGCGCAGAGGCCCTTTGTCAGTGTGTACAATGACACTTTGAGCGAGAAGGATGCGGTCGTCTATTCCGCCGAGTTTCGCGAACTGCAGGAAGCCTTCTTTCGATATGGTTTTCAGCATGAGACCGATTTCATCCATGTGACCTGCGAGCATCACTTTTGGCGCTTTTTTCTTTCCTTCCTTTATTCCGATAACGTTTCCAAGTTTGTCTTCTTTGACTTCGTCAACGTATGGCTTCAATAATTTCTTCATAAGTTCTCGGGCTTCTTCTTCTCTTCCAACCACTCCACATGCGTTTGAGAGTTTTTCCAGCATTTCGATAATGGTCATTTTTCTATTCCTCTTGAAGATTATCTACAATCTTTGCGTTTTGTATTAAACAATTGTGGTGTTGCCTGCAATCGATGTTTAGCAGAGAAAGAAGTGGTGAAGCTTTTATTCAATTTTTGTTACTGAGAATTGTGGTCTTATGCGAAAGAGCCTGCAAGTAAGTTTGATTGCTGTTTTTGCGGCATTGCATGCAGTATTGTATTTCATGTCCTTTGGGTTATGGCGAAACTGGGGAATCTATTTGGCACCGATAGAAGGGATAGTTCTGGGTCCACAAACCGGGTTCTTTTCCGCTCTCATCGGCAGCGCGACCGCAAGATT
>Ga0209253_10004433_pt1 | contig 12238 bp, 12 predicted proteins | sample FrelakmetBRP12BR_FD_187145 | JGI IMG/M metagenome (GOLD analysis project Ga0209253, IMG submission 187145) | Freshwater lake sediment microbial communities from the University of Notre Dame, USA, for methane emissions studies - BRP12 BR (SPAdes)... | ecosystem: Environmental > Aquatic >...
GTTCGCCCGGGAGGTTTCTGATCGGATCGCCTTCATGGATTTCGGCAAGATACTGGAAGAGGCCCCGCCGGATGAGTTTTTTCACCACCCGAAGCACGACCGGGCAAAGCAGTTTCTGAAGGAGATATTGTCACCCATGCATTAGGCTGTGGGAAAATGCCCATCTGCGTCGTTTCCCTCGTCTTTCATCGATCAACGCACGCTTCAGTACGCCTCACCCTTCGGGACTTCTGGGGCCATGCATCTGGACATTTTTGAACAGCTTATAAAACCAAGAAATCTAAAAAAAAGAAGGAGGGCACACATGAAGAAGATTCTAGCGATTTTATTGACCGTTGCCTTTGTGACAGGCATGGCAGGGATCGCCCTTGCCGAAGACACCTACGACGCCGTGAAGAAAAAGGGCGTTCTCGTTGTGGGCGTGAAGGACGCCTCGCCGGGGTTCGGCTACATCGATCCGAAGACCCGGGAGATCGTGGGTTACGACTGTGACTTCGCGGCCTACATCGCGAAAAAGATGAAGGTGAAGCTCGAACTCAAGGGCGTCACCTCGGCGGCGCGGATTCCCCAGCTTCAGGCCGGGAATGTTGACATGATCGCAGCGACGCTGACCTACACGGCCGAGCGGGCCAAGCAGGTTGATTTCAGCTACACCTACTTCCTGACGGGCCAGAAATTCCTCGTCAAGAAGGGAACGGTCAAGGATTTGACTGATCTCAACGGCAAGAAAATCGGGACGGCCAAGGGCACCACCTCGGAGCAGAACGCGGCCAAGGCGCTGCTGGATGCCACCATCCTCTCCTTCGACGATTACCCCCAGGCGTTCCTCGCCCTTCAGCAGGGTAAGGTTGTCGCCGTGACGACGGACGAGTCGATCCTCGCCGGCATCCTCGGCAAGGCTCCCAATAAGGACCAGTACGAGATCGCCGACATGCGGATTTCCGATGAACCTTACGGGCTGGCCATCCGAAAGGGCAATCCCAAGTTCCTGAAGTTCATCAACGAAACGCTCCTCGAGATGGAAAAGAACGGCGAAGCCAGGAAGATCTGGGAAAAATGGCTCGGCCCCAATACTGACCAGCCGATGGTCCGCGGCAAATTCAAGATCACAGCGGACCGGAAATAACCATTTGATCCATTTCCATTAAAGCCATACGGCCGTGCGCGCCCGCCCCGGAGGCGGGTGCGCACGGCCCCTTTTTCATTTCCCTCTGTCGTAAGGGGGAATATCCATCGGCCGTTCAGCAGGCGCGGAAGCATGTTCACATACCAATTCGACTGGTCCGTCGTGCTCACCGGGCAATACGCCCAGTGGCTCGTCGACGGGATCAAGGTCACCCTCCAGCTTTCCGTGGTGTCGATCGTCCTGTCGTTCCTGATGGGGCTTCTCATCGCCGTCATGCGGATGAGTGCGGTCGCACCCATTCGCGGGTTTGCCCACGGTTATCTCGAGTTCATCCGCAACACACCTCTTCTCGTCCAATTCTTTTTCTGGTATTTCGGCTCATACCAGATTCTCCCCCGGGTAGTGAACGACTGGTTGAACGCCCGGAACTTCGAGTTCGCCGCAGCCGTCATCGCGCTTACGATCTACACCTCGGCCTTCATCGCCGAGGATATCCGCTCTGGAATCCGTTCCATCCCGAAGGAACAGATGGAAGCGGCCCGCAGCTCCGGTTTTTCCTACATCCGGGCCATGCAGTACATCATCCTGCCCCAGGCGGTGCGGATCACCATTCCGCCGCTCATCAGCCAGTTCCTCAACCTGACAAAGAACTCTTCGCTTGCCATGACGATCGGCGTGGCGGAGCTTACGTACCAGGCCAGGCAGGTCGAAAGTTACACATTCAGAGGATTCGAGGCCTTCACGGCGGCAACGCTCGTTTACCTGTCGCTGTCGCTCATCATCACGGGTCTCGTGACACTCTATGATAAAAAAGTTCTGTCTCCAGCGGGGATGAAATAGCCCATGGACGGATGGTTCGGATTCCAGGTCATCTGGGATAACATTGAGCACTTCATGATCGGCCGCTACCCGAGCGGCCCCATCGGGGGGCTTTTGCTTACGATCTGGCTGGCCGTGGTATCCTGCACTCTTTCTATCATCATCGGGGTTGTCTTGGGCCTGCTGTGCGTGTCCCACAACCGCTTTATCAAGTACCCGGTTCTCACCGTCGTGAACTTCATACGGGGGATCCCTCTGCTCATGGTCATATTCTGGATGTACTTCCTGTTGCCCGCCTTCATGGGCATGGTGGTCCCCGAAAGCTGGACCATCATCGCGGCGCTCACCGTCTTCACCTCTGCCTACATGTCCCAGATCGTCCAGGCGGGCATCGAGGCGATCCCCCGCGGCCAGACGGAGGCGGGCCTCTCGACGGGCCTCTCCCGGACCCGGGTGATGGTTTTCATTATTCTGCCCCAGGCCTTGCGGAACATGATCCCCTCCTTCGTGAATCAGCTCGTGTCCCTCATCAAGGACACCTCCCTTGCTTTCATCGTCGGCGTCGCGGAGCTCACGCATGTGGCTACCCAGGTGAACAATCGAACGCTGATCTATCCGGCCCAGATCTTCCTCTTCATAGCCGTCATCTACTTCATCCTCTGCTTCATGCTCACCAGCTACTCGCGGTGGCTGGAGCAGCGGCTTGCCTACAGGAAAGCGATATAATTTTGTCTATGGCCCGCAGGGCCAGGCTTAAGGCGCAGGACTTATGGCTAAGGGCATGTGCTGGGTCGCTAAGAGGCAGGCATTCGGGCGGATCAGGATTTGAAGTTACGGGCGCGAATGACCTCAACGACGGTCGGGATGAGGGAAATAATGATGATGGCGAGAATCACGAAGGTGAAATTTTCTTTGACGACAGACATATTGCCGAAATAATACCCGCCGAAGACAAAAGTGAGGATCCAGGCGACGCATCCGGTCACGTTATAGAACTGAAACCGCCCATAGGTCATGGTCCCCACGCCCGCCACGAAGGGCGCGAAGGTGCGGATGATCGGCACGAACCGGGCGATGACGATCGTCTTCCCACCGTATTTATCGTAGAACCGGTGCGTCCGGTCCAGGGATTCCTGCTTGACCCACCGTATCTTTTTTCCGGCCACGACCTTCGGGCCCAGCAGGTAGCCCACCCCGTAGTTCACGGTGTTACCGGCAATCCCGGCGATACTGAGAAGAACAGAGAGCCAGACGGGATCAAGCGACCCGCGTGCTGCGAATGTTCCCGTCACGAAAAGGAGGGAATCCCCGGGCAGAAAAGGGGTGACCACCAGACCCGTCTCACAGAAGATGATAAGAAAGAGGATGAGGTAGGTCCAGAACCCGTAGTTCTGAAGGATAAAATCCAGATGCCTGTCGAAATGCAGCAGAAAATCAAAGTATTGTGCAATAAATTCAATCATGTGGCAGAGCGGCGACTCCCCGTACCCTTCGGCTTGATTTGAAATTCACGGCGTCCCCAAACATGGGGCTTTATACGCCAGCAAGCCGAGTTTCGTCAACGGAAATATCCCCTTTCAAGGGCCGTGCCTCAACGGTTGTTGACAAAAGAAAATGTTTTAAATATAGTCAGCTTCAATTAGAGATGGATGCGCGGAAGAGGGGTGAAAATCCCCCGCTGCCCCGCAGCCGTGATGGAAACGAAAGCCTTGGATTGCCACTGTCCCGGAATGAGACGGGATGGGAAGGCAGGTGAGTAGGTCGTCCTGAGCCGGAAAACCCATCCATCTGAAACCTCGAGGGGGGTAAACCTGGATGTCCTTCCCGCTTGATCCTCTGTTATCCATTGTTGATCTCCCCCCTGACATGAAGGTTTTGTCCACATAACCGGTGTACCCTTGCGCCTTGGGGAGAGCCATGGTCTTCCGGACGGTAAATCTTCCGAAAGTACTTGAAATCAGTTTCGTGCTCCTGATGATCCTGGCCGGCTCCATCGTCGTGTCGCTTTTTGTGGGGGTGACCGACATCGGCATCGTCCGCGGGATCACCGGCCTTTTCTACGGTTGGCGTGAGGGATATGCCGGGTTTACCCACCTTGAAAAGGAGATCATTTTTTCCATTCGCCTTCCCAGGATTTTATTTGCCGGCATTGTCGGCGCAGCATTATCGATGGCCGGTGTGGTCTTCCAGGCCCTTCTTCGAAATCCGCTGGCCGACCCCTACATCCTGGGCATTTCGGGCGGAGCCGCCGTCGGAGCCATCATCGGCATCCTCATCGGCGCGACCCTGCTCCCTTTGGGCATCCCGGGGCTTGCCTTCCTGGGCGCCGTCCTCACCGTGATCATCGTCTTCGGAATTGCCAGAACCGGAGCCCAGCTTCGATCCAATACACTGCTTCTGGCCGGAGTCATCGTCAATGCCTTTTTCTCCGCCATCATCATGTTTCTGATCTCCACGAGCACCAGTTCGGATGTTCACAACGTGATGTTCTGGTTGATGGGGGATTTATCACTTGCCACCACCGGGGAGATCGCTCTCACGGGAACCATCATTCTGGCTGGTTTCGTTGTTCTCTATGCCTACGCCCGCCCGATGAACCTCATCGTTGTCAGCGAGGAAACGGCCCTCCAACTCGGCATTAACGTGGAGAAGGCAAAAAAAATTCTCTTCGTCGCGGCTTCCCTCATAACCGGTGTGGCCGTATCGGTGAGCGGCATCATCGGTTTCGTCGGGCTCGTCATCCCCCATTTGATGCGGATGGTGCTCGGTCCCGATCACCGCATTCTTCTTCCTGCGTCTTTTCTCTTCGGTGCTTCATTTCTCGTGGTTGCCGACACCATCGCCAGAACGCTGATGGCCCCGGGCGAACTTCCCGTCGGCGTCATCACCGCAATCTGCGGAGCACCCTACTTCATATACCTTCTTCGGAAAGGAAGGGGGTTCTGAGCCATGATTATAATGCGCGCCGACAAAGTCGGATTTCAATATGGCGAACATTGGGTTCTCCGGGACGTTACCTTCGAAGTGCGGGAGGGGGAAGTCCTCGGCATCATCGGCCCTAACGGTTCGGGAAAAACAACGCTTCTTAAAATTCTCGACGGAATTCTCGCACCCCGGGAGGGTCGTGTGTGGCTCCGGGACAGGGATATCTCGCAGATAGGAAGGGAGACCCTTGCGAAGGTGATCGGCGTTGTCCCCCAGGACTACTCGATGTTCTTCCCCTTCAGCGTGGAGGAAATCGTCCTGATGGGAAGAACGCCCCACCTCGGGCTCCTTCGATTTGAAGGGCAGAAAGATTTTGCCATTGCCCGTCGGGCCATGGAGATGACCGACACGACCGACTTCAGTCGGCGAGGCATGGGGGAATTGAGCGGCGGGGAGCGGCAGCGAGTCCTCATCGCCAGGGCCGTGACCCAGGAACCGCATATCCTGCTTCTCGACGAGCCGACGACCTACCTCGACATCAAACATCAGGTGGCTCTATTCCAGTTGATGAAGATGCTCCACGAAAAAGAAAATCTCACGGTCATCGTGGTGACTCAGGATATCAACCTGGCCGCACAGTACTGTGACCGTATCCTTCTTTTAAAGAATGGTAAATTTTTCAACATGGGCCCCCCGGGGGAGGTCATTACTTCGGAGAATATTCAAAAAGTTTACGAAACAGACGTTCTCGTTGATCCGCACCCCCAAACGGGCCTGCCCCGTGTGACGTTGGTATAAAAAACAATGGAGAAGGGCGAAAGGCTCAGGGCTTACGACAGGCACTGAAGCCTTTAGCCTTTAGCCTTATGCCTGTTGCAAAGCAACCAACGCTGTCAGATCAAGGAAGCCGGTCTGATGCCGGCGCTGCCCCGCACCTGTAGGCGGAACGAAATCCACCGCGTGCCACTGTCAGGCTGAAAAGGCCCGATGGGAAGGCGTGGAGAGTAGGCAAATGGGCCGCGAGCCAGGAGACTTATCTGACAGGCTAAATAACTCAACTTCGAGGGGAAGGAGGTTATTGAGAAATGTTATTCAGAGTCTTTGTTGTTTTCTTGCTATCAACCGTCCTGTTGGCTGTGTCACACGGGCCGCTCCAGGCCCAGGCTCCCGGTGAACAGAAGGCCTTTCGCATGGATGAGGTCGTCGTCACGGCAACGAGGGATGCCCAGGAGATCCGGAAGGTCCCTGCCAACGTCACGGTCATCACGGCGGAGGACATCCAGAACTCCGGCGCCACGAGCATACCGGAGATTCTCGACAAGCTGGACAGCGTTCACTTCAGGACTTACAGCGGCAACCCTTCGCAGGCCATCATTGACATGCGAGGCTTCGGGGAAACCTCCTACGGGCGGACGCTGGTTCTCCTGGACGGGAGGCGGCTGAACAGGCCGGACATGTCGAGCATCAACTGGCTCCAGATACCCATCAACAACATCGAGAGGATCGAGGTGGTGCGGGGCCCCAGCACCGTTCTTTACGGTGACAATTCAATCGGAGGCACAATCAACATCATCACAAAGCGAGGTGCCGGGAAGCCGCAGGCTGAACTTTCCGCCATCGGGGGAAGCTACAGCCTCGTGGACGGGAGGGGCAGCGTCGCCGGGGGCCTTGAGAAATTCTCCTACTCCCTCAACGGCCAGTACCAGGGAACCGATGGATACCGGGACCGGTCGAAATTCTCCACCGGGGGGGTCGGCGCAAACATGGGTTACAACTTCAGCGAGTTCCTGGACATGAACCTGGGCCTTTCGTACAACAAGACAAATTACCAGCTCCCCGGGGCCCTCACCCAGCCCCAGTTCGACCAGGACCCGAGACAGGTCCAGCCCGGTCATTTAAACGACGACTCCGACGCAAAATATTACAATGCCAACATGGGGATCACGTCCATGCTGGGCGGCTTCGGCCGGCTTGACGTCAACTTCCTGTACAGCAAGGATGACATCATCAGCAACATGGCCTCATTCCCCTCTTTCGACACCATCAAGATCGAGACCCACGGCATACAGCCAAGATATATCTTCGACAAGCGCATTTACGGCCATGGAAACAAGCTGACGGTCGGGCTGGATTATTACCACCAGGAGCTGGACAAGGACAAGTTCAACAATGAGGAGCACTCCACGATGCTCAACACCGCCGTCTTTAAACGGGAGTCTCTGGGCCTCTATATCCGGGATGAGTTCAATCTGCTGGACGAGCTCATCCTGACGGCGGGTTACCGGACGGAACGAGCGAAGATCACGGGACAGGAAACGGACTCCGCCACGGGGGCCGCGCTGATCCCCGAAACAGAGAAGGTACACCACGGCGATGCCTACGAGCTCGGATTGACATACCTCATCCAGGAAAAATCAAAGGTCTTTGCTCGCTATGCCACCGTTTTCCGTCTCCCCTTCCTGGATGAGCAGGCCGCCTACTACGGTTATCTCGGTCTGGACACCTTTCTCCTCAATCTCGAGAAAGAGACGGGGGAAAGCTACGAAGTCGGGACCCAGTTCGTTCTGTTTGACAGCCTGAAGATCGGTGCGACGCTCTACAGGATCAACATGGAGGACGAGATCGCCTTCAACCTGGCCACCTATCAGAACGAAAACCTGGATAAAACCAGACATGACGGCGCCGAGGTGTCCCTGGCCTGGCAGTGGCAGAAACACCTGCGGCTCCTGGCGAACTACACCTGCCAGGATGCCACCTTCCGGAGCGGCCCCAATGACGGCAAGAAAATCCCCCTGGTCCCGAGAAACATGGCGAACTTCATTCTCGAAATCTTCCTGCCTTACAATTTTGTGCTCCGTCCGGAGATGCAGTACATCGACAAGGCTTACCTCGGAAGCGATTTCAGCAACAGCCAGGAGCCTCTGAGAAACTACACGCTGTATAACATTTTCCTGCAGTACCGGCCTCCGAAGAAGGAAGGGTTCAACGTCTTTGCCTTCCTAGGCGTGGAGAACCTGACCGACGAGATGTATGCCACCCAGGGGTTCGTCGTGGGCCCGACCCGGTATTTCTACCCCTCCCAGGGGATCACCTTCAAGGGAGGGCTTTCCGTTTCATTCTGATCGACATTTTCCTTGAAATATACCGTCAAAACGTCATAGGTTAGACGAAAATTTACGGGAAGGAGCAAGACCATGACGAAGGAAGAAAAAATCGAAGCAATCAAGTCACGGGCAAGAAAGAATTTTTCTCTCGGCTGGAACTGTTCCGAGTGCGTTGCAGAAGCTGTATTGAGTTTGATTGAAACGGGATTACCTCCCGAGGCCAAGAAGATGGCCACGGGTTTCGGCGGTGGAGGTGGCCTCTATGGAGACACCTGCGGGGCCCTGACAGGGGCCATTATCGCCGTGGGAGCCGTCCACGGACGCTCCAAGCTGCCGGAGGATCCGGACCCGAAAGCGGCGGCCAAGAAAGGAAACCAGCAACTTTACGGCAAGCCCGGGCTTTACAGGCTTTTCAATCAGATTCCAAATAAGTTTTTTGAAAAATACGGATACACCCTTTGCCGAGACCTTACATCGAAATGGCATGATCAGTGGCTTTGCCGCGACCACGCACTCTACTGCCGCGAGATCATCACCGAGGCGGCGGGTATTGCAGCGGAACTGGCGCTGGAGGATGTAACAGATGCGGCCTCGAAACCTTTCGGTAAAAACGTGGAAAACCTCAAGGATTGAGACCATCCCGGATCCTGAGCTCTTTTTTTCTATTCGAATACGCTGTTCTCATTAAGGAGGAAATTTCATGAGTAAGAGGCTTGTTGTTGTGGGTGGTGGAGCCGGGGGACCGTCAAGTGCAGCCGAAGCCAAAAGGCGGGACAAATCCCTCCAGGTGACCATGGTCGAGCGGGGAGATTTTGTATCCTATGCAGCCTGACCGATGCCCTATTACATCGGTGATGTAATCAAGGACTATAAGCGGCTCGTCATTCGAACCCCTGAAGAATTTCAAAAAACGGGGATCGATGCAAAGATTAAAACAACGGTTGAAGCGATTGACCCGCATAAAGGAACGGTTCATCTCTTAAACGGTTCCAGCCTTCCCTATGACATTCTCGTTATGGCCACCGGCGCAGATGCGGCCCGCCTGGGCATCCCGGGAGAAGACCTGGAGGGCGTCTTTACCCTGCGGAACCTGACCGACGCCTTGAAAATGAAATCCTATTTGAACGAGAAGGAATGCCGAAAGGCCATCATCGTCGGGGCGGGCTATATCGGGATGGAAATGTGCGAGGCATTGAAGAACCTTGGGATCGAAGTCAAGGTCCTCGACATTCTCCCCCGACCCGTCATCCGCTGGGATGCGGAATTCGCCAAGTTGATCCTGGAAGAACTCAGCAAGAACCAGGTGGCTTTTCTGGCAGAGACGAAGCCGCTTTCGATTGAAAAGGGAAATTCTTCAAAACTGAGGCTCGTAACTAACGAGGGCATGCTCGATGCCGATATGATATTAATCGGGGTCGGAACAAAGCGAAACACGAAACTCGCTGAAGCGATAGGTCTCAAGATAGGGAAGAGCGGTGCAATCCAGGTGGACGCCTTCCAGCGCACTTCCAGCGAAAATGTATACGCCGTGGGGGATTGCTGTGAGGTTTTTCACAGGGTGAGCGGTAAATGGGTTTATTATCCGTTAGGGGACATCGCGAACAAGCAGGGCCGCATCGCCGGCCAGAACATAGGAGGCTTCCCGTCTGAATTTCCGGGCATTGTCGGAGCCCAGTCTTTCAAGGTCTTCAATCTGGAAGTGGCAGCGGCGGGACTGACGGAGGAAGAGGCCGAAAGGGCCGGGTTCCAGCCGGCCAGTAATATCATCTGGGGGCTTCCGGTAGGCCGACCCATGGCCAAGGGTGAAAAACTGGGTATCAAGCTGATCGCCGACAAAAAGACTGCAAAACTCCTCGGCGCCCAGACGATCGGTGAAAAGGGGGCCGTTCAGAGAATTAACAGCCTCTCTCTTGCCCTCTGGTGCGGGCTCAACCTCGATGAGATCAGTTACGTCGATCTCGCCTATGCACCGCCCTTCGGTGGGGCCTGGGATGCCATCCACATCGCCGCCCAGACTCTCCGGGCGAAGATCTAATTCGGAAGCTTTGTGTTGAATTAAGAAAAGCCCCTCCGCTTTCGAAGGGGCTTTTCATTTCAGCACAGCAACCACTTCCAACAGAAATCGAATCAAAACCGCTTTCATCACGACCCGCCACAGCGAAGTTTATAGACGTTATTCGGAGTGGACTTTTTCTTCCGCCACCTGCGAGGCGGGGCGAGATGGAATATCAAAGTATCATGCTGTTTTCGCTTGTGCCTGACGCCGGAAGCCTGATGTCTATTCTTTTTTCATTACCTTGACCAAGATACTCCGGCAGCACTCGGCGTTCTTGATGATGAATGCGTCCGGACGTTCTTGAACCGCATACTGCCCGTTCGCCTCGATCACGAGGTCGTCCTTCGTCAAACCGTCTTTTTTGTCGATAATCATAAAACGACCGATAGGAATACCTGCCTCTTTCAGAACTGCCATAAAAAAACCCCCTGTAAAAAAATGGAATATTGGAAAACTGGAATGATGGAATATTGGGTTAAAAGAATTCTTTCATATTTCATACTGCTGATCACCATTATTCTATTACCCCACCATTCCTTTGCCCCATTCAAATCAGTATCAGCCCGGTCCAGGTGACCCGGTTTTTCACCGGAAGTCCCGATACGGGTAAGCCGACTTTCTCGAGTGTCGAGAAGACGTCGATCCCCATGGCTTCCATGGAGGGTCTTGCCTTGAAGGGGAACCTGCACTTCGTCTCCCCTTGAACGGCCACGCACTCTTCGCAGAGCCTGCAGCAACCGCCGATGAGCCCCGTGGCAAAGTGAAGACCGCCCTCAAAAGCCATCTTCTCCCCCATGTTCACAAGCTCGTGGAGTTTCTTTGCCGGGACGAAGACATCTTCTGATAATTTGCCTCCGGACTGCTGCGGGATCGGGGCAGACACCTGAAGGAGGATAGCCTCAGAAAACCGGGAAAGGGCCTTTCGAAAATCCTCCACCGACGGGAGATTCGGCGGGCACATCAGGTTGCGACCATAGGTGTCGCACAGCGGAATCTGGCATTTCAGCCTGACTCTCTCGTCCACGACTATTTTCTTCACCGGGATCAGCCGCACCTCGCTCGCATCCTTTTCCCTCAGGGCCAGAAAGATTCCTTCAAGAATCTTTTTCTTGACCTTCGGAGACCGCGAGCCTTGCTTATTATCTTTACGCATGGACCTCCACATCATAGCTGGCGCCGGTCAGTTTTTCGAAGCCCGTTTCGGTCACGGCATAATTGTCCTCTACACCGACAACACCGAGACCGGGAAAGGTGAACTTGGGCTCCAGGGCAAGGACCATCCCCGGCTCGAGGCCCATCTTCCCGTCCCTCATGATGACGGGTAGCTCATCGAGTTCAATACCGACCCCGTGCCCGCAGAAACCGGCCTTCTGATTTCCGTAACCCATGAAGTGATCCAGAAAACCCCGTGACTCCGCGATGCGCTCCGCTTCCGCATACAATGCGCCCGTTAAAACACCCGGCCTGATCAGCTTCTCCAGTTCCCGCAGGATCTCCATGGAAACATCACAAGCCTTTTTCAGTTGATCCGGAAGAGGACCGATACTCAGGGTGCGTGACTGGTCACTGTTGTAGCCCTCCACAACCGCGACGAGATCGAAAAGCACCGGCTCATGACGGCCGATTTTCCGGAGACCCGCGCTTCCCGGGTAGGCCAGGCTGGGTCCTCTGCCACCTTCCGCGAAATCGATAAAACTCGCTTCTGCCGAATCAGGGCCGGAGACCAGGGCTCCCCAGTAAATCTCCTGGTTGAAGGCCCTCATGCGGATATACCCCTGGTGGCCCCTCGCCCTTGCCGCCATCTCAACCTTGCCGGACAGTTCCACCTCTGTAATGCCCTCCTTGAGAGAATCTCGGGCAATTCCGGCCATGAAGTTGGAGAGCGCCCCGGCTTTTCTCATGATCTTGATTTCGTAAGCCGATTTTACCGCCCGGCCTCTCTGGACAGCAGGTGAAACATCTACGACCTCCTGCGGCTTCAATCCATTCAGGAATCGCAAATACTGGTTGACCGGCAGGACATCAAGCTCCATGCCGAGCTTTTTCAAGTGAATATATCCGTGATCGGCCATGAGCCGTGGCAGATCTCGAGGACTTTCGATAGGAATGATCAGCTCGAGCGGGGATTCTTGACGGACGCGATCAGGGTTTTTTCGCACGAAAAGAAGCGGCTCTCCGGAGACAGGAATAAAGAGACAGCCCTGCGGA
>Ga0209253_10004434_pt1 | contig 12238 bp, 12 predicted proteins | sample FrelakmetBRP12BR_FD_187145 | JGI IMG/M metagenome (GOLD analysis project Ga0209253, IMG submission 187145) | Freshwater lake sediment microbial communities from the University of Notre Dame, USA, for methane emissions studies - BRP12 BR (SPAdes)... | ecosystem: Environmental > Aquatic >...
GTCCGGTTTCCCTTGTGCGTCGGCTTGATATGCCGCTAAAATTTCACGTTCCACGTATGGACGAATGCGGCGGCCAAACTGGCTCACTCACCTCTCCTTGACGCCCAATCCATGAGGGTTGAGAGGGTAATTATAGTCTGACTGCTTGCGTGCATGCTAAGCAGCCACAAACTTCAGCGCCACGCCGTTGATGCAGTACCGTAACCCCGTCGGTTTGGGGCCATCCTTAAAGATATGGCCTTGATGTCCCTCGCAACGGGCGCAGTGGACTTCGGTCCTGGGAAAGATCAATTTGTAATCGGTAGTGGATTCGACCACTTTGGGGTCGATCGGTTGCCAAAAGCTGGGCCAGCCTGTACCGCTGTCGAACTTGTGTTCAGAGGAATAGGCCGGAAGGTCACAGCCCGCACAGTAATAGATACCGGCTCTCTTGTTGTCGTGCATGTTGTCGGTAAAGGGACGCTCGGTATTCTCATGTCGTAAGACCCGGTAGGCCTCCGGTGAGAGAATTTTCTTCCACTCCTCGTCGGTCTTTACGACTTTTACAATCGGACCGATCTCAACTTTTGGTGGCATGGGTGGTCTCCCTTTCTTGTAGGGGTGTATGGCAAATCAGTCGAATCGCACGGGCAATCCTTACATACAGCCTTACGGAAGGGCAAGGTTAAGGTGTGTGGAGCGGAGACGGTTGCTCCACCTGCTCCGGCACTCCGGCGCGACCACACTACGTTTCTCATCTGCTTGATGCCGAAACTCGTTCCGTTCCTCGCTTCGCATGAACGGAACTTCGAACATCGGCATCGCCAGCCGGGAGCCGGTCGCAGCTGATCAACAAGTGTGGTGCCCGCGCCTTCGTGCAAGTCGCAGATGGAGCAACCGTCTCCGCTGCACCTGGAAAAGGAGGGAAGAACGCCTCCCCCGCTCCTCCGGTGACGCTCGCGCCGAGCCCCAGTCTCTTAGGAAGAGAAGGATTGAGAAATGTAGGGAGGAAAGAACTGTGTATGCGCAGCTTAGTTTGGGGATGGCGGATTTGCGGCGGCGGCTTCGAGGTCGCGCAGGAGGCGCTGAAATTCTTTGTCGTTCCGGAGCAGTTTGGACGCGGCGAGGAGGAGGTGATCGAGCTCCTTGTCGGTCAGCGCCAGGTTCGTGGGAATGTTCATGAGGTGTGCCTGTTCCTTCAGGTCTGCCACCTCCGTTAAGCTGGCGTTGATGAAATAGATGTCGGCATCGGGTGCGAAGCTGCCGGCCGTGCCCGGCGGCCGCTGGCGGAGTTCCCTTCGCCATTGAGACACCGCCTGACGCATGAGTTCAGCGGTGTCGGTGGAGTAGCGGTTGATCGGAATGTCGACTAGGGCCCGGCTGACCCGCATGAGGCCGGGGATTTCGTTCAGCATGTACTGGTCCGGGTTCGGCGTGGTCTCGGCACTGACCATCAGATAGACCAGCTTTCTGATCTTTTTCACGCCCAACGACAGAAATGTGGACTCAAGATCCCCGACGTAGGCCGTGTTCTCTAGTACCGCGCGCATGCCGATATTGTCGGACAGCCCGCCATCCAGGAGATGCACATAGGGGCGCTTCTTGGGATCAAGATACGACCGTAGTTCGTTCGCCCGCTGCCGGCCCCACGTGGTCGATTTCTCTTCCTGGAGCACCACCGGCGGGATATATCCGCATTGCCCGGCATAGTTCGTCATCGAAATCGGGCTGAGAATCAGTGGCAGCGCGGCCGATGAGGCGGTCGCCACCGAGATGGGGAGCTGGCTCAGGTCCGAGCAGAGCAGGTCGAACTGCCGTTGATTGAACTCAAACCGCGAGAGGGTGGCCATATCGGAAGCGTGAATGAAGACCATCGGCCGCCGGCGCTGCGCAACCAGATCGCCGAATGTGTGCCCGTCGAACAGCGCTTCATCAAGGAGTTCGGAAAAGACATGGACCCTGCCGAAATAGGGAGACCAGAGCCGGAGCCAGTTGGACGGCGACCGGAAGATCCGCGAACGCAGCTCGCTCTCCCAGTCCTTCCGGAGAAAGCGATATTCGAAGTCGTGAAAAATGCGGTCGCCGTAGAGGGCGTAATAGGCCGCCGTAAAGCTGCCGCCCGAGAGGGCATTGATGATGTTCAGCTCATCGAGCAGCCGCTTATCGACACCTTCCCACCGGATCGGCGTCCGCGCCAGCTCCCGTAACACGCCGTACGATAAGGCCGAGGCCCGTGCGCCGCCACCGGAAAATGATGAGACGATGAACAGTCCGTCCGTGCTGCCGGTTTTAGACGGAGGCAGGTTCGTGGAGCGATACCCGTAATCCACATCATACTGATCTAGCGGCGCATTCATCGTCGGCCGCACATACTGGCAGCCGGTCAAAAAGCTCATCAGACCAATGGCCAGCCCTGCCGCCGCCAACCGGCCAATACCAAATATCTTTTGTGAGGAGACAGTCATTGGCGGCGAAGGGTACGCGGGAGGTAGAGGGGAGTTAAGGATGGAACAGTGGATTGCCTACGTGGCAATAGCACCACTGGTTCGCTAGGACTTTTGCTGCGCCAGGAGGTCGAGTGTCAAGGTGTCGGGCTTGCCGTCAAAATACTTGAGCAGGGCATCTTGGAATATCTTGTCATCGGTGGTCGCAGTCATAAACAAGGTCAGGCATGAGCGGAATTTAAGATTGTCCGGATAGCCGAATATCTGTTCAGCGCTGCGCCTGTCCACGTTGAGGACAAGCTGCGTGCATTCTCTGAGCCTTGGACCTAGGATTGGGTGCTGAAGGTAGGCTTTAGCCTCTTCGAGAGAGGTCATGGCGAACTTTTGTGTCGTTCCACCATGACCAAGACCTGTGATCTGGGGAAAGATGTACCACATCCAATGACTGGACTTTTCCCCAGCTCGTAGTTCACCAAGGATTGCGTCGTAGACGTGGTCTTGCGCTTCAAGAAAGCGTTGCAGATTATAGTCATCAGTCATGGGCTGTGTCCGCCAAGACACCGATCTGATCGGCCAAGTGTTGGAAGTCTACTGCAAAGTCTGAGGCGTATCCATCACTCCGGAGGCGATGGGGGAAAGGGGTATGAGGGGAGGGAGGAGCCTGACCGCCGCGCGCCGCGAAATGGTTCCAGGAACCATTCTTTGAATTGAGAGAATTCGCTTGAGAAGCTCTTTTGAGTCTTATGGGTTAGGCCCCGGTGTTGAGCCGGGGCCTGGTAGGGTTACGATGCTGTCGACGTGGCGAGCGGTTCGTCCCGCTCTGCTCTCGCCGATGCCGGGGCATCCTGGTTGAATGCGGCCGGGAGCACTTCTTCAATCCGTTCGGCCAGGATGAAGGTCAGGTCGTTCCGCACTTCTTGCGGCACCTCTTTCAGATCCTTCTCGTTCGCCTTCGGCAGGATGATGCGTCGGATTCCGGCGCGATGGGCTGCCAGCACCTTTTCCTTGATCCCGCCGACCGGTAGTACCAGCCCGCTTAGGCTGATTTCGCCGGTCATGGCTGTGTCGCTCCGCACCGCTTTCCCGCTATAGGAAGATGCGAGCGCGGTGGCCATGGTGATACCGGCCGATGGTCCGTCTTTCGGGATGGCTCCGGAAGGCACATGGATATGTAACCCATTCCGTTTGAAACGAGAAATATCGAGTCCCATACTTTCAGCGTGTGACCAGAGGTAGCTTCGCGCAGCCCTGGCAGACTCCTGCATGACGTCTCCCAACTGACCAGTGATGGTCAGTTCATGGCTGCCCGGGAGCAGAGTGGTTTCGATATAGAGGACATCTCCGCCACTCGGAGTCCAGGCGAGCCCAGTGGCCACGCCGGCTGGCAATACCTTGCGTGCCTCCTCCGGCATGAAACGCTCGGAGCCGAGCCAATCGGGAAGGCCGGTTGGCTGAATGGACACAGGGACCCGCTCCTGGCCTTCTGAAAGTTCTGCGAATGTCAGCGCGACTTTTCTGGTCAGGCGACCGAGCATCTGTTCGAGCTGGCGCACACCGGCCTCCCTCGTGTATCGGCTGATGACGAGATTCAAGACCTCATCCGACAGCAAGACTTGGGTGGCATCCAGGCCTGCCTCCTTGAGCCGTCGCGGCCAGAGGTAGCGAATGGCGATCTCCGCCTTCTCCCGCTCGCTATAGCCCTGAAGCCGGATGATTTCCATCCGGTCGAGTAGTGGCTGGCTGATCGTATCCAGCGTATTGGCCGTCGTAATGAAGAAGACCTTGGACAGATCGAACGGCAGATCGAGGTAGTGGTCGCGGAACGTATGGTTCTGCGCCGGATCCAGGATCTCTAACAGGGCCGAGGCCGGATCGCCACGGAAGTCCCGTCCCATCTTGTCGACCTCGTCCAACATCAAGACGGGGTTATTTACGCCGGCGCGACGCATGGCCTGAATGATTCGTCCAGGCAGGGCTCCGACGTAGGTCCGGCGATGGCCGCGCAGCTCCGCTTCATCATGCACTCCGCCCAGGCTGAGACGTTCGAACGTGCGTCCCATGGCTCTGGCAATCGATTGGCCCAGGCTGGTTTTGCCGACACCCGGAGGTCCGACTAGGCAGAGGATGGGCGCCTTGGCCGTCGGATTTAATTTCAACACGGCCAGATGCTCGACGATTCGTTCCTTCACTTCTTTAATGCCATAGTGATCTTCCTCCAGCACTTGACGAACCGCGCGTAACTCCAAACGGTCTTCCGAGGCTTTCTTCCAAGGGAGTTCAAGCACCAGGTCGAGATAGGTCCTGAGAACTTGATGGTCAGGCGAGGAGGGTGGCGCCTTCGCCAATCGACTAAGCTCCCGCTCAACGTCCTTTCGCACAGGGTCAGGAAGATCGGCTTCTTGAATCTTCTTTTTGAGTTCGGTGGTCTCGCTCTCCTCACTCTCCCCTTCGCCGAGTTCCTGCTGAATGGCCTTCAACTGTTCACGGAGTATATACTCTCGTTGGGTTTTGCCGATCTTGGCTTGGGCATCGCTCGTGATCTTGTCCCGCAGCTGGAGTATCTGAATTTCTTTTGAGAGAGATGCATACAGCGATCGCAACAGCTCGATGACGGAGGAACTTTCGAGCAGTTTTTGCTCGGCGTGCACGGTGAGATTGAGGAGTGAGGCCAGGCGATAGGCCAAGGCGACGGGATTATCCTCATTACCGAAGGCCGTCGCCGCTTCCTGAATTCCGGGGGCCTGAATCAATCGAGGCAGATCTGTGACCAACTCCTGGATAGCCCGGTGGAGGGCTTGGACTTCGGTGCTCTGGTCTGCGGGGTGATCGAGTCGTCGAGCCTGGACGAGCAGAAACGGTTGTGTCTGTTCAACCTTGAGCAATGCGACTCGTTCAAGCCCCTGTACGAGCGCTTGGATCGTGCCGTCTTCTGACCGTCCGATCTGTTTCACCATGGCTTTGGTGCCGATGGTGTAGAGCTCTTCGAGCCCTGGCTCTTCCGTCTGAGGGTCGCGCTGGGCCACCACCAGAATCGTCTTGTCCTCTGTTTTAATTGACGCCTCTATGGCGGCAATCGAGCGATCACGCCCGACCGTCAAGGGCATCATGATGCCAGGGAAGAGTACCGTGCGTTTAATCGGGAGTACCGGTAGCGTGACAGCCATGGTCTCGTTATTCATATGAAAGCATTCCTTCACTCGGCCGGTGAAAAAACTCAAGATGGACGTTATGAAGGAAGATAGTTTCTGTCAAGCATAAGTCAAGGGGAGAGGTGAGGGAGCCGCGGCAACTACGTGTACTTGCCGGGATGATCCAGGGGAAGGCTTTCCTCAGCGATCGACAAAGATTCCACCCTGAGGATGGAAGAAGAGTTTTTCATTGCCGGGGCGAACATCGTCCGCTATTAAAGCATCAGGTGGCAACCTATAGGTGTCTTTGCCGTCGAGATCGAAGAACCCGGCGACACTCTTTTCCGAAGAGTCTCCGAAGCCCGAGGGGGCTTGGTACCGGTCCGTCCCTCCATCGTCGATGAAGAGTCCCCAACTTGCATAGTCGGCTCGACCGAGACCGGTCGAGTGGTCGAAATCATAGGTGTCCCGGCCGTTTCCTGCATCGATCATCAGACTCACGCTGCTGTCCCAGGCCACTCCTCCATTGTAAAAGGGGCCTGAGGAACCGTAATGATCGTCTCCCTGCCGGTCGATGAAGAGGCCGACCCCGTAATGGGCGGAGGCGCCATGTCCATAGCGAGCGGCATGGTGCTCGTCGTCGCCATTCAAGTCTAATTTCATCCCGGCGCCGAAAAAGTAGCCTTGCCCCTGTGAGAAGTTCGCGCTTTCGTAATGGTCGCGCCCTTCGATATCCAACAAGATTCCCCAGCCGCCGGCCAAACTGTGAGCTTGCCACTCGATTTTCTTTGCCAGAATCCGTTGCCCTGATCCGGCGCCCAGCCCGAAGCAGTCGAACTGATAGAGGGGATCGCCCGGCTTCCCATTGGGGGCGTCTTGCGCGTTGTAGGCGCTGGGATAGGTGTCGCCGCATTGATAATGGTCGTCGCCGGAGATATCGATGACGGCGCCGACGCCCAGGGGGCCGCCGAATCCGATGGCGAAGCCCTGGCTGGTATAGCGGTCGTTCCCTGCCGCATCGAGCAAGAGGCCGAGCCCTCCTATCGCTGCGCCTTGGGTCAAGCGGTTGCCCATGTAGACATCGTCGCCGTTTGTGTCGAATAAGATTCCGAGTCCGCCGAATCCAGCGCCTCCCGACCCCATGCCGAGCTGGTAGACATCGTCGCCGTCGTGATCGATTAGCAGCCCCACCCCCAACCGTCCGGTGGCTAGTCCGAGAGGAGCCCCGGCATAGGTATCGTCTCCGTTGAGATCGATGACGACGGCATTGCCCTGCTCTTCGTTTACAGACGAGGCAATCATGCCTCGGTAGAGATCGTTGCCTCCCACATCAATTATCAGACCGATGTATTTGTCTAATTCATAGGTATTCGGTCCAGGGCCGCCAATGATAATCAGTCCATAGGATGTTTCTTGGACCAACAGGACGTCACCGGTCACGCCGGGAGGAACAGCGGAAGCCGGCAGGGGGGTTGTCCATGCCGCGGCGGCCTGCTGAAGCCAGCGCTCATTGGCGAGGCGTGCGAGTACCTGGGCCGCTGCAATGAGGCTGGCATAATCGACCTGTCCTTCGAGCAGTTCTGCAAACCGGAGATCGGCTTTGATTCGCGCGCCCGTCCGGTCTGACAGGCTTGAAACTTGTGGAAGGAAGTGTTCCGCCATCGATCGTGCATGCAGAAACAGGAAGTGCCTTTCGGCCTCGGTCAGATTTTTTAGCGCGTTGTCTCGGTGGAGCGACGCTTGCTCCAAGCTTCCGACCAGGAAGGCCAGGAGCTCTTCATGTGAAGAATTTGTCGGCAGAGGAACCGGCTTATAGAAAGTGGAGGTGCGATCCATGCCGGCTTCCAGCACATCCAGGAGGGCCGGAAGATTGATGGATCCTCCCGCTGCCAGGTCAGCCAGTAAGAGCCCCTGGCGCTCCAAATTCGTCAGACCGCCCCAGGGTTGTTTGAGTGCCTCGACTATCAGGCGCCGTTTAAATTGCGCCGGAACTTTCTCGACCGTTTCATGCGCAGCCAGCAGGTCGCTGTGATGTAATCCAGTAAGCTGTTCAAAATCCTTTCTGACAGTAGGAGTCAGCTGATCGAGTACCGATTGCTGTTTGTGACTGTTTGCCGCGGACTGTGGGGCAATCGATGCGAAGAGACTCTGCACGGCGCTGCAGCCGGGAAGCGACAAGAAGAGGAGCAGACTCGAAAGAAGCATCAGGGGACGAGTCATGGTGTATGTTTCCAGCATCGGTGAGGCGTTGCCCTCTGCTATTTGGATGTAGGAATCGTCTTGCGCATCGATCCCGAGACAATTAAAAATTCGTACAAGCGACATTCTAATGGGCCATTGAAGAGGGGAATGCGTTTCGAAGGCGTGAGGCCGATCAATTTCGGGACTCGCAAATCGCCGGTAAAGATATAGGCCCGCCATCCGCTGAATCGCTGTTTCAACCAGTCGCCCAGTTGTGGATAGAAGGCGTCGAGTTCCTCTGGTCGGCCGAGCCGGACTCCGTAGGGCGGATTGATCAAGAGTACACCCTGTTCAGCCGGAGCTTCGATGTCGAGCACATCGCTTTGCCGCAGACGAACATCGATGGCGACTCCTGCCCCCTGAAATGTCCGCTGCGCAATCTTCACCGCGGCAGGATCCTGATCGGAGGCATAGATGGCGGCCGGCACTTCCGCCAGTTGCTTCAGTCGAGAAGCTTCGCGCAGATGGCCCCAGCGTTGGGCATTGTGAACCAGCAAACGCTCAAACGCGAAGGAGCGGGACAACCCAGGTGCGATCCGGCGCGCCATCATGGCCGCTTCAAGCGGGATCGTTCCACTGCCGCACATGGGGTCGAGCAGCACGTCTCCGGAGGTCCACCCTGCGAGCCGTAGCAAGCCAGCCGCCAGGTTTTCGCGCAACGGCGCCTCGACGGACAGGACGCGATGCCCGCGCTTGAAGAGCGGTTCGCCGGAGGTATCGATATAGAAGGTTACCGTCGATTCATCGAGAAAGGCATCGAGCCGGATGTTTGGCCGATTCGTATCCACGCTTGGTCGCTTATGGCACACTGACATGAATTTATCGCAGACCGCGTCTTTAATTCGTAGCGTGATAAAGTCCAGGCTGGTGAGTGGACACCGGCGCGCGCTCACTTTTACCTTGATGGTCTGTGACGGTGTGAACCAGTCTGGCCAGGGCAGACTACAGGCCGCACGGTAGACATCGTCTTCCGAGCGGTAGGAGGCATGTCCGACTTCCCAGAGCACGCGGCTGGCAATATGACTTTTGAGATTGACCCAATACATCGTAGACCAGGGAGCCTGGAAGCCGATCCCGCCATCTGTCTTTGTGGTCGTAGGAATGCCAAGGTCATGGAGCTCCTGTTCGAGAACCCCCTCCAACCCGCGCGGGCAGGGTGCAAAGAACCGTAGTTTTGTGTTATCCATGCTCATATAACGCTTTGCAAAACATGGGGAACAGGCGTAATGAACGAGGGTCGATCTGGTTCATCTGGTCTATCTGGTTTGTCCGGTTCAACCAAACAAACGAGACAGACCAGCCGGTTTTCGCTCGTCACGCATCACACATCACGTATCACTTTCCTATGAACTATTGCAGCACTTGCGGTGCCTCAGTTAGCAAGAAGGTTCCCGCCGGCGACAACTTGCCTCGGTTCGTGTGTGATACTTGTCAGGCCATTCATTACCATAATCCGAAAATCGTCGCAGGTTGCATTCCGGAGTGGGGCGGGCAAATCCTGCTCTGCCGGCGTGCGATCGAACCCAAATCAGGTCTCTGGACCTTTCCTGCCGGTTTCATGGAAATCGGCGAGAGTACCGAGCAGGCGGCCGTTCGCGAGACTCTGGAGGAAGCGCAGGCTCAGGTAGAGCGTATCCGCCTCTTTGCAGTTCTAAGTCTCCCGCACATCGGCCAGGCATACCTGGTATTCCGAGGGCCGATGCGTTCGCCTGATTTCGGGGTGGGCGAAGAAAGTCTGGAGGTACAGCTATTTTCACCCTCTGCAATTCCATGGGAGAAGATCGCATTCCCCGTAGTCAAGGATGCCCTGCGCCGCTATGTCGAAGATGTGACGCGGGGCGAATTCCAAGTGCATGTGGCCACGCTATCGGATCGGCTCACCTAATCCCTCAGGATGCTCAAACTGGTTTGTTTTGTTCATCTGGTTTATCTGGTTTAACCAAACAAACAAGACAAACCAAATAACGATCTTCTTCTGCTGACGGCCTGTTTGAGCGTCCTGTTACGTCCCGTTAATTGAGTGTGGGAATCGTCAGGAGAGGCAAGCTCCGCCCCTTCTCATCGTGTAGAAAGCGAAATCCGGTTGCTTCAGAGTAGTCCATCGTCACGCCTTCCATCCGTGGGGCACTCCGCCGATCAACGGCAATGGTGAGGCCATCGATCTGCCGAACGTCATCGTCAGGCTGCGGGTTCGCTTCTAACGTGATGCTGAAGCTTAAGCGTGAATCGTCCAGGTCGTGCACGGAAATCCTGACGACCGGATCCTGAGGATGATGGACTTGAATTGCTTTTAGCTGTGCGATGGCTGCAAGTGTGAGGGCAATCATAAACAGAACTCCGTTTGGCGAACGATGCCGTGAATGTCGATCAGGTGATTGTCCCGGTCAATGGAGTAGAAAATTCGCCAGCCCTCAACCGCATATTTGAAAAGGCCTGGTAGGTCTGACTCAATGGGTTCGTGGCGCAGGTTTTCGATGTTGGATGCGATCCATTTGGTCTTGTCTAAGAGTCGCTGTGACATGGACAGCTCAAGGCTCGCAAGGTCTGTGAGAATGGTTGGGCAATAGGCAAGCCGATACCAGGCCATAGTGTCCTTACCAGCGGAGGCCGAGCTTGTTCGCGATGTCCTCGCCGGACAGTCTTTCCTTATTGGACAGGGACTCTTTCAGACGGGCGCGCAGGCCATTGCCAAGCTGGAGTCCGAGGTCAGGATCGCCCAGTAACTCGCGTAGGCGATCGTCCACGATGCCGCGCAGAAGTTCCTTGAATTGATCCTCGGAAAGTTTGGAGAGGTCCATAGAGGCGGAGGATACGGAGGAGCGTGCCTAAAATGCAACCACAGAACGGTTGCCTACTGAGGGCCAGTCTTGGGTTGGAGCTGCTGGATCATGCGGTCCAGTCGATCTTGATGCGGGGATGCTATCGTCAGAAACTCTAGGCCGATACCGGCGGATCCGGACCAGCGGACTGTGGCATTGTCGATCGAGATGGGTTGCGGCTCACCTGGAATATGCAAGTGTATGGTGAGCTGCATGCCGGTAAAGGGGCTGATGATACTTTCTACAAGGCACCCCTTGGCAGAAAGGTTTCGGACGGACCCAGCATGACGGAATTGATTTTTATGCATCAAGGTGCTGGAGAGCGACACAGGAAATCTTGGATGTTTTCTAGTGACCATAGCTGTATTTCAGCGATCCCTATGCGGCGATGTTTACTTGGGTTGCCAGGAACTGCCCCAGTCTGGTTCGTTCCAGGTCTTGCAGCTCACGAAACTCTACTCCAAACTCGAATTCCATGGTCCATTGGACTCTGGCGGCTTGAATGGTGATGGCCACGGTCTGTTCCGGAATCTGAAGGTGCATTGTCAAGAGGGCATTCCTTGTTACCCCAAGATCGCTGACGACCTTACAGCCACCCATACCGAGGTTATATACGATCCCTATCCCGGCATGTGCCCCTGCGATTCTAGCAGGGAATTCGACCTGATAACGAATGTGTTGCCTCTGTTCCGTCATATTAGGTGCCATAGAAGGGCGTCGGTTTCAAAGAGGCCTCACCTATGAGCCTCCCGCTGAGAATGTCTTTACTTTTGAAAATGCTAGTCGGTGAACGGGTAGTTGTCAAAGAAATAGAGATCTTTGGAGATTTCTGGCACTGAAGAGTTTGGGGGGAAATAGGTAAGGTTTGATTTTCGTTGGACGCACCCCTAGAATGCCGCCATTGGATCGACTTTCTGATGCCTACCACCTCTGGCCCACGAACATCATCTCAGCGCAAGAAGAAGACATCGAAGAAGCCCTCCGGTCTCGATGCTTCGCAGAAGCGCCGTTTTCAGGTTCGTCTGCTGAAATGGTACGAGAAGCATGGCCGCGATCTGCCTTGGCGAAAGACCTCCGACCCCTATCATATTCTCGTCTCTGAAGTGATGTTACAACAGACCCAGGTCGATCGTGTGATTCCGAAGTACCACGAGTTTTTAGAGCGCTACCCAAGTTTTGAGAAGTTGGCCGTTGCTCCGGTCTCGGCTGTGAAGAAGACCTGGTATCCGCTTGGCTACAATATTCGGCCGGAACGATTACATAGTATCGCGTGCGAGACAGTGGCGCGGTACGGGGGCCAACTGCCGAGCGATGAGGATGAGTTACTGTCGTTCAAGGGAATTGGACGTTACACGGCCGGCGCGATCCGGTCGTTCGCATTCAACGAAGATGCGCCGATCCTGGACACGAATGTCATTCGGGTTCTTCATCGGGTGTTCATGGCGAAAGGCGATCCCAAGACCCAAAAAACGAGGCTCTGGCAATTATCGGAAATCTTAATTCCCAGCGGGAAGGGCTATGATTTCAACCAAGCGATCATGGACTTTGGGGCGACCTGCTGCACGGCAAGAAATCCCTCCTGTCGGCAATGTCCGATGAAGTCGTTTTGCAAGACCTACCCCTTCGA
>Ga0209253_10004435_pt1 | contig 12237 bp, 4 predicted proteins | sample FrelakmetBRP12BR_FD_187145 | JGI IMG/M metagenome (GOLD analysis project Ga0209253, IMG submission 187145) | Freshwater lake sediment microbial communities from the University of Notre Dame, USA, for methane emissions studies - BRP12 BR (SPAdes)... | ecosystem: Environmental > Aquatic >...
TCCGACTGGACGAGCTGGTCCTGCGCCTCCTTGAGGGCCTTCTCCCGGGTGTCCAGCTCGGAGGCCATGTCGTTGAAGGAGGCGGCCAGTTCACCGATCTCGTCCCGCGTGTCCACCTCCACCTTGATGTCGAACCGGCCTTGCCCCACTTCCCGCGCGCTGCGCGACAGCCTCTCGAGATGCCTCGTGATCTGCCGGGACGTGACAACGCCGAGCACTGCGGCAAAGAGGAGCAGCACCAGCGACACGATCACCAGGTTCCGAAGAAGCGATCGGGAGGCAAGAAACGCCACCGACTTGGGGACCTGGGCGCCGGCCAGCATCCCCGCGCGCTCCACCCGGGCGAACCCGCCGATCATCGCGACGCCGTCCCGGTCGTACTCCACGGCCCCCCCCGCGCTCATCCCCCCGGCAAGCCCGGTCAGCTTCGGGATCCACTCCGCCTTCGATCGCCGGGAGACCCGCCGCACCTCCGGGTGGGCGAGAAGGATCCCCTGGTCGTCCACCAGGAACCGCTCGAATACGCTCGCCCCCGAGGTGAGGCGGATCAGGCTGTCCAGGCGCAGCACGGCCGCCACGACGACCGGTTTTCCCCCCGTTTCCGCCGCCTGGGCGACGGCCATCGTCATGACCGGCATCTTCTCGGACAAGGTGGAGTTCTCCACGTACACCATCCCGGGCTTCATCCGGTCCGCCGGCAGCGGGTGGGAGAGCCGGTACCGGGCGAGGTCCTCCTTCGTCAGGCCCGCGGCCGAAAGCGACCGGCCGTCCGCCAGGGTGGCCTGCTCCTTCCCGTCCACGTAGAGCGTCACCGCCACGAACTCCCGGAAATCCTCGAAGAGGTGCCCCAGGAGCCGGTTCTTCTGCTCCACCGTGAGGTCCCTCTCGACCATCAGGCGGGAGTAGACCTGCAGCCGCTCCCGGTACCCGGAGAGCAGGGAGCGCGCCTCCTCCGCCGTGGTCTGCGCCGTGACCGACGCCAGGTCCCGGATGTACGCCCCCTTGTCGTCGTGGAACATGCTCGCCATCGTGAACGTGATGACGCTCAACACGGCGGTCGTGATGAACAGGAACATGACGAGGAACTTCAGCCGGATCGGGAACCGGCTCGGAAACCATTTGGGGACGGCCATACTCTCCCTCGCTCCGCCTTCAGTATTTTCCGATCAACCGCAGGGACTTGTACGCCGTGTTCCCCGCGGCGTCCGACGATTCGACCACGATCATGTTGATCCCCCGCTCCAGCGGGACGAAACACTCGAACTCTCCCTTCTCTCCCGGGACGACCGGCTTCCCGGCCACGAGAAGGGAAGCCCCGGGGGCCGTCACCCCCCGGACCAGGGCCCGGTCCCCGCGCGCCGGGACCGGGCGGACTTCCGCCTGCAGCGCCGGGGGGGCGGAGCTTTGCACGAGCCGGACCGTGCGGGCCTTCGGGTATCCGCTTTCGACGCCGCCCCGCTTCGCGGTGACGCGCCAGTAATACGTACCCGCCGGCAGGTTGCCGTGGGTAAAGGTCGGATGGGCCACCCATTCGTCGACCAGCCGGTCGCGGAACCCGGCGTCGCGGGCCAGGACGATCCGGAACGCCTCCGCCGGCTCCCCGGCTTCCCACGTGAAGCGCACCCGCGGAGGAAGGGACCGGAAGAAGTATTCCGCCCCGTCGGCGGGACCGATGGGTGCCGGTGCCGCGGGAAGGGCTGCGGGCGAGGTCGGCGGGGCCGACGGCCTCACCATCGTGAACTGGTTTGCCCCTACGCGCACCGTGCGGCCCATCCCTTCCACATCAGCGCTCCCCTCGAACACGGAGTACGTCGTCGTCCGGTCCGGATCCACCGAGACCCGGAAATCCGCCGCCCCCTCTTTTCCGCCCCGGGAGACGATGCGCCCGACGCCGCCGGCGGACGCGATGTTGACGGCGACCGGCTCCTGCTTCGTTCCCTCGATTCTCCCCCGCAGCTCTCCATCCACCATCAGGAGGAAGGAGCGCTTCTCGCGAAGGACCGGGTCCTTCTCCATCCGCTGGATGATCACGAGCGATTTCTCCCCGAGATCGATGGTCCCCTTCCCCCCGACCCGGATCGACGCGCTGGAGTCCCGGCCCGTCTGCACGGCGTCGCGGGGGTGAAGCGGCATCCCCGTCGCGGTACGTTCCCAGGCGACCGAATCCGCCCGGCGGCTCTGCACGTTGTTCTGGGCCATGGCGACAAAGCCGGCGATCGGGACGGTCGCCGGGGCGGAATCCAGTCGCCCCGGAGGCCCGGAATCCCCTTCCGTCCCCTCCGCGCCCAGGTTCATCGTGTCGCCGCCGCGGATGAGGCTGCGCAGCCCCGTTCCCGCCGGGAAGAGGAAGCTCAGCAGGGCGAGGAACGCGACGAAGAAGAGCGCAACCAGCACCACCTCCGCGACCGTCTTCGCCACCCGCTCGCGGGTGTTCTTCCACACCGTCCGGATCCGCCCCTGGATGCCGCTCCCGCTCATTGGGACGCTGTCTCCTTTCCGCGCTCCCCGGATACGTCGAGGTCCAGGTGCAGAATGCGCGTCACCCCCGCGGGGTTCCTCGCGACAAACCCGTACAGGTTGCTCCCCGCCCGCAGGTCGAGGGTGTCCGCAAAAACGCCGTCGGGCCGCGGCGAAACCGGCATTCCGTTCCGTTCGATGGCGTTCCCGGGCTCCGTCCACCCGCTGATCCGGTACGTCCCCGCCGGGTCCCCGTCCTTCCACGTTCCCCCGGCAGGAAGGGGGAAGAACCGGTACCCTTCTCCCGTCGCCCCGGACGGCAACCGGACCGTGCCCGACGGGTCCTCGATCCGGAGGCTGGGGAGCGCAAGTCGCGTGCGGACGGACCGCCCCTCGGAGGTGACCATCTCCACATCGATCCGCCCCGTCTCGGCCGGAAGGCTCGTCCTGAAGCGGCCCAGCGGGTCCACGTCCAGCGACACGCTGTTGATCCGGACGACCGGCGTCGTGCGGTACCGGTCGTACACCGCGGCCTGCTTCGTTTCCAGGAATTCCCCCTTCAGCTCCACGCGGCGGTTCAGCTCGCGCCCCGCCGGGGTGTCGTTCCCGGCAACGGGACGGCTCTTTCCGTACCAGTGAACGAGGAAACGATCCGCGGGAATGCCGCACTCCTTTACGAGGTACTCCACCGCCGACTCGGCGCGGCGCCGGGAGAGGTCCATGTTGTACCGTTCCGTGCCGATGCCGTCGGTGTGCCCCTCGACCGTGATCTTCTCCTCCGGGTGTTTCCCGAGGACCGACGCCGTCTCCTTCAGGGCCTTCCGGGCCTTCTCGCCGAGGACGTGGGAGTTGAACTCGAAGGCGCTCCCGGTCAGGTTCAGGGAGATGGCGGAAACCCGGTTCACCGCGAAGATCCGGAGACCGCTCGTGGACACGCTGTTGTCCGCGTATGAGACCTCCATGCGGTACCGGTACAGCGCTCCCCCCTCCACGTGACGGCCGCCTTCATCCCGCCCGTCCCAGGAGATCGTGGGCGGGGGCGCCCCGGCGCCGGCCAGGGTCCGGATCGTCCCGCCGCCGGAATCCTGGAGGAACAGTTTCCACGCCGACGGGGATCCCGTCGCCGCAAGGTCCACCCGGAACTGCACCGGTTCCCGGGAGGCGTTCCCCTCGAACTGGAGGGAGCCGTCCGGGAGGTTGGCGCGCAGGAAGACGTCGCTGGCCGGCAGGGGGACCTCCACGCCGTTCACCAGCAGGGTGAGCGTCTCGACGCTCCCCAGAACCTCCACGGGGCGTTCGATCTTTCCGCTGCCGAGGACGACGTTGTCCTGCGGCGGCGGAGGGGGAGGCGCGACCACCGGCGCGGGCGGGCACGGCGGCGGCTTCGGCGCGTCGTTCCAGCCGGGCAGGTGGAGCGTCGCCTCGTCGAACTTGAACTTCAGCTCGATGAACGGCCCGTGGGACTGCCACCCCGACCCGGAAAGGTCCCGGTCGTTCAGCCGCGCGAAGTTGTACCCCACCCCGGCGTACAGGTTCTTCACGATCCGGTATCCCGTCCGGACCATCGCGCCCAGCTCGTGCGCACCCACGCTGTACTGGTTCATGAGCCGGGCCTGGCCGCCCACATCCCACCGGTCGGTCAGGTCGTAGGTCGCGCCGGCGATCCACAGGTCCGTGTACGTCCCGTATCCCTTCCCTTCGAGGCTTTCCCAGGCGTACTTCCCGGCGTATTTCCCGGTCAGGGTCAGCCGCGGATCGACCCTCCACGAGATCTCGTTCGAGGTGACGAGGCGCTTCGACTCGGTCGTCGCCGCGATGGCTTCGTTCCGCTCCAGGACGAAGCGGATCGTGTCCAGCAGGTAGATCGAGCGGACCCCCTTCGGCCGGTACGCCACTCCCGCCAGCGCGTCGTACGTGGCGGCGCCTCCTATATCCCGGTTCGCGTTCCACAGGTTCACCCGTGCGAGAAGGCCGAAGTCCGGCGTCAGCCGGATTCCGGCCCCGAGGGAGAACAGGGTGGTCGTCTCCTGCTTGCCGAACCGGAACTCGCTCCGCCCGGTCGCCTTGACGTCCTCCCGGGGGGAATACTCGGCGGCCAGCGCCAGCGCGATCCCTTCCGCCGCGGCGTTCGCCCCCTTCAGGTAATCGATCCACTCGGCCCGCCCGTCGAGCTTGAGGTCCTTCCGGGGCGACCACTGGTGGTTGAGGCCGATGAGGGACTGCATCCGCTGGCCCGATGCGGTGTTCTCGATCTCGTACCGGGAGGTGAGGACCGTGCTCTTCGTGATCTGGCTCTCGAGGCCGAACAGGGTCGCCTGCCGCTTCGGGCCGGTCCACTGGAAGTCCTCCGTGACGCTCGCCTTGATCCAGTCGTTGAGCCGGTACTCCAGTTTCGCGGTGGTCTCGGTTTGGTACTGGTCGATCCCCTCCGAGGAGAGAAGCTGCGTGTGCTTCAAGGATCCGGTGAGGCGGTCCGTGAACCGGTCGCTCAAGGATGCGTAGACGGCCTGGGCGCTGGTGTCCCCTCCCCCGGAGGCGCCCTTCTCGTCCCGGAGGTACTGGTAACCGGTCTCCGCGATCATACGGTCCCGCTTGTGCGACACGCTTCCCGTGAGGGAGGTGAACTTCGAGTCGGTCACCGTGTTCTCCTGCACGTACCCGTCCGCCACGAAACCCGTCGACGGGGTCGGCCGGTAGTCGGCCTTCGCGCCGTACTTCACGGTGCCGGGCTCCGCCGACTGCGCCGAGAGGTTCTCGAAATCCTTCCCCACTTCCCGGTAGTACGCGGAGATCTTCGTCTTCTCGGTGGGGGTCCCTTCCGCCTCGACCTTCCAGGCGGTCCCCTTTCCTTTCGCCGTGGTGTCGGTTCCGGCCGCCTCCCCCTTCACGAGCAGCCGATCCCCCACCCGGAGCGTCGCGTCCACGCCGGCAAGCGACGCGCTGGCCATGTTCCGGTCTTCCCGGACGGCCGTGGCGCCGATCTCGAACCCCTTCCAGGGCCGCACCGCCGCGCGGCCGCCATATGTGTAGAATCCGCTGCCCGTTCCGTTACTTTCATACAAGACAACGATGACGACGGAGTTCAGGCCGGGATCCAGGGAGGGGACCGGTTCCTTGAACAGGATCGCCCCCGTCCCGTAGTCGATGGAGTAGTCGATGAAGGGGGCCTTCTCGACGGTGGAGAGGATCCGCCAGAGGTTGTACCGGTCGCGGACCTCGATCCGCACGCGCTCGCTGTTTTCGACGATCGGCCGCTGGGTCAGGAAGTAGAACCCGGAGGTTCCGTTCCCCGGGAGTTCGTCTTTCACGAGGAACTGGGTGGTCTCGGCCCCGAACGCCCGGAGGGTCGCCCATCCGGCGTCCACGTCCGCCTTGGCCCCGGTGAAGGCCCGGTCGTACCGGGCGAAATCGGTCTGGGTCAGGTCGGTGCGGAAATCCCCGTACAGCGCGTGGCTGCGGTCCTTCTCCACCTTCAGGAACAGCTTGTCGCCGGAGGCCGCGTCGTACCCGATCCGGCTCGCGTCGGTGTACATGGGGTAGTACCGCGCGGGGTCCACCTGCTGGAAGAGCGGGTCGGTCTTCTCCTTCCCCGTGTCGTAGGAGCCCGTCAGGAGGTATCCGTTGCCGACCGTCCCCTTGGCGAAGACGGCCAGCCGCTCCTTGTGGACGAACCCGTCCTGGAACAGCTCCTTTTCGGTGGCGTTCCCGGTGTTCCCGCTGACCTTGTTCACCCCCGCGGACACGTCGGCGATCCCCGCCACGACCCACGGCCTGGGCTTCGGGACATAAAACAGTTCGGCGCTGGCGGCCAGGCCCGTTCCGGCCAGGACCTTCAGCTCTTCGGGGCCGGTCTCCCCGCCTCCGCGCACGGCGAAGACCGCGCGGCCGTCCACGGCCTTGACCTGGTGGCCGGCGGCCGAGGGGTCGAGGTCGGGTTCGACCACCTTCCCCCTGGCCAGCACCACGGTCACGACCTGCTCCTGGGAGGATGGCTTTCCGAACGAGTCGAGGAGCGTCACGGTGAAGGGTACGGAGGATTGGCCGTCCGCCCCGATCTCTGCCTTTTCCGGCGCGAGAAGGATCCGGGCCGGCGGCCCCGGCACGGTGACCTGGATGCTCTTCACCGACTGCTCCCCGCCGGGCCCCTGCGTCTCCAGGGCGATCGTGTTCGGCCCCGGCGCCAGGCCGACCCCCACGTACCGGTAGATGGTGATCTTCCTCTCCGACTCGTGGATCTTCTTCCCGATCAGCTTCCTGGGAACCGCGGCCCCGTTCACGCGCAAGGTGTCGGACACCCCTTCCGGCACGCGAACGACGATGTCGCTGTACGTGCGGGAGAGGCTGGCCCCGTCCGCGGGCTCCAGGATCTCCGGGGTCTGCGGCATGGACCGGATCTGGACTTCCAGCGAGGGGGGCGCGGCATCCGGCTCGGTTCCGAAAACCCGAACGCGTTCTTCGGCTTTTTTCTCTCCGCCGGCGCCGGGCAGGCAGTTGTTGTCGAACGAGGGCGCGGGAAGGAGCGCAAAGTCGCCGCGGGCGTTCCCTCCGAACGGCAGGGAGACGAACCGGGAACCGCCGTCGCCCGCGAAGGTGCTGTCCAGAGGGACGGGGATCAACCCCGGCGGCAGGGAGTTCCGGTCGATTTTCAATACGTGCTCCCCGGGCCGGATTCCGTAGATCGAATATTTCCCCTCCTTGTCCGTCTCCGCGAAGGTCCCGTCCTCCAGGTAGATCCGCACCCCCGCGAAACCGGGCTCGTCATCCCCCGGCATCCGGTCGCCGTTCCGGTCGAGGAACACCCGGCCCAGGACGATCCCCCGGTTTCCCAGGACCCCTTCCAGCACCTTCACCCGGTACTGCGCCGGGCCCGCCGCCAGGAAGTTCCCGCCGGGGCTCCTCCCCGCCGCGGAGGCGCTGTTCACCCCGTTCCCGCGCGGGGCATCCAGGGAGAGGACGGCACGGTACCTGAGGGTCCGCACCGCGCCCGGGGCCATTGTCCCGATCGACCACGCGGGACGGGTTCCTCCCGTGGGATCGGGAATGGAGACGTTGTCGAGCACCGAGGAGCCCTTCACGTACCGGAAGCCGAACGGCAGGACGTCGGTGATCACGACATTGTCCGCCGTCACCGTGCCGCTGCTGTTCTCCACGCGAACGACATAGACGACGGAATCCCCGATCTCGGCTTCTGTCCTGGAACCCGCTTTCGAGATCCGCAACGGTTGCTCGACCACCACCGACGTCACCAGGTTGGAGACTTTCGGCGTCGGCGTCTGGTCGCTCGTCACGGCGATCGCGTTCGGGATCGTGGTGTCGGACACCGTCGCCGGATCCACCGTGGCGAGGAAACTGACCTGCCCCCGGTACCCCGGGGGGACGGTCGGGATCCTCCAGGTGATCGTGTGCGTCCCGGGGTCGTAGGCGACGGTCGCACCGGCGACTCCCTGCGGCAACGTCGCGGACCCCGCGACGTAGAGAAGGTGCGCGTCGAGGTTGTCCGTGATCACCACGTTCGTCACCGGGACGGTCCCGGCGTTCCCGAACGTGTTGGTGTACCGGAGGATGAACCCCGGGGTGACCTGCCCCGAGGGCTCGACGGTCTTGCTGAGCGGATCCCAGATGTCGCCCGCCACGTTGTCGATGGTCACGGTGGTCTGGTTGGAGGGAAGGGTCGAGGGGGGAACCCCCGGGCCGAACTGCAAGGACGCGACATTGTTGATCAGCGTCCCCGGGGGAGGGGCTGCCGGGGAGAACGACGGAAAGAGGAGGACGAGGGTCCCCGCGAGCAGTCCGAGGAAGACCGCCGGGAACCCCCGTCCTCTCTTTTGGCGAAGCCATGCCATGCCGGACATGCCCGCCCTATCCCGTCACCGGATGATCCTTTCCTCCCGTTGCCGCGTTACGGCTGAACCAGGACCCGGAAGTAGACGTACACGGTGGAGGCGTTCGTGAGGATCCCCCCCGCCGTCTCGGTTGACCCGGTTCCGAGATACGCCGTGACGTCCCCGGAGCCGTTGACGCTCGAATAGCCGCAGGTGATGGTGGCGCAGACGGGCTTCGCGCCCATGACGTTGCCGTCGTCCTGCTGGAGGTTGCCGGCGCCGTTGGAGGCGGTGGAGTTGGGGCCGATCCACATCGAGTTGGGGATGTACGTGGTCCACGCCTTGGCCGTGTCGGTCAGGACCACCTGCGTCGCCTGCGTGGCGCTTCCATTGGTCACGGCCAACTGGTACTCGAGGACCTCGTTCGGCTTCGCTAACACACCAGACCCGTAGGTGCCAACCGGGAGGTTGGTCGTGACGTTCCGGACCGCCTTTATAACGGACAGGCTCGGCGCCTGGGCCGTCGTGACGACGTTGTCCTGGGCCGTCGCGGCCGCGCCGGGGCCGGTCCCGTTCACGTTGAGGACGGTGTCGTCCTGCGTCCCGTTCGGCGTGTTCAACGGGATGGGGACCGCCACGAAGAACCTGTACGAACCGCCCGGCACGAGGACCCCGGTCGAGCCAGTGACCGTGGTCTCGCCCGGATCGTGGACTCCGTCCCCGTTGGCGTCAAAGTAGATCGCGGGGGCCCAGTTGTTGGGGAGCGCGCCGCCCGAGACGGCACTCAGCGTGTACGTGTTGTTGTCGTTGCCGGTGTTCGTCACCGTGTACGGGTAGTACACCGTGGTGTTGGAGGGGCCAGACGCGTCGGGCGGCGAGGTGACCGAGACGGTGTAGACGGAGGTGACCGTCACCGTCACGGTGTTGGACTGCGCAGTGAAGGTGTTGCTGTTGTTGTCGTGGAAGCTGACCGACGCCTGGTTGGTGATCAGCGTCCCGGCGGGGGGGCCTGCCAGCGCCATCGAGGCGGGCAAGAACAGGGCCACCAGCAGAAAAGCGCAGAACAGGTACTTCGGGGTGTTGGCATGGATCCCGGTGAACGGCATGACGTGTTTCCTCCTATTGGCGATTTGCCTGGGGTCGGTCCGCGGGTTGACTATTTCACCTTGGCCTTGAAGCTCATCGACCCGGTGCCGCCCGGCGGCACCGGCTTTTGCAACTTCCACTGGATGTGGGTGTACATCTCCGGGGTGGCCTGGTATTCCGCCTCGGTCCCGTCGGCCTGCCGGACCTTGTACTTGAGCCGCGGGGGGATCTGGAACGTCTTCCCGTCCAGGCTGAAGGTGATCTCGGTGTCTTTCCCTTCCGCGCTGCCGGAGATGTACGCGGTGTCTTTCGGAACGGGGTCCGTGACCAGCCCGTCGCGCGCCTCGGCAGGGCCCGTGTTCCTGTACGCGATGGTGAATTTCAGGACGTCGCCGGGCTTGACGTCCATCACTTCCTGCCACTCCACCTTCGTCTTCCCCTCCGCGTCCTTCGCGGTCACTTCCTTCTGGACGGTGAGCGTGAGTGCCAGCTGCGGCTGCGCGGGATCCGCGGCCGCCGCATCCGCGGCCCCGACCGACACGGCCACCGCGGCAAGCATCGCCGCGAACAGCAGCATCCGTTTCCCTTTCATCGTTGTCCCCTCCCTCGAGTGGTTATTTCTTCTCGTTCCGAACGGCATTGCTTCCCCCTCCGCGCAAAGATATTCGTTGCCCTTCCCGGGCTCATCCCTTTCGTATTTATCGGAAGGAGTAACCGTAATATTCAAAGGAATATCAGTGGCTTAAACCCGAACAGGCTTGCGAAAAAGGTGGCTCTTTCCTAATAGTGCAACTCCTGACGAAAAGGTGGGAACGAAAGGAGCGAGCGGGAGAGGGGGCCTATTTCACCCGGACGACGAAGGTTACGGTGAAACTGGTCCCGGCGGGCATGTTCCCCGTGGTGGTCCACCGGACGTTCGTCACACAGTAATCGTATGTTGCCGGGGCAGCGCACCCTCCACTGGCCGGGTTGTACGTCCAGGTTCCACCGTTGTCGTTGGAGAACGAAGGCGTGCCGGAGAGGGTGGAGCTCCCCGGAGAGAACGTGGCGCTTCCAACCTTGAACCCGGTATACGACGGTATCGGATCGGCCACCACGACGACCGACGCGGGGGTTAACCCGGTACCGTTCGAGGCGTTGACCGTGTACGTGATGTCCTGGCCCGGGGCGACGGTCGCCCGGTCGGCGCTCTTCAGCAGCGTGAGGCTCGCGGAAGTGGACGAGGTGACGGCTCTCACCTGGTCCACCTTCGTGCCGTTTCCCGCCGAAGTCGCCGTCACGGAGACCCTGCAGGCGGGGGAACCGCCTGCGACGGTCCCCGCGGGGGTGACCCGGAGGGTCCACGTCGTTCCCGCCCCCGCCGCCATGCCGGTGATCGCGTACCCGGCGCCCGTCACGGGGGCCGTCCGGTCCGTGGACGTATTGTCGAGGTACTGGACGGTGAACCCCGCGCAGTTGTCCGCGGCGGCCTGGGTGATGACAACGTCGTCCGGTACGTTCCCGTCGTTCTGGAAGAGGAGGTTGTAGGTGGCCGCCGATGCGCTGACCACGCCCTGGGACTTCACCTGCGTCGTGGCCGTCGTCTCGTAGACGTTGTCGGTCGCGTACGCCCCCGCGCCCTCGGTGGAGAGCTTGATCATGGCGTCCGGCTGGTATCCAGGCGCGGCGACGGTGATGTTGGCGCCGAACTCGGAGGTGTTGTTGCTTCCGTCCGTGGCCGTCCCCGTGATCCGGTCACCAACCGCAAGTCCGCTCACCGTAAGCGAACCGCTGATGTTCCCGTTGGCGTCCGAGGTGAGGAACCCGAGGTAGGTCCGCCCCTCCCCGTAGCCGCTGGGATCGTTGTCGGACTTGAAGAGTTCCACCCGCGCGTTGGCAAAGGTGCCCTGGTTCGGGGCATTGCCCACGTACCCCGAAACGGTGAGGGTCGTCCCGCTGAGGGTGGCATAGGTCAGGACCGGGAAGTCCATGTCGTAGTTGGGCAGGCCGCTGTTCTTCGTCCCGTTGTTGACCGTCACGTTGTCGTTCCCGAGGTCGATCCCGATCCAGCCGTTGCCGTAAATGGAGTTCGCCAGGATCGCGTTTCCCGACCCCGCGCGGATCTGGACACCATCCCATCCGTTCCCGTAGATGGAGTTCGCCTGGATCGTATTGCCCGTGCCGTCCCAGGCCCGAATGCCGAACCCCGTGTTCCCGGATACGAAGTTCCCGGCCCCGGCGGAGAGACCCCCGATCGTGTTATTGGAGGCGCCACCCCCGGCGCCGCAGCAGAGTTCGATCCCCGTAATCCCGTTCGGGACCGCGGCGGTGCGGGCCGCGTTCAGCCCGACCGTGTTCCCCTGGACCACGTTTCCGCTGGCCGCCGGGTAGATCAGGTAGATCCCGATCTGCGTATTCCCGGAGACGACGTTCCCCTCGCCCGGGCCGGTTCCCCCGACCGTATTGTTCGGCGTCGTTTCCAGGTAGATCCCGATTCTCTGGCCCGCCAGCGCGACGTTCCCGGTCGCGTCCGTGCCGACGTAGTTCCCCTGGATCGTGTTGCCCGTCGTTCCGTTCAGGACCTTGATGCCGCGCCACGTGTTGCCCGACGTCACGTTCCGCTGGGAGGCGGCGGACCCTCCGATGAGGTTTCCGGAGGAGGCGTCGATGATGATTCCCTGGTAATTCGGGCGGGCCACGGTGCCCGTGGCGTCCGTCCCGAGGTAGTTCCCCTGGATCGTGTTGCCCCCGGCCCCGGAGATCCGGATCCCCCCGTGATCATTCGACCCGGCACACCGGTTGATCGCGAAGCCGCGGACCGTGCTGTTTCCCGCGGTGATCGTCAGACCGGAAACGTTGGCGCCCACGCCCGTCCCGTTCAGTTCGAGGACGG
>Ga0209253_10004436_pt1 | contig 12235 bp, 11 predicted proteins | sample FrelakmetBRP12BR_FD_187145 | JGI IMG/M metagenome (GOLD analysis project Ga0209253, IMG submission 187145) | Freshwater lake sediment microbial communities from the University of Notre Dame, USA, for methane emissions studies - BRP12 BR (SPAdes)... | ecosystem: Environmental > Aquatic >...
ACTCCTTCCAAGGGGATCGCATTGTGCTCTCGGCCAACCCGGATTATTTTGAGGGTGCCCCCTACTTGGAAGAGGTTGTCTATTCCATTTACCCCGGGGCTCAGAACGAGAAAATCGCGGAGGAGTTTCTTGCGGGTCATCTAGAGGAATCGCCGTTTCTCAAGAGCATTCAAGAAAAGATCTCTGAAAAAGTCCGGTACCAACTCATTCGTAAACCCAGTTTGAGCCTGATGTTCTACGGGATGAACTGTTCATCCGGGCCGCTCACCGACCTTCGCGTACGGGAGGCTATCGCCTGCGCTCTCAACAGAGACCAAATCATCCAGGAGGTGTATAAAGATCAGTTTGTGCCTGCCAAGACTCTACTGCCCCCCGGTATGACCGGATACACGCCCGAAAACGCCGTCTATGACTACGATCCTGAAAAGTCTCGCAAACTCCTCGTCGCTTCGGGATACGGCCATTCCTCCAAGACGCTGGCGCTCACCCTGCTTTCTGCTTCCAAGTCAAACGCTGCTCAGAGAGAACTGGCCTTGATCAGCGCCGACCTGGCCAAGGTAGGTATTGACCTCCAAGTCCGGTACGAGACCGATTGGCCTGCCTTCGAGGCGGCCCTGTCGCGGGATAGCCTTCAGCTTTATCGCTACGCCTGGTTCGCTGACATACCCGACCCGGACAACTTCCTCGGCATTCTTTGCGGCTCGAGGTCTCGGTATAATTTCATGCGTTACCGCAACTCCGACGTGGATCGCCTTCTCTCACAGGCCCTCAGGGAGACTGAACTTCTCAAGCGGGTGAATCTGTACCGCGAGGCAGAACGGATCATCCTGGCCCAGGCACCCATGGTTCCCTGGATTTATTTGACCTTCGAGTCGGCATTCCAACCATATGTGAAGGGTCTGGAAATTAGCGCGTTAGGGCAGCCCTACATTCCTCTGAAGAAGATCTGGCTGGATCGGGAATAACTCTGCCACCTCCGCCCATGAGGGGCACCGCCCCTTGTCTGCCGCTGTTCATCCGGTGTTGTTGGAAGCAGTGCGTTCTGGAGGCAGCGTCCTACCCCGACGGTACGAAGGCGGATGTGAGCCCTTCCTCCCAGGGAAGCGCAGCTTCCACTTTTGCGGTTCAGCCCCAGGAGTCCAACCACAAACGCGGAACCTGAGCATTATGCGCTTGTTCTCCGGCAGGCTCAGTCTCAAGACTCGGTTCATGATCGCCACCGGCATGGTGCTCTTGGTGCTCATGACCGTCATCATCCTTCTCGTGGGCAGGAGTTTCACTCGGAGCATCCAAGAGGAGGTGCAGGCTCGGGGCCTCGCGGTCGCTCGCAGCATCGCCGCCGTCTCCACCAATGCCCTTCTCACATACAACTACGTGGCCTTGGAGCAGAACGCCGAACAAGCCAGCCGCGATCTCGTGTACGTGATCATCCTCAACAAGGAACAGACTGTGGCCGCCTTCAGCGGCCACAGTGGGTGGCAGGGCAAGTACCTAGATGACCCGCTGAATGAGCGGGCGTTGGGCGCAACAGCCCCCCTCATTCAATCGCAAACATGGTCGGAAACGGGCGAACGAGTCCTGGATATCGCCGTCCCCGTGTATATATCCAGCTCACCAGTGAAATGGGGCACGGTGCGGGTTGGTCTCTCTCTCGAGCGCATGTATCGGCAGATCTGGCAAACCCAAGCGGCGCTTATGGGAGTCGGGGCACTGGCACTCCTCTTGGGTCTTGCGGGTGCACATTTCATGGCGGGCCGCATCACCCAACCGCTCGCACGGGTGGTCGAGGCGACCATTGCTGCCGCCGATGGGGTTCTCGACCAGCACTTGGACATTCGCACAAGGGACGAGGTCGAGGAGCTTGCCAAGAATTTCAACGTCATGATCAGGGAGCTCGCTGGTCAGCGACAACAGCTCGAAGAGCGCCTCGAAGAGATCCTACAGCTCAAGCGCTACACCGATATCGTTCTCGCCTCCATGACCAACGGCCTGATAACCCTCGACTTGGAAGGCCGCCTGGTGACTGCCAACGCTGCCACCGAGGCGATCTTCAATGAGACGAAGAAGGATCTCGAAGGCAAGTACTTCCCCCAGCTCTGGCCGCAGGACAGCCCGATCGTTCGGCTCCTGGAGCGGTGTGTGGTGCACGGGGAACCTTGTCGCAACAAGGAGGTCATCTTGGAGTCAGCCACGGGGCGGCGGCGCACCCTGATCCTCAACAGCTCGTTTCTTAAAGACGCCCGGGAGACACCAATCGGCATTCTCCTCGTCTTCAACGATGTTACCGAAATGAAGGAAATGGAAGCCCGTATTCGGCAGACCGACCGTCTCGCCGCTCTCGGTACGCTTTCCGCGGGCCTCGCCCACGAAATCCGCAATCCCCTGTCAGCCATCAAGACCTTTGTTCAGTTGCTTCCAAAAAAGCTCTCCAGTGCGGGCTTTCTCGACAAGTTTCACGTTACCGTCCTCCGCGAACTGAACCGGATCAACGACCTCATCGAGCGTCTCCTCGAGCTTGCCCGTCCACCGAAGATGAAGTACAAGACCATTCAACCCACCGAGTTGCTCCGCCAGGTAACGGATCTTTATCGAGACGAACTCGAGCAGGCCAATATTTCGTTGAGTATTCAGGAGAAGGGATCACTCCCCGAGATCCGTGTCGACAGTGAGCACCTGGTGCGAGCCTTCTCCAACCTCGTCAAGAATGCCAAACAGGCCATGCCCGAGGGAGGCACCCTGACCATCACCGCCGAGGCGAAAGACGAGGGGCTCTGCCTCCACTTCACCGACACCGGCATCGGGATGGACCAGCTAACCCTGGAGAACATCTTCAACCCATTTTTTACCACGAAAGACAAAGGCACCGGGTTGGGCCTCGCCATAACACACAAGATTGTCCAAGAGCACGGCGGGACCATCTTAGTTTCAAGCACGCCCGGAACGGGGAGCACCTTTACCCTCACCTTTCCGCGGGCGAGCAGTTGACAAGGGGAGCTGCCCACAATTGTGGTCGACTGCCCACAATTGTGGGCATGCCCTCCTCCAGGAAGACTGGCCGGCCATCGATGCCCATCACCGTGCGGGCGCGGTGGTACGCGGCATCATCGGTAACCACGGAGTGGTGACCGAGCACTGGCATCATCTTTGCTCTGTGAAGAAACCGGAAGATTAACGAAGGAGAGGAGGGGCAGAGATGGCATGCCTTGACAGAGAGATCCTCGTCGTGGATGACGAGCAGGGCATCTTGGAGTCCTTCGATGCGATGCTCGGAGATGATTATCGACTCGTCACCCGCGACAACGGTCGCGATGCTATCGAGTATCTCGAGGCACATGAACCGAGACTCGTGTTCCTGGACATCAAGATGCCCGGCCTTGACGGCATCGAAGTTCTCAGACAGTTGCGGCAGCGGAGGGTGGACACCGCCGTGGTGATTGTCACCGCCACGACCCAACCTCACTATGAGATCATGGCGGAGGACCTTGGAATCAGCGCCTACCTCCGCAAACCCTTCGACGTAGAAGAGGTGGAAAGTATCACCCGGCGAGTACTTCACTGAGTGCGGCAAAGCCTTTCCTTGGCATCCCTGAGAGTGGCGCTGTACCCCGCCCGCAAGAATCCAAGTCGAAGCCCACGTGACCGTTCTCCTCAACCAGCCAAGGGTGGGGAGAACTCTGTCTTCGGCGTGCACCGCTCCGTCACGCACTGATGGCCCCACCTCGCCGCCTGAGACATTCATCCAGAAACATCTGCCACTGTTGAAAGTAGGCGCGTCCGCCCACGACATAGGTGTCGTTATGGCCAGCGCCGGTTACGAGGTAGAACCTCTCTGCTGTCTTTGCCCTCTGGTAGAGGCGCTCCGCCATTTCCACGGCGATAGCCTCGTCGTACTCCCCGTGGATGAAAAGGATGGGGGCTTGAATCCTATCGATGGCGGACAGATTGTCATAGCTGCTCTGGAGCAGATCAGCGGGTACGCCCCACGGGAAGTACTGGCTGAGTATGTCATGGGACGAGGTGAAGGCCGCCTCAAGGACTACCCCGAGGCAGGGTTCAGCGCTGGCGATGAAGACCGCAAGGGCCGTGCCAAGCGATCTCCCGAAGAGAAGGATATCCCGGGGATCGATATGCCGCGCCTCCACGAGATAGTTCCAGGCACCTCGGGCATCGTGGTAGGTGCCCGCCTTGGAGATGGCCCCTGCGCTTAGCCCGAATTCCCGGTAGTCGAAAATGAAGATGGAGAGATCCAGATGACGATGGAGCAGCGCGAGGTTCTCCAGACGATGGCTGATGTTCCCGGCGTTTCCGTGGAACCAGAGGAGCGTCGCCGTCACCTCCGGCCTTGTCGCAGGAACAAACCAGCCATGAAGCCTGGTCCCATCGGCGGCGGGGAAAAAGACGTTTTCGTAGGGTAGCTGAAAGTCCTCGGGCATGCCTTCCAACTCTCGGGTTGGGAAAAAGACGATGCCTTTCTCGGAGCGCATGAGCGCGCCTCCCACGGTGGAAGGTAACGGGCGCTTCCCGTCCGTTCGTTAGTCAGAAATCAGCACCTGCTTTATCCCCTGCTCTAGACTCCTCAGGGCATCGGCCTCGACAAGATAGGCTTTGGGCGCCTCGCTGCCCCGAGCGACCCAGAGCACGCCTCGCCTCTCCTCTCCGGCCGGAATTCCGCTCACCGAAATCGCGGCGATGCGCTCGCCTCCTCGTGAGGCAAGAACCAGGCGCAGGGGAGCTCTATCGCCCGGTTCCTGCGCCTTCGGCGCGGCGGGCTCGAGGTACTCAAGGTCTTGCGCTCTTCGGAGGAGAGCATTCACCCGCCAACCTTCCGGCGCTTTTCCTCCTTCCCCTTCCGACCTTGCCCAGGTCTCGCCGCGCCGCTCAAGCTCGACGACATTTTCACCGAGCTTCAGCCTCAGCTTCACGACCTGTTCGGTCTCGAAGGAGAGGAGCGTCCTATCCTCGAGATCGCCAAGGCCGGCCGGCACCTTCTTCAGTGCATCCTCATCAACAAGGAAGATCCCGGGCAAGCGATCGCTCTTGGCATAGAAGCCCCGGTTCGGCCCTGGCGCTCCCACGAGCAAGGTCTCCCTTCGCTCCTTGACTGAGAGAGTCAGGCGAACACGGGGAGGATGCAGGCCGAGCCTGGCCCTAGCGGCTTCCGCCTCCTCGGCGAACCGGCCGGCATGAAGCGAGGTCACTTGGTTCAGCAGGCTTTCCACCTTGGCGGTCTTGATCTTCACCGCCGGATCTCCTGACGCCTGCCAACCTTTTCCCTCGCTCCGGCTCAAGACGAATGCGCCTTCGGAACGGCTGATCTCAATCCGGTCAATCTCCTCACTCCTCAAAGTGAAGGGCTCCTTGCCCCGAAGGTCCAACAGTGATTTATTCAGGGCCGCCTCCTGGGAGGCAGCAACCAGGACCACACGGGTTTCCTCATCGCTGCTCGCATAGAAGTGATCCCCTACAGGCGTCTTCGCCCCGATTCTCACGGTGTGCCACCGTCCTTCCGCCTCGAAGGCGACGTGGAGGGTCGGCTGGTCGAGCCCATAGGGTCTTAGATCCTGGGCAGTGGCCTCCACCTGCCGCTCGGTCTTGAGGCCGGCCAGCGTCGCCAAGAGACCGCGGAGAACAAATTCATCAGCCGGACTCTGAATGGGCTCCGTGAGGCGCCAGTGCCCGTCTCTGACAAGGGCCATGGGATTGCCGCCGGCCGGGCCCAGCCTGAGAGCGCTGATCCGGCTGGGTTCCACCTGGAAGAGCAATCGCGCTCGTTCCTCCTCGGCAAGTCGAGTCTTTCCCTGTCTCACCTCGAAGTAATACAGGTAGCCCGCAAGAAGAGCGAAGATGCCCAGGTAAATGAAAACCGTCCTGGTTTTCATCGATGCCTTCTCCGCGCTTGGAATACGGCAATTCCGGCGGCAAGAACCACGAGCGGCATGAGGAGCAAACCCAACCAGAAGAGAATGCGCTCCTGTGATCTGCTCAGGGTGAGGGGGGCGCTCCCCGACTTGGGCCGCTGAATGCTGATCAGATCCTCCTGTTGCCCGAGGAAGTTGATTGTGTTCAGGAAGAAATCACCGTTACCCTGGAGGTTGAAGTAGGTGTTGCTGGCAAAGTCGCAGTCCCCGAAAACCGCCAGATGTGCCCCCCCTCCCGAGGGACCCTCCCCGGACGATCCCTGCCCCTCCGCCTCGGCACTCTCTTTCTCCACACCGATAGCGGCGATAGCGGCTACCGGAACCGGCCCCTTCCTGTCTTTGCGCTCATCGAACTTCAACTCCTTGGTAGAGCCGGCCTGATACTCCGTCTCCGCCCAGCTGTAAGGCGAAGTGAGAGCGAGTTCGCTTAAGCTGATCCCGGGCGGACTCTTCTCCTCCGTGTACACGCTTCTGGCCGTTGGGAAGATGCAGGCGACAGTGAACCCCTCGGTGATCCTGTGGAGCCCATACTGGGTGATCACCGGCATGAGAGGGCTGGCGCCGAAGACCCGACTCATAGGGTCCACCATTATGTCCGCCGCGAGCAAGAAGCCATAGAATTTCAGGATACCCTGAAGGCCGCCGTCGGCGAAGGGCTCCAGGAGAACCATGACCCGGCCCTTCTGTTGCACGTACTGCCTCAGAAGCTCGATCTCGTTGGCGAGGAGCGGTTTTTGGGGGCCGGCGACCACGACAAGGGCAGCATCTTCAGGGATCCGCGCCTCCGCAAGGAGGTTGAGGGACTTGATCTTGAAGTTCTCCTTTTCAATGGCGCTCTTGGCCGTGGTGTAGCCATCCTTTCCGACGTCGGTCGTGTCCCTCTCGCCATGGCCGGTCAAGAAGTAGACGACCTTTTTTCCTTCCTGATGGAGTGTCACAATAGCAGTCGTGATGGACTGTTCATCGAGGCTGGTCACCGTCTGGGTCTTGCCGAAGCCTTCCAGCAACAGGGTGCCGTAGCTCCGAATCTGGTACTGTTTGGCCACGGTGGGATGGCGATCGGGATCGATGAACTCGTAGCGAATGTTCTTCGAGTGATATCGATAGGTCTCCAGCAAATCTCGCGTTTCCTCCCGGTTTCGACCTGCCTCCTGGAAGAACGCCTTGATGGAGATGGCGCCTTTGAGCCCGGCGAGGATCTTTTTCGACTGGTCCGAAAGCGTATACCGTTTGCTCTCACTCAGGTCGATCCGGAAGGGATGACGTTGGCCGATCGAGGCAGCGACAATGAGAATACCCACAAACGCAACGAACCCGAAGGCGGTATTGGAGAGACGGCGGACGCGAACGGACCTGATAGCCATCTTACTATGCCCTCCAGTGCCGGGATTCCAGGACGCGAAGGGTCGTAAAGAGAAATAGGATGACGAAGAGGACGTAGTAGAGAATATCGCGCGAATCCAAGACACCCTTGGCGAAGTTTTCGAAGTGGCTGAGCAGGGAGAGGTAAACGAGCACGCTTCCCACGGCCGGCCCCACCAGGGTCTGGCTCCAGCCGAGGATCCAGAGGAGTAGCAGGGCTCCGAAGGTGGCGGCCGCAGCGACGATCTGGTTCTGGGTGAGAGATGAGGCCAAGACGCCGAGGCTCACGAAGGCGCTGCTCATGAGAAAGAGGCCGAGGTAGCCGCTAAAGATGGTAGGCCATGGCAGCGTGGTGAAGGCACTCAGGACCACCATGGCCGGGAGCGTCCCGGTCAGCATGAGGGCCATTACGGAGATGGCGGCGGTGTACTTCCCGAGGACAGCACCCCGATCCGAGATGGGATAGGTGAGAAGGAGTTCCATCGTGCCCGTCTTTTTCTCCTCGGCGAAGAGACGCATGGTCATGAGCGGCACCATGAAGAGCAAGACGATCCCAACGCTTCCGAAGAAGGGCTCGAGGACCATTTCGCTGAGACTGAGCTGCCGGGCCATGAAGGGATTCCGACCCGATTGGAAGCTCAAGAGGGAATAGTACGCGACGGCGGAGTAGAAGAAGTAACCTGCGAGCGTCAGAAAAATAAACGCCACAACGTAAAAGATGGGTGAGGCGAAGATCCGATACATCTCCTTGCCATAGACGGGAACGAAACCCTTCATTCCATTTCCTCCCTCGCTCCTTCATCTGTTACCAGCTCCATGAAGATCTCCTCAAGACTCACCTCCTGCGTCCGCATTTCCCTAAGTTGCCAACCCCGCGCCACAACCTTTCGAGCTAGCACGGGCCGGACATCCTCATGCCGATCGGTTTCCACCAGGTAGCTCCCCGGCCCATCTCCCGGCTGGACCCGAAGCACGCCCTTGACGCCGTTGAACTCCTCCCTGATTTCAGCATCCGGCCCTTCAACCTGGATGTGGACCTGCTGGGTTCGTCGTAGCTGGCTGGTGAGGTTTGCCGGCGTGTCGGTGGCGACAATTTGCCCCCGGTTGATGACGAGGATACGCTGGCAGATCTGACTGACCTCGGGCAGGATGTGACTGCTCAGAATGATCGTGCGCTCGCCACCGAGCTCCTTAATGAGCGCCCTGATTTCCACGATCTGGGCAGGATCGAGACCAATGGTGGGCTCATCGAGAATGAGGATCGGCGGGTCATTGAGGAGGGCTTGGGCGATGCCGAGCCGCTGGCGATAACCTTTAGAAAGGTGTCCGATGATCCGGCTCGCCACCTCCTTGATACTGGACCTCTCCATGACCCGCTCCACCTCCGCACTACGGCCAGAACGGGGTACCCCCTTGGCCGAGGCGGCAAAGGCGAGGAAGCGCCGGACGGTCATGTCTGAATAGAGAGAAATGTTTTCCGGTAGATAGCCGATCTTCGCTCGGACCTCTAGAGGGTGTTCCTGACAGTCCAGGCCGGCAATCCGAGCGAAGCCGGAGGTCGGTGGAATGAAACAGGTAAGAATTCTGAGAGCTGTGGTCTTCCCGGCGCCGTTTGGTCCCAGGAATCCCACGATTTCACCCTGCTCCACCCGAAAGCTCACCTCACGCAGAGCCGGGAGGGGACCATAAAGTTTGGTAAGCTGCTCCACTTCGATCACGGCACTCGCTCCCTCCTGCCGATCCTATTCCCGAACCTTGTCATAGCGCACGGTTCCGTCCATGGGCCGACGCGTCTTATCCGGCTTGCCACAGCAAAAAGGGTGGCCCAAAGACCACCCTATCGCCCGCCGATTCCGGATTAGTGGACCAAGAGTCGAAAATCCGCCTGTTCCCGAACCTTCCGGGTACCCACCGACGTCCCGCAATACTGACACAGGTACTCGTGGAGCTCACCATCCGGGAGAAAAAGGAGGAGCCGCTGCCGAACAGGCGTAGCCTGCCTGCAATTAGGGCAGAACAGGGCAGTAGCCCTTAGTTGGTCGAACTGCTTTCCCGGTTTTTGAGGGGGCCTCATGGCTGTCACCATGTTTTCTCCCTCCTCAGATCCTAGCACCTCTCTAATTCCGTCTCTTCCGCCCCGTCCGCTAAGTCAAGAGAGGCCAGGTGAATCCCGCGTGAAGGGGGGCCGTGAGGGGTTCAGCCCTGCCTCACTACTTGGCCTCAGTGTGCTTCGCCTTGTCACCCAGGCGCCAGAACTTGAACAGGTTCTGATTCGATTTCTTGGATTTGTCGATCTGATCGAATTCACGAAGGAGTTCCTGCTGACGTTTCGTGAGGTTTTCCGGGATTTTTGCCACCACTTCAATGAGAAGGTCTCCGCGGTCGAATCCTTTCAGGTGGGGCACCCCCTCTCCCTTGAGCCGGATCACCTGGCCGCTTTGGGTGCCTGGGCGGATGGTGACGATGCGCGGTCCGTCAAGTGTCTGAAGTTCAATGGTGTCCCCCAAGGCGGCCTGAACCATGGATACCGGGATCTGGCAGTGGAGGTCGTTGCCATCCCTTTCGAAAAATTCGTGGGCCTCCACGTGCATGCGGACGTAGAGATCCCCGGGGGGGCCCCCGCGGTAGCCGATTTCCCCCTGGTTCGGGATCCGGAGCCGCGTGCCCGTATCCACACCCGCAGGTACCCTCACCAGCACCGTTCTCGTGACCCGCTTCGTTCCCGTCCCCGAGCATGCCTGGCAGGGATTCTTGATGATCCTGCCCTCACCTCTGCACCGCGGGCACGTGGTGCTAATGCGGAAGAATCCCTGAGACTGCACTACCTGTCCACGACCGTGGCATGAGGGACAGACCTCCTCTCGGGTCCCGGCATCCCGGCCGGTGCCTCCGCAAACCTCGCACGCGACGCTGGTCGGGACCTCGATGGTCTTCTCAGTGCCGAAGACCGCCTCCTTGAAGGTGAGGCGCATATCGTAGAGAAGATCCGCTCCCGGCCTCGCCGCGTCCCTGCTGCGTGTTCTGCGGCTGCCGAACCCGAAGAAATTTTCGAACAGGTCGCCAAAGGCGGAGAAAATATCATCGAAGTCTCCAAAGCCGGTAAAGCCGCTCCCCTGGAGGCCTTCATGACCGAACTGGTCGTAGATGCTCCGCTTCTCTGGATCGCGGAGCACTTCGTAAGCCTCGGCTGCTTCTTTGAACCGCTCTTCCGCCTCTTTATTTCCTGGGTTCCTGTCGGGGTGATGCTTCAGCGCGAGCTGGCGGTAGACTTTCTTGATCTCATCCTCGCCTGCGTTTCGACTCACGCCGAGCACTTCGTAGTAATCCCGCTTGCCCATGGATCTTCTACCTCAGTGCGGAGCCGAAGCTCAGCCCGCTCATGATAGCCTTGCCGCAACGAGATTGGGTGAATCGGACCCTCACGTGTGATGTTGATCAGCTCACCCCTGCACTAGCCTGATGACTCACTGTCGCTCAAGGAATCCCTAATCACTCGGCCGGGTATTGTCAATGATTGAGGGGTGCTGCGTTGGGGTCTGAAGGGTGATCCGGCCATTTCAGAAAGCCGCCGAGCGAGACTGCGTGGTCATTGGAGGTGACTCTTGCCGCGAAGCGGGTCAGAAAGGAGCCGCTCCACTTGGGCCAACTTCTCCGGAGCACCGCCCTCCCCATAGGCGGTGCGGGCGAAGTACAGTTTTCCCAAGGATAAAGCACGGTCACCCAACTCGATCCATTGGTCCGGCCCGGGTGAAACACCAAGGGCCTTTGCTACCTTCCGGAAGAGGAAGACGTCACCATCGTCGAGGCAGCGCTGAAGGAGGCGATCCAGTCCCTCCTGATGGCGGGCCTTTTCGAAGAATTCGATGGCATCAGGGATCCGTCCCTCCTCGAGGTAGGCGGTCCCGACTTGGACGAAGTGCGCCGGATTACTCCTGTCACTGTTTAAGAGGTCTCGCTTTTTCAGGCACCCTAGCAATCTCTTTCCCGACACCGAATATTCCTCACTAGGCTTATCCCAAGAAATGGTCTGCGGGTACAAAGCTCTCGCCTGCACCTTTTTTCGTCAGTCAATGACGTCCTCGTCCGCCAAACCCGATCCCTCAGTAGACATCTCTTCGGCAAGAGCCTCGATCTCTGCCTCCAAGTCGGCTGGCGCGGTCAGCTCTTGGAGGGCCGACTCCGTGTCGGTCATTCCCACAGGAGCATGCTCGGCGTCCTGAGGGAGTTGATCCGCCTCGAGATTCGGCAGCGTCTCGAAGGTAACAACTCCTGCAGCGATTTCTCGCAGGGCTTGGACGATCTCCTTGTTCTTCGGGGCCTCCACGAGCGCCTTTGCTCCCTTGCGAAGCTGGATCACGCGCTTCGCCGCCAAATGCACCAGCAGAAACCGGTTGTTCACTCTCTTCATACAATCTTCAACAGTAACCCTTGCCATGGCATTCCTCCTTGAAATTTAGAATAGTATGCAATAATCCGTACCGGAGCAAGGGCAAAATGAATGGGCCCATGGGACTCCCCTTGCGCTTGAGCGGTCCCATGAGCCCATCTTCTCAACCCTTGGCCGTCCTTCGTCTCCTGTGAAAGTCGGCCTTTGGCGAGCAACCTTTAGTACATGTCATCCATGCCGCCGCCGGGCATGGGCGGAGTCGGTTCCTTCTTCTTGGGCTTTTCGGCAATCATGGCCTCGGTGGTGAGGAGCAGGGATGCAACGCTGGCCGCATTCTGCAGGGCAAACCGCACCACCTTCGTCGGATCGATCACCCCAGCCTTGGTGAGATCCTCGTAGGTCTCCGTCTCCGCGTTGAAGCCGTAGGCACCCTTTTCAGCCTTCACCCGCTCGACCACCACCGAACCCTCATGACCCGCATTATTGGCAATCTGCCGGATCGGCTCCTCCAGAGCGCGCTTGACGATATTCGCACCGAAGACATCTTCACCTTCCAACTTCACCTTCT
>Ga0209253_10004438_pt1 | contig 12231 bp, 6 predicted proteins | sample FrelakmetBRP12BR_FD_187145 | JGI IMG/M metagenome (GOLD analysis project Ga0209253, IMG submission 187145) | Freshwater lake sediment microbial communities from the University of Notre Dame, USA, for methane emissions studies - BRP12 BR (SPAdes)... | ecosystem: Environmental > Aquatic >...
CGGGTGGCAACATTGCTGATCGGCGGTCTCATCATTGCCATCGCCATCCTGATTTCTGTCCTGAAAGGTCTCAACTTGTTTGACATCATGTTCAAGGCGTTTGGAGCCCTCCTCCCGGCCACTGCGTTGCCGATCCTCGCGGGGTTCTTTTGGAGACGGATCACGGCCCGGGGGGCCCTCACGGGGCTCATTGCCGGTGCTGTCTCTGGCATTGTGCTCGTCATCATCAATGTGTCGCTGGTCAGCGCGTACGGGGATGAAATGCAGGTCAGACCTGAATTGCAGTATTGGCTCAAGCAGGGGTGGGATGCCGCTGCACTTTTCCTCAATATCATGATCACGCTTGCCGCGATGTTCCTCGGTTCCCGACGGAAGTCACTGACGGAGCAGGAAAAGACTCGCGTGGAGGCATACTTCAACGATCTCGCTACGCCCGTCGTTGCCTCCTCAGACCATCCTTCAACGGTGGCTACCGGCTCCGATCTTAAGGTAATGGGGGTCACGACGTTGCTCTTCGGATGCCTGATGAGCCTCACGGGCCTTCTGATCCTGGTTTCTTCCGGCGGGACATTCAGCCTCATGGTCAATCTTCTGACCGGGGGCGGATTCCTTCTGTTTGGTTCCCTGGTCTTCCTGAAGGGGAGGAGAACCGAACAGACCTCAAAGTACACATAGTGGAGCATCGTAGCCGTGCAGCTCTCGTTCTTTGACTGCAATTGCATGATCGGAAAGCGAGCAGACCGCCGGGAAGGTGAACCCTGGTCCCTGGAGGAGTTGCTCGCAGACATGAATACCTGCGGCATCTCTGACGCTCTCGTCACTCACGCTCTGAGCCGGGACTACGATCCGGTCTCCGGGAACCAGGAAATCTCCCGGCTGCTTCCAGGCAACCGGGCTCTTCATGGTTGCTGGGCCATCCTTCCGCCGTCAAGCGGCGAGATTCCGGCGCCGGAGGTGTTCCTCCGTGAAATGCTGGCAAAGCGTATCGTCGCCACCATCGCCTATCCCCACACTCACAACTATTCGCTCTCAGAGTGGTCCGTCGGACCTCTGTTCTCCGCTCTCGAGAGCTGCCGCGTGCCTCTCCTGCTTCCTTTCGGACAATTCACCTGGGAGGAAATCGAGCGACTGTGCGGCAAGCATGTCTCTCTTCCTGTGATCGTTACGGGCCTTAACTATCGACAGCTCCGGTTTCTTCTGCCGCTGTGGGAGAAGTACCGGAACCTGTTCGTGGACCTTTCCTGGTTCTCCATTCACGACGGGCTGGCCTACCTTGCGGAACGGGGTATGTTGCGGCAAGTACTCTTCGGGACCAATTACCCCCTCTTCGAACCGGGAGCAGCGGTGACAACGGTAACGTACGCCAACCTTAAGGACCAAGAGCGAACGATGGTAGCGGGGGGAACTTTGTGCGAGATCATCGGCGGGATACGGAGGGATCGGCTATGACCAAGCCGGGAAAGCTACAGCTGAACGGGTTGACAGGGTCGCCACTGGAAGGTGAGGTTGTCATTGACGCCCACATGCACATCGGCAAATTCCATAATTTCCTTATCCCGCGGTCCGAACCAAGCGACTTGATCGCAAGCGCCGGACGGATCGGCATCCAGCGAATGTACGGTTCCAGCACTGTAGCTCTCCGGGGAGACGCTGCATCGGGGAACAACGACGCCCTTGCATTCCATTTCAAGCATCCGGACACGTTCTTTCCGTATGTCGTGTTCAAACCGAACTATCCTGAGGAGGCTAACCGTACCATTGCGCTTGCCGAAACCGAGAAGATTCAGCACTTCAAGATTCATGACGACGGGAACGATCTTCCATTTGACGACAAACGCTACTTTTCCCTCTACGAGTATGCGAACGGGACTGGAGCTGTGATCCTCGTACACACATTTGGGAAGAAGCATGTGGTGCCGATAATGAAGGTTGCAGATGAGTTTCCACGGATCAAGATTCTGCTGGGCCATTCAGGGATAACAGAGGAAGAAATCTACTCTGAGGCCGTGAGGAGACACGACAACATCTGGCTGGAGACCTGCAGCTCGTTCGCCTGGTATGGCTTGATTGAACGTTTGGTCGCAATGGCCGGAGCGGAAAGGGTATTATTCGGCACCGATATGCCGTTCATGTCACCTGACCAACAGATCGGGCGCGTCCTCTTTGCGAGGATCACCGACGAAGACAAACGTAAGGTTCTGGGGCTGAATGCGCAAAACCTGTTTGCGTAAGGATGGTTGTCTGATCCTGCATTTGCGTGCATTGTCGTATCGGTTTTTTTCCATGAAACACCGGGCACCGCGACAGCAACGTGCTGAATATCATAACTTCAGCCACGTCCCCACACCGCGTTCAACCGCACGCTTGTAGACGATAGGTGCGGTTGCCATGTCGTCCAGCGCGAGACCCAGGTTGCACGTCATCGTTCGTTCCCTCGCACCTTCGCGCCCGCTCTTTTTGCCGGTAACCAACTCGCCGACGCTCGCGTAAATTGGGGGGATGTCCTGAAAGTACCCGATCGAGCGGTAGGATTCCAACTGCGGGACGTCGTCGGTGCAGAATTTGCTCGTCTCCTTCATCGCGGGTCCATCCCAGTACGAATCGAAATCGACGAGTGATGCGAACGCGCCTTCTTGCAGCCAGCCGGCTTTGATCGTCGCGTGCGGCGTGTGCAGAATCGGTCCCGCGGTCACGACCATATCAGGTCCGTCCACCGCATCGCGCGGTTGCTTTGCTTTGACAACCGGCACACCGAATCGCTTCTGCACTTCATCAGCAAAGCGATTCACCTGTTCGGCGAGCGGGTCGTACGCGACGACGCGCTTGATCTTGAACAGGACGTTCAGTGCTTCGAAGTTGCTATACCCTTGCACGCCACAACCGAGTATCCCGATCGATTCAGACTCCGGGCGTGCAAGGTACCTTGCCGCCACCGCGGTCGCCGCGCCGGTGCGCATCGCGGTGATCCAGGTGCAGTCCATGACGGTGAGTGGAATACCGGTGATTTCATCGTTGAGGATCAGCAAGCCGGTTATGTACGGCAAGCCGAGCTTGTAGTTGTCCGGGTAGCCGCTGACCCACTTCATCCCGACGGAATGCAGCGCAGGGATGTACGCCGGCATCGCGTGGATGAATGCGTCGGGCTGTGTGTGAACACCTGGCTTGGGCGGCGTTTCGACATGCGCGTCGCCGTGTTCACGGAACGCGATTTCGAGCACGTCAATGATTTCCTTCATCGTCACGCCAAGCGACGCGACGTCGGACTGTGAAAGGTACAGGATACGTTGATCTGCCATAACAGCTCCTTTGCGGGCGGCGCTGCCCGGGCCCGACTGTACAAACCTGGATGGAGATCATTTCACTGTGAAGAGCCTCTTCAGCGAGGTGGGAATTCCCTCCTGGAGACCGTAGAAGGAAACCCGGACTATGGGGGAACGAGTCTGTAGCTGACGAACGCGAACTTCCTGCTGTCGGGCGACCACGAATGGACATTCAAAGTCCCCTGTCCGCCAAGGAGACGCGTGAGCATCTTCACTTCTCCGCCTCCCGTCGGCATCAATCGCAGGACCACATCCTTGTTCGGCGGATGGCCTTCGACAGACTTGTGGTACGAGAGAAAGACGATGGACTTTCCGTCCGGGGAGGGATGCGGGAACCAGTCGGCGTAATCGTCATCGGGCGTGAACTGTTCCTGATTGGAACCATCCGCATTCATCTTCCAGATTTTCATTTGGCCGGTACGGATGGAATTGAAGTAGATTGTCTTCCCATCGGGGGAGTACTCCGGCCCGTCATCCAGTCCTGGAGAGCTGGTCAGCCGTGTCTCTTTTCCTCCGCCAACAGGAATCGTATAGACATCAAACTCACCCTTCCGCTCTGCACAGTAGGCCAGGGTCTTGCCATCCGGGGACCAGCCGTGCCAGTAGGATGGTCCCTTCTTTGTGATCAGCCTGGGTTTCCCTCCCTTGGCCGGTGCCAGATAGATTCTGGAGAGCCCGTCCGCATCATGATGGCTGAAGGCGATCGTGGACCCGTCCCACGAAAAGCCATGATCATTGTTGCATCGATCCTTCTTCCCGACGACAATCTGCTGTGGCGTCCCTCCTGCCGCGGGGATGGAATAGAGGCGGCCCCCGGAGTTATACAGCAGTGTCGTTCCGTCACGACTCCAGTTCGGCGCTTCAATGTGCTCTTTGGCGCGTCGGACGAACGAGCGAATTCCGGAGGTGATATCCAGGGTTTCAAGCGTGCTTTCGATGACCCGTGCCGATTCTGCAACCGGTCCTCTCTCGAAGAAGGTCAAGTTGCCGAAGGTGGCTGTTTCCCAGACAGTCGAGTCGTGCGAGCAGACAATGAGTCCGGCATAGACCGAATCGCCAAGCGGAACTGAAATCGTCCCGATCGGGTGCCATTTGTTGTCCCACCCTTCCACAAAGAACGTGAACTGATCTCCGGTCCTCTCCAGCGCGAAAGTTTGCATGCCGGGGATAGGAGACTTGACCTCCGCCGTTTCGCCCCCCTTGACCGCGCGATACTGCATGGAGATCGATCTGTCACCATGGATGACTGCATCGACATACGGATCATTTGCGCCGAGACCGGCTCGGATCATCCAGCCGGCCTTACGGTGGGGGTGCTTTCCGTCTAGTTTCCACGAGACATAGGTTTGGCAGGCGACATCTCCCGAGATCTTCTTCCATGCGAAGAAAAAGGCATCTTCCTTTCCCCAGACGTTTTGACCGCTTCCGGACATTGTGATCCTGTATCCCTCGGGGTCAACCTCAATCGCTCCCGGACGACCTACGTTTCCGACGTTGGTGGTTCCCTGGAGGATAGGAAACCAGCCCTGTGGGATCCAGTATCCCTGGGAAGCGACAGGGGCAGGCAGGAATGCGAGAAGAGAAAGCGCGCATACCACACATTTCCAGGTTGAGAACAATGAAGCGGTCGAACGACTACTCATGACGGTCTCCGTGGTTCACGATACGGTGGAGAGCAGACTGAACGGGAAGAATATGCAATCAAACACGGCTGTTCGTTTCCTTGGTCAGATCTTCACGCGGATGCCCAGGTTGCTCGACATCCCATAGTGCTCCTCACTGGCCGGGAAGAGGGTCTTCTGGTTTACATCACGCTCGCTCTGCCCCGTCACATTGTTCACGTTGAAAAGCAACTGGATCCCGAACCACGGGAGATCCTGCTTGACGGAGATGTCCCATCGTGTGTACTTTGCCGAATACACCCGGTTCTGCATCCAGAAATCGGGGTTCTTGAAGATGTTGTCCTGGTACAGAAGGGACACCCGGGCGGAGAAGCCCTGGTAGTCATAGCCCATCACCAGATTCAGCACATCGTTGGGCTGGTTGAGCATGCGCGACGTGTAGAACGTATCACTCACCGTCTGGAACATGTTCCCCTCATCGTCGTAGGTAGTGGAGACGATGCTCCGGGGATAGCTGGCCTCCGAAAAGATATGGGTGTAGTTGACGTTCAGGGTCAGCCCGTCAAAGGGTTTCGGCAGATACCAGAAATGGGTCTGCCATTCGGTCTCGATGCCGTAGAGATCGATGACCCTCGGATTGTTGACGTAGGTGTTGAACGTGTACAGTTGCTGGCCTCCCTGGGGAAGATCTGGATACTTGTTTAAATTCGTAACATACGTATGGGAGAAAAATACCAGGTTCTTGATCCTCTTCCTGAAGCCGTTCAAGGAGAGCAGCCCGATCTCATTGGAGTGGAATGAGACGACCAGATCCAGATTCTCCGAGGTTGCGGGCTCGAGGGCATGGTTATTGTAATCAATGACCCCCGTGGAGATCACATAGCGCGGGGTGAGCATGCTGTAGTCCGGGTAGTTGAGCGTCCTCGTGTATGCAAAATGGAGCTGCAGCCAGTCCAGCGGCCGGTAGCGTGCGTGCATCATCGGGAGCCAGTAGCCGTGCGAATGCGTGATCGTCGTGTCCCCCCCCTGGAGTTGGTTGCCGGGCACGGCAATCCCGCGGGCCGCGGTGTACTCGGTGGTGAGATTCTGATAGCGCACACCGGGCAAGATAGACACCTGGTCCCCAACGTTCACGGTCGCCATCAGGTAGCCCGCGCTCTTGTCCTCCGTCCCGTCGTAGTCGTTGATTCGCGATCCCAGGTGATTGGGCTGATAGCCTCCCCGGTAACCCGTCATGGTCACGCTCTTGGCGACCGGCAGCAAAAACCACATCATGTCCACGTTGATCGGATAGGCAATCGTGTACTTTCCGTCCAGGAAGTTGCGGTAGTCATAGCTATAGCCATTCGTGAAGTTCTCGAAGCTGAGACCCCCTGGCACTGTTTTCAGCCAGGGATACGCGGTGACCCATGCATTGACCATGGCGTCCTCGTGCCATGCGCTCCCCGAGTTCACAGTGTAGTCATACTCGCGCGTCCGGTGCTGCCACACCCCGCCAAACTTGATCTTGGTGGACAGCTCATCGGTAAGGGAGAACTCGGTCTGCAGGTCGAGGCTGCCGGTGATGGCCCGCTCCTTCGAGAGGGTCTCCGATGTGGTGATGGGCTCCAGGATCGCATCCACGAGGCTCGGCTGCAGAAGCGATGCGATGACTTCAGGTGGCTGCTTCGTGATGTTCGGCATGTTGGCGTAGCCTGCAATAAGCTGATGTCCCGCGAAGGAGAGATCCTCCGGGCTGTGGTTCTTGGTGTAGCTGTGCGACAGCTTGATATCCAGATGGAAAAGCGGGATCTCCTGCTTCACGCTCAGCAGGTTGGTGAGCACGCCGAGGGTGTTATTGGTCTCTCCGCCATTGTACCAGACATCATTGAGACTCGCTTCCGGCCGGATCGTCTCACCTCTGGTCACGGCCCGCGTGTCGCTGGAGCTTAAGAAATTCATCAGGCTGATCTCACCCTTGTCGTGCTGGTAATCCAGCACAAGCGTTCCGCCTACACGCTTGCGCTCCCTGGCCACATCCGTCATTGTCACATTGGTCAGATCGGGGATGCCGGCATCGCCGTGGGTTTTATCGTTCAGGACGTAGCTCACGCCCAGTTCGTTGGCGCTTAAGTTCCGCTGCTCGGCCGAGCCCTGGAGGAAGATCCCGAATTTCTCATCGGCGAAGCGTTTCTCCACCGAGGCGGTATAGAGGTAGTCGGACGTCGTTGCCTTCAGATTGTTGTAGCCATACTGGGCCTTGAGGTCAAACTTGGGCACCCATGATCCATCCTGATCGGCGGCTTGCCCGGTTGACGTGGCGGCTTTCCGCATACCGAAATTCACCACACCGCCGATCACCGCGGCGTCCATATCGGGGGTGATCGCCTTGATCACCTCGATCCCTCCGAGCATGCTCGAGGAAATCATGCTCAGGTCCGCCGCCCGGTCACCGATGGAATTCCCGGTGGACTCCAGCGCACCTCCTCCAGAGTTGATATTGTTGGTGGAGGGTACGTCGCTCGGCAATTCCACGCCATCGATGGTGATCTGGTTGTACTGCGGCGACAGTCCCCGGATCACGACCCGGGCCCCTTCCCCACCGGTGCGCACCAGGGAGACGCCCGGGAGCCTTCCCACCGACTCAGCAGCGTTGGCATCGGGAAGCTCCTGGATGCGCGCCGCCGAGACCGCATTCATCACCGGCATGGAGCTCAGCTGCCGGTTGATCGCTTCGTTCTGTCCGGCCGCCTGCGCGGTCACGACCACCTCCTCTCCTTCAACTCCCACGGCGGCAAGTTTGAAATCCTTGTGCACGTCAGCCCCTTCACGCAGTGTCAGCGAGCCGGTCGCCGTGGTATACCCTACGTAGGTCACGCGGACCGTGTAGCTCCCCTCTGGAACGTTCCGCACCGTGTACTTCCCACCAATATCTGTCGTGGCTCCCATGCCCGTTCCTACCAGGAGCACATTCGCCCCCGGAAGTGCTTCCCCGGTCTGCGAATCCTTGACGATCCCGGAAATCGAGACGGTCTGCTGCGCAAACGCTGAAGATCCAATCGAGGCGACAAGAAGCGCCGCAACTGTACAAACATGGTACACTGTTCTCATGAGGAGTTTCTCCTTACATAAGGCTCCATCGGTTTAGAAATCCTGAAATGGCCGGTAACTCACCATGGCCAGGTTCGTGCTTACCGCCGACCGGTTCTCTGAATCTCTGAGCTCAAGGAAAGCGCAGCCTGATATCCGGGTGCCAGACGCAACGATTCCTTAATCACATGTGTATCATTGCCCGCCGATGATGAAATCACCGGGTTGCCCGGTGACAAACTCACCGGATTGCAGGGACCAGTCGAGTCCGAAGAAGCCGGTGAGCATCACCCCGGCATCCCCTTTGGTGAGCACATCGGAGTTGAATGCCGTGAGATCCGGCAAACCCACTCCGGGCTCAAGGTACAACACAAGATGAGAGAGTGCAAACCCTTCCATGCCGGTGCCGGAAACAACGCCGACAGAGGCAATATCACTACCGGGACGGGGGCGGGTAAAGAGACAGCAAACATCAGAACGCTTCACACTCTTCTCGCCGATCACAATCCGGCCCCGGTCGACCACGATCGGGCAGTCCGGCAGGAGGGGTTTCCAGAGGCGATGTGTCCGGGTATTTCCGTACAGGATCACGTTCCGATCGGGCTCCTTCGAGGGAACAAACTCCGTGTCGGCAAGCACATCGACCGACGCATTCCCCTGGTACCAGAGCTTCTCGGCATCGTACCGCGCGCGGGTGAAGGCCCAGCTGTTTTCCTCTTTCGTTCCCGCGGTACCGTACACAAGAGCCATCCTGTTCCTGAACGCCTCTTTGAATGTCCCGTATCTGCGCGCGTTCTTCATGGCGGCCGTCGGGGGATTCACCTGACGCCACTTCCCTCCCTGCTTCCCGAACCAGATCGCATCGGTCGTGAGGCTGTCCAGGCGCACGACGCACGACTGGCTATCCAGCTCCACCGTCGCCGTGGCGGCCGCACGCAGTGCCCGCTTATCGATCGAGAGGCGGGCAACGTTTACCGTTGTCCCCCGTGCACGGCTGAAGTCGGTATCAAGATGCAGCCGCGCGCTGCTGACCTGAAGCTGTTGCTCCTGAGCATCGATCGAAAGCCACCCGTCGCGGTTTGAGATGCCGGGATTGGCGGTTGTGAAGTCCACCGTATATGTCCGGTCAGATCCCGGCCGCACGTGCCGCGAGAAGAAATCAAACATTGGTTTCCAGTCTACGCAATCGGACCCCGGTTCCGGCGAGATGTCCCACCAGTGACCCTGGCCCGGCTGCTCGTAGTACACGAAGTCTTTATGGAACGGCTTGAGGTGGTCAAGCATCATGGAGGATTGTTGGGGTGGGACATTGTCGTCCGTGGCCCCATGGATGACATAGATGCCAAAGTGGCGGTAGTTCTCCACCAGGGAGAAGAGATCGCTTGAGGAGGCGGCCCGGCGCAGCATGCGCTTCACGTCCGATGTCTCCACTTTCGCGTCAGCAAACCGATACGTGTGGAAGGTGATCCATCCGGCGCTCGGCCCGATGGCTGCAAACTTGCCGGGATAGGTGGCTCCCAAGAACCATGTCCCGTGACCGCCCATGGAGTGCCCGGTCAGATAGATCCGTTCTTCATCAATCCCGAATCTCTTCGTCACCAGGTCGAGCACTTCCAGAGCATCCAGGCGTCCCCAGTCCTCCCACGAGAAGCCGTATGGCCTTCTGTTCGTGGGAGCCACGACGTACCCCCATTTCTTCGGCGCATACGATTGTGCCTGGTTGATTGCTTCCACGCCGGCACCATGGAGCGAGAAAAAAAGAGCCGGACGTTCGGCGAACCCCGGGACGGGCGGAGTGACCGCGTAGTACTGTATGCTTCCATCAATTGTACTGACGAATGTCTCTCGCCGGGGCTCTTCGGCACCGACAATGCGGAGCAATATCGTGACCGTGTCGATCACCTCGCGGCGTGATGTCCCGCCGAGAAGCGTCAGCCGCACGGGAAGGGGTCCTTTCTCCGCCGGGGCAGCGGTCCTGATCCTGAAGGCGAGCTTCCGCATACCCATGGCAGGAACGGACGGGGCGTCCACGGTGTCCGGCTTCCCTCCGGCCGGGGAAGAAATCAGGGAGAGCCCTTTGAGTGTCGCAGGAGTTGCGTTCATCAGAGCGATGCTACCCCAGGTATCCAGACTTTTCCCGGTCACCGCATCGGGCCGGGTGATATCCTTTGTATTGAAAGCAACAGGCTTGGTCACCGGAACGAGCCTGACCTTCAGCCTTCCCCTCGTGTAGCGAAAGAGGAGGAGATTCTTCCCCTCGCGGAGTTCAAGAGGGATCCTCGAGTAGTCGAAATGCGGAGCCCACTCTTCGGCCTCATCCGCCTGCTGGTAGGGGTTCCCGGAGCGCAGCGTCCCATTCACGCAAACCAGGTCATGTCCCATCCCTTCAAGGATCATCCGCGCCGGGCTCTTCAACTCAATGGTGACAGCGGCATAGCGCTCGGCCGGCGGATCTGCGGGGAACCACCCGATGGAGTCGGATACAATGCGCTGCCAGGTGACCTCGGATCCGTTTGCCAGGCGCAGGGACTCCCCTTCCCTGGGTGCGTCCGTGCGGCGGCCGGTGGTCCAGGGGGCTACCGGGAAGACCGGAATAACGTTGTACGGTGTCCGCTGCGGGAGCGTAATCCCGAGTGCCTCGCGTACAATGAGCGTGTCTGAAGGAGGTACGGCCTCCGCAAGCCCAGAAAGGGCTGCGAACAGGGTACAAAGCAGGACGAGGCAGGGCAGACTCCGCCCGCGGATTGCGGTGAGAGAATCCCCGACAGAATGTGTCATGACTGCTCCTTTGTAAACGTATGGGAAGGCACTCCCCCTGGAAGATGCCGCGGTGGGGACGCCGAAGCTGGAGATCGTCGGACTCCAAAATGTCAGAGGGTGGTTTAACCCGGCATGAAAAAAGGGGCGCCCCAGAAGCAGATCCGAGGCGCCCTGAGTTACAGAATCCGATCAGATGAGAGACCGCATTCTCACTTGATCATCAGCATCTTGCTTGTTCTGATGAAGTTGTCGGCGGTCAGGCGGTAGACATAGGCACCGCTGGACAGCTTCGAGGCATTGAATTGGGTGGAGTAGCGTCCCGCACCCAGCGTCCCTGAAACGAGCGTTGCCACTTCCTGGCCCAGCATGTTGTAGACCGTCAGTGTGACCTTTGACTGCTTCGGGAGAGAGAATTCAATGGTCGTCGACGGGTTGAACGGATTGGGATAGTTCTGTGCCAGGCTATAGTCCTCTGGTAGCGTATTCACCACCTGGACATCCGTCAACTTCAGCCATTCGGCCTTCTTAGCCGGAAACCAGTTCAGGTCGCCGAGTGGGAACCCATCCGTACCGGCGGTCATCAGTGATGCATTGGTGTACGCAAGGTTCTCGGGCAACGGCCATGTCGGGGGGTAGAGCCTGTTGTTCGGGAAAGCCCACCGACGGCTCACGTCAATTGTGCCCGTACTGATACGGTGGATGTACCAGATCAGCGAATCAACGTGGGCCATGACATTCGCAGGGAACCCTGGATCTGCTTGGATCGGGACCTTATCGATGTTGATGCCCGATGACAGTTTGCCCGCCAGGCTGTCGATTGTCCATATCGAGTACTTGGACAGATAGGTCGGAGTCAAGAGGGTTCTCCTAACGCGCATCTTGGGATTTGCTGCCTTTTCATACACGGGTACGTTTATGCTATCATAGATCGCCGTTGTATCGTTGTAGGCCTTTTTGAAGTCCACCAGCTTTTGCGGTATGAACCAGAGGTTTTTCCGTGCCTCGAAGACCCGCTTGGTCGCATCCAACATGCCGGCAGTAACACCGTGTGGCGCGTCAACAAAGGCCTCAGGACCGGTGAAGATACCAGGCTTGTTGTTCGTTGCATCCCACCACAGGTGTGCCCAATAGCTCACACTGTCAAGTCCTCTAATGCGGATCATGCTGCTTGATGCGGTATCCGGGTAGTTCAAGAACCAGCCATTGATAACATGGTCGGGATTCCCCATGGCATGCTGCGCATAGAAGATGTTGTTGTTGATGTGCGTGTTCACCGCCTGCCTGATCAGGAAGGGATTGACGACAGAGTAAACCATCGTGTTGTGTTCAAACCGTGCAAGCGGAGTGTAACCGCGGTAGTTGATCGTGTACGAGTTGTTCGCAAAGAAGGTGTTGTTGAACCAGAGGGTCGTGTCCAAACACACGGGTGATCCGCCCATGAAGGGATCGCCGTGGAACCA
>Ga0209253_10004439_pt1 | contig 12230 bp, 6 predicted proteins | sample FrelakmetBRP12BR_FD_187145 | JGI IMG/M metagenome (GOLD analysis project Ga0209253, IMG submission 187145) | Freshwater lake sediment microbial communities from the University of Notre Dame, USA, for methane emissions studies - BRP12 BR (SPAdes)... | ecosystem: Environmental > Aquatic >...
GCTCGACCACGTGTCCGATATCGATGAACGTCCGCGCGTCGAACATGCCGGCGAGTGCGTGCTCGTCGTGATGAATTATCCGCTGCGGCGTGATGGGGCCACTGGGCCACCGTGGCGAACCCTGCCCCTCAGCGTGTTCCTCACTCCGCAGGGTATCATCACGCTCAGCCAGGCACCGACGTCGTTCCTGCAGCCGCTGTTGGATGGTAACGTGCCGGGCCTGGCCACCGATCGCGGAACTGAATTCGTCCTGCGCGTGTTCTGGCAGCTGGCAGACGCCTGCCTGCGAGGATTGCGCGAGATCAATGCCGGCGTCGAAAGCCTCGAAAACGAACTCAAGCGCTCGCTCCGGAACGAGGAGGTGCTCGGCCTGCTCGATTTCCAGAAGAGCCTGACCTACTTTGCGACCGGCCTGAAAGCGAACGAACTGGTGCTGGAACGGCTGCAACGCGTGCCGACCCTGCACTGGGCCGACCAGGACCAGGAGCTGCTGGACGATGTGCGCGTCGAACTGCGCCAGGCGATCGAGATGGTCGAGATTGCCGACCACGTGCTGAGCGACATGATGGATGCGTTCGCCTCGATCGTCTCCAACAACCTCAACTCGGTCATGAAGGTCCTGACGTCGGTCACGATCATCCTGGCGGTGCCCACCCTGATCGCGAGCGTCTACGGCATGAACGTCGGCCTGCCGGGCGCACACAGTCCGTTGGCCTTCGCGGGGATCGTCGCGCTGAGCGTCGCCATCTGCAGCGGGTTGTTCTTCGTGTTCCGGCGCCGGAACTGGCTCTGAGGGAACTTCGCTATCCTGGCTGTCGCCTCCGCTCGTCGTACCCAAGTCCCAAGGATGTTCAATCGATGCGACCGTCTTCGACCATTCGTCGTTCGTGGCAGGCTTTCGCGGGCGTATCCTGCCTGCTCGGTGTGTCGGCCGTTGCCGCGGCGGAAGCAGCGCCCGCTGCGGCCACCTACAAGCACTACCTGACGGGCAACCCGGCCGACGTGGTCCGACCGACGTCCGGCCTGCTGGTGCTGCAGGGCGGTGGCGACGACGTCGACGAGAATTACATCCAGATGGGTGCTCACGGCGGCGGCGGCGATTTCGTGGTGCTGCGCGCAACGGGCGACGACGATTACCAGGCGTACATCCATGGGTTGTGCCACTGCGACTCGGTGGAGACGCTGATCGTGGACAACCGGACAACCGCCTTTGACCCCCACGTCGTCGAGACCGTCCGCAACGCCGAAGCGCTGTTCATCGCCGGCGGCGACCAGGGCAATTACGTGCGCTTCTGGAAGGGCACGCCGCTCGAGGACGCGATCAACTTCGTGGCGGCGAAACCGGCGCCGATCGCCGGCACCAGTGCAGGCATGGCGATTCTCGGCGAGTTCTCGTACTCGGCGATGACGCCGGAAAGCCTGACCAGTGCGACGGCGCTGGCCGACCCCTATGCCGCCGATCTGACCCTGGAGCGTGATTTCCTGGTCGTGCCGCGCCTGGCAGGCATCATCACTGACCAGCACCTGCAGGAACGCGATCGGATCGGTCGCACGGTCGCGCTGATGGCGCGGCTGTTGCAGGACGGTTGGACAACCGAGGCGCGAGTCATTGCGGCCGACCGCGAAACGGCGGTGCACATCGATCCCGTGACCGGCAAGGCCGCAGTGTTCGCGACGGCCGACCACCCGACGCCCTATGCGTACTTCATGAGCGCGTCCCGCAAGCCGGAGCGCTGCGAACCGGGCCAGCCGCTCACGTTCAGTCACGTCGACGTCTACCGGCTCGCGCCGGGTGGTCGTTTTGATCTTGCTGCATGGCAAGGCGAGGGCGGCCTCGCGTATCAGCTGAGCGTCGAGTCCGGTGTGCTGCGCTCGTCGCGCGGCGCAACCTACTGAGCGTGTCCCGCACCAGGTTCGTGGCCAGTGTCAGCGCCACGAGCCGTTGTCGCGTCGACGCGACGCTGTTGTCAAAACCACGACGCATGGGATACGCTCGAGCCAAGACGTCGTTGACGACGCGTTTCTATTGGGGCGGGCAGGAGTCCTATGAACAAGAAGAATGCGCGCGTCGCTGCGGCTGACTTCGGGCGCGGTCGCGACATGAACATGGCGTTGCCATCGCAACCGGGCCGCGGCCATCCGATGTCCCCGCTGACCGCGGCCGTTTTCGCGGTGCTCTATCCCGGCTCGATGACGCTGGCGCAGCAGGCGGGGTCCGACTCGCTGAGGCTCGAGGAAATCGTCGTCACCGCCACGCGGCGCGACGTCAACCTGCAGAACGTCGCGCAGAGCGTCACGGCGTTCTCAACGGCGGATATCGAGCAGCAGGCACTGCAGGGCGTCGCCGACGTCATCTCCGCGCTGCCGAGCGTCAACCTCATCGCGTCGATGCCAGGTCGCAATTCGATCGTCATGCGCGGCATCGCGACGGGTTCGGCCGAGTATCGTACCGACAGCCAAGTCGCGGTGTACCTCGACGACCAGCCCATGACTTCGATCTCGACGCAGGTCGAGGTCCGCCTGATCGACCTGGCCCGCATCGAGGCCCTGCCGGGCCCGCAGGGAACCCTGTTCGGCTCCAGCTCGCAGTCGGGCACCATCCGCTACATCACGAACAAGCCGAACACCGCCAAGTTCACGTCGCAGGTCGATGCCGAGCTCGGCACGACGAAAGGCGGCGAGGAAAGCTACGACGTCAGCGGGCACATCAACATCCCGGTCACGGACAACATCGCGGTTCGCGCCGTCGGCTTCTACTCGCTCGAAGGCGGCTACGTCGACAACATCCTCGGCCCGACGCTGGTGGGCGACCGCGACAACGCCGACGTCGTCGAGAAGAACTGGAACGACTACCAGACCTGGGGCGGGCGCATTGCGGCGCGCTGGCAGATCAGCCCGGAATGGGAATCGACGCTGAGCTTGATCTCGCAGTACAGCGAGGCGGACGGCGCCTGGGAATCGGACCCGGCGCTCGGCGACTACAAGATCACGCGTTTTTTCGACGAGTTCCGCGACGACAACTGGTACCAGGCCTCGCTCAACGCCAAGGGCGACCTCGGTTTTGCCGAACTCTCGGTCACCGCCTCGTACTTCGATCGCAGCATAAAGTACGAATGGGACGACGCGAATTACAGCCAGTGGCGCAGCGCCTACTACGGCGGCTTCGATCCGGATTACGGCACCGGCAGCTACAACATCTACAACACGGGCGTCGAGCTCTCCACGACGTTCAATGACCAGAGCCAGCGGCGCTCGGCCTACGAGGTGCGGTTGACCTCGCAGGGCGAGAGCCGCTTCGAGTGGATGGCCGGCGCTTTCTATGAGGACGTGAAGGACTCGTGGAATTACGGCGACCGGATGCCGAACCTCATGCAGACGACGGCGTGGGACGTGGCGAACTACTACGCCTGCTACGCGAATGGCCAGGGCTACGACATTGCCTGCCCGCTCGCGCCCACCGACATCTACTACTCGGACAAGTACCGCAAGACGATCAAGCAGACGGCCGTGTTCGGCGAGGTGACCTACGCCCTGACCGACAAGTGGTCGATCACGGGCGGCGCACGCTGGTTCGAGTACGACCGCAACCAGACCGAGACCTACAACATCCCGCTCGGCCTGCCGGTCTCGAACGATTTCGAAGGCGGTGGGGTCAACGCGAGCAAGGGCAAGGAGTCGGACACGGTCTTCAAGTTCGGCACGGAATATCACATCGACGACAACCGGATGGTCTACTTCCTCTACAGCGAGGGCTTCCGGCTCGGCGGCAGCAACAGCGTGCGTGCCGCGGCCACAGGCTTCCTCCCGCTGACTTACCAGCCGGACAAGCTCAGCAACTACGAGGCCGGCCTCAAGAGCCAGTGGCTGGACCAGGCGGTGACCGTCAACCTCTCGGCGTTCTTCATGGAGTGGGACAGCATCCAGCTCAACTCCTCGGGCAGCCGTGCCGGCAATCCCTTCTGGTTGCGCGGCACGTTCAACGGCGGCAAGGCGGAACAGAAAGGCGTCGAAATCAACGGCGCCTGGCAGGTCACCAGCAATTTCAGTCTCGAGGCGAGTGCGTTCTTCGCCGACCCGGAATTCTCTGAGGAAACCGTCTACCCGGATCCGGACGAAGGCGTCGCCATCCCGGCCGGTACCATCATGCCGGTGTCGCCCAAGGAAAAGTTCTGGATCGCCGCCGAGTACACGCTGCCCAATTTCATGGATATGGACGGCAACCTGTGGGCACGGATGTCGTACAGCTACCAGGGAGAAGTCTGGGACAGCACCGACGCCATCCTGGACTATGTGAATGCCACCACTCCGGAAGAACGAGCCGACGCTCGCGACCTGTTGCTCCCGTCGTACTCGACCGCCACGTTCCAGTTGGGCTTCACGGCCAATTCCGGCTGGGAAACCGCGCTGATCGTGCGCAATCTCTTCGACGAGACGGGCTACAACTACATGAGCAGCAGCAACTACGGCGACTCGCCGGCCATCGGCTGGGACGACCCGCGCTACCGGTACGTCCGATCCCTGCAGCGGCCCCGCTCGATCAGCCTGTCGTTCACCAAGAAGTGGTGACGACGGCGACCGGTTGAAACGGGCGCCGCGGCGCCCGGCGCGCGGGATTGCGTGAAGCTCGTCACCACTTCCGTGGTTCGCGGCAGTCACCAGGGTGAAAGCCACGGCGGCGTCTACCTGCTCGACCTGCAGGACAACACGGTCCGCCAGACGCTCGACTGGAACACGGCTGCGATCGACTGGCAGGGACGCGGCTGGGACCGCGGACTGCGCGGCATCGCGTTCGATGGCGACATCGTCTATATCGCAGCGAGCGACGAGCTCTTTGCCTACCGGCCTGACTTCAGCCTCATCGGCTCCTGGCGCAACCCCTACCTGCGGCACTGCCACGAGATCGCGGTCCACGAGCGGCGCCTGTACCTGGCCTCGACCGCGTTCGATGCCGTCCTCGGTTTCGACCTCGATGTGCAGGAGTTCTGCTGGGCGTTGCACGTCGCCGCGCACCAGTTCCAGTTCAAGGGCAACGTGTTCGATCCGCGCTCGGCCGACGGTCCGCTGCCGCTCAACAAGCTGCACCTGAACAACGTGCATTGCACGCCGGGCGGCCTCTACGTCACGGGGCTCAAGACCGGCGGGATGCTGCTCTACAACGGCGCGCGCGTGCAGATGGCCGTGGAACTGCCGCCCGGCACCCACAATGCGCAACCGTTTCGCGACGGCGTGCTGTTCAACGACACCGAGGCCGACGCGCTCCGGTATACGGGCCGCGGCGAGGGTCGGGAGGACCGCGCGCTCAAGGTACCGCGCTACGCGTCCGAGCAGCTCACGCACACGAACCTCGACGAGAGCAAGGTCGCCCGCCAGGGTTTCGCCCGCGGTCTCTGCGTCATCTCGGATACCGTCGTCGCGGGCGGCTCGTCGCCATCGACCGTCTGCGTGTACGACCTGGCCGCCAACACCCGGCTGTTGTCGGTGAACCTGACCATGGACGTGCGCAACGCCATCCACGGCCTGGCCGTGTGGCCGTACGACTGATCGCGTCCGCCGCGAGTCAGAGCCCCGCGTTGCGGACCGCCGGCGGCAGCTCCTGCAGGATGTCGGCGAAGTCCTCCTGCCACATCCCCAGGTGCGACTCGAAATTTCGCCAGTAGCCCAGCGCGTCGGTGTAGATCGGCCGCCGGACCTGCTCTGAACTCGCGGTCTTGACCGCGCGGCGATTCTCGTGGAAGCGCACGCACGCGTCCTCGAATGGCAGGCCGCAGTGGTCGAGGATGCGACGGACCTGCGTCTCCAGGTCGGTCACCGTTTCCTCGTAGTGCACGTCCAGCACCTTGCCCGGCAGCACCCGGTGCCAGTGCCGAATCGTCTCGTAGTACTGGCGGTAGTAGGCCGAGAGGTCGGCCATGTCGTAGGTGAAGTTCTGCCCCTTGCCGAACAGCTGCTTGTAGCCGCCCAGGCAGCTGTCGAACGGGTGCCGGCGGGCGTTGATGATCCGCGCGTTCGGCAGGATCAGGTGCAGCAGGCCGATGTGCGAGAAGTTGTTCGGCAGCTTGTCGGTGAAGAACGGTCGTTCGGTCGCGCGGAACGGCCGGCTCTCGTCGATGTACTGGCGTCCGTACGCCTTGAAGTCCTTGCCCCGCAGGTCGACGACGGACTCCGGGTAGCGCTTCTGGTCCGGGCGGTAGCGGCCAATGGAATACGCCAGCCGCATCAGTACCGGCAGTTCCGCGGTGCCCTCGACCTGGCTGTGGCTCGCGAGGATCTGCTCGATCAGTGTCGATCCCGAGCGCGGCAGGCCGACGATGAAGATCGGGGCCGCAGAATCGTGGCCCTGCCCCGCATGCTTCTCGAACAGCTCGCGCGTGAACACTGCCGCGATCTGCTCGTGGCGCAGCTCCATCGCCACCGGGTCGTGGAACACCTTCTTGCGCTGGCGTTCATTGCCGCTGTCGTAGTAGTGCCAGGCGCGGTCGTAATCGCCCTGGTCTTCGTACGCCTTGCCCAGGGCGAAGCGAAAGTGGATGTCGGCGCTCTCGCTGAGGTCGTCGCGTTCGAGCTGCTTTTCCATCGCCGCAATCTCGGCGTCCTCGAAGCGGAAGACCTTCAGGTTGGCCATGCTCCAGTAGACCTCGCCGAAGTCCGGCCGGGCGGCGATGGCGGCCCGGTAGGCTCGCAGGGCGGCCGGCTGGTCGCCGCGGGTCTTGAGGACGTGCCCGTAGCTCAGCTGCACGTTCGGCGCATTCGGGTACAGGGCCAGTGAGCGCTCGAACGCGTCGATGCTCCTTTCCACGTCGCCGACGTGTGCATAGCCGTTGCCGAGTCCGGCCCAGGCGATGGCGTTGTCGTGCTCGAGCCGGATCGCGGCCTGGTAGCACTCGATCGATTCCGCGTGGCGGTCCACCTCGTGCAGCAAGGCGCCGAGCAACAGCCAGGCCGCCGTATAGGTCGGTGCCAGCGTCGTTGCGCGGCGCAGCAGCGCCTCGGCGTCACTCTGCTGCTTCTCCTCTCGCCAGTAGATCTGCGCCAGGAAGCGCATCGCGTCGACGTTGCTGGCGTTCTCGCGCAGCGCGCTGCGCAGGGTGTCGATGGCTTCCGTCTTGCGTCCCGCACGCAGGTGATCGAGCGCCAGCGCGACCTGGCCGCGGCGGGAGTCCAGCTCGAAGAACTCCTCGAAGGCCGCGTCGGCGTCCTGGCCACGGCCGAGGGCAGCGAGGGCCTGGCCGAGCTTCTTGTGTGCCAGGGGCAGGCGCGGCTCGAGGCGGATGGCCTGCTCGAAGCACGGCACGGCTTCCTCGAATCGCTGCTGCAGCGCCAGGGTACTGCCGAGGTCTTCGTGCAGGTGCGGAAAATCCGGCTGCAGGCCGAGCGCAAGACGCACGGTCTGCTCGGCCTCGGCGTACCGTCCCTGCTTGCTGAGTGCGGTGCCGAGCATGCGCAGGTGCTCGACACAGCCGGGGTTCAGGTCGAGGTACGCGCGGCAGATCTCCTCGGCACGCAGAGGTCGGTTCGCCTGCATCGCCGCGAGTGCGGCGCCGATGCTCGCGTCCTTCGCCAATGGCTGCAGGCTGCTCACGGCGTGGAGTTCATCGAACCCGGCGTGACCGGCTCAGTCCGGTCGTCCTGCGCCGGCGTCTCGCCCAGGTAGCGATCGAACCACTGTCGGATGCGCAGCAGGAAATCCTTCTGGAACTCGTCCGTCCAGTCGCTGTGGTGCATGCCGGGATAGACGACGAGCTGTGTATCGATGCCGCGCTTGCGCAGCGACTGGTAGAACAATTCTGCGCTCAGGACCGGCACGTTCCAGTCGTCGCGACCGCCGAGAAACAAGGTCGGTGTCTGCACCTGGCCCGCCCGCAACAGTGGCGAGAGCCGGTCGTACTTCTCGCGGTTTTCCCACGGCAGTCCGAGTTCCCAGTTGTACCACTGCTGGTAGATGTCATGGCCGTAGTTGCCGGCGATCAGGCTGTGCCCGGCGCCGGACGCGGCCGCCTTGAAGCGCGGCGTGCGCGTGATGATCACGTTGGTCATGTAGCCGCCGTACGAGTAGCCGTGCACGCCGAGACGGTCCGGATCGGCGACTCCCTCGCGGATCAGGTGATCGACCGCGGCGATGACGTCGTCATAGTCGGTGATGCCCCAGGTCTGGTAGATGCCACGGACGAACTCTTGCCCGCGGCCGGTCGACCCACGCGGATTGGGCTGGACTACGACGTAGCCGTTGGCAGCGAAATACTGGGCCTCGAAATCGAAGCCGTAGGCGAACTGTCCGACCGGGCCGCCGTGGATGTGCAACAGGGTCGGGTAGCGGCGGCCAGCCGCGTACCCCGGCGGCTTGGTGACGAAGGCCTCCACCGCCGTGCCGTCCGGGCTCTTGAATTCCACCTTCTCCTTGCTGGCGCGGACAACGGTCTGCAGGTACGCGTCGTTGATGCCGGTCAGTCGGAGCGCGCGGCCGCGCGCGACCGAATACAGTTCCGGCGCGTCGTTCATGTGCTGGATCACGGCGGCCAGCGTGCCGGCCCTGGACACGTCGAAGCTCGAGGCCTGCTGTTCGCCCTGCAGCACGGGTTCGAGTTTGCCGTCGCGCAGTCGAACGCGCGCGAGGTTGGTGCCGCCCAGGTGCTCGTACGCGAGGTAGATCCACTGCCCGTCAGGCGAGAACTTGAAGGAACTGATCCAGCGGTCGAGTTCGGCGGTTAGGATCCGGGCCGGGCCCCCGGACGCAGGAATGACAGCCAGTTGCGGCAGGCCGTAGACGCCATCCTCGGCCGACAGGAACGCAATGACTCGGCCGTCGGGACTCCAGGCGGGCGCGCTCTTGACGCGGTCGTCGTTGGTCAGACGGACCAGTTCCCGGCCCTGGTCGGTGTTGTGCGTGGCGACCAGCCACAGGTCGGTCTTGTAGGACGCGTCGGGCTCGTCCTCACGGTTGCTGACGAACACGATCGTCTGGCCGTCCGGCGACCAGGCAGGCTGCGCTTCGGTATAGGGGCCGGACGTGACTTGTCGCAGCCGCGCCGTCGCCAGCTCGTAGACGAAGAGGTGCTCGGCGCGGTCTCCTGTCAGGTAGCCGTCGCCCGCATCTTCCTTGAACTGCAGGCGCGTGATGACCCAGGGTTCGGTCGCTGCCGCCTTGCCGGGCGGCGTGTCGGCTGCCGCCGTGGCGGCAGTGACCGTCGAGGTGAGCAGCAGCTGCGTCTCATCGTGCGAGAAATTCACGGCGTCGAAGCCACGGCCCAGCGCAGTCACTTGGGATGCCTCGCCGAACGAATCGACCGACAACTTCCAGACCTGGCTGCTCTTCGAACGGTCCGACAGGAAATACAACGTGCGTCCGTCCCGTGACCAGTACGGCGCCGAGGTCTTCGAACCCGCCGCCGTGACGACGCGCGGCGTTCCCCCGCCCGTGGGCATGACGTGGATCTGGCCGTCGACGACATAGGCGATCTGCCGGCCGTCCCGAGCAAGGCGCGGATCGTCCGGCGATTTGATCCGGTCGTAGTCGTCGAGCGTGATCGCGCGTGGCGTAACCTTCGCGGCGCCAGGCGGTGGGCTTGCCGTCGCCAGCGCGAGCGACAGGTTCGTCAGCAACGCGAGCGAGGTCAGCAGGTGCAGGGGACGGATCACGAGACCTTCGCCGATGGCTGGCAACGCCTTGTAATGTACGATGGCTCGCCTGCCGATCCAAGGTCGGGCGCGGCACAGCACAGCGGCGCACTCACAGGTCGCCGATCTGCGCCAGGATCGCCTCGCGTACGCGCGAGCCATTCGCGCCGTTGGTGAAGATGACCAGGCCCGAACCTTTATCACGATTGAACTGGCCGAACGTCCGGAAGCCGGAGCTGTTCGAGCCCGAGTGCTGGACGATGTCGCCTGCGGCGGTGACTTCCACGCTCCAGCCCAGCGCGCGATAAGTGGCGACGGATCGCGCCAGGCCAGGCCGCGCAATAACTTCGCCGTCATCGACAAGCTGCGCCCGCTGCAACAGCAGTTCGACGCTTGCCGGGGTGAACGCCGCCCGCCCGAGGGTCTCCGGCCGCATCAGCGTCAGCATCAACCGGGCGTATTCGGTTGGAGTCGTGTAGAGCGAGTAGGCGCCGTTGGCTTTGCGGTAACGAGTCCGGTCCTTGAAGCTGCCGTCCTCATGATGGCCGCTGGCCAGGTTCTGCTCGATGTCGGATGTCCAGACGTAGCTCGTGCGCGTCAAGCCCAGTGGCGCAAACAAACCCTGCTGCGCATGACGGTCGAGGGTCGTGCCGGTGATGGCTTCAAGTGCCCGCTGCAGGAACAGGATCCCCTCGCCCGAATACGAGTACTCGGATCCAGGGGGAAAAAGCAGGGGCAGCGGCCCGCCCATCTCGTCGTAGCCCACCCGCCAGTTCGGCAGCCCCGTGCGATGCGTGAGCGCCATGCGCGCCGTGATGAGGTTCTGCGCCGGTTGATCGCGCAGGTAGTCGTGCCCCAGGTACGTCGTCAAGGGCGTGTCGAGATCCAGCCGTCCCTGCTGTATCAACTGCAGGACGCTCAACGCCAGGATGGGCTTCGACATCGAACTGGCTTCGAAAACCGTGTCGGTGGTGACAGGTTGCTGCCCGCGCGCGTCGCTCACGCCGAAACCCTGCGCCCAGCGCACCTGGCCTTCCTGGATGATGGCGATGGACACCCCGGGCACGTGGTGCTCCCGCATCAACGCGGGCACGTGTTCCTGCAGCCAGGCCAGATACGCGGCGAGTCGTTCGTCCGGGACCGGTACCGGCGGCACGATCCGTCGCATGGCCGTTGTCGCCGCCAAGCGGACATCGACCTCCGCGTCCAGCAACAGGGGCGCGAGCGCGGGCACCGCGTCGTGCGCCGCCGGCCCCATCGCGGCCAGCGTCTCGAGCGTCGCCCGGCGGACCGAGCGCTCTTCATGCGCCAGCAATCCTTGCAATGCCGGCAGTGCAGTCGCGGCGCGCGAGGGCAATCGCGCGAGCGCGGCCAGGCTGGCATAGACGAGCCGCTCGTCGCCCGACGCCAGTTGCTGCGTCAACTGCGGCAGGAAGCGGTCGATCCCGGCGGTGGTCTGGTACAGGGCCACCGTGGCGGCCCAGCGCTGCTGCACGGTGCCGTGTTCGAGCATCCGGTCGAGGGTGTCGAAGGCTTCGAGGTCGAGGCGGCTCAACGCAGTCGCCGCCTTGCCTGCAACGTACAAGTCACGGTCATCGAGCATGGCGGCGATCCGCTGCTGAATCGCGGGGTCCGGGTCGGGCGTCTCGATCAGTCGATCCAGCGCCCACTCGCGTTGCTCGGCGGCTGGCGAGACCAATGCGGCAGCGAGCTCTGCGTCCCGCCGCCCGTCTGCTGCCATCGTTGCAGTCGTGGCCGCGGCGAGCAGCGCCAGGCAAGAGCCTCTCGTGCAGACGCGTAGCCACACTCGAGACAAACCCATGGCATCACCCTCGATCAGAACTCGCCGACGGCCCGGTGCGCCTCGTCGATGGCGGCGTGCGCGTAGGCCTGCCAGGCCGCGTCCGAATTCGCGATCGTGACGCGTCCCGCTTTCCGGCGCGCCAGCTCGATCATCTCCGCCGCCTCGTCCTCGTCGTCCACCAGGGTGTTCACGCCCCACGCGTAGCCGTGCGACCAGCGGTTGACCGTGATGGCCAGGATGTCGCGCTGGTCATCGAAGCCGCCCGGGCCCAGCATCCGCGACAGGTCGGTGCGCACGGCATTCTCGTGGTCGGCGAACGTCTGCTGCAACAGCAACGAACGCGCCCCGCGCAAGGCGGTACGCGGCTCGTTGATGCCCGGCACCGTCGGTACGTGCACCAGGTGCAGCACCATCGGTTCGTCGGGTCGGGTCGGGTTGCGATAGCCGCCCATCGCCACGGGGTAATCCAGCTTGACGCGCGAATGATGACTGCTGACACCGTAGATCTCGTGTACGCCGAGCTTCACCCACGGCTGCCAGTTGCGCACGACGACATTGGTGTAGACGAGCGGCGACTTGACGTTCAGTTTCAGCGCCGCTGCCTGCGCCTCAGGCAGGCCGCCGAGCACGTACGGGATCAGCATGTTGAAGCAGGCCATCACGACGTGCTTCGCGCGCACGCGGTGCAGGCTGCGGTCGCGGTTGTCGAGGTAGCCGACGTCGACATGGTCCGTGCCATTGGCTACGCGAACCACAGTGCTGTTCAGTCGAATGCGAATCTTGCGCCCGGCACGGTCGAGCTCGTCGTAGCGGG